>JACDJA010000063.1_pt1 | contig 162870 bp, 148 predicted proteins | sample 7449241 | NCBI WGS metagenome assembly JACDJA01 (sample SAMN14253289, study PRJNA609438) | sludge metagenome | isolation source: initial anaerobic sludge | collected 2018-12-20 | reverse complement strand
GGCAATATGATCGGACTTGTCGCTCTTAATCTCGTATTGTGGATCGTCTTTGCTGGCGTGGTGGGTGTAACCTTTATACTTAAAATCGGAATGGTGCACTTTGATGATTTTTCCGGTTACTTCGCCGGCTTCTGAATTCCACTTTACGTGATCGCCTACTTTATAATGTTTCATTTTTGAAAAATTTATTGTTTCCCTTAAAGATAAAAATTTATTTCCCAAAACATGAAAAATAGGTGGAGTAGTCTTCCGAGAATTGTTAACGGCTTGTTAAACGAAAGGGATTCGGTGGTGTCGGTAATTATAATGATTAATTTTAGTAGCATAAATCTACTTTATCATGCAACAGGATATCTATAACATCAAACAGACCCTACGGTCTTCACAAGGAGAAAATTTAATCTATTACAGCCTTACCGAATTGGAAAATCAGGGCCATGAAATTTCGCGAATGCCTTTTTCCATTCGAATTCTTCTGGAAAATGCACTTCGGAACTATGACGGTTTTTCTGTTACCAAAGAACATTTGAACACCATTCTCAATTGGAAACCCGGATCCAGCGACGACGATGTTGCCTTTAAGCCCGCAAGGGTATTGATGCAGGATTTTACGGGGGTGCCCGCGGTGGTGGATATTGCTTCCCTTCGGGCGGAAATGGCCAGACAGGGTGGCGATCCCTCTAAAATAAATCCATTGATTCCTGTAGATTTGGTGATTGACCACAGTGTGCAGGTAGATTTTTATGCCGCTCAATACGCATATAAACAAAATATGGAGGAAGAGTATAAACGAAACAGAGAACGTTATACCTTCCTAAAATGGGCCCAGAATTCCTTTGATAATTTTAGCGTGGTTCCTCCGGGAATGGGGATTTGCCATCAGGTAAACTTGGAGTATTTTTCCAAAGGGGTCATAGCGCGCGATGGTCAAGTATTTCCCGATACACTGGTAGGAACCGATAGCCATACTCCCATGGTCAACGGAATAGGGGTTGTGGCATGGGGAGTAGGTGGCATTGAGGCCGAAGCGGCCATCTTGGGCCAGCCTATTTATTTTATTGCTCCAGAGGTAATAGGATTAAAGCTCACCGGGAATTTGCCCGTAGGCTCTACTGCTACTGACTTGGTGCTGACTATTGCCAATCTGTTGAGGAAATATGGAGTGGTAGGAAAATTTGTGGAAGTTTTTGGCCCGGGATTGGATAATCTTTCCGTTCCCGACAGGGCTACCATCGGTAATATGTCGCCCGAATTTGGTTGTACCATTACCTATTTCCCCATAGACGACAAGACCTTGGAATACATGCGCGGCAGCAACCGCAGTGAGGAACAGGTACGTCTGGTGGAAGATTATTGCAAGGCCAATATGCTGTGGCGACGCGATGAAGATAAGATAAACTATACAGACATTGTAGAGCTGGATGTTTCCACCGTACAGCCCAGTGTGGCCGGTCCAAAAAGACCTCAGGACAAGATTTTGCTCAAGGACCTCAAAGACAAGTTTATAGAATTGGAGCACGCTTCCTTTGGGCGTACCTACATAGAGCCTCATGCCCGGGAAGAGGCAATAGTAAGATGGAAGGAAGAGGGGGGTAGCCAACCCGTGCAGCAACCGCATGATCCCGGACCGGATGTGGAAATAGAGAGCAAGGTGAAAAACGGCTTAAAAACCGTGTGGATCTCACATGGCAACGAAAAATTTATGCTTTCCGATGGGGCAGTGGCCATCGCGGCCATTACCAGCTGCACCAACACTTCCAACCCCTTTGTTATGATTGGCGCCGGATTGGTGGCCAAAAAAGCGAGGGAACACGGAATTGACGTTAAGCCCTGGGTTAAAACTTCCCTTGCCCCCGGCTCTAAGGTGGTAACAGATTATCTGGAAAAATCTGATTTATTGAAAGATTTGGAGGCCCTTCAGTTCCACCTGGTGGGTTACGGATGCACCTCCTGTATTGGGAATTCCGGTCCTTTGCCTCCCGAAATATCAAAGGCGGTAGACGATTATCAGTTGATAGTAACTTCCGTACTCAGCGGAAACAGGAATTTTGAAGCCCGTATCCATCCGCAGGTAAAGATGAACTTCCTGATGTCTCCCATGTTGGTGGTCGCCTTTGCCCTCGCCGGTAGGGTTGATATCGATCTTACTACCGAACCGTTGGGATGCGACAGAAATGGAAAACCAGTATATCTTAAGGATATCTGGCCTACCGACGAGGAAATAAGATCGGTGATGAAGGAGGTGCTAACCCCAGAGGATTTCAAAAAGAACTATGACGAAATATTCGATGGCAACGAAATCTGGAGAAATCTGGAAGTGCCAGATGATCAATTGTATCAATGGGAGGAGCAATCCACCTATATAAAGGAAGCACCTTTTTTCCAAGATTTGTCGGCAGAGCCCAGACCTTTTCAGAATATTGAAGGCGCCCGTGCCCTACTTATGCTAGGCGATAGCATAACCACAGATCACATCTCGCCGGCAGGAGCCTTTGCCGAAGATTCGGCAGCGGGCCAATACCTGCGCTCAAAGGGAGTGGAGAAAAAGAATTTTAACAGCTACGGCTCGCGAAGAGGAAACGATCAGGTAATGGTGCGCGGAACATTTGCCAACGTGCGTATCAACAACGCTTTGTCTTCCAGGGAAGGCGGATATACCACCCACTTGCCTTCAGGAAAGGAAATGACCGTTTATGAAGCCTCGAGAAAGTATATTGAGGACAAAACGCCTTTGGTAGTCTTGGCCGGCAAGGAATACGGTAGCGGTTCCTCGCGTGATTGGGCCGCAAAAGGAACTTTTCTGTTGGGCGTAAAGGCCGTGCTTGCCGAGAGTTATGAGCGTATCCACCGAAGCAACCTCATTATGATGGGGGTTCTTCCCTTGCAGTATTTGGAAGGCGACAATGCCAAAAAATACGGACTTACCGGTAAGGAAACCTTTGACATCATTGGTCTTGAAGATGATCTTAAACCCTTGAAGCAAGTAACCGTGAGAGTGACCAAGGAAGATGGTTCGCAGTTGGAGTTCAAGGCTCTTGCACGCTTGGATTCGCCCATCGAAGTGGCCTATTACCAAAACGATGGAATCCTGCAGTACGTACTTCGGCAGTTTCTAAAGAACTAAATTCAGAATCGGGAGATGGCCTTTTTCTTCGGAAAGGAATGGCTGTTTCCCGATTTTTTAACCACGGCATCTATCCATGATTTTTGTTGTCGATCCCAGACTGCTTCGGAAAAATTTTGACGGTATTTCCCTCTGGCCCTTTGTCATTGCAAGACATTCTAGCCTGCGGGGAAATTCAGTCTTTGTCAACCACGAACGCATCCACCTGCGACAACAGGCGGAAATGTTGGTGGTTTTCTTTTATCTGTGGTACGGAATTGAATTTTTGTTGCGATGGTATTCCTGTGGAAATAAAACAAAAGCATATCTTAAGATTGGTTTCGAACGGGAGGCCTATGCTTTTGAAAATGATATGCAGTATTTGAACCGACGCAAAATATGGAATTTTCTGCGCTTTCTTTAAAAGTCCAGTAAGGTTATCGGTTGATTAAAAACCTTAACAATATTGAAATTATTTTTGATTGGATGCAAATTTTATCGATTATCGGTATTCTTTTTTGTTCTTATAACATAAAAATGAAATCTTCCTGTTAATAATTCGCAAACTAATTTTTGTGCATTTGTTCCTGTTACTCCGTTTTAAAAGTTCTTTTTAAAACCCATTAGTTATCTTTGCCAAATGCATTCCTACTTTTTAGAAAAAGCGGTGCCTCTGCTCCAAATAGATCTTTCTTTCTGGGGTCTTGAGGATCATTCCTTGGTTATAAAGCGTGAGGATTTGCTCCATCCTGTTGTCTCCGGAAATAAATTCAGAAAATTAAAATACAACATTGCCCAAGCTCAATTGGAAGGAAAAAATACCCTCCTCACCTTTGGGGGAGCCCATTCCAACCATATTGCGGCCACCGCCGCTGCGGCAAGCGAATTACGGCTGAAATCTATTGGGATCATCCGTGGGGAAGAATTGGTCGAAAAACCTCTGAACGCCACACTGGCTTTTGCAAAGGAATGTGGGATGCATCTTCATTTTGTCTCGCGGCAGGAGTATAGGCTCAAGGAATCCGCTTCTTTTATACGGAATTTAGGGAGTTTATTCGGAAATTTTTACCTTCTTCCCGAAGGCGGCACCAACAAATGGGCCGTAAAGGGATGTGTGGAAATCTTGGATTCCCGCACCCGCAAATTTGATCATATATGCTGTGCGGTTGGCACGGGGGGTACTTTGGCCGGACTTTCAGAGGCTGCTTTGGATCATCAGAAAGTGATCGGGTTCTCTGTGTTAAAAGGCGATTTTCAAAAGGAAACCGTGGATAGATACAGCTCTAGGAGCAATTTTTCCATTACCGATGAATATTGTTTTGGCGGGTATGGCAAAATAGATCGGCGGTTGGTGCGTTTTATCAATGAGTTCAAGGAACAGACAAAAATTCCCTTGGATCCGGTGTATACTGGAAAAATGATGTACGGAATTTTCGATATGATGAAAAGGGGAGCATTCGATAAAAATAGCCGTATTTTAGCCGTGCATTCCGGAGGTTTGCAGGGAATCGCCGGTATGAATGAGGTTTTAAAGAGAAAACAGTTACCATTAATAGAATAATATGATTGGCAGAATTATCGGCATTCTTATTTTGTGCCTTATTTGTTTTACGGGATGTAAGTCGAAAAAATCCACTGTTTCCCATCGGAAAAAGCATCATACAGAGCGGGTAGTGCGGGTGAAAGAGGATATTCCCGAAAAGGAAACCCCTGCCGAAGAACCCACAACCGTAGATGTTCCGGTAAACATTCCTTATAACCAACGCGTAGCAAATTATATAGACGAATTTAGCACCATTGCCAAGGAGGAAATGCTTCAGTATGGCATTCCTGCCAGTATTACCCTGGCACAGGGAATTCTGGAAAGTGGCGCTGGAGCGGGCGAACTTACCCTAAAGGCCAATAATCATTTTGGGATAAAATGCCACACCGGATGGCAGGGCGACAGGGTGTACCACGACGACGATGAGCGGGGAGAGTGTTTCAGAAAATACAACGATCCCAAATATTCCTATCGGGACCACTCGCTTTTTCTAACCCAGCGCAGCAGATATAAAGATTTGTTCAGCTTGAGAAAAGATGATTACAAGGGATGGGCCAAGGGCTTGCGGAAGGCAGGCTATGCCACCGACCCCCGTTATCCCGAAAAACTCATCGGAATAATTGAGCGATACAATCTTCAGGATTATGACAATCAGGTTTTGGGAAGGCGTGTAACCGCAACCCAAGCCGACGACAGTAAAATTGGCACCTACGCCGTACAGGCAGGGGATACTCTCTACAGCATTTCGCGCAAGTTTAACCTTACGGTAGATACCCTGAAAAAATATAACGGTCTGGCTTCCAACAACATTTCCATAGGTCAGATTTTGTATCTGCACCCTGTAAAAAGCAAATGATCATTAGTATGGATTTCCGTCTTTCCCTGGAAATTGAAAGGAACTTCGGAATTCCGGTAATCTCTTATTAAAATATGAAATATCAAAGAAGCAGTGCCTTGTTTGCCGAGGCGCAAAAGGTAATTCCCGGTGGGGTCAATTCGCCCGTACGGGCATTTAAATCGGTTGGTGGCGATCCTATTTTTGTAGAAAGGGCCAAGGGAGCTTATCTGTACGATGTGGATGGGTTTAAACTCATCGATTATATAAATTCCTGGGGGCCGATGATTCTGGGCCATGCCTATGAACCGGTTGTTAAAGCGGTGGTGGAAAAGGCGCAAAAGGGCACTTCTTTTGGAATGCCCACCGAAATTGAAACCGAGATTGCCGCATTGGCCGTGTCCATGGTTCCCAATATTGACAAAATACGTTTTGTGAACAGTGGGACCGAAGCCTGTATGAGCGCCGTACGGTTGGCACGGGGATTTACGGGAAGGGACAAGATTATCAAATTTGCCGGCTGTTATCACGGGCATAGTGATTCCTTTCTTATTGAAGCCGGCAGTGGCGCCATAACTTTTGGTACTCCCAATAGTCCTGGAGTTACCAAAGGTACGGCGAAGGATACGTTACTCGCTATCTACAACAATCTGGAAAGTGTAGAGCAATTGATCATAGCCAATCCGGAAGAGATTGCCTGCATTATATTGGAGCCTGTAGCCGGAAACATGGGCTGCATCCCTCCGGGCGAAGGATTTTTACAGGGTTTGCGCGCTCTATGCGACACCCACGGCATTCTCCTTATTTTTGATGAAGTAATGACCGGGTTTAGACTGGCGCGGGGCGGTGCCCAGCAACGCTTCGGAATAAAGGCAGACATTGTCACCTTCGGAAAGGTAATAGGAGGTGGGTTGCCCGTAGGGGCATTTGCCGCCCGAGCGGAAATAATGGATTATCTGGCACCCATTGGTCCTGTATATCAAGCGGGAACCCTTAGCGGAAACCCTTTGGCCATGGCTGCCGGTCTTACAATGCTTAAGGAATTGGATAACAATCCGCAGATTTTTGAATCCCTGGAGCAAAAAACCGAATACCTTCATAAAGGCTTGGAAAATTCCCTGAACTCGGCAGGAGTGGATTTTAGCATCAACCGTGTAGGCTCCATGATTTCCGTGCATTTTTCACATATACCCGTAACCGACTTTGTTTCGGCGGCAAAGGCCAATAATGAAAATTTTAAAAAGTTTTTCCATGGCATGTTGGAAAGGGGAATCTATATTGCTCCCAGTGCCTTTGAAACGTGGTTTCTTTGCGATGCACTCTCGTATGCCGATCTGGACAAAACCATTGAAGCTTGCGCCGAGGTAGCGAAGACGTTATAGTTTTTTCGTTTCATTTAAAAAAGAACCCCTCTTGGAATAACCAAGAGGGGCTTATAAGTTGTTCTCTAATTGCGATTAATTATCCTTGGACCATCTTTCATATTGCTCGGGAGTCAATATTTTTTTCATGGTGCCTCTCAATATTTCATCGGCCTTTTCCTTGCTTTGCTTAACTGCTGGATTGCTCAAATCCTTACCGTTAACTTCTTTTTGGTAGCTCACTTCTTTGGTGACAAGGGCGCGAAATACAGCTCTGGACTGATCGCCGCTTAATCCCAACTCATCGGTTAGTTGTGAGGTTTCCGTTTTGGCAATTACTTCCGGCCTGTTTTGGTCTTGGGAAAGCGATTGGGCGGAAGTGGATTGAACTCCAAAGAACATACTGGCTGCAAAGGCTAATACTGTCAAAAGATTTTTCATTTCTATTCTGTTTAAGTTTTTTTGAGGTTACTAATGTAACCAATTGTGAGTAAATAAAACAATAACTGCGCCACAAATTGTGTTTGGTCCAGTTTTCCTTCTTGCAGGAAGGAAGAGGCTATAATAGATGCACCGTCAGGCCTTCTTCCGTTTTCTCTACCTTGGCCACTTTTTTTGAGGTTAGTCCCTTCATGGCCTTGTCCCATTTTTTATTGCTCAGGCCGCTTTGTTGCTTGATGCTTTCCAAGGAAATGGGCGAATGCTTCTTCAATAGGGAAAACACGGCTTTTTCATCCTCGCCCATCTCCACTTTTTTCTTTTCCGGACGCATTTGTGGAAAGAACAAAACTTCTTGGATGGAGGCATTGTTGGTGAGGAACATTACCAGTCTATCCATGCCAATGCCCATTCCGCTGGTCGGAGGCATTCCGTATTCCAGCGCGCGTAGAAAGTCGAAATCGATAAAGGCCGTGGCTTCATCATCGCCGCGGTCGGCCAATTTCAACTGTGCCTCAAACCGCTCGCGCTGGTCTATGGGGTCGTTGAGCTCGCTATAGGCATTGGCGATTTCCTTTCCGCAGACCATCAGCTCAAACCGTTCGGTAAGCTCCGGATTGTCGCGGTGCTCCTTGCACAACGGACTCATTTCCTTGGGATAATCGGTGATAAATGTGGGCTGGACAAAGTTGGGTTCACATTTTTCCCCAAAGATTTCGTCAATCAGCTTGCCTTTGCCCATGGTGTTGTCCACCTCAATGCCAAGTTCCACGGCAGCTTGTCTTATTTCGTCCTCATTTTTTCCGGTGATGTCAAATCCGGTGTATTTCTTTATGGCATCTGCCATGGTAACCCGCGGATAGGGGGCTTTAAAATCTATTTCATGAGGGCCAAATGTCGCTTTTGTGGTTCCGTTTACCTCCAGGGCACAGTGTTCCAGCAATTGCTCGCAAAAATCCATCATCCAGTTATAGTCTTTATAGGCCACGTAAATTTCCAAGGCAGTAAATTCCGGATTGTGGGTACGGTCCATTCCCTCATTGCGAAAATTCTTTGAAAATTCGTAAACTCCGTCAAAACCTCCCACGATAAGCCTTTTTAAATACAGCTCATTGGCAATGCGCAGGTAAAGAGGAATGTCGAGCGAATTGTGATGGGTAACAAACGGCCTGGCAGCGGCCCCTCCCGGAATGGGTTGCAACACAGGGGTTTCTACCTCAAAATAGCCGCGCTCATTAAAAAAGTTGCGCATGGCGTTAAAAAGTTTTGTGCGCTTTATAAAGATTTCCTTTACATGCGGGTTTACCACCAAATCGGCATAGCGTTGACGGTACCGCTGTTCGGGATCGGTAAAGGCATCGTGGATTTTCCCTTCGGAATCCACCCGCGGCTGGGGAAGTGGTTTTAAACCTTTGCTCAACAAGGTGAAATTTTTCACCATTATGGTTTTTTCGCCCACTTGGGTTTTGAACAATTCTCCTTCCACACCTATAAAATCACCGATATCCAACAGTTTTTTATAAACTTCGTTATAGAGGGTCTTGTCGTCGCCGGGGCATATTTCGTCTCTGTTGAAATAAATCTGGATACGGCCTTCGGAATCCTGGAGTTCCGCGAAAGATGCTTTCCCCTGAATCCGCCGGGACATCAACCGACCGGCTACCACTACTTTTTTTCCATCCTCAAAGTGCGATTTAATCTCCTTGGAAGTGGTGTCCACCGGATACAATTGTGCAGGATATGGATTGATTCCCAGCGATCGAAGCTGGTCTAATTTCTCCCTTCTAATAATTTCAAGTTCGGTAAGCTGCATATTCAATGACTAAAAATTAAGGTTGCAAAGATACGGAAAGCAGAAAGATAATTGGATCAATATAACCGAGGCCATAGTAAGCGCGGACGGGTTTTTTTATTTTTTCCTCCCTTTCTGTTACTAAATAAAACGAAAATGAAGGTTCATACTTAAAAAACTTTCCGAAGGTCTTAATTGTCATGGTCTTTACGGAGATCACAGGGACTTTGATCGGGTAACAATGGTTTTTTCTAAAGGTGAATTTCTTTCCTTCCTAAAAGAAAAATAATAATTGTAGATTTGTTCCTATCCCTGTCCGTTGCGGTTTGTTTGTCCTTATTTCTTCGGGGATGGCAGTTTGAAGGGCAGTGTTGGTGGTTAATATCTATAATCTTTATCTTTTATGAATTTCTGGCGCGTTTTGCTCTGTATATTATTTCCGCCCTTGGCAGTGGTGGATCAGGGTTGTGGCTCTATCCTGATTGTTACCATCCTCACGCTTCTGGGGTGGATTCCAGGGGTTATTGCCGCATTGATTATATTAAACAATCCAAATAGGTGAACCGATGAAATATAAATTATTCCTTTTGGCATGTTTGGCGGTGCTTTGCGCGGGCTGCCAATTTACCGAAACCATGGTGCTGCAGCAGGATGGCTCAGGCACGATGAAAGTGGAGGTGAACCTCAATGAAATGATGGCCTTTAGCCAAATGAGCGGCGGTGATACCGCTCTGGTAAAATTGGACACCCTCATTAAAATGAAGGATTTCTTACGGGAGAAAAAAGATAGTATCGCCACACTCCCCGAAAAAGATAGGGAGAAACTGGAAAAAATGGAGAATTTTAATTTCCATATCAACATGGATTCAGAGGCGGGAATAATGGTTTATGATATTTCCACAAAATTCCGTTCGGTGAGCGAGGCCAATGACATTTTAAACGGAGTGGAGCAGGCCGGCAATCTCTTGCCTACTTCCGCAGCCACTCCAGGGCAAGATCAAGAGGAGGAAGATACCCCCGAGTTAATTGGGGTGGAATATTCCTATAAAAACAATACCTTTAGGCGAAATGGTTACATTATCGATAAAACCTTGCACCAACAGCAAGTGGACAGTCTAAAAAAGACCGAGGCGTTTTTTGGCAGTTCCAATTACACACTGGATTATACTTTTCCGAAGAAAATCAAAAAGGCCATTTTAAATGGCGAGCCATTGACGACCGAAGGAAAGTCCATAGTGATAAAACGTCCGTTTATCCAATATTTTAAAAATCCGGATATTCTCGATTTGGAAGTGGAATTGGAAAAATAGCAACCGTTTTTCCCATCCTTTATATAACAAAGATTTAAACCTAAAAAAACCACCGATGAAAGCATTTTACTTTTTAATTCCTTTTTTAATTGCAGGAGCCTGCGGAACCCAGAGCACTTCTGTGGTTTCTTCTGAAAAAAATTCTATGGAAACAGTTGAAAATACCCAGAGCGGCTGCCCCGATGATGGCACCTGTACGGTCATTGTACAGAAAAACAAAAGCTTAAAACTTCACGATGGAGAAGGAGGGGAAGTATATCCCGAGGTTGTCGAGGGACAAAATATAGTTGTGGAATACACCTTTCACAGACCGGGGCCCGAAGGCACAGCCGATGGCAATTATATGGAAACTCTCCATTTTGAGATACCTGCCAAAGCACAGGAGTTGGAAAAAAGCGATGCTTCCCTTGCCGATGTAAAAATGCTCTTTGGCAAGCACGGTTTTAGACAATCGCAGACCTATCCGGTGCGAAAAGGCAAGCTATATGTGAAGAAAGACGGAGATGTTCTCGCCTTCACCTTTCAATTTAATGTGGATAAAACTTCGCACGAGCTGTCGAGGGTGCAGGTTTCACAAACTATCAAGTAGGAAGTCAATTTTAGGTATTGCCGTTTCGTTTATTTCGTTTGTATTTATAAAAAAAGAAAAGCAGATGGAATTTTATAACCGCATAACGAAGCCATCCAAAAAGGAACAGATCACTGCCATGGAATCTTACAGTGTCCTTGTCGCTACTTTGCAGGAATTACATTCGGAAACTCCAGAAATTGAGATTGAAGAAACTTCGGAAAAAATAAAAATCCCTTTTAAGGCTCTTAAATTATTGAAATATTGAAGGCTACTAGCGAGGGTAAACCTATTTCAATTGTTCCTTTAGCTACGGAAATGACTACACAGGCAGCGGCTGAGGTAACAGGTTGTTGATCAAGACCGCACTTAATTAAGTTGCTGGAGAAAGGGGAAATTCCTTTCACCATGGTGGGGAGACATCGCAGTATTAAGTTCGAAGATGTCACAACTTACATGAAATCCATGAAACGTAAACAGGAGCAATTCCTTTGGAAACAGTTACTGCCGTTGGCTTCAGCCAAAGGATCAAAGAGCATGATGAAAAAAGGACTTTAGCCCCATTCCGGGAGCAGGGTTGCCCGTACAATCATTTGCGGTTCAGCAGTTGCGTTTAAAATACATCATAAAAAAATCGGCATCCCCTGGAGGACGCCGATTTTTTTTTGCATACGCAGGCCGATTTATTTTTTGATCAGCTTTTTGGTAGCTTTTTTGTCGCCGTTTTTCACGACCAAGAAATACATTCCGTCCTCAATATAATTGTAATCCAATTGTTTGTTAAAAATACCTGTTGACCCTTCGTCATAAACAGCTTGATGAATCATCCGTCCGCGTAGGTCGTATAGGGCTACTTCAATTTTATCAGCGGAAGCCGGTGTAAACTGAAGGTTGAAGGTGCCATTGGATGGGTTGGGATATACAGAGAAGTTGTCGAAAGAAAACTCATCGACCCCAATTGTTCCCTGGACCTCAATCTTAGCAGCGTTTACATTAAAGAAAACATTATTAGAACCTTTAACCATCAATCTTCCCAATGTGGTATTGAGGTTAGGAACATTTACTACTGCGCTACCGGTATTGGGAACGTTCAAAGCAACGGTAACGGGATAGGTCCGGCCATTGTCTGTAGAAAAGAAAATATCAACGTTGGCACAACTTACCGGAGCAACATCGGTATTGGCTACATCCCAGGTTATGGTTTCGGTGGTCCCGGTGGTCCAAGTGGAAACACTCGATTGTGAAGTAACCACAAAAGGTCCCGAATCGCCATCAACGGTAATACGCATATTATCATTGGCAGAGGCACCTCCGCCAGGGGCGTTGTCACGGACGGTAAATCTGAAGTTCATCGTCCTGGCAACGGAGGGGACAACTTCCCATTTATTGGAAGTTCCCGGTCCTCCCATATTGTTGGTGAGCACGTAATTTATGCTGGGAAAATAACGATGGGGCTCATCAACTGGTTTTAGCGACCTGAAAGTAGGTCCTTGGGTTGATGTAGTAACCGGAGGTTGGGTTGCATTTTGTGGGTTCATCTGCTCCCAGCAATATGACAACGCATCGCCATCTGGATCGGTAGCCGTTCCTGTCAACACAAAAGGAGTAGACTTAGGAATAGTGTAATTTTCACCGGCATCCACCACGGGAGCGGCGTTATTGGTGTCTGTTAAAACAGCACAGGAACTGCTGTTGCCGTATTTAACGTTGTTCCAGATTTCCTGGATGCTAATGGCGTGGAAGTAATCGTCACTGTGGTTTTGTACGTTTTGATATCCGCAGATACCGGCATATCCCATAATGGTAGATCCACTTCCCACTTCCATGGCAGTACTTAAATTTCTGTTGCCTCCCCCACAGTTTCCGGCAGTTCCGTTAAAGGTGTGGTTGGCCCCAAACTGGTGACCCATTTCGTGCGAAACAAAATCAATGTAGAAGTTGTCGCCAATAGGTAGTGGCAATCCCGTAACCCCACGAGCTTTTTGACCACCTACACATGGAACGCGAAGCCCGGCGATACCTCCACCACCAGTACTGAATACGTGGCCGATATCATAATTCGCACTTCCTATTTCCGAATCGCAAATGCTTTGGTTTTGTGCCAACATGGTAAACCCACTATTATTGGTGTATCCATCGGGCTCTCTTAAGAAAATTACATCCTCGTTATTGGCGACGATCACCATGGTTACGGCCACATCTCTTTCGTAAATTCCATTCACACGTGTCATTGCTACGTTCATTTCTGAAAGAACTGCTGCCTTTTTTACGTCGTCTGTTGAAGTTGGATCTATCCCTAAACGATTGAGGTGGTAGTTGGCGTACTCTTGGGTACAGGCCAAAGCCAAACGATAGGTGCGCAGTTTGCCGTCGTTGGCGTTGCGGTTATAGTCTATTGGTTCCGCAGGACCCACGGGACTTTCTACCAGACATTCAAAATTTTGGTCTGCAGGAGCCTTATTAATATTGTAGGAAATGTAATAATCTTGGTCCGTGGTATAGGGATCTACATAAATAGTAGAATATTTAGCAGAGCTGATCATTACGTGCACTCCGCCGAAGTTGGAGATGCTAAAACGGGCCACTGCCGTAGGATCTTCTATTCCCTGGGCCGCATACGAGCGGATGTTGGGGTGTGCTGTCTGCAATTCTTCTGCAAATGTCGGGGCCTCATATACGCGGAAACTTTGTAGCTCGCCGTTGTTGGTGGGCAGTTGGATAATAACATTTGAAGTAGTGGTAAATCGTTTTGGAGCATGGGCTAGTTGGTTTTTCAAGGCCGGAATATTCAACTTGAACAGGTCGTAATCCTGAGGAGTGGTGTTTCGGCTTTGCAGACTCATGTTGTGAGTCTCGGAAGGCAAAACCTTCGTCCACAAATTTGAATTCTGTCCATTCATACCAAAGCCGAAAGCCATGAGTAAAACTAACAGAATAGTCTTAAAAGTACTTCTTTTCATTTTTAGGTTTATTTTTACGTGAATAAATTAATCCGTAAATATAATAAGGTTTAAGGGAATTAAGGAATTTTTAAGAACCTATCTTTCCATTTAGGCTCTAAAAAAAATTAAATTCGACAAAAACACCAGCTTCTGCCCTGTTTCTTTCTAATTTTGGGAGTTTTTTAATTTCAAATAGACACTGTGAACAGAACATTGCAGGTAACCCACTTGGGGTTAAGGGATTACAAAGAGACCTGGGAATACCAAGAACAACTCTTTCGGCAGCTCTTGGAAATCAAAAGCCTTAACCGCAGACAGGAGAAGCAAAATCCCACACCTAATTATCTGCTATTTGTGGAGCATCCGCACGTCTATACCCTCGGGAAAAACGGTCACTTGGAAAATCTGCTTATTTCCGAAGAACGAATTAAGGCTTTGGGAGCCTCCTTTTATAAAATCAATCGCGGCGGCGACATTACCTATCACGGACCGGGACAAATTGTGGGATACCCCATCCTCGATTTGGAAAACTTCTTTGAGGATATCCATAAATACATGCGGCTGTTGGAAGAGGTGGTTATCCTCACCTTGCGGGAATACGGATTGATGGCAGAGCGCAGTCCCGGTGAAACGGGGGTGTGGTTAGGGGTGAATACGCCCCATGCGCGAAAAATATGTGCCATGGGCGTGAGGGCCAGTAGGTGGGTGACCATGCACGGATTTGCCCTGAACGTCAATACCGATTTGACCTATTTTGACTTTATGATTCCCTGCGGAATAAAAGGCAAGGCGGTGACTTCCCTCAATATAGAACTACAGCGGGAGAGGGTGCCCCTGCAGGAAGTGCAAGAAAAATTGCTCGTTCATTTCCTTGACCAGTTTAAAGCGACCCGAGAGGAAAAGAATCGGCTTCACAGTTTGCCAGAAAATACTTGATTGCCCGTTCTCTTTTTTCGAGATTTTACGCCGTATCACCGGGTAGTATATAAAATTACTGCCTTTTCATCGCCTTTTACCGCTATGGAAAGGGAATTTTTGCCGTTGCCCTTGCCCATTGATGCCGCCGAGTTGCCATAAACCGGAAATCCACTTAGAAGGGAGCCGTTTTTATCAAAAACATAAACCTTTTTCTCTTGGGTTTCCGTGATGGTAATGTAAACAGTTCCGTTAATCTTGAAGAGTTGTGGATGGGTGTAAAGTCCCAGGGGCAGCGAGGCCAATTTTCCATCAACGCGCAAGAGATTGTCATCAAGGGTAACTTTGGTATTTCCCATCATGGAAAACCAATAATTGCTGCCCACGTCCAGTTTTTGCGAAGAAATTTTTCCCTGTTGGTCGATGCGCTGTTTTATGTGCTTTTTAGAAATGACAACAAAAGTATTGTCTTCTTCGGCAATGGGCACTTCGGAAAATTCGAAGGTGGTGTTAACCGAAATTCGCGGTTTTCCTACCCGACTGAGGATGTTGAGTTTTCCGTTTTCCTCGGGAATTACAATATAGTCCTTATTGCCCATTCTAATGTGTTTTGGCGGCTGTACAATTGGGCTTTTTGATTTGTTGAATCCAAATCCGGTTACGCGCTTCCCGTTTTTGTCGTACATCAACACCGTTTTGTCCTGCACCACCACAAACCGATATTTGTGGTTTCCGTCGTAGTCAAAAATCGATAGGGGTTGGGTGATTTCATCTTTAAAACGCAAGGGAAAGGGTTTCACTTCCTTTCCGTTTCGGTCCAGGACATACAGTGCATTTTGGGTGGCAAAGGCCATTTGCCTATTGCCATTGCCGTAGATATCCACTTCCTCGATATTTCCTAAAATGGGGGAGCCCAGACTCTTTGTCCAAAGAATCTTGCCTGTTTCGGAAATGAGGTACAGTTCGTTCCCCACATCCTGAACCGCCACGTAGCTACCGTTGCCGCTGCTAAAGGTCTGTGGGCTTCCCAGGATGGGATTTTTTAGGGGCAGCACAAATTTTTCCGAAACTCCCTTTGTCGCCAGTTGGTTTTCCCCGCCCTCTTCCCTGCAACTAAACACTACATGGGCAAAATTTCTGTCAAAATTAAACTGCAGCGCAGCCAAGGGAAAATCTTTGAAAGAGGTATCCTGAAGTGTAGCCCGAGGTTCCAAATTCAAAAACACGCCGAGGTCCTTGCCAAAGCTTCCCTGCATTTTGTACAGTACCAAAGAGGAAGAGCTGCCCAAAAAGCCCGCGGTATTTTTGAAATAGGGGGTATGGGCCAAAGTGGAATTGTTTTGATAGGCCGCAATAAGCTGCTGGGCGGTTGCGATGCTTTCGGTAAAGACAAAAAAATTGTCTAGCGGAAAAACAAAATTGGCATCTCCGCCGGCGATAAAAGGAGAAAAGGTATTGCGGAACAATTCCGGCTCACTAAAACCCTTGATTTCTATTTCGCGGAAGCTTGTGTTTGTGGAAACATAATAGGCCAGGGCATCGAGGGTAAGGGAAGGATCGATACTCTTGATAAACGCAACCCTTTCATTGTTCACAAGAAAGCTCCCCACCTCATTGGCCGAACCAAAAATACCCGAATTTTTTGCGTTTTCCGTTTCTCCCCTAAAGCGGCGTAGGTTTTTCTGAAATTTTTCGGCATCGTTAAAGGTAAAACTTATGGCTTCCGTGGCATCCATGGGCACCAGGTTTGCTGCGGAATTGAGCTGTGGATTCTGACCTTCAAACACGTTGAGCAGTTGCCGAATACTGTCGGTGGCCAGGGTAATTCCGGTGGCCCCCAAGGCATCAGGGGCAACGGAAACATCCAGGGCGCTCCAGGAGCTGAAATTGATTTGGGTAGAATCGGTAAGCTGTACGCTGTTTCCCTTCAAAAGCACGGTAAAGTCGCTGTTGGTGGGCAGGTTATAAACTTTTTTGAAAGTGTTTTCTCGTTCGCTCTTTCCGTTTAAAATATCCATCAGCAGCTTTTGTGAAGAGGAGGCGATAAAAACACTGTCCACCACTGCGGAATAGGCAATGTTTTTTCCAACGGAAATGCGCTGGAAAGTTTGTTCCTCTACTATTAGGGTTTCTACGGTTTTATCCTGAAGGGAATCGGCGCGAAAGAGGGTTGCGTGGTTTTTGGAAATAAAGGTGTACGCCTGCAGGGAATCGTTTAGGTTATTGACGCACAAGAGGCTATTGCCATTGGGATACAGGGTTTTTAACAACGGTGCTTTTCCCGAAAAGAAAAAATAAGGGGCCACGGCTTCATATTTCTGAAGCAAGGAATTGTGGGCCATATCGGCCTGCAAGATTTGCCAGTCGGAAATTTTCAGAACCACCAACGCACCCTCGGGAACGTAATCCATCAATGTTCCCGTTTTTTCAGGCTGCTTGTCGCAACTCCAGAAAAAACCAGCGCAGGCAAGCAAGAATACTCTCAACAACATTTTGTGCATGGCAACAAAAATAACAAGGATTGGGAATGAAAGAAGGATGTAGGACAAATGTTTATTGACGGGTTTTCAACAAATTTCATCCTTTCGTGCGCCGATCGTGTTGTAAAATATTTTATTTTGCCCTTTCTTCAAGTTCAAATTTTTTGGCAGACATGAATGACCTTTTTCAGATTTGCGTAAATATCATCAAATATTTGGCAAAAACTTGCGATACCACTTATGAGGCGATGAACATCTACTTGTTTGTGATTATTCATCCCATGATCACACTCTGTTTCCTTTTTCTGTTTGTGTGGTACAGAAAAAAATACAAGAGGCTTCTGGGAGGCCAGCTATAGTAGATAAAAAAAATTTTTAGCGCAATTTTCACCTATATGTGATGAAATTCTCGGCAGATTTTAGTTTTCCTCCACATCAAACAGCATTTCCTCGGGCAACATCCTAAAGCTCTTGCGATGGAAGATGGTGGTGCCGTTAATGCGGATAGCCTCCCGGTGTTGTCGGGTGGCGTAGCCTTTGTTCTGTCTCCAATTGTACTGGGGAAAATGGCAGTGAAGATTTGACATATATTCATCGCGATAGGTCTTTGCCAAAATGGAAGCGGCAGCAATATGAAGGTATTTGCCGTCGCCTTGCACCACGCATTCATGCGGAATTTGCCCAAATGGCTTAAACCGATTGCCGTCTATGGCGATAAATTGGGGCTGTTGCGAAAGGCCTTCAATGGCTCTGTGCATGGCCAGAATGGACGCGTTGAGAATGTTTATCGCATCTATTTCGTCCATCATTACGTGCACCACGCTATAACAGATAGCCTTTCGTTCTATCTCCTCCCGCAGCTCATTGCGAATTTTTTCCGATAGCTGCTTGCTGTCGGTTAAGGTAGGATGCCGAAAAGAGTTGGGAAGAATCACCGCCGCCGCCGTCACCGGACCTGCCAAACACCCGCGACCGGCCTCATCGGTGCCGCATTCCAATAGATGTTTGTTTATCTTGAGCTTTAGTTTAGGTTTCAAACTTCCAAAAATTTTATGCGAAGGGTCAAATATATTTCTTATCAACCTGTTGCCGAAAAGAAGTGTCGTCTTTTTATCAACATCCTTTCTCCTAATGGGATAACGGGCCGTTTCAGAAAAAATTTCCCTGAAAAAATTTTACAGGTGAAAGTGTGTACGGGCAATGGCGTGGAAGCCAATTTTTTGAACCGCTTTCTCTATCGTTTTAATGGGGACAAAACTTTTGCTGAGAACGGTTATTTCCTTCGGAAATACTTCGGCATTGAGTTCCACCTTGCGCACACCTTCCACCTCCATCACCACTTCCCTTATTCTTTTCAGGTCTTGGAGGGTTTTGGCGTTTGTTTCAAAGACTTTTCCGTGTTCGCCGGGAATTACATTTTCACTGTGTAAACTCAAAATAGACTTCTTTGTCCATAAAGTTACGGTTTTTTTGGAAAAAGAGGAAAGTGAACTTTTAAAAGGAGTGTAGGACCATCTTGCCAAAAAGGCAGTAATCTTTGAAGGGAAGCCGGTTTTTTATGGTGATTTTTCCCCTTTCCACTTTTGGAGTCGGTACCGGGCCAAAGCAAAAAAAATATACCTTTGCCCAAAAGTCATTTAAAGGATGAAGAAACCACTTTTGCTTATCTCTTTAATGTTGTTTGTGGCAACTGTGTTTTCCCAAAATCCTCCGCCCAAGGAAAAGCCCCCGATAGATTATTACAAGATAATCTCTGCCCAGCGCGATACTACCTACGTAGACACCACCCTTTCCATAGCGAAAAAGTACAAATTTAATTATCTGCGGCGCGATAATTTTGGGCTGTTGCAGTTTTCCAATGTGGGGCAGACGTACAATTCGCTTGTCTACAATTTTGATCGATTGAACCTTATGCCGCTGTTTGTGGCCCAATCGCATCATTTCAATTATAAGGAAACCGGGGATGTGAGTTATTACAATGTCCCCACGCCACTGACGGAGCTGTACTTCAAAACTGCTTATGAGCAAGGGCAGCAGCTCGATGCGTTTTTTACCGTAAACACTTCGCCCCAATTCAATTTTTCGGTGGAATATAAAGGAGTGCGGTCTTTAGGGAAATATCAGCACATTCTCACCAGTACGGGAAATTTTGTCTTCACCGCCAACTATTTCACCAAAAACCGCAGGTATTTGGCCCGAATGCACGTGGCCGCACAGGACATCCTCAACCAGGAAAACGGCGGATTGAAGGATTCGTCACTTCCGTTATTTATCAACGACGATCCTGAATTTAGGGATAGGGGCAGACTGGACGTGAATTTTGAAAATGCCGAAAACAAACTGGAAGGCCTTCGGTTTTATGGCGATCATTATTACGATGTAATAAGCCGAAGGGATTCTACCTCGCACTCGTTGCTACGGGTAGGGAATCTGCTCAGCTATGAGGACAAGTCTTTTATCTACAGCCAAAAGGCTCCCTTTTCTGCCTTTGGTCCGTCCTATAAAAATGCCGATTTGCTCACCCGCACTACCTTGAGAAAGTTTAACGCAAAGGTTTTTGCCCAACTGGACAATTCGCTGCTGGGCAAAATTTCTGCTTGGACCGGCTATACCGATTTTGATTATGGATACAATTCGGTTTTAATCCTCGATGAGGGAAGGATTCCCAATAAAATGACCGGAAACATAGTAGAGGCCGGGGCATCCTATGAAAAAGAATACCGTGGCTTCAGGCTCTTTGGAAAAGGGGCCGTCAATGTGGCCGGCGACAGTGAAGGAAATTATCTGCAAGGGATGGCATCCTACGCCCTCAATCGCGATTACAGGGCCAACGCTTCGATGACCGTGCATTCGGTTGCTCCCAACTTTAATTTCCTCTTGTACCAGAGCGATTATAAAAATTACAATTGGAAAACATCCTTGAGCAATGTGAAGACCCAGGAACTAAAGTTGGAAGTGGAAACCCGAAAATTTGGCAATGCCTCGTTGAGCTATACCGGAATTGACGATTACGCCTATTTTGCCATTAAGGCCCACGACAGTACGCCATCGCCCATACAATCTGGGGAACGGGTAAATTATCTGAAGGTAAAGGCGGCAAAGGAATTCGGCTTTGGCCGCTTTGGGTTGGAAAACACCTTGATGTACCAACAGGTTTTGGGAGGGGAATCGGTGTTTAATGTGCCGCAGTTTATTACGCGAAATACCCTGTATTACCAGGACCATCTTTTTCAACGGGCTCTCTTTCTGCAAACCGGCGTTACCTTCCAGTATTTTACCGAATACAATATGAATGCCTACGACCCAGTATTGGCCGAGTTTTATGTTCAGAATGACGTAAAGTTGGGCGGCTTTCCGTTGGTGGATGTTTTTTTTAGTGCGAAAATAAGACAGACCCGCATTTTCTTTGTCTATGAAAATCTCACGGCGCTTTTTGGCGGCAAAAATGAATATTTCTCCGCTCCGGGATATCCCTATCGCGACAATGTGCTGCGGTTTGGTCTGGTGTGGAATTTCTTTCTATAAAAAAAACCTGTCACGGAGACAGGTTCTGATCTGTAGATTTCCTCGAATATTTGGCACTGCCAGATTGGGCTAATCCCTTAACAGCCCGCGGGAGATAACAATCTTCTGTATCTCGGAAGTCCCCTCGTAAATTTGGGTAATCTTGGCATCGCGCATTAGGCGTTCCACGTGATATTCCTTTACATATCCGTTTCCGCCGTGCACCTGCACCGCTTCCACAGTTACGTCCATGGCCACCTGGCTGGCATAAAGTTTGGCCATGGCCCCGCTCATGTCGTAATTATTTCCCTGGTCTTTGTCCCATGCGGCCTTCATCACCAAATGACGGGCTGCTTCAATGCTCGTATGCATATCGGCAAGCTTAAAAGCGATGGCTTGGTGATTGCTTATTTCTGTGCCAAAGGCCTTGCGCACTTTTGAATATTCCCGTGCCAGATCATAGGCCCCGGCGGCAATTCCCAAGGCTTGGGCGGCAATTCCAATCCGTCCGCCAGAAAGGGTCTTCATGGCAAATGTAAAGCCAAATCCGTCTTCGCCAATCCTGTTCTTCTTGGGCACTTTCACATCATTAAATACCAAGGAATGGGTGTCGCTGCCACGGATTCCCAATTTGTCTTCCTTGGGTCCGATTTCAAAACCTTCCCAACCCTTTTCCACGATAAAGGCATTGATTCCTTTGTGTTTTTTTTCCTTATGGGTTTGGGCAATGACAAGATAATAATCTGCCGTGCCACCGTTTGTAATCCAGTTTTTGGTACCGTTGAGAATGTAATGGTCTCCATCCTCAATGGCAGTGGTGCGTTGAGAAGTGGCGTCACTTCCGGCTTCGGGTTCGCTAAGGCAAAAAGCGCCCAGTTTTTCGCCCGTAGCCAATGCGGTGAGATATTTTTGCTTTTGTTCCTCGGTGCCGTATTTCTCCAGACCGTAACACACCAATGAATTGTTTACCGAGACAATTACCGAGCAGGAGGCATCTATCTTGCTCAGCTCCTCCATAACCAGCACATAGGAAACCGTGTCCATTCCGCCGCCGCCGTATTTGGGATCGACCATCATGCCCATAAAGCCCAGCTCTCCCATTTTTTTTACTTGTTCCGCCGGGAATTTTTGAAGGTTATCGCGCTCTATTACTCCCGGGAGCAATTCGGTTCGTGCAAAATCGCGAGCGGCGTCGCGAATCATTATCTGTTCTTCGGATAGACTGAAATCCATAGGCTTTGTTATAAGTAAGTGATGTGTATTGATAAGAGGATGCAAATGTACTTATAAAAAGCAAATTCCAAAAAGCTAAATTTTATCTGCCCGCGATGTAAAAGATTTGGGAATTTTATTTTGCCTCCAGTAGCACCAACGGAAGATGTTTTCGCTACTTTTATATTATGGACCAGCCATGACCATCGCGATATTTGCCGGGATGTCCAGGTGGCAATCGCGATGGCGAAAGACAATCCGCCGATAAAAAGGGAATAACTTTAAAGAGATGAATAAATCCAGCTTTCACATTATTGGGGTAATGAGCGGCACTTCCTTGGACGGGATCGACCTGGCGGAAATTCGGTTGGAGGCGCCCTCTAATGCCACCGCGGAAGTTTCCGCCGATCGTTCCTTCGGGCAGCAATGGCGTTTCCAAATCCTTTCCGCAGAAACCATTCCGTATTCCTCTTATTGGAAAGAGGAGCTTCGGGAAGCGATAAACTATTCTGAAGAAAAACTGGAACGGGTGGATTTTAAGTACACCCAAAAGCTTTGCGACGAGATTGGGGGATTTATCTCCAGGAACAATATCCAGGAAATTGACGCCGTTTGCAGCCACGGCCATACCATTTTCCACCAGCCGGATAAGGGGTATACTTACCAAATTGGCAATTTGCCGCGCCTTGCAAAAATGCTCGGGCAAAGAGTGGTTTGCGATTTCCGTACGCAGGATGTGGAACTCGGCGGCCAGGGGGCCCCCTTGGTACCCATTGGCGACCGACTGCTTTTTCCGGATTACTCTTTTTGTTTGAATTTGGGCGGATTTGCCAATTGTTCCTACGAAAAAAATGGAGAGCGGATCGCCTTTGATATTTGTCCGGCAAACATCGTTTTAAACAAATATGCACAGGAGCTTGGACACGATTTTGACAAAGGCGGAAGACTAGCCGCTTCGGGCGAAGTGAATGAAGAATTGCTCCAAAAGTTGGATTCCCTTTCTTTTTATTCCGAAAAACCGCCAAAATCCTTGGGATTGGAATGGGTTAAGGAGCATGTATTTCCGCTTTTGGATGCTGCGGAAATCCCTGTAGAAGCTATTTTGCGCACCTTTACCGAACATATTGCCACCCAGATTGCCCGGCAATTTTCCGAAGGGCGAGTACTGGTAACGGGTGGTGGCGCTTACAATTCTTTTTTGATCGAAAGATTGGAAAATCTCGCTTCGGTTGAGGTTGTCATTCCTTCCCCTGAAATCGTGGAATACAAAGAGGCCCTGATTTTTGGACTGTTGGGCGTGCTGAAACTTCGGGAGGAGGTGAATTGTTTGGCGAGTGTTACTGGAGCGGAACGGGACCATGCTTCGGGCAGGGTTTATTTACCTTGATTGAGAGGAGGGGTTTGTTGCGGAGGTTCCTTTGCCAAATCCCAGATAACTGTAGGATAAATGCTTTTTTTTACCTTAGTAAAAGATTGATGCAAATACTTTATACTCATGAAAAAGATAATCTACTTGTTTTTACTGTTGCCTATTCTAGCTGCCTGCAGCAAGAGCGATAGGCACGAGGTGGAAAACTCCCTCCTCGGAAAATGGAAGGCAGAGGCATTTGTGGGTAGCGATGGCGCAAACCGCATTGTTACACCCATTGAAAATGGCCAGACAATAATTTTAAAAGAAGACAACACCTTTGACGTGGTAGACAGCCAAATTGCGTGTGTATCTGGAAATTATTCGGTCACGGATAATTCCCCACAGCATTTTGATATGGACATTATTTCCCTGGCCTGCGATAACGGCAATTTGGTAAAATATGCCTATACCTTTGAGGAGGGGAAGCTGATGCTGTCATTTATTTTGCCCGATGGGAGCACGGGCTGCGACGAAATATGCGCCGAACGATATATGAAATTGCGCGATTAGATAATTTCAAAAACCGAGTAAACCACCTATCTCGACCCCTCGAAAGTATATTTTGAGGGGGTTTTTATTTGAAAAGCCCAGGCCGCATAAAATTTATCCGAAAAAAAATTTAAACCCCTCACAAGTTTTTATATTTGCCATTGCTGTCCGAGGCTTTGGCCAAGGACATTCATTTCATTCCCCAGCTATAGTGTAAAAGGGTTGTTACCCCCAACAGGCTAAGGCAAAGGGTACCCTAACTTACTGCAAATTAAATGAAGGAGCTACTTAAAAAGTACGAAGATAAAAATCCCGAAATAGTTTTCCATTGGAACGATCCCGAAACAGAGGCCCAGGGCTGGACGGTAATAAACTCCCTTCGCGGGGGCGCCGCCGGCGGGGGTACGCGTATGCGTAAAGGATTAGACATGAACGAAGTGCTCAGCCTGGCCAAAACCATGGAAGTGAAATTTACCGTAGCCGGTCCGCCCATTGGCGGTGCCAAGAGCGGAATTGACTTTGACCCCGCCGATCCGCGCAAAAAAGGAGTCTTGGAACGGTGGTTTAAGGCTGTCTCTCCTCTCTTAAAAGGATATTATGGTACCGGTGGCGACATGAACGTAGACGAGATCCATGAGGTAATTCCCTACACCGAACAAGCCGGACTTTGGCATCCTCAGGAAGGAGTATTCAACGGCCATTTTATTCCCACCGAAGCCGATAAAATAAACCGAATTGGCCAATTGCGCCAGGGGGTGGTAAAGGTTTTGGAAAATCCGAAATACTGTCCCGATGTTTCCGGTACCTACAAGGTTGCCGACATGGTCACCGGTTTTGGGGTGGCCGAGGCGGTAAAACATTATTACAAAATTTACGGCGGCACGATAAAAGGAAAGCGAGCCATTATACAAGGCTTCGGCAACGTAGGTTCGGCCGCGGCCTATTATCTGTCGCAAATGGGGGCCAAAATAGTGGGAATCATAGACCGCGATGGCGGGGTGATAAACACGGAGGGCTTTTCCTTTACGGAAATCAGGGAATTCTTCCTCAACAAAAACGGAAATACCTTGGTGGCGGACAATATGATCCCCTTTGAGGAAATCAACGGGAAGATATGGGATTTGGAATCGGAGATTTTCGCGCCTTGCGCCGCTTCCCGATTGGTGACCCAAGACCAGGTTTCGCGGATGATCGATGCCGGCCTGGAAGTGATAAGCTGTGGGGCCAATGTGCCCTTTGCCGACAAGGAAATCTTCTTTGGGCCCATCATGCAATTTACCGATGAGCGCATAAGCCTTATTCCCGATTTTATCAGCAATTGCGGAATGGCCCGCGTGTTTGCCTATTTGATGGAAGGCAAGGTGGAAATGACAGATGAAGCCATCTTCAGCGACATTTCCCACACCATAGAAAATGCCGTACAAAAAACGTATGACAACAGCAACGACAAGATAAATATTAGCAAATCTGCATTTGAAATAGCACTGAAACAATTGGTATAACCTAAATAAATAGGCAAATGGAATCGATCATTATCTTAATTTTTGTGCTTGGTTATCTCACCATCACCCTGGAACATCCCCTCCGACTGGACAAAACAGTTCCCGCACTGATTATGGCCTCTTTGATATGGGCGGTTTTGGCCATTGGGTTTACCAGTGGCTGGTTCGATGTTATCAACACAGAGGAACAGGCCTTTAACTACCTTTCCGGCGGGGAAAGTGCCATGGATGGTTTTGAGGGAACCCTTTTACACCATTTGGGAAAAACCTGTGAGATTTTGATATTCCTTATCGGTGCCATGACCATTGTGGAAATCATTGACCTCCACCGAGGCTTCGAAGTGCTAAAGAGTGCCGTAAAAACAAAAAGCAAACGCAAATTGTTGTGGATTGTGGGAATTATCGGATTTTTTCTTTCCGCCGTTATCGACAACCTTACCGCTACCATCGTTTTGATTACCCTCCTGCGGAAATTGATCCACAAGAGGGAAGACCGTCTGTGGTATGCCGCCTTGGTGGTGATAGCCGCCAATGCCGGGGGAGCTTGGTCGCCCATTGGCGACGTAACCACCACCATGTTGTGGATTGCCAAAAAAGTGACCGCGGCCGGACTTATTGAATTTGTGGTGCTTCCTTCCATCGTCTGCTTTGCCGTTCCCTTTCTTATTGCCAGCTATCTCCCCGCCTTTAGAGGAAATATCGATGTGGAGGTGCGGGAGGACAAGGAGGAAGAACAGTTGCTCAGCAGCCGTACAATGTTGTTTTTAGGCTTGGGAATGATAATCTCCGTGCCGGTGTTTAAAGCGCTGACCCACCTGCCGCCCTATATGGGAATGATGCTCGCCTTGGGAGTGGTATGGCTGGTATCTGAATATATTCATCCCGAGGAAGATTTCAGCAGGGAGCGCAGGCATCTGTATTCTGCCCACAAGGCGTTGTCGAGAATAGAAATTTCAAGTATCCTGTTTTTCCTCGGAATCCTGATGGCCGTTGCTGGTTTGGAAGCCTTGGTCTTTGGTGTGGTCGATGGACATGAGGTAGGAACCCTGCGATATCTGGCTGAGGTGCTTCAAAATACAATTCCCAACCAAGATATTGTAATTCTGCTCTTGGGAGTGCTCTCTGCCATTATAGACAACGTGCCTTTGGTCGCTGCCTCTATGGGGATGTACGATCTGCCCATCGATGCCGTGTTATGGCATTTTATTGCCTATGCCGCCGGTACCGGGGGAAGTATGCTTATTATCGGTTCCGCAGCGGGCGTTGCTGCCATGGGCATGGAGCGAATAGACTTTATTTGGTATCTCAAGAAAATCACATGGCTGGCATTTATTGGTTTTATCGCCGGTGCCGGAATATTCCTGCTGTTTGAGCGGGTATTGTTTCACCATACATAAACCACGCAATTTATAATCCCTTATTCCGTTATTCTCTAAAACAAATCAATCTGTATGTTAAACTTCATTATTCAAGAAGGTGCTGAGGTAGCACAGGATATTGAACCTATTTCCGAAGAAAAAACCCTTTCCATTATGGACCTCCTGTTTAATGGGGGAGTTGCAGGCCAGATAATTATCGGCGTGCTGTTCATTTTGCTTTTTGTGGCTGTCTATATTTATTTTGAAAGGCTTTTCGCTATCAAGGCAGCTTCAAAGATGGATTCTAATTTTATGAAACAGATCCACGACCACGTGGCCAAAGGAAATATTCAAGCGGCAAAGATGCTCTGTGCCCAAAACAACACTCCTGTTTCGCACCTCACCGAAAAAGGAATTTCCCGAATAGGCAGTCCGCTCGAGGACATCAATACTGCCATAGAAAATGCGGGAAGACTGGAAGTTTACAAACTTGAAAAAAACGTCAGCGTTTTGGCAACCATTGCCGGTGCCGCACCCATGATTGGATTTTTGGGAACGGTTATCGGGATGGTCTTGGCCTTTCACGAACTGGCTACCAGCAGTGGACAAGCCGAAATGGGCAACCTTGCCGAAGGAATCTACACGGCCATGACCACTACGGTGGCAGGTTTAATTGTGGGAATTATCGCCTATATGGGCTATAACCACCTTGTGGTGCGTACCGATAAGGTAGTACACCAGATGGAAGCCACCGCCGTGGATTTTCTCGATATGCTAAATGAGCCGCTATAATGAATTTAAGAGGAAGAAATAAAATAAGTGCCGAGTTCAGTATGAGCTCCATGACCGATATTGTGTTTCTGTTGCTGGTGTTCTTTTTGCTCACTTCTCCGGCCATTACTCCTAATGCGCTCGACTTGATTTTGCCGAAGGCACAGGGCAAGACGTCCAATGTGCAAAAAGCATCGGTAAGTATTACCAAAGACGGAGCTTATTATGTGGACAAGGAAAGGGTAAGTGAGTACAGTATAGAAAAAGAACTGCAGACCATCTTGGCAGGCCAGGAACAGCCTACCATCATTCTGCGGGCTGAGGAAGGCGTGCCCATTGAAGATGCTGTTTTTGTAATGGATATTGCCAACAGGAACAATTTTAAGGTAGTCCTGGCCGTTAGGCCGAAATAAATTTAAAAAGAAACTAATCTCCGTGGCTTTTCTCGATACAGAACATAAACGAAAGAGTATGGCAATAACCGTTACGTTGCACATACTGCTCATTATTTTGTTGTTCTTCGTGGGAATGCGATACCTTGATCCTCCCATAGAGCAAGGTATTGCCATAAATTTTGGCACTACCGATCTCGGTAGCGGAAAAATTCAGCCCACCGAGAAGATAAGATCTGCACCGCAGAAAACAACAGCTCCTGCAGCTTCACAACCCAAATCGGAAATCAAGGAAGAGGTGGTTACCCAAGACCTTGACGAGGCTCCGGTGATAAAAAAGGAGAAACCAAAAAAGGAGCAAAAGGAAGTTCCCGTAAAGGAACAACCCAAAAAGGAGGCCCAAAAGCCGGATCCAAAACCCGATAAGTCTACCACCGATGCCCTTGCGAGCATTCTTAACGGCCCCAAGAGCGATGGTACTGCCAAGGGAGGGGAAGGAAATGACAACGCGCCGGGCGATAAGGGAAATCCCGATGGCGATCCCGGTGCCAGCAGTTACTATGGAACGGGTAAAGGATTGGACGGCGATGGCAATTACCAGCTCGGCGGCCGCAAGGCGTTGAACAAGGAAAAAATAATGCAAGACTGCAATGAGGCGGGCATTGTGGTGGTGAGCATTGAAGTGGACCGCACCGGAAAAGTAATTCATGCCATGCCAGGTATTCGCGGAACGACCAACAATGCCAGATGTCTTACCGAACCGGCCAGACGGGCGGCCTTGGCAACCAAATTCAATCCAGACGAAAATGCCCCTGCCAAGCAGATAGGAAAGATTATTTATAAGTTCAGTCTTTCGGAATAGGTTTTTTCATTAAAATTTTTGGCCATCACCTACGCAGAAACCATAGCCTGGCTCTTTGAGCAACTGCCCATGTACCAGAGAGTGGGGCAGGCGGCATACAAGGCCGATCTCCATCCCACCCTCCATCTCGCCGGGTACTTGGACCATCCGGAAAAAAGTTTTAAAAGCATCCATGTTGCCGGCACGAACGGAAAAGGCAGTACCAGCCACATGTTGACTTCCATCTTTCAGCAAGCGGGTTATAAAACCGCACTGTACACTTCTCCCCATCTAAAGGATTTCCGCGAAAGAATAAAAATCAATGGCGAAATGATTCCGGAGGAGCAAGTGGTGGCATTTGTGCAGAGGCATTTCAATTTCCTCAAGAGCAACAGACTTTCCTTTTTTGAAATGACCGTGGGCATGGCCTTTGATTATTTCCGAAGGGAAAAGGTGGATATGGCCATCATCGAAGTGGGAATGGGCGGCAGGCTTGACAGTACCAATATCATCATCCCAGAAGTGTCGGTAATCACCAATATTGGGCTGGACCACACCCAGTTTTTGGGGAATACCCTGACCTTGGTGGCACGGGAAAAGGCGGGAATAATAAAACCGAGTATTCCGGTAGTAATTGGAGAAACCGCCGACGAAACACAGGCGGTATTTGAAGAAGTGGCTGCCCGGAAAAATGCTTCCTTGATTTTTGCCGAAAGCGTTGATGCTGCTCAGTATGCTTCAGATTTAAAAGGAAATTATCAAAAGAAAAACATCAAAACGGTTCTTGCTACCATTGAAATCCTGCGCGGCCAAGGATGGCAAATTTCCGAAGAAGCGGTGGAAACAGGTCTTCTGCATACGGTAAAGAATACCGGTTTGCGCGGTAGGTGGGAAGTATTGCAGCAACGGCCAAAAGTAATCTGCGATACGGGCCATAACAAAGAAGGATTGAAATTGGTAATGGAGCAATTGCAACTGGAAAATTTTGCCCGTCTTCATATCGTTTTGGGAGTGGTGGCCGATAAGGACTTGGCCTCCATACTGCCTTTGTTTCCCGCCGATGCCACTTACTATTTCTGTAAACCCAATATCCCTCGTGGTATGGATGCCTCTCTTTTAGCCGAGAAGGCAAGAGAGGAAAGCCTGGCGGGCGAAGAATATTTTTCCGTGGAGGAGGCTTTTGGGGCGGCCCTGCGGAATGCTTCCGAAGAAGATTTGATTTTTGTGGGCGGCAGTACTTTTGTGGTGGCCGAAGTACTCTAGGGTTACACTCCCACTTCTGCCTCTGGTACATATTTAATATTGCGTTTTCCAAATAACAGAATGGCCAGTCCCACACAGGCGCAGACCAGCATCATAATTGTCATGGGCAGGGGCGTTTGATTGCTGAGCAGCGATACCAAGGCGGTCATTACAGCACCTATTCCCAATTGCAATGCGCCCATCAAGGCCGAAGCGGTGCCGGCACTTTTGCCGAAGGGAGCCAAGGCCAGCGCGGAAGTATTGGGAAAGGCAAACCCCTGGGTGCTGAGAAAGAGGAAAGCAAATGTGATAGTGGAATACAGTTCCAATAAATTGAAGACTGCCGCCAAAAAGAAAACCAATCCGGTAAGTACTTGAAACCCCAATGCCACTTTTACAATCTGTTCGCTGCTATATTTCCGCAATAAAAAGGTGTTCAATTGGCTTGCGGTTACCAAGCCCATGGCGATAATGCCGAAAATCCATCCGTATTCTCTTTCGCTTACGCCGTAAAGTTCCATAAAGATATGGGGTGAACCGGCGATATAAACATAGAGGCCGCTTGCGGCAAAGGAGCCGGCAAGGGTATAGGTATAGAACTGGGGGGCGATAAGTACCTGCCAGTATTTTCTTGCAATGGACTGCGGCCTGAGCGATAGATTCCTATCTGGCTCTGCTCCGGTGGGCAACCAAAGCAGGATAAGCAGAAGGTTAAAAACAGCCAGGGCAGCCAAAATTATAAAAATGGAGTGCCATCCCCAATGGGCCGTGGCATATCCGCCAACCGTGGGCGCGACAATTGGGGAAACGGCAATAACCAACATAAGTAGGCTGAATACCTTGGCATTTTCAGAAACGGGAAACAAGTCTCTTACCAGGGCTCTTGATGCCACCATTCCCGCACAGCCTCCAAGGGCCTGCACAAAACGGGCTAGGATCAACGATTCCACCGAAGTGACATAGACTATAAAAATAGATGCCGCCAGATAAATGACAAGTCCGGAATAAAGCGGAATTTTCCGCCCAAAGCGATCCAGCAGCGGGCCGTAAATGAGCTGTCCAATACTCACCCCAATAAAATAACTGGAAAGGGACAGAGCCACCTTGCTTGTGGTAGTGTGAAGATCGCGCGCAATTTCGGGAAACCCCGGCAAGTAGAGATCAATGGAAAACGGTCCCAATGCCGCCAGCAGTCCTAAGGTAAAGATTATTGTAAATCGGTTTTGTTTTTTCATGTAGAAGTTTGCGAAATTACGAATTCCGTTCCTCCAAAAAAATGAGCTACCGGCAAGATGGCTTGGTTATTGGGAAAATTTTAACGCGTTGGGGAGGTTATAGGGTGGATAAAAAATATGGAGGAAAAATTGGGCTGTTGGATTTAAGAAAATCCCAAGTGCGAATAACAAAAAAACCGAGGCGCTTTGCCTCGGTTTTTTGAAAGTTGGTGGGCGATGAGAGCCTGTTCCGAACTTGCTTCGGAAGATTCGAACCCCCGACCCCTTCCGAATTTAAATTCTCAATCATTCCTGGAACGGCTGTGCTATTTTTGGGAGGCAATCAGCTTTTCTATCATCGTTCGGCTCTTCCATTTTTTAATCTGTCTCTCGCGTTTTAGGGCCTCGTTCCTGCTGGCAAAGGGTTCTGAATATTTGAGTTGCCAGTCCTTTGCCCTTGCGGTAAAGCCCCTGTGTTTCCATATATGTTCCTTAAGACGCACCGCAACCTCCTCTGTCGAGCCGATATAATATCTGTCCAATGTGGTAGAGTACAATATGTATGCAAAATATCCCATAACAAAAAAACCGAGGCGCTTTGCCTCGGTTTTTTGAAAGTTGGTGGGCGATGAGGGATTCGAACCCCCGACCCCCTCGGTGTAAACGAGATGCTCTGAACCAACTGAGCTAATCGCCCTCTTTCAATATTTTTTTGTTCCCCGACCCTCCCGGAGTTAATTCGGGATGCTCTGAACCAACTGGGCTAATCGCCCTTTGTGTTAGCGGTTGCAAATATAAACTACTTTTTAATTTCACCAAACAATTATTTGCAATTTTTATGCGAATAGAAAAACATTCCCATTGTCCGAAAAATTTAATATCTCTAAATTTGATCTATCATTTCCATAAAAAAGTTTTCCCTTGGCCTCCATCGTAAACCGCATCTTAAAGATAATCATCTCAAAACGCCACGACAGATCGGGGAAGGAGGCAGAGGCATATTATAACCGCAAAGTAAAAAACCTGGAACTCGAGATAAACCACGAGATGTCAGACTTGGTTTATCTGCTATTGGGAGTAGTTTCGGCTGCTTTTGGCCTTAAGGGTTTCCTCATGCCAAGCTCCTTCATCGATGGCGGCATCACAGGGATTTCCCTTATGTCTAATATGCTTTCGGGTGTTTCCCTTTCCTTTTTCCTAGTTGTACTAAACCTTCCCTTCCTCATCTTGGCCTATTTTTCCATCGGAAAGCGGTTTGCCATTAAAAGTGTACTGAGCATATTTTTGCTGGCCATTGCCGTAGCTTATCTGCCCATTCCGCAGATAACCGATGACAAAATATTGATTGCCGCCTTTGGTGGATTGTTCCTGGGATTGGGAATTGGCTTGGCCATTCGCGGCGGGGCCATTTTGGATGGCACGGAGGTTTTGGCAATCTACATCAGCCGGAAAACAATTTTGACCGTGGGCAACGTCATTCTCTTTTTTAACGTACTCATCTTTCTTACAGCAGCCTATTTTCTCGCCACCGAAATAGCTCTCTATGCCATTCTCACCTATTTCTCTGCTTCCAAAACCGTGGATTTTATAATTGACGGCATCGAAGAATTTATGGGGATTACCATAATCTCGGAAAGCAGCGATGCAATCAGGCTTGCCATTATCCAACGGATGGGTCGCGGCTGCACAATTTTTAAGGCTGAAAACGGGTATTCAAAAAACGGGGAGACGCGTAGGACCATCGATGTGGTTTATACGGTGATTACCCGTTTGGAGATGAGCAAGCTGAAATCGGAAATCAGCAAAATTGACAACGACGCCTTTATCATCATGACTTCGGTAAAGGATGCCAAGGGCGGAATGATCAAAAAGAAACCCATTAAGAAATTTGAAAAATAGACAGTCGCAGACAAAACAAATTGCTTGGTGGGGACGAATGTAATTCGTAATTTCGCTCCAGGTTTTTAATACAGATTTGAATTAAAGACTGAGAATATGTTTTAGGAGTGTTAGCTCAGTTGGTTCAGAGCACTACCTTGACAGGGTAGGGGTCATTGGTTCGAATCCAATACACTTCACTTTATCTTTGCGCATTGGCCACATTCGCTACTTAGGGAGAATGTGGCTTTTTTTATGGGTGTTCGGTGGCGTAAGCGTGCCGATTTGCCAAAGACGAATTACCCCACACCTTTAAAAGGAGGGAAGCTTTGTTAAAAGAAGAATCAGATATCTTTTAAAAGGAGAGGAGTTTTTTTAAGGGCAAATCAACTCTTTATGACCAGCCATGATTGAAGATGCAAACGTGAGTCAGCAATCGCTAATCAAGAAGCCTGTGACTCGAGCAAGGTCAAAACACGTTCCAATGCCATTCCCCGGGAGCCTTTGATCAAGATGGTGGCATTTGAAGGAGGATTGGCCAACAATTCTGCTTTAAGATCGTCAAATGATCTGAATTTTCGAACATTTGCCGGGTCGCCATGGGTCTGATAAAAATTTTCGCCCACCAGAAAAACGCGGACAAAGATATTGTCTGATACAAAATCGGCTATCTCTTGGTGTTCCTTTTCCGCCTCTTTTCCCAGTTCAAACATATCGCCCAGATACAATATCTTGTTTGGCCCCTCGAGAATTTTAAAATTCTCCAAGGCAGCGCGCATACTGCTCGGATTGGCGTTATAGGCGTCCATCAAAATTGTGTTGCTGCCCAATTTAAGCAGTTGCGAGCGATTGTTTTTTGGAGTGTAATTTTTTATTCCTTCGGCAATTTGAGAAAGTTCTACCTGAAAATAGGCCCCTATGGCAATGGCCCCGGCTATGTTTCCGAAATTGTAGGAGCCAATCAAATTGCTCTGGATAGCGCGGTTTTTAAAAGAGACCAGCAATTTGCCGGAAGCATCGAGAAGTTCTACGGGGTAATCACTTTCCGCAGGGCCAAAAACAATTTTTTTCATCCCTTCGGAATGTGACAACTGTTTACTGTCAAATCCGTTGACAAAAACTTTTTTTCCGTGGTCCTTTACAAATCGATACAATTCGGTTTTGCCCTTTTCCACACCGGCCATGCTGCCAAAACCTTCTAAATGGGCTTTTCCGAAGTTGGTGATATAACCGTAATCGGGTCGGGCTATTTCGCTGAGCTGTTTTATTTCGCCTAAATGGTTGGCCCCCATTTCCACAATACCCATCTCCGTGTTTCCATCCATGGCGAGCAGCGTAAGTGGAACGCCAATGTGGTTGTTTAGATTTCCCTTTGTGGCAACCGTACTATATTTTGTGGAAAGCACCGCGTTGATCAATTCCTTGGAAGTGGTTTTTCCATTGCTGCCCGTGAGGGCGATAATGGGAATTTTTAACTGAAGGCGGTGATGCTGCGCTAACCGCTGCAGGGTGAAAAGTGCATTTTTTACTACAATTGTTTTTGCGTTTTGGGCGTATTTTTGATCATCGATAACTGCCCAGGCCGCGCCTTTGTCAAGAGCTTCCCGCGCAAAGGTATTGCCGTTGAAGTTGTCTCCTTTTAGGGCGAAGAAAATACAGTTTTGCGATATCTGTCGGGTGTCGGTGCAGACGCCGCTGCTTTCCAGAAAGAGATGGTGAAGTGCTTCTATATCCATAAAAGAGATAGATATTTGAAAAAAGATGGGAATTGAGTGAAGCGGCTAAGGTATAAAAAAACCCTCCGGAAGTTTTACTGCGGAGGGTTGGAAAATTTTAATTTTTAGTTGCGCGGTCGTTTTTTCTGTTTGGCCTTAGAACCCACTCGGCTCATTGCACATCGGAAACCAATGTAATCTGTGGCCATATCTTGTGGGAAGTAGCGGCGCTGTGCCGGATCTAACCAATAGTCGCGATCTCTCCAAGAGCCTCCCTTGTACACGCGAACTTCATTATCAATAAGAGTGGTTCGGTTTGAAGACTTATCGTATTGCCTGTCCAAAGTTCCGGAGCTGTCCACAAAGACTTTGGGCACCGGCGCATTGTACATGCGCTTGGGGCTATCACTGCTTTCGTCAATATCATCGGCAAAAGACTGGTAATATCTGGACGAACGCTTGTCGCCATCGCGGAAATCGCGGTTGTCGCTTTCCGAGAAGTTGATGCGCTGATAGGTTTCGTTTTCATCTACGGGAACCTGCAATATTTCTCCCGGCAGGTTTCTGGCAATGATCTTTCCGTTGCTCAAGGTGTCGTAAACAATGGAATCACTGGTCACAATTTTTACGGTGCCATCTTTTCCAATGGCGTTTTTGGTGTACACATTTCCGCGGAAGTAGTTAAAGTCGTTAAACTCGTCATCCACGATAGGCCTGTACACATCAGCAACCCATTCGGCCACGTTTCCGGCCATATCGTACAATCCAAAGTCGTTGGGTTCATACGATTTTACTTGGGCGGTGATATCGGCACCGTCATCGCTCCATCCGGCAATTCCTCCGTAATCTCCATCGCCTTGCTTAAAGTTTGCCAATTGGTCGCCACGGGATCTTCTTTTGCCAGAGCGGGTGTATTGCCCTTCCCAAGGATATTTCTTGCGACCGCGGTACACGTTGTAATTGCGCAACCCAACCAGGCCAAGAGCAGCGTATTCCCATTCGGCTTCGGTAGGAAGGCGATAGGCGGGAAGCAAGACGCCATCTTTTCTTTGGATGTAAAGGTTTGTGCTGTCTTTGCTTCGTTTGGCAATGCTTTCTGATTTTTTTCCTCCACGGGTAATGGAATCATTTCCGCCATAAGTCATGGACGGAGCATTCAAATAGGTTTGGGTGTTGAAAGTCTCCCCTGGTTCTACATCATAAGGAGCATTTCTGGAAGTATAGCCATCCTTGGAAAGGATCATTTCGTTTACGCGGTCTGTTCTCCACTTGCTGAATTCCACAGCCTGGATCCAGCTTACCCCAACTACGGGATATTCGGCATAGGCTGGGTGGCGCAGGTAATTGTTGGTCATAACTTCATTATAGCCCAATCTGTTTCGCCATACCAAGGTATCGGGCACTGCCCCTTCATATATTTTTCGGTAGTTGTCATCGCTGGGAGGAAACACGGTTTTAAGCCAATCTAAGTATTCCAGATACATAAGATTGGTCACCTCAGTTTCATCCATGTAAAAGGATTGCACGTGTTGCTGGGTTGGGGTGTTGTTCCAGTCGTGCATAGGATCGTCCTGGACCCTTCCCATGGTGAAGGTTCCACCTTCCACAAAGACCAATCCAGGGCCGGTGGCCTGTTCCTTGGCTTTGGGGTTGTATTGAAAACCACCTTCCTTTGCATTGAGTTTCCATCCGGTGGCTCGGGAGCTGTTTTTATAGTCCCTGGTTTTGTTACACGCCACAAAAAGGGTGGCCACAACAACAGTAACAAATAGCTTTAACGCTATATTTTTTCGTAACATCATAAGATTAAATATGATAAAATTGGGTTCGCAATATAGTAATTAACGATAAATTCACAATATTATTTTGCTATATTTTGTGTTCGCTGCTTTTAAGGCTGAATTGCTTAGCAAACGTATTGGTTTTAAAATTATTTTCCTAATCGCTTTTTTATTTCCCTTTGTGGTTTCCCCCATACTAAGTGTATATTTGAAGCGTTAATTGAATTGATGAGAAACGCATTATCCCTTTTGTTTTTTTTGGTCCTGCCGGTGTTTATGGTCGCACAAACCAAGACCTTTTCCATAGACTGGAACGCGGCAAAAGAGAAGGTAAGCAACAAAGTTTCTGCCTTTTCCGAAGGGGAAAAGGAGACTGTATCAGACATTTTGAAATTGGATATTATTTCCAGTGTCCCCAGTTATACAGTGCAATGGCGCGATTCGCAGATGGCAGACAAGAGTTCGGTGCGTGTAAGCAATGTGCGCTACGGAATCATTTCGCCAGCCGAGTTGGACCAAATTGACAAAAATTTAATTCCAGATGCCCTTACCTATAGTATCGGCAGTACCCACGCAAGGGAAGTGCTCTACACCATCTTCACCATTTCGCCGGTGGTAAAAACCAATGCCGGCTATCAAAAGGTGCTTTCTTTCAGTGTAGATTACAACTATGGCCCACAACGCCGAAACGACCCGCCCCAGCTTACCAACTCGGTACTTGCCACTGGAAATTGGTTTAAGTTTAAAGTAGAAAAAACAGGAATCCACAAAATAGACAAGGCTTTCTTGAAAAGTCTTGGGATGAACACCGAAAATATCAATCCCAGAAATTTAAAGGTCTACGGAAATGGCGGCCAAACCCTGCCTTTGCTCAATTCGCGCAATGATATTTTCGACTTGCCCGAAGTGAGTATAAAAGTGGTGGGCGAAGAGGACGGAAATTTTGGCAGCGGCGATTATATATTGTTTTACGGCACCAGCACCCGCGGATATGTGGCCGACAACGATTCAAATCTCAACCCTTACAGCGATGAATCGTATTACTATGTTACCGCCGATGGAGGTCCCGGAAAACGGGTTACCGCCATGGTGGAGCCCACTGCTGCGGCAACGAGGATCATCGACAGGTTTCACGACTATCAATTCCATGAGGTCGATGAGGACAATCCCACCAAACTGGGACGGATGTGGTACGGAAACCGATTCGATATCAATAAGGAGCAGCACTACGAATTTGTCTTCCCCAACATTATTGCCGGGGAGCCTATGGATTTTGTGCTGAAAACAGCGGCTGCTTCGGAAAGTGCCACCTCCATGGCCATTACGGTTAATGGTACAAGTTTGGACCCGATAAATTTTTCGGCCCTGCGCACGGGTTTTTTGCTCAGCAAGGGCAATCGCATTACCACAATTCCCGCCGGAAGTGAAACCGTGACCGTGGATTTAAAATACAACAATGCGTCCAATCCATCGAGCGTGGCTTTTTTGGATTATGTGGCCGTCACCGCGGTAAGGGCTCTAAAGGGAGCCAATGGTCAATTGGCCTTTCGCAACAATAATGCGGCCACTTGGACAGGAGTAGGAGAATATAACCTGCAAGATGCTTCGCAGTTCAGCGAGGTGTGGGATGTCACCAATCCTTATTTTATAACCGCCAAGCAAAACGAAGGTGGCGCGGCTTCCATCACCTTTAAGCAAACCTTGGGGCAGGCGCGGGAATACGTAGCGGTTAATCCGAATGATTATTTTCTTCCTGTGAAAATTGCCCAATCCAGAGTGGCCAACCAAGATCTGAAGGGCAGTATCTTTAAGGATGAATCGGGAAATTTTAAGGATGTGGATTATATTCTCATAACGGCGCCCTTTCTGGTGCAGCCGGCCCTGCGCTTGGCCAACCACAATCGCAACTTGTTGGGGCTTAATGTAAAGGTGGTGACCACAGACAAAATTTATGAGGAATTCAGCTCGGGAAAACAAGACATTTCGGCCATTCGGAATTTTATCCGTTACGTGTATTACAACGCTTCCAGCCCTTCCAATAGGATTAAATATGTAGGAATTTTGGGCGACACCTCCATCGATTACAAAAACAGATTGCCCAACAACAACAATGTTGTGCCCACTTTCAATACCGTATCCAACGACGATAAGGTGCATTCCTTTATGTCTGACGATTTTTATGGCAATATGGACCCCAATGAAGGAACCATCGGAGGGAACTCATATAATGAAAATGGCGAAGCGCAAACCGATATTGACCGTCTGGATATAGCTATGGGGCGGATATTGGTAGACGATGTGCCACTGGCAAATGCCATGGTTGATAAGATTATCAACTATACCTCTAAAAATTCCTATGGCAATTGGCGTACAAATTTTGTCCTTATCTCAGACGATGCCGATTCCCGTTCCGAAGCAACCCTGCAAGAAAGCTTGGATGAATTGGGCGATGAAATCTCCCTTAAAAAACCTTTTGTCAACGTAAAAAAAATTCATTCCGATGCTTTTCAGCAACAAACCTCGGCCGGGGGAAATCGCTATCCAGATGTAAACGATGCCATTGAAAAAGTTTTGGAGGCGGGCTCGATTATCATGAACTATTTTGGCCATGGAGGAGAAGATGGTTTGGCCCATGAGGCTATTTACACCAAGGAAATGGCCCAGCAGTTCAGAAACAAGGATAACTTGCCATGCTTTGTAACGGTGACCTGTGAGTTTACAAAATTTGACAACCCCCTACGCATAACCGCGGGCGAACTCACCTACCAAAACAGGGAAGGCGGTGCCATCTCATTGGTTACCACTACCCGGGCAGTATATATTAATGTAGGAATTGAATTCAATAAAAAGTTGGCCAACCCCATGTTTGGGTATGATGTAGATATACCCGAAGTGCCTGCCGAGGCACTGCGTCTGGCCAAGAACGATCTGGTTTCAAAATCGAGACGAGTAATATTCTACATTGGTGATCCCGCCATGCCGCTGGCTTTCCCCAAAAAGGATATCCGCATAACAAAAGTAAACGGGGTTCCCGTGGGGCAAGCGGTAGATACCTTAAAGGCCCTAAGCAAAATAAAGCTGGAGGGCGAGGTCCTCAACGAAGCGGGCCAGGTAATGACCCAGTACAATGGCGTGCTGGAGTCTAAGATATACGACAAAAACGTGGAGCGCCGTACCTTGGACAATGACAACAACAATGTTTATTTAAACTTCATCACCTTGGGGGAAGGGCTTTTTAACGGAAAGGCGAGCATAAAAAACGGCACCTTTGACTTTGATTTTGTCGTTCCCCGCGACATTCAGATTCCTGTAGGCAAGGGTCGTGTGAGCTTATACGCCAAACGCGATAACCAATTGGAGGACCAGACAGGGGTAAACCTTGATTTAATGGTAGGTGGTCTTAACGAAAATGCCCCGGCAGACAACCAAGGCCCCACCATTAGACTCTATATGAACGATGAAAGCTTTGTTTCCGGAGGTGTTACCAACGACAGCCCAATGCTCATTGCCAAATTGGAAGATGAAAATGGAATAAATACCGCCAGCGGGATAGGCCACGATATTGTTGCAATTTTAGATGGAGACGATACCAACCCTTTTGTTTTGAATGAATTTTATCAGGCCAATGTCGATGACTTTACCAAGGGGAAGGCTCAATATAAGTTTAACGATCTAGAAGATGGGCTGCACACTTTAAGCTTAAAGGCTTGGGATGTTTACAATAATTCTGCCACCGCCGAAATTCAGTTTGTCGTGGCTGGCGACGACAAGCTTGAAATAACCCGCGTACTGAATTACCCCAATCCCTTTGTAAACTACACCGAATTTTGGTTTAACCACAATCGCCCCTTCGAGCCTTTGGATGTGCAGGTGCAGGTGTTTACGGTAACGGGCAAGGTAGTGTGGACCACCAACCAAATAGTGAACACCGAAGGGTTTCTTTCCCGGAATGTTGTCTGGGACGGCCGCGATGATTTCGGCGACCGCATAGGAAAAGGTGTTTATGTTTATAAGATTACAGTTAAATCTACGTTAACCAATCAGCGGGTTGAAAAATTTGAGAAACTCGTCATCCTTTAAAATTAAAATTTATATTTGCCAAAATAAAAAAATATGAAGAAAGTAATTATACCATTTCTCCTGGGATTGGTTGCAATTCAGGCTCATTCACAAGAAACTATAATAGTTCCCAACAGCACTGATTCGCGAGTAATAACTACCGGGGTCCCTTTTGTAATGATTGCTGCCGATCCACGTGCCGGAGGTATGGGTGATATAGGGGTGACCACTTCTGCCGATGCTTTTTCGCAACAATGGAACCCCGCCAAATACGCCTTTGCCCTTTCCAAACAAGGAATTGGGGTAACCTATACTCCCTATTTGAGCAAATTGGTAAACGACATTTTCTTGGGGAACCTTACATATTATAACAGGCTTTCGGAACAAAGTGCAGTCGCTGCCAGCTTTCGATATTTTAAGCTAGGGGAAATTGAGCTTCGCGAGACCGCGGATCAAATTCCACTGATCCAGAGTCCGAATGAACTCACCTTTGATGTTTCATACTCCCTTCGCCTTAGCGAGCGCTTTGCCATGGCCGTTGCGGCCAGATATTTGCGTTCAGATTTGAAATTGCAGGTAGACGATGAAGATGCCGCTGCTGCAAATACCTTCGCTGTGGATGTGGCGGGTTATTATCAAAGTGAAGAAATTCCGTATAACGACTTTGATGGTCGCTGGAGAATGGGTTTCAACATATCGAACATGGGACCAAAATTGAAATATGACGAAACCGGCCAAGAAAACTTTCTTCCTACAAACCTTGGTCTGGGCGGTGGATTTGATTTTATTTTAGACGAATACAACAAAGTGGGTGTTTCCGTCGAGGTAAATAAATTATTGGTTCCTACCCCACCCATTCTAGGAACTGAGTTTGTGGACAAGAATGGCAACGGGATCCAAGATCAAGATGAACCAACCATAACAAATCAAGCTATTTATAAAGGAAAGGATAACGACGTAAGTTTTGTGAAAGGCATGTTCCAATCCTTTGGAGATGCTCCAGGAGGGTTTAGCGAGGAGATGAAGGAATTTACCTGGGCCTTGGGCGCGGAATACTGGTATCAGGATGTATTTGCCTTTAGAGGTGGGTACTTTAATGAAAGCGATGAAAAAGGGGGCCGCAAATTTGCCTCCATCGGTGCCGGATTTAGATATACCGCCATCAACATAGATATCTCCTATCTCTTCGGAATGGGAACGGTGGTAACTCCTTTGGACGGCACTCTCCGTTTTGGCCTTACCTTTAACTTTGGCGATACTTACGACGAGTATTAATCACTTTATCGCAAATCCGAAAAAGGGCTTTCTTCCTTTTTGGTTCCACTTTTTTTTGACAGCCAGGTGAAAAAACAAAAGATTGAAATTGAGGTGGATGTTTTTGAAGAGGTGTCGCAACTGCCTCTTCCTATTCAAGATTTAATGCTTAAGGCGCAACAGGCACGTGAAAATGCTTATGCGCCTTATTCGCATTTTAAGGTGGGGGCGGCCATATTATTGCAATCGGGAGAGATCGCCGTGGGCAACAATCAAGAAAATGCGGCATATCCTTCGGGCCTGTGCGCCGAGCGGGTGGCCATCTTTCACTGTGGTGCCGTTTTTCCTGACACTCCCATTGCCGCAATGGCTATCGCGGCCCGATCCCTTAAACATTCCCTGGACCATCCCATTGGGCCCTGCGGTGCTTGCCGCCAATCGCTTGCCGAATATGAGCAGAAACAACAATCGCCCATTGCAGTGTATTTTATGGGGGAGACGGGAAAGGTGGTAAAGGTGAATTCGGTGATGGATCTTATGCCCTTCGCCTTTGATTCAAAATACCTGTAGAGAAATTTCTTTTTCTGAATTTTACCCTCCTTTTGGTCATTCCTTCAAAATAAATAGTGAGGAAGACCGTGGTTGTCCTCAATAAATTCCGTTCGCGCTTTTCTCCATCGCAGCTACTTGCTGTTTTTTGCGATTTGAAATTTCAATACTGTATTTTCTCCTTATAAAATGCTACTTTTGTTATCCGTTTAATAAATTTCCCCTTCGGGCAATTCTTTATATTTTATAGATGAAGAAAATAACAAAACAGACCTACCTTAATTGGTATGAAGACATGCTCTTTTGGCGCAAATTTGAAGATAAGTTGGCGCAGGTGTATATCAATCAAAAAGTGCGTGGATTCCTGCACCTTTATAACGGACAGGAAGCTGTCCTTGCCGGTTCGCTCCACGCAATGGATTTGGAAAAGGACAGAATGATCACCGCCTATCGCAATCACGTGCAGCCCATAGGAATGGGCGAAGACCCAAAACGCGTGATGGCCGAACTCTATGGCAAGGCCACGGGAACTTCGCAAGGCTTGGGTGGTTCCATGCATATTTTCTCAAAAGAACACCGCTTCTACGGTGGCCATGGAATTGTAGGGGGCCAAATTCCCTTGGGTGCTGGTATTGCCTTTGCCGACAAATATTTTGAACGCGACTCTGTAACCCTTACCTATATGGGCGATGGAGCCGTGAGACAGGGTTCTTTGCACGAAACCTTCAACCTGGCAATGTTGTGGAAATTGCCAGTGGTTTTCTGTTGCGAAAACAACGGTTATGCCATGGGTACTTCGGTGGCGAGAACGGCAAACCACACCGATATTTGGAAGTTAGGCCTGGGATATGAAATGCCCTGCAAACCGGTGGATGCCATGAAACCGGAAGTGGTGGCCAAGGAATTGGATGAAGCTATCCAGCGGGCGCGCAGGGGCGACGGCCCGACCTTTTTGGAACTGCGAACCTATCGATACCGCGGGCATTCCATGAGCGATGCCCAGCACTACCGCACCAAGGAAGAGGTGGCCAAAAAGCAAGAGGAAGACCCCATTACCTATGTGCTCCATCAAATCTATGAGAACAATTGGGCTACTCAAGAAGACATTAAAAAGATAGACAAGCGCGTGAAAAAGAAGGTTGCTGAATGCGAAAAATTTGCGGAAGATTCTCCCTATCCGGAAAAGCACGTAATGTACGATGCCGTTTACGAGCAAGAAGACTACCCTTTTTTACCACATAAACTATAGATTATGGCAGAAGTAATAAATATGCCCCGTTTGAGCGATACCATGGAGGAAGGCACGGTTGCCGCATGGTTGAAAAAGGTGGGCGACAAAGTTGAGGAAGGCGATATCCTGGCCGAAATTGAAACCGACAAGGCCACCATGGAATTTGAATCGTTTTATGAAGGCACCCTGCTACACATTGGAATTAAAGAAGGGGAAACCGCTCCTGTAGATGCTTTATTGGCTATAATTGGAGAGGAGGGCGAAGATATTTCAGATTTGATCGAGGACAGTTCGTCCAAGGCATCTGAGGCTGCCGACAAGAAGTCGGATTCAAATTCGAAGAAAGAAGAGGGCACCGAAGAATCTTCGGAAAGGGAAGAAGAATCGTCTGAAAAGGAAACCAGTGATGAAGGAGAAGAGGACAAAAGTTCCGAGGAATTGCCCGAGGGAGTGGAAATAATCAACATGCCGAGGCTGAGCGATACCATGGAGGAGGGCACGGTGGCCACCTGGTTAAAGAAAGAAGGCGACAAAGTGGAAGAGGGTGATATCCTCGCCGAAATTGAAACCGACAAGGCCACTATGGAATTTGAATCCTTTTACTCGGGCACCCTGCTCAAAATAGGAATAGGCGAAGGAGAAACTGCACCGGTAGATGCCATGTTGGCCATAATTGGTCCGGAAGGAACCGATGTTTCCGGGATAGGAGGAAAACCCAAAAAGAAAGAAAAACCTTCAGATAAAACGGAGACTTCCAAAAAGGCTTCAGAAGAGAAAAAATCTTCCGAAGAGAAAACGACCACACAAGATTCGAAAAAAGATTCCGAAGAAAAAAAATCGCAGAAGACGGAGCCACAACGAAAAACTCCCGATCATACCAGCTCGAGGGACGGCCGAATTTTTGTTTCTCCCTTGGCCAGAAGATTGGCCGAGGAAAAAGGTATTGATTTGAGCCGCGTAAAAGGTAGTGGGGAAAATGGCAGGATTGTAAAAAGCGATATTGAGAACTACCAACCTGCGGCCGGTGGCGCGCAGGCCTATACTCCGGTGGGAGAAGAGAGTTTTGAGGAGGTGAAGAATTCGCAAATGCGCAAAACCATTGCCAAACGCCTAAGCGAATCGAAATTCACGGCCCCCGAATATTACCTCACCGTGGAGCTGGACATGGACCACGCCATTTCTGCCCGCGAAGCGATAAACGCAGATCCCGATGTAAAAATTTCGTTTAACGATATGATAATTAAAGCTTGTGCCATGGCTTTGAGAAAGCATCCGCAAGTGAACAGTACCTGGACGCCCGAGGTGACCAAAATTGCCAAACACATCCATATTGGAGTGGCAGTAGCGGTTGATGAAGGTTTATTGGTGCCGGTCTTGAAGTTTGCAGACCAGATGACATTTTCGCAAATTGGGGCGCAGGTAAAAGAATTGGCCGGCAAGGCGCGAAACAAGAAAATAACCCCTCAGGAAATGGAGGGAAGCACCTTTACCGTATCCAATCTGGGTATGTTTGGCATACACGAATTTACCTCCATCATCAACCAACCTAACTCGGCCATTCTTTCCGTGGGAGCCATTGTGCAGAAGCCCGTGGTGAAGAACGGACAAGTAGTGGTGGGCAATACCATGAAAGTTACCCTTGCCTGCGACCATCGCACGGTGGATGGGGCTACGGGAGCTAAATTTATGCAGACCTTAAAACAGTATATCGAGAATCCGGTTACCATATTTGTTTAATAAGAAGCTAAGATGAAATGTTGGGCCCCATTGCTGTTGCAAAGAAATGACACAGTACAATGGGGCCTTTTGCATGATGATATTTCTCGCAAGGCCTTTCTGGAACCTAAGATAAAAATTTGAATCGTCCTGTGGGAATTTCCTGTGTGGACAAAAACGTACTTCATGAAAAATATAATCATTACGGGCACCTCAAGAGGAATTGGCTTTGAGATGGTACAGCAGTTTGCCGCGGCCGGACATAGGGTGTTGGCCCTATCGCGAAATTCCAATCCCGTTTCACAATTGCAGTTGGAAAATGTTACCGCCTTGGAATTTGATATTGCCGATGCTTCCGAAATTGTAAAATTGGGGGCCTTTCTCCAAACGGGAATGTCGCGAGTGGATGTGCTACTCAACAATGCCGGTTTTTTGGTGAACAAGCCTTTTGCCGAGATCACTTCGGAAGAGTTTAAACAATGTTACGATGTAAATATTTTTGGTCCTGCCTCCTTGATACGTGCCGTACTGCCATTTATGTCGGGGGATGGACATGTAGTAAACATCAGCAGTATGGGCGGGGTCCAGGGAAGTGTGAAATTTCCCGGCCTCAGTGCCTATAGCAGCAGTAAGGGGGCCATTCTTACCTTGACCGAACTTCTTGCCGAAGAATACAAAGAAAGTGGCCCTTCCTTTAATGCCCTGGCCTTGGGATCTGTACAGACCGAGATGCTTTCCGAAGCCTTTCCGGGGCTTACCGCCGCCCTCTCTCCCCAAGAAATGGCAGAATACATTGTCGATTTCGCCTTGAATGGCAGTAAGTATTTCAACGGAAAAATCCTGCAGGTTTCCAATAGCACCCCTTAAAAGATATTCGGGGTTTTTATCAAGATGTCCTGAAAAAAATAGTGCGACCGAAGCCGCACTATTTCAATTCAACACTTAAATTGAAAACATCAAAATCTATAGCGCAGCACTCCGGCAAAACTACGGGGGTCTGTTTGATTGATATAACGGGTTCTATAGGCGTTGTAGCCAATGGTGTCAAAGACATTGTTCAATAAAAATTGTACACTCCAGTTTTGGTCAAACTGATATTCGGCCTGGAAATTCACCAAGGTATAAGAATCTACATCAAAGGGTTTTTGGTTGGGAACAATTCCTTGATGGGTCACCGCTCCCGATGACCAATCGTTGATGGGCCGCTCACCCGTAAAGTACACTCCGGCACCCAAGGACAGGCCTGAAAGGAAATTCCTGAAGGAATAGTTGGCATAGGCATTAAACGTGTGTTTCGGGGTATTTAACGGTGCCGAACCATATACATAAGAAGTGTGTTCCTTATACTGCGCATCGATGTAAGCATAGCCTCCAATGAGCTCCAGGTTTTCCAAAGGCCGACCGGTGAGCTCCACTTCTATTCCTTGACGCTGGTCATTTCCGCCCTTGGTATAGTAGAGGATGTTTGTCCATGTTTCATCATAGACCGGTAGATTGATGTTCTTGTTGTTGATTTTGTACAGGGTTAGGTTAAACCGCAATCGGTCGTTCAGCCAAGTGGTTTTAAATCCCGTTTCCCATTGGTCATATCGCTCGTTGCCAAGTTCCTCGCCATTTTGGCCCAAACGGGAGGCGGTCCTGGGATAGGAGCTATTGGTATAGGAAGCAAAAAGGTTGATGTTCTCTATAGGTGATACAATAATCCCTCCCAGCGGATTAAAGGCATCGCTACGGCTATTTTCCACTTCCGAAAGGGTTTCTGTGGAACTGAAACGGGCGCCTAAAAAGGTTTTTAGCCAAGAGTTCCAGGAAATTACATCCTGGGCCACAAAGCCCAAGGAATGGGTTTTGCCACCGCTTATATTGGCTTCTCCCAAGCTGGTTACGGGTAGAAAATGGCTGTTGGTCTTAAAGACATTGATGGTGTCCACCACGCCTGCTGATTGGCTACTGCTTTTAAAGGAATTGTTTCGATAGTCAAATCCTATTTGGAAAGTGTGTTTAATGTTTCCGGTGTAAACATTGTCGCCGATGAGATCGAATTGAAGAACGCTGTTCCTGTCATCACGGGTGGAGGTGGTATAGCTTCTTTGGCGAAGGTTGTACAGTGTTTCGCCGTTTTGCTCAATGGTTTTTCCCAGGCTCGCACCTTTGTCGTCCAAAGAAAGGCTGGAGCTGTAAAACGCCCCCATCAAGGTGAGCTTGTCATTTAATTCCCGGTCCATGCGTATGGCATAGGTGGTGTTTTCGGTAATGGATCGATCGTTTTGAAATCCGAGGAATTGGGAATAAGGCAGGTCGTATATGGCGTTTACGTCATTTTCTGCCAAATTCACCGTTCCCAAGTCGGGAGTGCGGCTGTCGAAAAAATGGTCCAGTTCAAGGGTAACTTTTGTTTTGTCATCCACTTTCCACTGAAAGGAGGGATTGAAGTAGAAACTTTCCCTATCGATCATCGACCGATAGCTATCTGCTCTTTCCAAAGAACCGTTGAGCCTAAAAGCAATGGTTTTTTCCTTGTTTAAGGGGCCGAAGACATCAAAGGTAGGGCGTATGAGGCCAAAACTTCCGCCGCGCAGGCTTACGTTTCCGCCGTAATTGTACTTTGGGGTTTTGGTAACTATATTAATAACTCCCCCAGGGCTGCCCAAATCGGTGGCAACTCCTTGGGTAATGGAAGCCGTTCCCTTTAAGATTTGGATATTGTCCACTCCCTGCATATCGGTAAGAACGCCCACCCCACGAAAATCGGAATGGATGCGAACGCCGTTCTTCAAAATGGGGATTCCCCTAAACCCTCGCGACGACATACTTTCGCGTTTGTTTCCATAGGTGGCGAAGGTGTAAACACCCGGCACGTTCTTGGTCGCTTCGGAAATGGTGAGGGCACCTTGGTCTTCAATCAATTTGCTGGAAAGCACAGAGATACTTTGGATCTGCTCATAAGGTTTTAGGGGGAGACGGGTTATGGATTCTATTTTGTCGGGATGGTCGTGTCTATTGCCAAAAACCTCCACCTGTTCCAATTCGTTGTCGAAGGCAAGGATAAAGACCACATCGTTGGTCGCAGGTTCATTAACAAGGAGGGTTTGGGTCTTGGGGGTATAACCCACCGCACTGGCGGTTATAATCCATTGGCCATAGGGAATATTGGCCAGGGTGAAAACCCCGAGCTCATCCGCAGCGGTGCCTTTGTTGAGTTCTTTGATATAAATACTGGCAAAAGGAATGGGCAGGTTGTTTTCATCGAGAACCTTTCCACTTATTTTAGATGATTCCTGAGCATGTGCAAAGTTGATACACACCAGCAGGAGTAGGGCAAATGTAAATCGCATTTTTTGATTATTTTTATTTAGATTGGTTAAAAACAGCGGCAAATTTATTTCAAATTCTCGAGGTACCCAAGGTTTTTTGATGTAGGGTGCACAAGCGGTTTTATAAGCGATTGAGATCAAATGAAATGGCGGGAAAAGATTTTTAAAAATTCCTAGAAATCGGCCATTTTTCTGTAGGTAAAGAGTCTATTTATCGTTAAAGACCCCTATTTTTGGACCCGTAGATGATGACGAAAAAAACAAATGTCCATGGTTGAAATCTTAACAAAATACCTTCCCCAGGCAGCAGCAGAACCCGCTTTTGAGATGATAAAGACACACCAGGTTCACCTGAAGATTGTCAATGAGAGGGTAAGCCGGCATGGCGATTACCGCAGAATGCCCGACGGCCGGCATCAGATAACCGTTAACGCATCGCTCAATAAATATCGATTCCTTATTACCCTTGTCCATGAAATTGCCCACCTGGAGACTTTCACCAAATACGGTCGCCAAATAAAGCCCCATGGGGTGGAGTGGAAACGCACTTTTCAAATTCTGATGTTGCCTTTCCTGAGGCCGGAGGTTTTTCCCACCCAGTTGCTTCCGCTGTTGGCACGGCATTTCAAAAATCCGAAAGCATCCAGTGATACCGATGCCAAGCTTGCCTTGGCATTAAAACAATATGATCCTGAAAACGATAAAAACTATATCTTTGAACTTCCTCACGGGGCGCATTTCCGGCTGTATAACGGAAAGATTTTCAAGAGGGGAAAACAGCGCGTAAAGCGTTTTGAATGTCTGGAGGTGGCCACGGGCAAAGTCTATCTATTCAACCCAAATGCCGAGGTGGAATTTCTGAAGTAAAATGTTGGCAAGGGCAGGCCAGCAACTGGAATGGTTAAAATTATGGATAAAAACAAGTATGCGGTAATTATGGCTGGCGGTATTGGTTCGCGATTCTGGCCGGTGAGCACCCAAAAATTCCCCAAACAGTTTCACGATATGCTGGGAACGGGCAAAAGCCTGCTTCAAACCACTTTTGCCAGAATCAACAAGATCATTCCGGCGGAAAATATTCTTATTCTCACCAACAGCGATTATTTGGATATCACCCTGTCCCAATTGCCAGAGATAAACGCCTCGCAAATTGTTCTCGAGCCGGCCATGCGAAATACGGCTCCCTGCATTTTGCTTTCGGCTTTAAAGATTTACAAGGAAAATCCAAATGCCGTAATGATGGTGGCTCCCAGTGATCATTGGATTGAAGATGAAACGGCTTATGCCCGGGATGTGGAAATCTGTTTTGCCGCGGCCGGGAAGAATAATTTTTTGTTGACCCTTGGTATTGTGCCTACCTTCCCCAACACCGGCTATGGATATATAGAATTTGAAAAGAACACGGATAGCGATATCCATAAAGTTCTTCAATTTCGGGAAAAACCGGATTATAACACAGCCAAAGATTTCCTTCAACAGGGAAACTTTCTCTGGAATGCCGGAATTTTCATCTGGAGTGCCAAAACAATTATCGAAGCCTTTGAAAAACACCTTCCGCAAATGTATTCCCTTTTTGCCCAGGCTGAACATCGATTGAACACTTCGGAAGAAAAGGATTTTATAAAAACCCATTATGCCGAAGCCGAAAATATTTCCATTGATTATGGAATCTTGGAAAAGGCGGAAAACGTGTATCTGAAAAAGGCCACCTTTGATTGGAACGATTTGGGAACGTGGGGTGCCCTGTACGGAAAATTGCAAAAGGACGCAGCGTTAAACGCAGTGGTGAATGCCAAGTTTTTGGCTGCCAATTCCCGTAGCAACATGGTTTTTGCACAAAAGGAAAAATTGGTTGTTTTGGATGGAATTGAAGATTATATTGTGGTGGACAACGAGGAGGTGTTGCTGCTGTTTCCCAAGTCGAAAGAGCAGCAGATCAAGGAGCTCTTGGGGGAGATAAGGGAAAAATTTGGAAATAAATATTTGTAAATGAGCACGGAAAAGAACAAAGACGATATAAAGATAACCCCCAATGAGGGAGAGTTTGAAAACACCCGGCTCAATACTTGGGAGAGTATCAAGAAGTTTTTGGTGGAGCTGTTCGACATCCGCAGTGATTCAGACCGCGATGCCACCATTGAGGCGGTAAAGAAAGATATTTCCTTTAAAGGTCATACCGCTTGGATCCTTATCTTTTCCATTTTTGTCGCGTCCATTGGGCTTAACGTGAGCAGCACGGCCGTGGTAATTGGTGCCATGCTTATCTCCCCGCTTATGGGCCCCATTGTGGGTATAGGCCTGGCGGTGGCCATCAACGATGTGGACACCATGAAACGCTCTTTTATCAATTTGGGGGTAATGGTTTTCCTCAGTGTGCTTACCGCCTTTCTCTATTTTAAACTTTCGCCCCTTACCGAGGAAACGCCAGAGCTTATCGCCCGTACCTATCCCACCATTCTCGATGTGCTCATTGCCATTTTTGGTGGTCTGGGACTGATCGTGGCCAAGACCAAGAGCGGAACCATTGCCAGTGTGATTTTTGGGGTTGCCATTGCCACCGCCCTGATGCCACCCTTGTGTACGGTAGGTTATGGATTGGCTGTGGGGAATGCCTCTTATGCCGGTGGGGCCTTATATCTTTTTAGTATAAACGCTGTCTTTATAGCCCTTTCCACTTTTATCGTGTCTAAGGTGCTGCGCTTTCCTTTGGTACGGTACGCCAACAGCAAAAAACGAAAACGCACTGCCCAGATTGCATCTCTTATTGCCGTGGCCGTCATGGTGCCAAGTGTCTATCTTTTTATCAAGTTGTTGGACGAACAGGTTTTTGAAAACAAGACAAAGGAATTTGTACGCACTGCCATTAAATACGAAGGGGCTGAAGTGGTGAAATTTACCCACGATTACAAATCGAGAAACATCGATGTCTATTTGATTGGCCGGCCCGTGCCAGCGGCAAAGATCAATGAATGGTTGGCCGAATTGCAAAAGACCGATAGGTTGGAAGACGTGAAATTGAGAGTCTTTCAAGGTGCCGACCAGAGCGGCGAGTTGGCTGCGCGGCTGTCTGGGGAAGTACGGGCAGGAATTTTAGAAGACCTTTATGTAAAAAACGAACAGTTGATCCAAGACAAAGATGCCAGGATTAGGTTCCTGGAAGACGAGATTACCTTTATGAAGGTAAAAAACGTTCCCTTTAAACAGTTGAGTGAGGAAATTCAAATCAATTACGACGGGCTGGAGAGTTTTGGATATGCCAATAAGATTGTCACAAACTTCAAAACAACAGATACCATTCCCGTGGTGAGTTTACAATGGAAGAAGAATGTAAGTGCGAGCCAACGGAAAAAGGATGCAGAAAAAATAGAAAAGTGGCTCAAGCTTAAAATGAAAGTCGATACCTTGGTCGTAGAGCGTCCTTAATAGTAGACGGAAATCAAGCTTCGCGGTTCTGCACTTCGCGAATCTTTTTAAAGAGATCGGAGGAATAGACAAAGTTGGTCACATCCTCATTATCGGTTTTAAAAATTTCCTGATTGGTGCCCTGCCATACCAGTTTTCCTTCCTTTAGCAACACTACTTTTTGACCTATTTCCATTACAGAATTCATGTCGTGGGTAACCACAATGGTGGTAATGTTGTATTCATGGGTAATTTCTTGTATCAAGTTGTCTATGAGGGTAGCGGTCTTTGGATCCAGTCCTGAATTGGGTTCGTCGCAAAAGAGGTATTTGGGCCGGTTTACAATGGCCCGGGCAATGGACACCCGCTTTTGCATTCCGCCGGAAATCTCCGCGGGAAATTTTTTGTTAACGTTTTCCAGGTTCACCCTTTGCAGAACTTCGTTTACGCGTTCGAGCATTTCGCCTTTTTTCTGTTTGGTAAACATGCGCAAGGGAAACATGACATTCTCTTCGATATTCATGGAGTCAAAGAGGGCACCGCCCTGAAAGAGCATTCCTATTTCTTCCCGCAACTGTCGTTGTTGCTCGTCGTCCATATCCTGAATGGCCTTTTCCTCATAGTAGATCCGGCCCTTTTCCGGCTTAAAGAGTCCTAATAGACATTTCAGCAGCACGGTTTTTCCGCTTCCGCTCTGGCCGATGATAAGATTTGTCTTTCCCCTGTCAAATTCGGTGTTGATTCCCTTTAGAATTTCCTCATTCCCAAAACTTTTATGTACATCTTCCACTTTTATCATGAGCTCAAAAGGAGTTGGGTTATTATATAGTTGGAAGCGATAATCAGCACGCTGGTCCACACAAACGAATTTGTACTTGCTTTTCCTACCTCCAGTGCTCCTCCTTTCATATAAAATCCCTGCCAAGAAGGAACGGTTGCTAGAATAAAGGCAAAGACAAAGGTTTTAAAGAAGGCGTAAAACAACTGATAGGGTATAAAATCTTCCTGTACACCTTGTATAAAGCTGGATGAACTGGTAAAGCCGCCGTATACTCCGGCCACCCATCCGCCCATAATTCCCAAAAACATGGAAATAACAATGACAAAAGGGTAAAACATCAGGGCTACAATTTTGGGAAAAACCAAATAATTAAGGGAGTTGATTCCCATCACCTCAAGGGCATCAATTTGCTCCGTAACGCGCATGGAGCCAATACTGGAAGTGATAAACGATCCTACCTTCCCCGCCATGATAATGGACATAAAGGTGGGTGCGAACTCGAGAATGACCGATTGGCGGGTGGCAAAACCTATCAAGCTTTTGGGAATGATGGGATTGTCCATATTAAGCGCCGTTTGAATGGCGACCACGCCCCCGACAAAAAAGGAAATAAAAGCCACAATGGGCAAGGAACTGACAATAAGATCATCAATCTCCTTAAATATAAGGTGCCTCAATACAGAGCGTTTGGTAAAACTGCCAAACACCTTTTTTATCATCAGAAAATAAGAGCCAATATCTTGAAGGTACTTCATAAAATGGATGCTTGGGCTAAAGTACTAAAATTTGATTACTGTTTTTAGATAAATAAAAGTTAAGATAAGAGGTATAAAGGAGCGGAAAATGATGGTATTATTATTCAATCGTTTCCAACGACAGATTTCTTGTCAAAAAAATAGATGCAATAAAGGTTATCTCTGCAGCAATTCCATCATTTTAAAGTAGATTTCATTGCTTTCGTAAATTCCGTTAAACATAGAAGCTCCGGGACCTTCTGCAAATACGGGGACCATGGTGCCCGAATGGCCCGTGGTGGAAAATGTGGGTTTTATCCAATTGTAGTTTGATCCGTCGGTGGCAAGGGTGAAGCCTCCGGTTTCATGGTCGGCGGTAACTATTACCAGGGTTTCGCCATTGTTTTTGGCAAAATCCAGGGCGACGCCAATGGTCATGTCAAAATCCAGGAGTTCCTCGATAAGGTATTCGGCATCATTGTCGTGGCCGCCCCAATCAATCTGGCTGCCTTCCACCATGAGGAAAAATCCTTTCTCGTTTTTGGATAGTTTTTGCAATGCCAGTTCCGTGGCTTGTGGCAGAAAATCGCCCCGGCCTTCGCTCATTTTAGGCATTCCGTCCTGGGCCAACAGAATAAGTTCCTTACCTGCTACATTTTTCCTGGGAAGTTTATCGGTGATAACGGTATAGCCTGCATTTCGCACCTGGTCTAGCAGGTTGCGTTTGTCTTTTCGGTCGATAAAGAATTTCAATCCACCCCCGGCAAAGAAATCAACACCCGAGTTGGGGACAAACTCGCTGATTTCCTCATACAGTCTTCTGTGTTTCACATGGGCATAAAAAGACGCAGGGGTGGCGTGCTGAATGGAAGAGGAGGCCACAATACCGGTACTAAATCCCCTGGCGGAGAGTTGCTCCACGATGGTGGGCACGGCAATGGTGTCCATATTTACGCCAATGGCGCCGTTATAGGTTTTTACGCCCGCAGAAAAAACGGTGGCCCCGGCAGCCGAATCGGTCACCAGATCACTGCCCGAAGAGGTTTTGCTAAGTCCAATGGTGTGAAAGCGCTCAAAATTGGGCTTGCCTTCTTTTTTATAGTAGATTGCCGAAGATACCTGGCTCAGCCCCATGCCATCGCCTATAAGTAGGATGATGTTTTTGGGCTTTTTTATTTCAGGGGAAGTCTTTGTAACCGTAGTGTCCTTTACCTGCACCGAAACGCAGGAGGTGGAAAGAACGGACAGGGCCAAAAATAATGCGAAGAGGGGAAATCTCATTTTCATTGTATTGCTTTTTTTTATGCAAAAATACGGATTATGTAATGGTTGGCGAAGGCGTAAAGTCAAATGTTGTTCGAAAAGGAGAATAGAGAACGGAGGGGTGGGACGTTAGACGTGGGACAGAGACGTTTGTCAAGTGAAATTGAAACAACCTTCTAAAATCCTTACCATCCTGGTTTCTTCGGTGATGGTGAAATTTTAACCAGACAACATTCATTGAAATAGAAAAATGCAAGATAGATGCCTTTTTAATTTTAGGGGAAATTGTGTGCGGGTTGCAACTCAATCCATTCCTATCTTTCTTTTGATGCCGCACCATCGCAGATTTCTTATAAAATTTCCTTCCTCTGCGGAAACAATGAAGTCTTCGTTTTTCTTTTTTGCTTTTCGGTATCCTTTTAGGGAATCTAGAAAAAATGAGAAATTTCGTTTTTTTAAGGCCATTTTTCCCGAAGCGATAAAGGTGAGCCAAAAGCCATAGCGCAATCGATAAAATGCCTCTCCCTGTTTATATCGCGCCGCTGGAGTATAAACCTTGCCGGTGGGTTTTAAGTGTTTTACGGCAAGGGAAGGGTCCGTAACAATTTTCCATCCGTGGTATTGCGCCAGCAGTTCGTCCACCGTGTCCCAGCCCATGGTGCTCCGCAATCCGCCTATCTGCTCAAAACATTCCTTTCTATATGCCTTGAGGGCACCTCTTATATGATCTTTGTTGGTCAAGTTTTCCAATACCCATTTGCCGTTTTTTTCTATATGGCAAAATCCACCTGCCATCCCTATTTTGGGATCGGCACCGAACAATTGGGCAATCCTGGACAAGTAATTCTGCGGAAACACCAGGTCTGCATCAAACTTACAGATAACATCGCAGGGCTTTACCAAAGTGTTATAGCCTCTATAAAAGGCGCGGATTACCTTACTTCCCGGGGCATGGGCTTCCTCCGTCTGTGCGTTTTTTTCGGTTGGATTTTTGGTAACCCCATGGATAAAAGGGTACGCTGTGGAAAAATGGTCTATAATGCTTTGGGTGCCGTCGGTAGAAGCATCGTTTACGACGATAATCGTTTTGGGAAGAAGGCTTTGTTCCACAAGAGATTGAAGCGTCTGCGATAAGAAAGCTTCTTCGTTGTGTGCCGGTATGATTATACAGAAATCCATTTAAGTTCTTTCGGCATAGACCAAATAGTAGCGCGGGGTGAACAGGCGCAAGAGCGGACGAATTCCCAGCTTTTTCACCGGATTTGTGAATTCCTCCCGTTTCTTTATTTCCCATCCGGCTTTTTCCAAAAGCCAATCAAACTGCCAGGCCTCAAATTCGTGATAATGCCGATCCCACTTGTCCGTCTTGCTTCTATAGGCAGGGGCAAACCACAATTTTAACGGCACGGAGGCGACCAATTTATCTGCTTTTATATTTTTCAAAACGGGGAAAGGGGAAACCAGATGCTCAAAGATTTCAAAAGCGGTAACTACTGTATATCCATCTACGCTCACCATTTGGGGTTGAAGATCGAGGTCTTCCCCGGTGGTGTTGGTAACGTGGTAGCCTTCTTTTAAAAGTATTTGTGAGAAAGGATTGGGAACACCCAGATCGAGGATTTTCTCATCCGTGGAGATTACCGCTTCCAGAAAACGCAGGGTATGTCTGTATCTTTTTTTCGGGAATTGGTCTTCGTACATATTTTTAATTCTGAATTCTGAATTCTGAATTCTGAATTCAGTTTTTAAACCTGGTAAACAATCGCATTGATGTTCATTCCCGCGCCTACGCTGGCAAAGATTACCACATCGCCTTCTTGAATGGAATGGCCTTCCAGGGTATTGCGCAAAACCAAATCGTACAGGGTGGGAACGGTGGCCACACTGCTATTTCCCAGTTTGTTTATGGTCATGGGCATGATGTTCTTGGGCGGGGTGCGATCGTAGAGCTTGTAAAACCGCTGAAGAATAGCCTCATCCATCTTTTCATTGGCCTGATGGATAAATACTTTCTTCACATCATCTATGTTATATCCGCTGTCGTCCAAACATTTTTTCATCGCATCCGGAACATGGTTCAATGCAAATTCATAAATCTTGCGGCCATACATTTTGATATACCGGCGTCGGTCCTTTTTTGTCTGGTTGTTGCTTTCGCCAAAATAGATAAAATGGGCTTCCTCGTTGGCGTAGGTAGCGCTAAAATGCGAAATGATACCGCCTTCTTCCTCGCTGGCGGCAATTACGGCAGCTCCGGCGCCATCGCTGTAGATCATGGAATCGCGATCGTGTGGATCCACTACCCGAGATAAGGCTTCGGCCCCGATCACCAAACATTTTTTTGCCAACCCGGCCTTGATAAAGGCATATGCCTGAATGGTGCTCTCAATCCAGCCCGGACAGCCAAAGAGCATGTCATAGCCTACACAGGAGGGTTTTTTGATTTTTAGGTTGTGTTTTACGCGCGTGGCAATACTGGGAACGGTATCGCTCTGGACCGAACCATATAACACATCGCCATAATTGTGGGCCACGATAATATAATCCAGGCTCTCTTTGTCTATCCCGCTATTCTCGATAGCCTTTTCGGCGGCATATAAGGCCATGTCTGAAGTGGTGAGGTCCTCGCGCAAGTACCGTCTTTCCGCGATACCGGTAATAGCCTTGAATTTTTCTATGATAGTTTTGTTCTCGTGCCCAAAGCGCGTGCCGTCCTCATTGTAAAAATGATGATTGCCAAAATGCTCATTCTTCGCTATCTCGCTGGGAATGTAACTTCCGATTCCTATAATTTTGACATTCATAAATTATTAAGTTTGGCTAAAAATACGAAAAGCTTTAACAAATTGGAATTATGAATATACAAATTTCCTCTCTTATGCTTCCATATAACTTTCTATGGGATCGCAAGTGCATATAAGGTTTCGGTCGCCATAGGCATCGTCCACCCTGCGCACGGATGGCCAGAATTTGTTTTCAGAAAGATATTCCATAGGAAATGCCGCTTCCTGCCGGGTATAAGGAAAATTCCAAGTGTCTGAGGTAAGCATCTGCAGGGTATGCGGTGCATTTTTCAAAACATTGTTTGGATTGTCTTTTTCCGCAGCTTCTATTTCTTTTCTAATGGAGATCATGGCATCGCAAAACTGATCCAGTGCCGTTTTGCTTTCGCTTTCGGTGGGTTCTATCATCAAGGTACCGGCAATGGGGAAAGAAACGGTGGGAGCGTGGAAGCCGTAGTCCATCAAACGCTTGGCTATATCGCCCACTTCAATTCCTTTTTCCTTGAATGGCCTGCAATCAACAATCATTTCGTGGGCAGCACGGCCACGTTCTCCGGCGTATAGTGTATCGTAATGGCCACTCAATCTCTCCTTGATATAATTGGCGTTCAAAATGGCGTATTGGGTCGCTTTTTTAAGTCCGTTTACCCCCAGCATACAGATATATGCATAACTGATCAAACACACCAATGGGCTGCCAAAGGGAGCCGCCGAAATGGCCGAGATCGCCTTTTCGCCGCCGGTGGGAATAATGGGGTTGGAGGGTAAAAACGCAACCAACTGTGGGGCCACACAAATGGGGCCTACACCGGGACCTCCACCCCCATGGGGAATGGCGAAGGTTTTATGCAGGTTCAGGTGGCAAACATCGGCGCCGATGGCCCCCGGATTTGTCAATCCTACCTGGGCATTCATGTTGGCCCCGTCCATATATACCTGTCCGCCATTTTCGTGGATAATTCCGGTTATTTCCCTGATTGCCGACTCATAAACACCGTGGGTAGAGGGATAGGTCACCATTAAACAGGAAAGGTTGTCCTTGTGTTTTATGGCCTTCTGGCGCAGATCTTCCACATCGATATTGCCTTTGTCGGTAGATTTTACCACTACCACTTTCATTCCGGCCATTACGGCACTTGCCGGATTGGTGCCGTGGGCCGAAGCGGGAATCAAACAAATGTTCCTGTGCGATTCGCCGCGCGATTCATGATAGGCGCGAATAACCATCAGGCCGGCAAACTCTCCCTGGGCTCCACTGTTGGGCTGTAGGGAAGTAGCGGCAAAACCGGTGATTTCGGTAAGTTGCTTTTCCAGTTTCTTCAGCACTATTTGATACCCCTCTGCCTGTTCCACGGGAACGAAAGGATGCACATTTCCCCACATAGGATCGCTTAATGGCAACATTTCTGCGGCGGCATTGAGTTTCATGGTGCAAGAGCCCAAAGATATCATGCTGTGGTTTAGGGAAAGGTCCTTGCGCTCCAATTTTTTGATATAGCGCATCATGTCTGTCTCGCTATGGTAGCTGTTAAAGACCTCCTGCTGTAGGAATTCGGTCTTTCTCACCACGCTTTCCGGAATCTTGTTACCGGTTTCCAGTTCGCCGATTTTTTGGAAATCTTTTTTTACCGCCTCGGAAAAAATGGAGATAATTTTGTTTAGATCCTTGATATTGGTCGTTTCGTTAATAGAGATGGAAACGGTGTCATTATCGGGATAGTAAAAGTTTACTTCTTTGGCCTCTGCCAAAAATTTTATCTTGGTAGCATCGGTACGGATGGCAATGGTGTCAAAATAAGTGTCGTTTATTTGTTCAAAGCCCAATTTCTCGAGGGCACTGGCCAAGGTGGCCGCCCCGTTGTGAACTTTTTGGGCTATATATTTCAGGCCTTCGGGACCGTGATACACCGCGTACATTCCGGCCATTACCGCCAAAAGCACCTGGGCCGTACAAATATTTGAGGTGGCCTTGTCGCGTTTTATGTGCTGTTCCCGGGTTTGCAAGGCCATTCTCAAGGCCTGGTTGCCATCGGCGTCTTTGGTGACACCGATTATCCTGCCGGGAAGGTTCCGTTTGTATTCCTCTCGGGTGGCGAAAAATGCGGCGTGGGGCCCTCCATATCCCAAGGGAATACCAAACCGATGGGTGGTGCCTACTACAACATCGGCACCAAAAGTGCCTGGCGATTCCAGCATTACCAAGCTAAGGATGTCCGCAGCCACGGCCACTTTAATGTCATTTTTATTAGCTTTTTCTATAAAATCTTTATAATCGTATACTTTGCCTGTTTTGCCGGGATATTGGAGAATGGCTCCAAAGAATCCTTCCGAAAAATCAAAGTCGTCATGGTTGCCCACTACGAGTTCAATATCTGCAGGTTCGGCCCGGGTCTGCAGTAAAGCCAAGGTCTGGGGTAAGATTTCTTCGGAAACAAAAAACTTGTTGGCGTTGCGTTGTTTTTTCTCCTTTTCCCTTACGGCGAAAAGTAGCGACATTGCTTCTGCCGCCGCTGTGGATTCATCGAGCAGCGACGCGTTGGCAAGTTCCATTCCGGTGAGATCTGCCACCACGGTCTGAAAGTTTAACAAAGCTTCCAACCGTCCCTGTGCAATTTCTGCCTGATAGGGGGTATAGGCCGTGTACCATCCCGGATTCTCCAGAATATTTCGCTGTATAACAGGAGGCATGATGGATTGATGATATCCCAATCCAATATATGTTTTGAACAATTTGTTCTTGGTGGAAAGTTCGGTGATGTGTTCCAGGTATTCCTGCTCACTCATGGCCGTGTCTAGATTGAGGGCTTTCTTCAGGAGGATGTCATCGGGCACCGTTTCATAAATCAACTTGTCCAGTGAGCTAACTCCAATGGTTTCGAGCATCTGGGGAAGGTCGCTCTCGCGCGGCCCAATGTGTCTTAATGCGAAGGAATCTGTATTCATCAAATTAGGTTTGAAATTGAGGTGGCAAAATTACAATTTTTAAGCCATAAAAGCGCGGAATATCAGATGGGAAAAAGGTTAATTTTCCGGGGAAAAAGATTGTTTCGAAATATTCCTTTTTCTGAATTATAATTACGGCAACAAACACAAAAAAATCTGGCATACTCCGAATTATTTTTGTGAAGCCCGGTTTTCCGTGGCAGTTGTTTGGCTATTTTTGAAGGCATGAAACTGCTGAATAGGCTATTCGCTTTTTATATCAATGGCAGCATACATGTGGCCCTTTCTGTTGTGGCCTTTACCGCGATTACGGCCATTGAATTTTCATTGCGTGTGCCCTGGCAGCTCTACGCACTGAATTTTTTGGGAACACTTTCGGCGTATAATTTTGTTAAATACGCAAAGATCGCAGGCCTGCACCATCGGCAACTGGCCCGCTCGCTCAAGGAAATTCAGGTTTTGTCGGCCATTTCGGCTGTATTGCTGTTATTGCTGTTGTTTCAACTCCCTTTTAAAATTCTTCTCGTCTTTGCATGCTTTGCCATTCCTACTTTTTTTTATGCCGTGCCGTTGGTAAGACACCAAAACCTAAGAAGCCTCGCCGGTTTAAAAATCTTCATAGTGGCCTTGGTGTGGGCCGGAATAACGGTAGTGGTGCCGGTAATGGCTTCGGAAGATTCCTTGTCGCGGGATGTTTGGCTTACCTTTTTTCAGCGCATAGCCATTGTAGTGGCCCTAATCCTGCCTTTTGAAATTCGCGATGTGCCCTATGACTCCCTCAATTTAAAGACGCTTCCCCAGCTTATAGGGGTTTGGAACACCAAGCTGTTGGGGTTGGGGGTGCTGGTGGGCTGTATTGTATTTGAGTTTTTTAAAGATGAAACGGGAAAACCTTATTTAATCAGTTTTTTGGCCTTTGCCATTGTTTTGGGCGCCATGCTGGTAGCCACCAAGCAGCAGCAAAACAGATATTTTTCCTCTTTTTGGATTGAAGGCCTGCCTATTCTTTGGTTGGCATTCTACGGCCTGGCACTGATGTTTTAATGCATTCTTTTCTCCGCTTGGTGGCGAAGGTGGGATTTTAGCTGTTTCTTTTTATCGGAAGGAAGGGTTTTTATCTCCGCGCTTTTTAGACAATGGGTCAGTTTCTTGTTTCGCTGCGAATATTTTCTGCACCCTTTGCACGACAAAAGGTGGATTTTCATCATGATGCTGGTAAGCAGGCCAGCTTCCTTATACTCACTTTTGTCGCAGGCATGCGCTGTTTGGGTACATGTAAAGAATAATTTCATAGAGTTAGTTAAACCAGGTTTTTTCTAAACATTCCATTAGGGATTTCCGGGTTCTATGGATGATAACCCATAGGTTAGACGCAGTAATATTGTATTCTTTACATATAGTCTCGGTATCTACACCGTCTATGGTCTTCAATTTGAATATTTCGGCCTGCTTTGGATTGAGCTGGTCCAGGCATTCCCAAATGGCATGTCGCAGTTCTTCGTTTTCCATGGCTTTTACCGCAGAAGTATCTGTGGGATCAGCCACGGTCTGCTCCAACCAATCTCCTTCTTCTTCCGAAGGGTGATATTCCATCCGTACCTCGGCTTGGCCCTTGCTGGAATTTTTGTGGCGGTAAAAATCGATGATCTTTCTCTTTAAAATAGAGGTGAGCCATGTTCGTTCCGACGCCTTTCCCCGAAAGGATTTTTCCGAACGCAAAGCAGCCAAGAAAGTTTCCGAAACGAGATCTTGGGCCACAATGGGATCGTTTACCCTCACAATGGTGTAATTGTAAAGGTAATCTGCATATTTGTCGACCCATTTTTCAGGATGTAAAATTTCCACGATAGGCGATTTTTATGGCATTTTCAAAAATAGCGAAGTTTATGCAATATTATTATCAAAGAATTGCCAATATGGGTATCTACAACTCTACTGAAAAGATAGTTATGTAAATTATCGGGAAATTTGCAGGGATATCCTATTTTTACCGCTATAATCAAAAATTACTCCATGAAAAAAATTACCACTGCAATTTTATTTTTTGTTATTTGTTCCCTCGGCTCTTTTGCCCAAAGTGAATTCACCACTTATGCAACCATGGATGCCAACGATGCCCTTGCCTTTCAATCTCAATTTCCCGGTGAAATTGAAATTCTTGCCACCGGAAATGGACAGGCCGCTGTCTTTCTTACCGAAGAGGCCCAACACAAGGTGCATGAAAACGTTCGCACGCATGGCCCTGGCTATATTTTTAAAGCTTCTTCGGAAAAAGCGATTTCAGCCCTTGCTCCCGTTTCCGCGCGAGGGATTACTATGGACTATTCCATTACCGAAGACGTGTTGGTCAGGGAATGCCTGGACCTGGTGAACAGCGCGAATATTGAAAACGATATTCTCGACCTCCAAGATTATGGAACCCGCTATCATACCAAGGCACAAGCCGAGGACGCGGTGCTCGGGCAACAGGACAAATGGGATGCGATGATTGCTGCCTCTGGTCGCACAGATGTGCATACCCGTCTCTACTACCATGTAAACACTCCCATGCCATCTGTAATCCTCACTATCGACGGAGCCGACAATCCTTCGGAATTTGTGATTATCGGAGGGCACATAGATTCTACTTCTTGGAACAAAAACGACGCCCCCGGTGCCGATGACAATGCTTCGGGAATTTCCTCCCTGAATGAAATGGTGAGGGTTCTTCTGGAAAAGCAATTTGTTCCCAATAGAACCATAGAGGTTATGGCCTTTGCCGCAGAAGAAATCGGTTTGGTGGGTTCTGGCGAAATCGCTGCCGAATATGCGGCCAACGGTGTAAATGTTGCTGCCTATGTGCAATTTGACATGACGGGCTATAAAGGTTCTGCGGAAGATATTTATATTACCACAGATAGCTACAACAGCACTGAGCTCAATAATTATTTGGTTCAATTGATGGAGCATTACAACAATGCGGGCGACCATCAGTTTTCCTACGGGTTTACCGAATGCGGATACGGATGTTCAGACCACGCCAGTTGGGCAACCAACGGTTATAAAGCTTCTTTTCCCTTTGAAGCGGCAATGGGTGAGGACAATTCAAATATCCACACTCCCTTTGATACCTATTCGTATTTTAATACCCCGGAGCATGCAGCCCGGTTTGCCAAATTGGGGCTGGAATTCCTCATTGAGGCAGCCAAGCCTCAAACCCTTTCAAATGAGGATTTTTCGGCTGGGGCAGCCAGTATTTTTGTCAAGGATAAAGTTTTAAACGTACGGTTGAAAAACACGGCTTCGCCACTTGAGAAGTTTACTGTCCTGAATATTGCCGGCCAAAGAGTTCTTTCCGGGACACTCGATGGAGAAACGGGAGCGGTAAACCTGCATCGATTTTCAAATGGTTTTTATATAGTAAAATTAACTTTACGCAACAAACGCACTATCACCAAAAAGTTTGTTTTGTATTGATTTTGGGGAAGGGAAATACTCTATCTTTTATGAAATGGAAGAAAGCCTGAACAATTGCCAAAGGAATAAAGCCGTAAAAAATTCTTTATAAAAATGCCGAATACTCAGTGAAAGCCGTTGAATACTATAAATATCGCGGTGAATGCTAAGTGCGGGTTGCGGGGAAGGGAGTATAGGGCTACATTTGATTCAGTAATTAGGGTTTTTTACCATAGGTGTCTCAGTAGGGCACTTATGGCATTTTAAAAAGAGTAATCTAACTAACCGCTCTTTGATGAAGAAACCGCCCTCCGGGGCGGTTTTTGCATTTTGGGCAAAGAAATGTTTAATATTTCTTCGGAAACTCTGATGGAAACGGAGTCGTCAATGTGGAATGAAATAATCCGAAGTTAAAATAGAAGGATATCCACTGGCAATTGGCATTAACGACCATTGCGTCTTTGGAACAAAACCAAATCATGTTAAACGCGATAACCGATAAGAATTTATTCTCTCTCTTTGACGTTGCTGTTATCTCCCAATAAGCCGGCACGTTTTAATAGAGCCTCGGGATTGGGCTCATGCCCGCGAAATTTTATATAGAGTTCCATCGGATCGAAGGTTCCGCCTTGGGAAAGCACAAATCCCTTAAACCTGTCTGCGACCTTTTTGTTGAAAATCCCTTCCTGTTTAAAAAGATCGAAGGCGTCGGCATCCAGCACTTCTGCCCATTTGTAGCTGTAATAACCTGCCGAATATCCGCCCTGGAAAATGTGTGAGAAGGAAGTGCTCATGCAGTTTTCCTCTACATCGGGGTAGAGCTGGGTATCGCCAAACGCGGCGAGTTCAAAAGCTTTTACATCCGTAATCCCCGAGGGGTCCTGACCGTGCCAGCCCATGTCCAACAATCCAAAACTCAGTTGCCTGAGCGTGGCCATGCCTTCCAGGAAAGTGGCGGATTCCTTTATTTTATCCACATACTCCATGGGAATCAACTCGCCGGTTTTGTAGTGGGTGGCAAAGAGCTCCAGGGTTTCTTTTTCATAACACCAGTTTTCCAATATCTGACTGGGAAGTTCCACAAAATCCCAATACACATTGGTACCGGAAAGACTTGGGTAGTGGGTATTGGCCAACATTCCATGGAGGGCGTGTCCAAACTCGTGAAACAGGGTAGTAATCTCGTTAAATGTCAATAGCGAAGGCTTTCCATTTGGGCCGTGTACCGGTTTGGTAAAATTGCACACTATGGAGATATGGGGCCGGTAATTGGTGCCTCCCTTGATCTGTTGGGGTTTATAGGAAGTCATCCACGCCCCGTTCCGCTTTCCCGGACGCGGATGAAAATCGGCATAAAAAATGGCGGTGAGGTTGCCTTCTTCATCTTTTACTTCATAAGTTTTTACATCGGGATGGTATTTATCGATATTCTGCACTTCCTCAAATTGTAGTCCGTACAATCTTTTGGCAACGGTGAAAACCCCATTGATAACATTTTTCAGTTCAAAATACGGTTTTAGCTTCTCATCATCCAGGTTATAGCGTTCCTGTTTGAGCTTTTCCGAATAATACGCACCATCCCATTTTTCCAAGCGGTCAATGCCGTGCAGTTCCTTGGCAAAGGCAGTCAATTGTTCAAACTCCTTTTCTGCCGCGGGTTTTGCCTTTTCCAGGAGTTCGTTCAGGAAAGACTTCACCTTCTCCGGGGTCTCTGCCATACGTTCTTCCAGGACAAAATGGGCGTGACTTTCATAACCCAACAATTGAGCTCTTTTGTGCCGGAGTTTTGCAATTTGTAACACATTTTGTCGATTGTCCAACTCGTCATGGTGGAAACAGCGGGCACCAAAGGCAATTGCCATTTCTTTGCGCAGCTCGCGGGTGTCTGCATAGGTCATAAATGGCACATAGCTGGGATAATCAAGGGTAAAGACCCAACCGTTTTTTCCCCTTTCCTCGGCAGTTTCCGCTGCGGCTTCCACCACCCCTTCCGGCAATCCGGAAAGGTCGTCCTTATCTGTAATATGAAGCTCATATTTATTTGTCTCGGCCAGAACATTCTCCCCAAAGGATAAACTGAGCTTGGAGAGTTGCGTATCGATTTTTCGCAATTGCTTCTTTTTTTCTTCGGAAAGGTTGGCGCCGTTTCGGGAAAAAGACTTGTATTTTTTGTCGAGGAGCATTTTTTGTTCTTCGGAAAGGTCTAGGAAATCCCTTTGGGAATAGACGGTTTTAATCCTATTGAACAATTCTTCGTTCAGCAAAATGTCGTTGCTTAACTCGGTGAGCATGGGCGAGATTTCCTGGGCCAGTTTCTGTATTTCCGGATTGGTTTCGGCACTGTTGAGATTAAAGAAGATACTGGTAACGCGGTCCAGTTTATATCCCGAAAATTCCAATGCCTCCACCGTATTTTCAAAAGATGGTTCTTCAGAAGTGGCCGTGATGGCCTCTACCTGTTCCTTTGTCTGTTCAATTAACTGCCCAATGGCCGGAAGAAAATGTTCGGTTTTAATTTTTGAGAACGGAGCCGTGTCGAAAGGCTGGAGCAAAGGGTTTTCTGAAGTAGGGGTCATTTGGATGAATTTTAATGCAATGCGATTTCGATGGGAGATTATAAAAAATTTTATACCAAGCGGGAACTTATTTGTTGTTTTTCACTTTTTCAGCTCCTTCTTCAACCTTTAATTTCAGGCTATTTTTAAAGGCAATGATCCTGTCCAAAACCTTTTTATCTGAAGCTCCTATGATTTGTGCCGCAAGGATTCCCGCGTTTTTTGCGCCATTAAGGGCAACGGTGGCAACGGGAACGCCCCCGGGCATTTGGAGAATGGACAGAACGCTGTCCCACCCATCGATGGAATTGCTGGATTTTACGGGCACGCCAATTACAGGCAAGGGAGATAAGGATGCGATCATCCCCGGAAGATGTGCTGCGCCACCAGCTCCCGCAATGATCACGGAGATTCCGCGTGTGTGTGCGTTTTTGCCATAATCAAACATTTTTTCCGGCGTTCGGTGGGCAGAGACGATATCCACCTCCATCTCAATATTGAATTCCTTTAAGATATCCACTGCCTCTTGCATTACCGGCAGGTCGCTCGTGCTTCCCATTATTATTCCTACTTTGCTCATAAATTACATCTTTAAGCCATTCGATTATTTTTTCGGAATTCATTTTGACTTCCGATATTGAATTGGCAAAATTACAAATATCATCTCCGGTGCAACCCTATCGAAATCGATTTCCATATCGCCCTTGGTGCTCGGGGTTAGTTTTCAATAATCAGTCAGTCGATAATCGTTCCCTTTGACAATGTTAAATACAATTCGGTTGTCTTTCAGGATATTTGGTTCCTTTCCAAGTTCTTATAATAAAGTTTTCTCTAGGTGGTCTTGTTCTGCAGAACTAGAGATTCTTATTTTGAAACCACCTCTATGGTCTTCTTCACCTCCTCTGCAATTCGCCTCGCTTCGTCAAGATTTTTGTTCACAATAGTTACGTGGCCCATTTTTCTAAACGGGCGGGTCTGTTTTTTACCGTAAATATGTGGGGTAACGCCTTCCATGGCCATGATGTTTTCAATATTCTTATAAACCACTTGCCCCGTATGGCCTTCGGCTCCCACCAAGTTTACCATTACACCCCCTACCTTGCTATCGGTATTGCCCAGCGGCAAATCTAGAATAGCCCGAACGTGTTGTTCAAACTGGTTGGTAAAACTGGCCTCTATGCTGTAATGGCCGCTGTTGTGGGGCCGTGGTGCCACTTCGTTCACCAGGATATCATCGGTTTCGGTCTGGAACATTTCCACGGCCAAAAGACCAACATGGCCAAATGCATCAGACACTTTTTCGGCGAGTTTACGGGCGTTTGCAGCTACGGTATCATCAATTCTGGCGGGACAAATTACGTATTCCACCTGGTTTGCCTCTGGATGGAATTCCATTTCCACTACCGGATATGTCCTCACTTCCCCCGAAGGATTGCGGGCGACGATCACGGCCAGTTCATTTTTAAAGGGAATCAATTTTTCAGCGATACACGCACCTTCAGTTAACGGAATTAGGTCCTCCGCTCGACGGATCACGCTCACCCCTTTTCCGTCATAGCCTCCGGTGCAACTTTTCCACACAAAGGGGAATTTGAGTTCGCTTCGGAAAATACTCTCATTTAGCTCGTGTTTGTTCTGAAAAACCTTGAAGGGAGCCGTGGGGATGCGGTGCTGTTTGTAGAAATTTTTCTGAACACCCTTATCCTGGACATTCCGAAGGGTTTTAGCGCTTGGAAAGACCTTTTTGCCTTCTTCTTCCAGTTTTTCCAAAGCCTCCACATTTACTCCTTCAATTTCAAAAGTCAGCACATCCACTTGTTGGCCAAAACTATAAACGGTATCAAAATCCATGAGATCCCCCTGTTGGAAATAGTCGCAGCCAATACGGCAGGGAGCTTCGGCACTGGGATCGAGAACATGGGTTTTTATGTCCCATTTACGGGTTTCGTAGAGCATCATCTTGCCCAATTGCCCGCCGCCCAAGATGCCAAGGGTGAAGTTTGAAGAAAAGTAATCCATAAAATAATCTTGCGGTTTTTATTTTGAATTTTTCACGTGTAGGGCAAAGATAGTTTATTGCCGCGGAAATTGAATTGAAACCGGAAAACAACCTGTTCCCTTCTTTGCGTATCTTTGGAAACCGATAAAAAACAATAAAAAAATGATAGAAAAAATGGATGATGCCCTTGCCTTGATCAAACATACCTTTGAGGAAAGTATTCCCATGCATCGATTTTTGGGACTGGAAATCCTGTTGCTGAAAAAGGATTTTGTGCGTATCCGCGTGCCCTTTCGCGATGAAGTGGTGGGCGATTTTCGCACCAACCGATGGCACGGAGGTGTGATCGCCACCGTCATGGATTCGGTGGGCGGGGTTATAGGTGGAATGCATTTCACCACTTTGGAAGACAAAATAGATACCATCGACCTAAGGGTAGATTACCTTCGCGGCGCCGAGCCCGCGGAAATAACGGTGGAAGGCAAGTTAATACGCTTGGGAAACCGTATTTTGGTAGCCCGAATGAAAGCCTTTCAAAATAACGAGTTGATTGCCGAGGGGAAAGGGGTCTATAATTTTATCAGGATGAAGAAAGATTCCGAATAAGAAAGTACGCCTTACCAACTACAATACATGTACAATGGGAATTGATGAATTAAAGGAAATCCTGTCCATCCACTCGGCCGTGGCCCTATATTTTTCCACTCCGGGATGCGGAGTTTGCCATGCCTTAAAGCCGAAGGTGGAACAGATGTTTGAGCAAGTTTTTCCACAAGTTCGTTTTGTGCATGTGGAATTGGATAAATCGCCGGGCATTGCGGGTGAGTATTCCATATTTTCCGCACCCACGCTGTTGGTATTTTTTGAGGGAAAGGAATTTCTGCGAAAATCGCGGAATATGGGAATCCAGGAACTGCAGCAGACAATTGAGCGCCCCTATCGCTTATTGTTTCAATAAAATGCACCCTCCTAATCAGTTGCTACATTTAATTGCCTAAATTAGTGGTGGTTAAGTGAGGCTAGATGAGACTACTTCAAATTAAAATTTCTTTAATCGCCTTTTTGGGGCTCTTGCTTTTCGTTGGGTGCCAGACGACCTTGGCTCCTGCCTACGATCGGGCCATATTTGAAGGGGCAGCTAGAAACGGGGAACTCGCCATGCGATTTTTTGCCGAGGTGAGCGAGGGTACCGAAACCGAAAATTTTTTTCGTCGCCAACCTGTTTACGATCAGCTTATCGGTGCTTTTGAAACCTTGCAAATACAGGCAAAGGCCAGGCCTTTACCCGAAAATGCTGCGGTGGAAAAAATAAATTCGCTCCTGCGAGACCGGGGTACACAGACCCTATCGGGTAAATATCCCAGCGCCGTAGCCTTTGGTGAAATAGCAGACATTTTTCGCAAGATGAAAGAGGTAGATGATGAAAGAGGACTGAAACCTCTTGCCATTCAAGCCTTTAAGGAGCAAGTGATAATTTTTTTGGACCAAGCCCTCACCTACGAATCTTTTTTAAAACGCTAATGAGATGATAACCGATATTGCAGAACTGGTACAGGGAATAAAAAACATCTCTTCCGAAGTGCTGGGTAGGGATGTCACCGTAATCAGTGGCTTCAGCGAACGACAGGTGCGAATGATTGCCGAAAATACCTTAACCATCCAGCAAGGTATAGCCAACGGTGATATCGACAGCGATCTTCAGGAATATTTTTTGGGCAAGTTAAAGATCATGACCCAAAACTACGTGGACACCTTAAAGGGAATTATGCTCGTAACCCTGGAAAAATTGTGGAATGCAGTGATGGACTTTTTGTATAAGGTTATTGGATTGGCCACTTGAGAGCGTACTTCTTTATTTTTTAGGTCGGGGATTTTATTGTTTTTCCCGATTTTAATCCAATATCACGAGCGTACTCTTTTATATTTGTATTTTTACCGCTTAATTTCAACCCATAAAACATATCCATGACCAATATTATCCTATTTGGCCCTCCCGGTGCCGGAAAAGGCACACAAGCCAATTTTTTGAAGAAAAAGTACAATTTGGTCCACATCTCCACCGGCGACGTATTTAGAGATAACATCAAAAATGAGACAGAACTGGGAAATTTGGCCAAGTCCTTTATGGCGAAGGGAAAATTGGTGCCAGACGAAATAACCATCGATATGCTAAGCAACGAAGTGGACAAACATCCGAATGCCGAAGGGTTTATATTTGATGGCTTTCCCCGTACCGAAGCACAGGCAGAGGCCTTGGGCCATCTTATGGATGACAAGGACACCCAAATAGACGCCATGGTGGCATTGGAAGTAGATGATGAGGTTCTCGTACAGCGTTTGCTGAAACGCGGGGAAACCAGTGGCCGTGCCGATGATGCCGATGAAAAAATTATCCGAAACCGAATCAAGGTCTATTACGATGAAACAGCCATTTTAAAGGAGTATTACCAGAAAAAAAATATGTATTATGGCGTAAATGGTGTGGGAAGTATTGAGGAAATTACCGAGCGCTTAAGTGAGGTGATAGACAGTCTCTAGGTGGTTCGCAGGGGTGTAGTTCCGTGTTGACAAAAATGCCAGGAAGAGCGATGATTTTCGCAGGAAGAGCATATCCTTAAAAACGATGAAATTATTGTCATGTTTGAAGTTGCACGGTTGACTATTACAGACCGACATCAATAATAGTTATACCAATTGCAACAGCTATAAGAATAGCAATAGCAATAAAAATAACAATAGCAATAAAAAATAACAATAGCAATAAAAATAACAATAGCAATAAAAAATAACAATAGCAATAAAAATAACAATAGCAATAAAAATAATAATAGCAATAGCAATAAAAATAATAATAGCAATAGCAATAGCAATAGCAATAAAAACAATAACGCAATAAGTGACCGAGGGCAATTTTGTAGATTACGTAAAAATCCATGTGGCTTCCGGAAAGGGAGGCCAGGGCAGCAAGCATTTGCGCCGTGAAAAGTTTGTGGCCAAGGGAGGCCCGGACGGCGGTGATGGGGGCCGTGGCGGGCATGTGATAATCAGGGCAAACAAAAACCTTTGGACACTGTATCACCTTAAGTTTAAAAAGCACTTTAGGGCAGGCCATGGCGAGCACGGTGGCAAACAGACCAGTACCGGCGCAGATGGCGAGGATGTTTATGTGGAAGTGCCGTTGGGCACCGTGATTCGCGACAAGGAAACCGAGGAAATCCTCTTTGAGCTCACCGAAGATGGAGAGGAAAGGATTATCGTGCAGGGTGGCCGTGGGGGTTTGGGCAATGCCCATTTTAAAACATCGACAAACCAAACTCCGCGATATGCCCAACCAGGGGAAGAAGGGGAGGAGCGCGATATAATCGTCGAACTGAAGATTCTTGCCGATGTGGGACTTGTAGGTTTCCCCAACGCAGGAAAGTCTACCCTGCTTTCTGTAATCACTGCCGCCAAGCCCAAAATTGCCAACTACGAATTCACTACGCTTAAACCCAATTTGGGGATTGTGGAATACCGCGATTTCAAATCCTTTGTCATGGCCGATATCCCGGGTATTATTGAAGGTGCGGCCGAGGGCAAAGGCATTGGCCACCGTTTTCTTCGACATATTGAGCGCAACTCCACCCTTCTATTTCTGATTCCGGCGGATGCACCGGATATCAAGGAACAGTACGAAATTTTGGTTGACGAACTGCGCCGTTACAATCCACAGCTTTTGGACAAGGAACGTCTTGTGGCCATTAGCAAAAGTGATATGCTCGATGATGAGTTAAAGACCGAAATGAAATCTATTCTCGATAAAGAGTTTTCAGACGTTCCATACTTGTTTATCTCCTCCGTGGCCCATCAAGGGTTGACGGAACTAAAAGACAAACTGTGGGCAATGCTCAATTGATTGCTATCGGTGGCATGCGTTTCACAGATTAAAAATTTTCTTCTGTTATTAGAAAAGGGATCAAAGGATTTCATCTTTGCCGGCCGTTTTATTTTTAACCTTTTCTAAAATCCTGCTAAAGGGTTTTTGCGTATTTTTAAACAAAAGATAAACGCATGAAACTTACGTATTTTCTCATTGTTTCACTATTTCTCATATCCTGTGGCGCCACTGTGGCTGTAGATTATGATGAACAAGTGGATTTTTCCCAGTATAGAACCTATAATTTTTTTCCCAGTATCGATTTTGGATTAAGTGATCTGGACAATCAGCGCATTGTGAAGATCACGGATAGCTTGATGCAATTGCGCGGCTTTTCAAAAAGTGATCGGCCACAGCTTTATGTCAATTTTTATGCACGCGAAGGTATTTCCAATTCCCGTAGCACTTTAGGCATTGGCGTAGGGGGAGGAGGCGGCAATGTTGGAGTGGGCGTTAGCGGTGGCATTCCTATTGGAGGACGGGTAGTTACCCAGGAGTTGACTTTTGATATAGTGGATGTACAAGACGACGGGCTAATATGGCAGGCCGTGGCTGAGGGGGAATACAAAGAGCGCTCTACTCCTGAACAAAAGGAAGCTTATTACACCGAAATCATTGAAAAAATTATTCGAAAATTTCCGCCAAAACCTTAATCATGGGAAGTTGTGACCGCTCGCCCTTAATTTCTTCCATCGAGCTTCTTATTTCCTTCCCAAGAAAATCCAAAAACTCTTGGTTCTTGATTATTTTTCTTGTGCTACCGCTTTTTTTGGAAGCACAGAATTCTTTTTTGCAGGGAGAAGAATATTTGAGGAAAGAGAACTATGCCGAGGCAAAATCCTTTTTTCAGAAATATCTAAAGAAAAATCCCTCCGATAAAAAAACCAAGGAATATTTGGGAGATATTGCTGCCCATGAAAAAGATTGGGATACGGCCATTGTATTTTATCGGGCCCTGGCCGAGGAGGCGAGCGACAACGCCAATTATCACTTTAAATTTGGAGGGGCCATGGGAATGAAAGCCCTGTCCGTGAATAAAATAATCGCTCTTACCATGGTGGGTGACATTAAGCGCGAACTGGAACGGGCGGCAAAATTGGATGAGAATCATATTGAAGTGAGATGGGCTTTGATAGAATTTTATGTGCAATTGCCTGTAATGCTGGGAGGAAGCGAAAAGAAGGCGCGGAATTTTGCCCGAGAGCTCCAAAATATTTCAGAAGTAGATGGTTTTCTCGCCCTCGGTTATATCTCGGAATATTTCAATAGGCTTACAGATGCGGAAAGGTATTATATAAAGGCCGTAGAAATAGGCGGCTCTGCCCATACCTATAAAAAATTAATCCAACTGTACGAAAAAGCCCAGCAGCCTACCCAGGCCATGGAAACCGCTTTGCAGTCCTGGAACAAGCATCGGCAAAACCAACTGAATTATCAAATAGGAAAAATTTCGGCACTTTACAATATTGATGCGGAACGAGGAATAAACTGCCTTGGCCACTATCTGGCAAATTTTTCCGATGCGGATGAAGTACCAAAGAGTCTGGCCTATCTACGGTTGGCCCAGATTTACAAAAACCTGTTGAAAAAAGAAATCGCTCTTTCATGGATAGATAAAGCCCTGGCCGAAGATTCCAATTTTCGCGAGGCGCAAAAGGAAAAACGGCTCATCCTGGCTTTGTAAATCGGCATCGGCTTATTCTAAATTAAAATTAGAAAAGTATCTTTGTTGCAGTTCAATTCAAAATAAACAGCGTGCACCTGCATCCTGTTCCGAGGAACAACTTCGGCAAAACCTGAAATCGTTTTATGAGAATCCACTTTATTGCCATTGGAGGAAGCGCCATGCATAACCTGGCCCTCGCCCTGTACCAAAAAGGCGAAACCATAACCGGCAGCGACGACGAGATATTTGAGCCTTCCAGAACACGCTTAAAAAGAAAAGGCCTATTGCCCGCCGAAGAAGGTTGGTTTCCCGAGAAAATTACAGCCGATATCGATGCCGTTATCCTGGGAATGCATGCCAAGCCAGATAATCCCGAATTGGTGAAAGCCAAGGCACTCGGACTCAACATATACAGTTATCCCGAATTTCTTTATGAGCAATCAAAAAACAAGACCCGCGTGGTTATTGGCGGTTCCCACGGCAAGACCACCATTACCTCTATGATTCTTCACGTGATGAATTATCACGAAAAGGATGTGGACTATATGGTAGGAGCACAACTGGAAGGTTTTGATACCATGGTAAAAATAACGGACCATAACGATTTTATGGTAATTGAAGGCGATGAGTATCTGTCTTCTCCTATCGACAGACGTCCAAAATTCCATCTTTACAAACCGAACATTGCCCTTTTGAGCGGAATAGCGTGGGACCATGTCAATGTGTTTCCCACCTATAAAAATTATGTTGGGCAATTTGAAATATTCTTAAATGAAATTACCAATGGCGGGGCAATAGTTTACAATGAAGAAGATTCCGAAGTAAAGCAAATTGTGGAAACTTCCACAAACCCCATCAAAAAATATCCTTATGGCACTCCAAGCCATAAAGTGGAAAATGGTACCACCCTCTTGGAAACCCCAGAAGGTTTTATGCCCATTGAAATCTTTGGAAAGCATAACCTCAACAACTTGGAAGGAGCCCGTTGGATATGTCAACTTATGGGAATAGACGCCGATGATTTTTATGAGGCCATCGCCAGTTTTAAGGGAGCCAGCAAGCGTCTGGAAAAAATTGCCGAAACAAAATCGGCTGTGGCTTATAAGGATTACGCCCATTCCCCCAGCAAGGTAAAAGCGACCACCCAGGCGGTAAAAAATCAATATCCCCACCGAAATCTCATCGCTTGTTTGGAATTGCATACCTATAGCAGCTTATCTCCCGATTTTTTAAAAGAATACCGCGGAACATTGGATGCAGCGGATACCGCTGTGGTGTTTTACTCTCCCCACGCGGTTATGATAAAGCAATTGAAGGAAATAAAACAAGATCAGATAGAAGAAGCCTTTGCACGGGAAGATTTGGTGGTTTTTACCAATCCAGCAGATTTTAAAACATTTTTATATGGCCAAGATTACAGCAATACCTGCCTGCTTCTAATGAGCAGTGGCAATTATGGAGGATTGGACCTGGAGGAGGTGAAGGGCTATGTGGAAAACGAAAATTAAATTGTTGGCGCGTCTCTCTGTATTTGACGCGGGAGAAACAGCATTTGTTGGTTATTTCCTGCCTAGCAACGAATTAAAAAACACAAAGGCAAATCCGAAAAACAACATTAAATGAAAGGGGAAGAGGCCAAAGTCGCCTCCTTGGTCGCCAACGACAAAGGCACTGTACATGCCAAAGGCAAAGTAGAGCATAAGCAGCCCTTCAAAAATGATATAAAGCGGTATTTTTTTTGAGAGGTACTTGTTTCCTTTCCAGGTAGTGTTTGCATCGTTTAGATTGAATTTTGGGGTGCGGATAAATTCGCTCTTTTTTCCGAAATGGCCTTCCAGTACGGCAATGGAATTGTGAAGGGAGAAACCCATGGCCACGGAAAAAAAGGTAAAAAACGCACCTGTGTATTTTACAAATGCCTTGGCCCCGCCACCGTAGATGGTTTTATAGGTTACCCAATAACACAAAAAGAATATTATTGTACTCACCACAAAAAAGCTCATAATAAAGAAATACATCTGTAAATGTGCGTATTCATTTTTTATGTACAGCATGGGAATACTGAGGATGGCTACAACCAATATGTTCAGGAACATGGTACTGTTTAGCAGGTGGAGAAAACTGTGCAGTTTGGTGCGCAGGGAGAGGTCTTTGCTGCGAAAAACCTTTCCTGCCATTTTCTGGAAGTTTTCCGCTCCGCCTTTGTTCCATCTAAACTGCTGCGATCTGGCCGCACTTATCACTACCGGTAGTTCTGCGGGGGTTTCTACATTTTCCAGATATACAAATTTCCATTTTCTCAATTGGGCGCGATAGCTAAGGTCCAGATCTTCGGTTAAGGTATCGCCTTGCCAGTTTCCCGAATCGAGGATGCATTCCTTTCGCCATATACCTGCTGTACCATTAAAGTTGATAAAGTGGCCTTTGCTGTTTCTTCCTATTTGCTCCAAGGTAAAATGCGCATCGAGGGCAAAAGCCTGGACACGGGTGAGCAGCGAAAACGTGCGGTTTAAATGACCCCAACGGGTTTGGACCACCCCGACCGATTTTTTTTTAAAATAAGGCACGGTTTTTTTTAGCCAATTTTCCTTTGGCATAAAGTCGGCATCAAAAATGGCAATAAATTCTCCCTGGGCTTTGGCAAGGCCATACTTTAGCGCTCCTGCCTTAAAGCCTTCCCTGTTGCTGCGAGTAATGTGGTGGATGTCCAATCCGGTGAGTTGGAGTTTTTTTATGTGCTTTGCGGTGGTTTGCAACGACTCATCGGTACTGTCATCCAATACTTGGATTTCCAGTTTTTCCCGAGGATAATCTATTTTGGCAATATTATCCAAGAGCCTTTCCATAACATATAGCTCATTGTAAACCGGTAACTGAATGGTAACGGTGGGAATCTCCTCTTCCTGCGGAAAGTCAAATTCAAGAAGCTGGGTGGGATTTTTGCGGGCCGCGAGAAAATTGACAAGCAAATTCAATTGGGCCAATGCGTACAGAAAAATAAGGAGCAGGGCCAGGGAATAAATAAGGATAACCAAGGTTTCAAGAATCATTTTTTGAAACTGTATTTAAAGATCCAGCCAAGTATTTTCACCCCGGCAAAGATAGCACCTTTTACAGTTCCCGATACTTTTGAGGTACCGATTCTATTTCTATAAGGTACGGGTATTTCTTTATACCGAAATTTTTTCCTCAGCACTTTTAACTGCATTTCGACCGTCCACCCATAGGTTTTGTCTTTCATATCAAGGGCTAACAGGCAGTTGTATTTAATGGCGCGAAATGGACCCAAATCGGTAAAGGTGGAGTGGAAGAGAAGCTTCATAAGCCAGGTGGCCAGCCAATTTCCGAAACGTTGTGGTAGGGTCATGGATCCATCTTCCCGCAGCTCCTTTACGCGCGCCCCCACTACAAACTGGCAGCCATCTTTTAATATGGGTTCTACCAATCGGACCATTTCGTTGGGATAATCGCTGTAATCGCCATCGAGAAAAACAACAATATCCGGTTTATCCTCCAGTTGCGATAGATAATCCATTCCTTTTAAACACGCATAACCGTAACCTTTGTTTTTCTCAAAGAGCACGGTGGCTCCTGCAGCCGAAGCCATCTGGGAAGTTTGGTCTGACGAATGGTTGTCCACCACTATTATTTCTGCAACAAAATCGGGGATTTCTGAAATAACCTTTGCTATGGCCATTTCTTCGTTGAAGGCGGGAATAATAACGCAGATTTTTGGATACATGCTATAAATAAAAAGCAAAGGTGGTTTTTATTTCCCTGCTTCGCACTTTAAATCCGTTTTTGTTATGAAATTGGTATCTAAAAATCAGGTTACCGAACCTTGGCAACTGCTTCCTGCGCCCGCGGTACAACCGTAGCAATGTTGTGAAGTGATTATCTTGCGTTTAGAGAGAAGCTCTTCATTATATTGTGAAATATGCTGCGCCTGGCTCGCCACCTTTAGCTCTAGCATTTGATTGAAGTCGCAGTCGTATAAAAAACCGTCCCAGCTCACCGATAGCGTATTTCGGCACATAACATTTTTTACTGCCGCAGGATTATAGGCTTCCACTAGTTGATACATGTAATCTTCGTAATTATCTGAAGCAATTAGGTAATCGAGAAATCGGGAAATGGGCAAGTTTGTGATGACAAATAATCGGTGGAAATGAATGCCAAAATCCTCCAAAAGCGCTTTTTTGAAATCCTTTTCCATGCTTGCTTGATCTCCGGGTAGAAATGCGCCACTGGGATTATACACCAAATCCAACCGCAAGGGGCTATCGGGAAGGCCATAGCCCACCGCATTGAGCTGCTGCAACGCTTTTATGGACTGGTCAAAAACACCACTGCCGCGTTGCTTGTCGGTTTTTCCCCGCGTCCAATGCGGCATGCTGCTCACTATGTGGATATTGTGCTTTTTGAAGAACTGGGGTAAATCGTAATACTTTTTATTTGCCCGGATAATGGTCAGGTTACTGCGCACAATAAAATCCTTTACTCCTGCTTTGCTCGCTTCTTCCACGAACCAACGAAAATGCGGATTCATTTCCGGCGCGCCACCTGTGAGGTCCAAGGTGTGTGCCGATGTATTTCTAATGACTTCCAGACATTGCTCCATCGTCTCCATAGTCATTATTTCCCTGCGATCGGGCCCGGCGTCTACATGACAGTGCTCGCATACCTGATTGCACATATAGCCCACGTTTATCTGTAGAATTTCCAAGGTACCGGGTCGCAAGGGAAATTGCTGTATTTCCCCAATCTTTTCGTTAAAGGTGGGCAGTTCCCCAGAGGCGAAAATTCCGTTGGACAATTTCTGCAACTGTTTGTTGGCCTGGGCGAGCTCGCTCTGGCGTTTGTGAAGAGACTGTTGTTTTTTTAACTTATGTACAGACATATAATACTGTTCTGATGGTTGCGAAGATTTTAATGAGGCAGATTAAAGAGCCAAACGGCAGTGGAACCGAGATGATTACATCTCCAGTTTGTTTACCTTGTTCATCATCTGTACCCCGTGGACCAAGCTGGCCCCACTTTTAATGGCAGCCCCTACGTGTACGGCTTCCATCATTTCTTCTTTGGTGATACCGCGCTGTAATCCATCCTTGGAGTAAGCATCTATACAGTACGGACACATCTCGGTATGGGCTACGGCCAAGGCAATAAGCGACTTTTCCCGGGCCGTGAGGGCCCCTTCTTCAAAGACCTTGGTGTAGTATTCAAAAAATTTTTCGCCCAATTCCTTGCTCCAATCTGTAATATTTCCAAATTTCCGTAAATCGGAAGGGTCATAATAATTGTTGTTTGCCATGGTCTTTCTTTATAGTTACGATTTATATCCGCGATCGGTTTTACACTTTAGGTAAATATATGGAGTTCACCACACATTTCTTAGGGCAAGGGAAGAAAAGTTTAACTCTTTACCCAAAAGAATAAACAATTCCGGTAGTGAAATTGTATTGGGAAGAGGGAATCCCCAGGGCGGGATATTCGTCATAGGTGAAGGAATACGTGGTCTTAAAAGCGAAATTTTTAAACATATCGATTAACAATGAGCTTTGGCTGGCAATGCGGTAATCGCCAAAGTCATTTAATTTGGGCTGATAATAGGTGGTGCTTACAATGGTAATATTGGAGGTGGGGTAGAGGGAAAATGAAAAATAGGTGCTTCCCCTAAAATCGCGCTGCATACCGCTTACGCCGTCGCTTAGTTCTTCCTGTTCAAACATAATCAAGGTGCCCAGATAAAATCTATAACTTTCATTGGTGCTTAACTTAAACCTGGGTCCGGTCCCCAGCAATCCGCGAAAATTTATTTTGGATACCTTGTTGTATTGGGCCTGCGCAAACGCTTCCCAAGCAATTATTGGAAAGAGTTTATAATTGTACCTCAAATGCGAAATGCCGCTGTTTGAAAATTTATTGCCTTCTATCCGTTGAAATTCCAAGTCGTTTTTCAGCAAAACCAAGTGACGCTTCATTTTGTACTGTACGTGAATATTGGTGGAAAGACCGTAGTATTCGTTCACGTCGCGTTTCATTGAAAAATCGAAGCTTGCGGAGCCCGTAAACCCTGATGTGTCCGTAACCTTTCGCAGGGATTCCGCATTGAGAATTTGTGATGATGCCGGAATGGAAATCAGTAATACAAGTAGCAGGGAGATCAAAAATTTCATGTAATCTATTGCGTTTCCTCTTTTATTGAGATTGATATTCTTCTGTCTTTTCAGCCATCATTTTTCCAATAGGGTAAGGGGAAAGGTGAATTTTCCTAGAAGGGTATGAAGCACCTGCATTATTTTTCTCCCCAATGTTCCACTTCTTCTGCTGTCCAGAGATTTGGGAAAAATTTCCGTTGCTGATATTTGGGATGGAGGTATTTTTTCCATTCAGAACCACCGGTAGCGGTTTTTTCCTCCCCTTTGCTATCGAGAAAGTACTGCGCTGTTTCCAGGTGCACGATTGGCCACGCCACGTTGTAAAAATGGTCAAACTGTTTGAGCTTTTCCTTGAGCTCCTCGCTGGGGTTTTCCATTTGCTCAATCCGTTCTTCCAGGGTTTTTCCTTGTACTATCTTGGCCAGATGCTTAAAATCGGCTTCATATTTTTCAATAAAAAGACGAAGGGTGGTGGTCATTTTTCCCGTTTTTCTATCTAACCCGGCATCTTTCCAATAAATGTTTTCAAAGTAATCATCGAGGGTAGGATTTTCGGGCAGTCTTTTTTGGCCGGCGTTATTGATTAGATTTGGGAGACGGGTGGTGTACAATTCCAAATACCTAAAAGAAGCACATTGAAATCCGCTGGCAGGGGTAAGGGCATCGCGGAAAATATTGTAGTCTTCATAGCTCATCCCGTCTTTCATGATATCAAAGCTGGTTATCAACATCCGCGTATAGCGTTTTAGTCGATCGAGCTTGTTCATCCAGATTTCTTCCGATAGGTTTTCTCCTTCTGAAAGTTGTTTTATTTCGTGGAGCATCATCTTTAGGGTGAGCTCGGTTACCTGATGGTACATTACAAAAATGGCCTCGTCCTTAAAATCGGTTCTCGTTTTTTGCAAGGACAGTAGCGTGTCTACCTGAATATAATCCCAATACGTTATGGGTTTGGATTGCAGAAGTCCCTTTAAATACGTTTCGGGATTTTCGCCTAGATTGGTGTATTTCTCCTTTATTTCGTTTATCAGTTGCTCGTATTCCATTGTATTCTGAATTGTTTGATTGTACGAGTCTAAAAATAAAGGATAAAAACCTAATGGTAAACCAAAGGGAGGATAATTTTAAATGCAAAAAAGCCTTGCGGTGGGCAGTGCAAGGCTTTTTCTATGTGATGCTCCGTTTCTATTAATAGAAATTGGAACGATAGTCTTTTATTTCGGCCTTCTTTTTTAGGGCCTCAAAAACCTTTGCCGGAGCGGCTGGGGCAGTTTTGGCCGAAAGTTGATTGGCTTGGTTAACATACGACTCCATCTTTGGTGCGGGGTTAAAGGCCGTAACCTTCAGCTTGTAAACGCCCTCATTGCCATCGATAAGTGGCGTAGTTTCGCCTGCCTTGGTGCCAAATGCCATCCCAACTACTTTAGGTTCTCTGGCTGAGCCTATGGTAGGATTTGCCATGGTAACTCCGGTTGCCGGTCTTACGGTTACGCCTTGGTTTTGTGCAATTTCTTCCAAGGTAGTGCCCGTAATGGATTCTCTGATTTTTTTGGCTTTCTTCTCTTTTGTCAAAATGGGCTTTACTACCGGCGAAGCGGCGGAAACAGGCATTAGTCCTTTTTCGTTTTTGCGGGTCAACTGGGCGATGATGTATCCGTTGGTAACATTGAATCGCTTGGTGTCGCCTACTTTGGTATCGTCATTAAAGGCCCAATTCACAATACTGCGATTGCTGTCAATACCGGGAATGGTGGCATCCATTACTCCTATTTGATTTACGGGCCGGATTTCCAATCCCTGTTTTTCGGCAATTTCATTAAAGTCGCCTTTGTCCACCGCTACTTCAAATTTGGAAGCTTCGGCGAAAACATCGTTGATGGTCCCTTCGGAAGGTTCGATATTCTTAACCACTGTGGCAATTTTAATCGCCTTTTTTGGAGCAGATTGTTTGGTGATCTCAACCACGTGGTAACCAAAATCGGTTTCCACCAATCCAATGGTTCCTGCAGGATTGTTAAAGATAAATTCATCAAAAGGCGGTACCATTCTTCCAGGGGCTGAAGTTCCCAAATCGCCACCGCGATCGGCGGATCCGTCGTCGGAGAATTCTTGGGCCAATTCGGCAAATTTAGATTTGTCTTTTTTCACTACGCCCAAGATACTATCTGCCAGTTTTTTGGCTTCATCCTTGGTGCGGGTAATGTCCTCCGGAGCGCGTAAGGTTCCTTGATAGCGAATTAAAATGTGTTTTGAATCGGACGAATCGGGCATTTTTTTAGTGTCTAAAACCCTAGTTAGGTTAAAGGTGTTGTCCACTTTATAAGGACCGTAAACATCTCCCTTGTTAAGGTTGATCAGCGTATCGGCAACTGAGGGAGGAAGATTTTCCTTAAAGAACCACTGGTCGTAATACGGTTGGTCTGAATGTGAATTTACATATTCTTCAATATCTGTGGCGGTGGCAAAGCCAGGAACGGTGTCGTTGCTTTTTGTTTGGTTGTTATATTCCACCCGTGGCTGTAGCAGCGAAGAGATTTCTTTTTGGGCTTCTTCCACATCCTTTTCAGAAGGCTCTTCGGTAAAGAGCACATACTGGATATCTGCCTTGGCCTCTGTCTGGAATTCAGCCGAATGGGAAGACACGTATTTTTTAATCTCAGAATCGGAAACCGAAACTTCGGTATCTTCAATGCTGCTGTAGGGCACCAAGACGTAGTTGAAGTTTATATTGTCATTTTGGAAGTGATAATCTTGTTCTCCTTCTATAACGGTGCTTCTCAAGCCGCCTTTGATAAGGTTGAAATACGTATTCTGCATAACATTCTGGGCTGTTCCTTCTTCAAATTTTACCCACTGTTGATACATTTGTGGGGAAGAGCTTTTTATGCTGGCAATATATTCCTGAATTCTACCTTCGTCCACTTGTCCCGCCTCATTTAAAAAGGTAGGATTATTGGCTAGGCTGGTTTTAAGGGCATTGTCTATTTGGGCTTTTTCCGCGCCAATTCCGGCTTTTTCAATTTGCTCTTGAAGCAAAACGCGGCGCAATTCCTGGTCCCAAACGTAATTGACAGCTTGGCTTGCGTTTACATTGGGGCCCATGTTCCGCTGGGTGGCCTCCACTTCCTCGGCAAATGTTTGACGGGGAATGTCGGTGCCATTTATGGTGGCAATATTGGTTTGACCTTTGGGTCCGGAGCTTCCCTTGGTAATAACGTCACTTAAAATAAAGGCGAAAAGGGCCAATGCGATAATAAGGATAAGAAAAATCCCTCTTTTTCTGATACTGTTTAAGACTGCCATTAGATGTTTAATTTATTCTTTTGCTCATCCACACCGTGAATGGGAAGGTTGTTGGTTGTTCTTTGTTACCGTTTCATTTCACGTGAAATTATAACGGGCTTATTTTAAATAATTCAGGGGGCGAAAATACCATTTTCCGCGGACTAATTAAAATGTAATTTGTAAAAAAAGCAGGATCACCGGCAATTCTAAAAATCTTCTTTGATTTTTAGTTCCACCACCTCAATTTTGGTGCTGGAAACTTCCAAGATAATAAAGACAAATCGGCCTATTTCAACCGTTTCGCCTTTCTGTGGAATTTCCTCTGTAAAGTTTACGATAAGCCCGCCCAAGGTTTCATAATTCTCGCTTTCCTGTAATTCCAGCTCGTATTCCTCATTGAGATAGTCTACCTCCAATCGCGCCGAAAATCGGTAATGGCCTTCTTCCAGTTTTTCTTCAATCAATTCCACACTGTCGTGTTCATCTTCAATTTCGCCAAAAAGTTCTTCTATAATATCTTCCACGGTTATTATGCCGCTGGTACCACCATACTCGTCAACAACCACGGCTAGGCTCTTTCTTTTTTTGCTCAGCACATTGAGAACATCCTTGGCGAGCATGGTTTCGGGCACAAAGATTACGGGCATCAACACACTTTTTAAGTTGGAGGGTTTTTTAAAGAGTTCAAAGGAGTGAACATATCCTAGAATGTCATCGATGCTGTCGTTATAAACCAAAACCTTGGACAAGCCGGTTTCCGTGAAGAGTTTTGCCAATTCCCGTGGAGGGGTGTCCATATCTACGGCAACTATCTCGGTACGGGGAATCATGGCTTCCCTGCTTTTTATTTCGGAAAAATCCAAGGCATTCTGAAATATTTGTATTTCCGAATCCATTTCTTCCTTGGCCTCGGCTATCTCCATCTGTTCAGAGATGTAATTCCCAAGTTCCAGTTTGCTGAAACTCAGTTGTACCGTATCGCCTTCGGTCTTGAAAATGAATTTTAAAATCAGGTCTGATATCCAGATTATAAATTCTGAAATAAGGGAAAACAACACGTAAAAAAAGTAGGCGGGAACGGCAAAGATTTTCACCAGGTTGTTGGCGTAAATTTGAAAAAATACCTTGGGCAAAAATTCTGCGGTGAGCAGAATGACCAAAGTAGAGATGATGGTCTGTACCAAAATACCGCTGAAACCCGCCAGGGGTATGTATTCCATCAACAGGGCACCCATGTAGAAACCGTATATTACCAAGGCAATATTGTTTCCTACCAACATGGTAGCGATAAATTTGGAAGGTCTTTTCGTTATCTTTTTAAGGATAGAGGCCAAAAAGTTATTCTGCTTTTTCTCAATTTCAATATGGATTTTGTTTGAAGATACGTAGGCGATCTCCATGCCGGAGAAAAAGGCGGAGAAGATAAGCGAACAGGCTATTATTATTAAGCTGTAATCCAAGACTTTGAAATTTGTTTAAAGAGGGGGCGCAACAAATGTTGAGGTTTCAAACCACGGAGGTGCAAAATCAATTGTCGGCACGTTTTTCCATCTTTTTTCTAAAATTTCTTCTAAAGAAAAACATAAAGATAGCCAAAACGACAAAGAAAAGAAAAAGGTAGGCTTTTGTTCTGTCTTCTGCCCAGATATTAATGGTTTCGTAAGTGAAAAAGGCGGCTATCACCAAATAGATATATTCAAAAATTTTATAAATCTTAGTCATTTTCAGTGGTTTTGTTTTTGTCGATAATTTGCATGCCTTGGTTTTTTCTGGACAGAAAGAGGGTAAAATCCTGGTTGCTGTCAAAACCCTCCCCATCGTTATAAGAGCCGTCCTTAAATTTTATTCTATACGGCCTATCGGTAAAGATCCATTGGTTTTTCTGGTCCCAATACAGTTGATTGGCATTTAGCACCACGCTGTCTGAGGTGGTCACTACTACATTTTGCCGGAGGTCTACCAATCCCGTTTTGTCATATTGAATAGCATAATCTGCCGTAACGGTATTTTCCTCTTGTTCCTCATTCCAAAAGTGCACTTCAATACCTTTGGGAAATTCCTTAAAGGAGAAATCGAGATTTGAATAATTCAAAAGCTTTTCGGCCAGCAGATTGGTAACAAGCTTTCCCGAATCGGTATATTTAAAGTTAATGTCCCGGCCCACGGCAATGGGTTCTTGGTCTGAGAGGGCCATTTTTTTTACATTTTGGTAATTCCCTTCACATGCAAAAAGCGTGATGACCATTAGAGTGGCCATCACGCTTTTAACCATATTTATGGGATTGTACATTCTTATAGATTTGGCACGCGCACGCTTCCGCCAACCCAGCAGTTAAAGGTAACCGTCTTGCCGGCCATACCCTCGCTGAAGATGTCGCTTTTTTGCGGCGCACGTTGTCTGTAGCTGCTCGCTGCTGCCCTTGCGTTTGCTGCCACGCTTCCGTCCACACGTGCGGCTTTGTCCATCATGTCTGCAGCCAGCCAATACATGGCTCGTTTTTCAAATACGGTGGATCCGCAGTTATTGGCGCTGTCCGCATACATGGAACCAATTTTATAATACGCTATTCCTGCGGAAGGTTTTACCTCCAACATTTTGTTGTAGTAGCTTCGGGCGGTGCCATAACTTCCATTTTTACGGTAGTTTTCGGCAATGCTGTAGTAAATTCTGGCTTTCTTGCTATTGTCTTTTTCCAGGTCGGCAGCTTGGTTAAAATATTTCAATGCCTTGGAAGCCTTTCCTTCAGCCTCGGCCTGTTTTCCCAAAAGGTAGGCAGAGGTGGAACTGGGCTCCAATTCGTGAAGACGTACCGCCAACTTGTTTGATAGGGAGCTTTCACATTCTTTGGCATCCAACCTGTTACTGGCAGCTTTTATCCAATCGATATCGTTTTTCTTGTTTTCAAAATCTTTTTCATAGAAAGGGATCAGGTTTTCGCAATCGGCCAATTGACCTAATTTTCCGTTAACACTGCTCTCCACCGTAGCATAAACCCCCAAGTTGTTTTCGTATACGTCTTTGGCGCGTTTTTCCTTGTCATCCAAAGCAGTTCCGGCTTCTTCCTTCTCCATCAAAGGGGTGAGTTTCTGGGCCAAGTTGTTTTTTTCCTGATCTATCTTTGCCGAAACCACATCGTAAAGATCAAAAATTTCCTGAAGTTGTTTTTTCCCTTCGTTATAAAGGTCAACGGCAAGAGAGAAATAGGTGTAAAGACCTTTTCCACTGGTAAAATTGTCGGGATCCTTTTTAAAGGCTTCGTCAAATGCTTTAAACTGCTCCTCCTTGGTTCCAATATTATTGTCGAACTTTAACTGGGCAATGGTGGTAAGCACTTCACCTTCAGAGGTTTTTTCGGGGAAGTTTTCCAATCGCAATTTCCAAGCCTGGATCAAATCATCCACCTTGCTCTTGTCTCCTTTCTCCTCGATAAAATACTCAAACATTTTTACCGCGTATTGATAGGTTGCCAAGCTCGCCTTAGGGCATTCCTTGATTACCTTATCGTAATGGGTAAGGGCGGCCTCATAATTTTTTGCCTTGGCCGGCTCAATGAAGTACGAGAGAGTTATGGCACAGTCGTCGGGTGCCTGGGCAACAGACTTGCCGGTGAAGGCAAGCGCGAACATGGAGAGTAATATTAGAACTTTAGAATTCATAGTGTTTAAATTAACGAAATTAGTCATATAATCTTTTTTCAAACCATCGATCATTCAGTGAAAAACTCAAAAAGGTATTAAAAAAGTTTTCTTGAATCAATCCGTAATCTGTGGTTCCGCGTTGGCCGACCTCAAAACCTACGTTGATGTTTGAGAATAATCGCCCCACGGGGAAACCTATTCCAAAAGATATGCCAAACTCATCTATGTCATGTCCTTCCACGCTCAAACCGGTCTGCTCAAACCGCACTCCTGCCCGGTATGACAGACGCTGGAAATAACTTCCAAAAGAATTGTAATTGGGAATATAAAAACCGCCAAGGCGAAATTTGGAGGCATTGCTATAGGAAACATTGTCTTGGGTAAAGAGCCTATTGGTAAAACTGCTGGTTTGCTGGTTGGTGTATTCCGCGCCCAGTCCCCATTTTTTGGGTTTGGAAAGGCCTACGCCGAAAGTGAGCTGCGCCGGAAAGGTAAAATCCGTATCGGCAACGTCCACTTCTCGCTCATCAACCGTATAAATGCCGGTGGGGTGTACCGAGACCGAAGCGACTCTTCTGAAATTTTCCGATTTGAAATTGGTGCCTGGAGAATAGGTGGCAGAGCCGGAGATTTCCAATTGATCTGAAATCATCCTTTTGTACATGGCGCCAAAGTTGAAATTGAAACCCCGCAATTCAGAGCTGTTGAACACACGGGTGCCATACTGTAAATCATTTTTTTGTGTAGTGGCGGTATTTTCTATCTTTCCAAAGTTGTAATTGGCATCAACGCCAATGGAAAGTTCGGGGGTTACTTGATAGGCCAGCGACAAAAAGGCTTTGTTTAAGCCTCCATGGCCGTAGTATTGAGTTCGGCCGTCTGGCAGCTCGGAATAAAAATCGTAACCTACGGAAGTGTAGGGCAGAAGGCCAAAGCCCATTCCGAATTTTCCCATCGGAACCCCAATGGCCAGATAGTCCAAGGAGGTGGTGGACGAGTTATGGCTGTCGGTTTCCGTTTTTTGGCGTGAACTTTTAAAGCTCCCGCCCAAGGAGTAATTTACCAATTTAAGATCGGCATAGGCCGCGGGATTTTGGAGGTTGAGGTGAATGCTATCCGAAAATACACCAATGCCGCCCATGGACCTGTTTTCTGCGGTTCCCCGGAATTTCTGGATGCCAATTCCATAAAAGGAATAAGGCGAAGTGGTTCCTTCTTGGGCAATAACCCCGCCCGCGATTAGTAAAAACAGTCCTACTATTAAATGTCTCAACATTAAGGTATGTTAAATTCCAATATGTGGTTCAATCCCTCCAATAGAAAATTTGGGTTGGCAAAGATGTCATTTTTTATGCTAGCACGCAAAAAATGTGCATCCCCACCTGTTAAAATAACTGTTAAATTGCCAAATTTGTTTTTATACGCATCGATAAACCCGTCCATTTCAAAAAGAATTCCATTGACCACTCCGGAGTGTAGCGAAGTTTCGGTGTCGGTACCCACTAGCGATTCCGGTGTCTTTATTTCCAGTAACGGCAGCTTGGCCGTGTAATTGTGCAGTGATTGGTATCGCATAAGTATTCCGGGAGCGATCGCACCCCCCAAGTATTCCTTTTCCATCGTTAAAAAGTCGTAGGTAATACAGGTGCCTGCATCAATGATCAGAACATTTTGCCCGGGAAACTGATGGGCCGCGGCAGCCACCAGGGCTATGCGATCCACCCCGAGGGTTTGAGGGGTGCCGTAGTTGTTTTTAAAGGGAAGTTTGCTGCGCGATGTTAAAGTTAAAACCGGATACAGGTCTTCGAGGAGGGAGATTTGGTAAGCTGATAATCTGCCCACCGAAGCAACAATGACATTGTTTATAGCAGGAAAGGTTTTTGAAAGGTTTTTCAGCGTCTCTGCAAATGCGTCTTTTTGCACTTTTTCCTTGAATTCCATTTTGCCGGAGGCAAAGACTCCAAATTTTACCAAGGTATTTCCAACATCGATGGCGAGATTCATACTTTATTATATTGAGGCAAAAGTACGGGTTTGGCGGCAATTATTTTTAGGATCGATCGGGCGGTATATTCTTTTAGGAATGGAAATAAAACATGTATTAAATTTTTGTAAATTTAAAAATCGCATTCTTTATGAACCAAAAAAATATAAGTTATGTTAAAATGGATGATTATCTGCATTGTCATTGCTGTTGTTGCAGCGATTTTTGGGTTTACAGGTATTTCTGAGGCCTTTGCTACCATTGCCAAGGTGATATTTTTTATCTTCCTCATAGGGGCGGTGATCTTCTTTTTGTTACTGAAGAAGATATTTTGATTGCAAAGTCAAACGCCGTAAAAGATATTCCCAAAAACAAAAATCCCCAAACAACAAGTGTTTGGGGATTATGTGGTGCCTCCAAGAATCGAACTAGGGACACACGGATTTTCAGTCCGTTGCTCTACCAACTGAGCTAAGGCACCGGTATTGAGACGGCAAATATAAGGCAATTTTGGTTTTTGCAAAACTTAATTTCAAAAAATGAAATCCGATTCCGGTTATTTAGGAGCGTTTTAAATAACAGTGTAGAATTACATTTAACCTTTGATCATTTCCGGGAATGGAATAATTGTAGTAAAGCCTTTCTCGCGGAAATAATCTTTCTTTTCTTCGTCGCCAACAACCAGGACAAAATCGCCTCCCCAAGCTCCCAAACTTTTTATGGTATGGGGATAATGGGGAAAATAACGCGATTTTACCGTGGGCAACTGTATGGATTGGGAGATGATTTTTTCATGCTCGGCGAGCAACTCTTCAAATTCTCCCAAATCACAACATTCTCCGATTAAAAGGGAAATCTGCGAAATCCTATCCAGCGCCAACCGGTCCAATGGCGATTTTCTATACCGCAAAATGCCTTCCCGGCTATCCTGTTTGGCATTTAGATACACGAAAAACAGTCTTTCTTTAAACCGCCATGGTAAGGAGACGGGAAGTAGGTTGGGCATACCGTTATCCAAACGGTAATATAAGGGTGTGTCGTTTTGTGCCGCGGCAATGTCGTATCCGCTTCCGCCAAAACTCTTTGCCAACAAAACATAGGCATTGACCTGGGCCCATTGGGCAATATTATTGATTAGGGTAGAGGAGGATCCCAAACCCCATTTGCGCGGGAAGTTCATTTGAGTGGTTACGGAATATCCCTTGCCAACGGAAAGAAACAAGGGATTTAACTGTTTGGCGGCAAGGAGAATTTCCGTGAGCTCTGATGCCGTTTTATCCGATGTGGATTTTCCCCTGAGATTTTTCAAATTAAAATTCTCTTCAAACCATACCTTGCCGGTGTTGTCATAACTTCTCCAGTGTATTTCGTCCCCCTCCCCATCCGCCACTTGCAAAGATTGGCCATAAGAAGTGGGAATGGCCAAAGCAGTTGCGCCATCCAAGACGGCATATTCGCCAGTGATCAATAATTTTCCGTTGCTGTAAAAAGTTTGGGACAAAATTTAGGATTTGATAAATAGTTTATTCGGATTTTGTCTGGTACAAAAAGGATAATTTGGCTTTAATCCGGGCTGTGGCACCATTATGATTCTTGAGTTTGCTTTTAAAGAAATTACCCAAAACTCGTTTATTTTTTTCATGTATAATAAAACTACAATAATTTTTCAATCTGCATTTAACCGCATCAACTTCTCAGCTTTTTCAAAAAATCTTCTGCGGCACTGTGAGAGACTGGTTTGGTGACAAAATATTCCATGGCCTTTTCCTTTTCTTCCTTGGTGGCGTGCAGTTGGTTGAGGATATTCATCAAGTGCATTTTCATATGACCTTTTTGAATTCCCGTGGTAACCAAAGACCTCAGGGCGGCAAAATTCTGGGCCAGTCCGGCTACGGCAATTATCTTCATCAATTCTTTGGCGTCGGGGTTTTGTAGAATTTGGAAAGCGATTTTTGTCAAGGGATGGAGCGAGGTTAGGCCTCCCACTGTTCCCACGGCGAGCGGAATTTCTATCCAAAAGGTAAAAATGCCGTCTTCAATTTTTGCGTGGGTCAAACTGCCATAATAGCTGTTTCGGGAAGCATAGGCATGCACTCCGGCTTCAACGGCACGGAAATCGTTTCCCGTAGCCAGGACCACCGCATCGATACCGTTCATAATTCCCTTGTTGTGGGTAACGGCTCTTCGAGTTTCGGACTTGGCGATATCAATGGCGCGGATAAACTTTTGGGCAAACTGCTTTCCCGAAAGGTTTTTTGTCTCCAGTTTCTCCACCTGGCAGTTCACCTCGGCACGCACCAGGCATTCGGGAACGTAATTGGACAAAATGCTCATTACCACTTCAGGAAATTGTTGTTCCTCGACAAACGGAGGATACTGAAGAGCCCTCTCTCCAAAGGTATGGGCCATTTTTTCCAGACAGCTATTTATAAAGTTGGCTCCCATGGCATCCAGGGTCTCAAAAGTGGCATGGATGTAATAATACCCGTCCAAAATATGCGATTTGTCCATCAGGGACAGCGAAATGAGTCCGCCACCTCTTGCTCGCATGCTCTTTTCTATGTCAGAGATACTTTCGCGAAGCTGTGTTTTTACCGATTCAAAAAAAGTTTCCAGGGTCTTTTCCTTTCCGTGGAAATTGAAATGGATCTGTCCATTTTTCTCGGTTGAAATCACTTCGGCCTTAAACCCGCCGCGGTGCATCCAGAATTTGGCAGCATTGCTGGCAGCGGCGACCACCGAGCTTTCCTCGGTTACCATGGGAAGGGCATAGAGATTTCCGTTTATCAAAAAATTGGGGGCAATGGCGAAGGGAAGGTAGTAATTGGACAGCGGGTTCTCAATAAAGTCGTCGTGCAGTTGCTGGGTTGCTTGGTCTGGGTGCCAATACCCCTTGAGGACATCTATTGCCTGTGCATTGTTTTGGAGAAAATTTTCTGCCAGCCACTGAATTTTTTCAGATTTTGATTTTTTGGAAAAGCCGGAGATTGCCTGGACCATGAAGATAGAATGTTTAGGTTGCAAATATACTATTTACCCATTGTTCTTTATAAGAGGCGCGGGAGAAAGAAAATGGGCAATGGTAATATTTTTTTACAGTCTTCTCCGGAAAACAGAACCAATACCGGTAACGCTAAAAGAACCGAGATGGCTAAAACGTAGAACAAGAGAAATACAGTTTTAAAATTTTAAATCCGATGAAATTGTTACATTCTGATTTTGACGTCAAATTGATGAAAAGAAGGTCGTGTTGGAGCAAGCTCTTACAATCGTCATCATCTTTTTTTACGGCGAGATAGAAAATTTAAAGAACAGTTGGAATGCTTTCTTCAACTTTAAAATGTCTGGTTTATAAGTTGAAATAGTATGTGCAGATTTAAAAAAAGGTATTTAAAAAACAATTCGGTTTTTTAAATACCTTTTGTTGGGCTCAGCAATAAGACTATTGTTAAGCCTCCTTTTCTTGTGCGTTTTTGGTCGGTTTAGGACGCACGTTGAATTTTTTCCTTCTCGGTCTCAGTTTGCCGTGGCTGCCAATGTTGATCTTTCCACGTTTGGTCTTTTTATCACCTTTTCCCATTACTTTGTTTTATCTTCTTGTTTGCGAATAGTCTCTTCGTCAATATTGAATTCCTTCGGCTTGATGTTTTTGCTGCCGGTGGGATTGGTAGGATATTTTTGCTCTGTCTTTCTTTCAAATTTCTTTTCCATGATATCAGTTTTAAGCGTTTCTATAAATGAAATTCTAAAATAGTCATCTTCGGGCAAAAACTGTATTAAAGGAAGGTTAAACTCTGGGAGAATATGTGGTAAAGTTGATTTTTCCCTTCTGCTTCTAACTTTGAACCCAATTCAGAATAATTTGTTTGCCCTCTGGAGTAAGCACGCTTTCCGGATGGAATTGCACCCCGCATACATCGTATAGCTTATGTCTAAGGGACATTATTTCCCCGTTTTCATCTACCGATGTAATCTCCAGTAGGTTTGGCAGATTTTTGCGGGAGACGACCCAACTGTGATAGCGGCCAATCGCCATGGTGGAGCCCATTCCTTTAAAAAGCGGTTCAGTTGGGGAAAGAATATGCGCCTTGGTGGATACGCCGTGAAAAACGTGGGCTAAATTTTCCAAATTTCCCCCAAAAACCTCCCCTATGGCCTGATGTCCCAGACATACACCTAAAATGGGTTTTAAGGGGGCAAAATGTTCAATCAGTTCTTTGAGCTTTCCCGCTTCGGAAGGAATTCCCGGGCCGGGAGAGAGCAGAATCTTATCAAAGCCTTCTACTTCTTTCATATGGAGGGAATCGTTCCGAACTACGGTTACCTCACAATCCAGTTCCTCTAAATAATGGACCAGATTATAGACAAAACTGTCGTAATTGTCAATTACAAGAATTTTCATTTAACGTCTTCGTTAATAGCAGAATATTTTTCAAAGATGTAACATTTATACCAAGAATTTTGTCGGCCCCAAAAATTTTTAATTCGCAAGAGGATTTGATGTCTAACTTCGGAATGCTTAATTTTGCCCCAAAATATTGTTTCTTATGGAAGAATTATCGCAAAAGGAATGGCGCGAACGCCTGGAAAAAGACGACAACTGTGTAATTCTCGATGTGCGTACCCCGGCCGAGATGGACGAGGGTTATATTCCGGGCGCCAAACTTATGGACATATATAATACCGCGGCCTTTTATGAAATGGCCAAGAAACTGGATACGGGCAAAAATTACTATGTTTATTGCAGGTCTGGCGCCCGAAGCGCACAAGCGTGTATGCTCTTCAATTCGCTTGGCATTAAAAATGCCTATAACCTAAAGGGAGGAATTGAGGAATGGAACGGAACAATCAAACATTAAAGCATGAAGATGAAAAATTTTTTATTGGCTATTTCCATGGTTGCGTCGCTTCTCTTGGTGGGGTGCAAAGATGCGGGCGCGGATAAGGAAATAAAGGTAATCAGTCCTCTTGAGGTCCATGAGGCGGTATATGACAACGGTACGCATCAGTTGGTGGATGTGCGCACGGCAGAGGAATTTGAAGAGGGGCATTTAAAGAACGCCCAGAATATCTCTGTAACCGATGCCGATTTTGAAGAAAATATGTCCAAGCTAGACAAGGATGAGCCAGTCTATCTGTATTGCAGAAGTGGAAAGCGCAGTGCCAAGGCCGCCCAGATTTTAAAGGAAATGGGGTTTAAGGAAATCTATGACATGGAAGGTGGATATTTAAAATGGCAGAGTGAACAGATAGATTCATTAACGGCCGAATAGAGATTCCCAATATTTTTAACGCTTATCGCTCTGCTGGGTTAAATTAAAGCTAAACCCCACGTTCTGTGGTGCCTGTGCTGGTTTATTGAAGTATCTTTCCCCAAAATTTTGACGATGGAGGGGAAGAATCAAAATATTCGGGAGGAGTTTTTAAACCTAGTTCATGAAAGTTGCGACTTTCAGGTTGTTCCCAGCACAAAATTCCAAGATTTTCACAGTACCCTGTTGAAATTTACTTTCGGGGCCATCGATGTCAAGGTGAATTATGAGGCGCAGGTGATCCTTATCTGGAATTCCAAGCCATCTTCAGATGAGGCTCTCAGACTTCGGGACTATAACAATGCGATGCTTGAGCGGGTGAGCTATTCCAATTTGGAAGAAACCATTTTGGGCAGTTTGGGAGAAGGCGATTTCCAGGAGCGATTTTACCGACATTTGATCTACGAATACGGCCACTCCAATTCTAACGGAGATGATGTTCTCAGTGCCTAGTGACTTTCTTTAATCTTCATCGGTACCTGAAGTTTTACAAAACCTCTCTTTGGAGAGAATTTTTCTAAATTTTCTTATCGTTCCTTGTGGTACGAAAAACACCTTTTGAATTCATAAAGGCAGGAGCTTGCAGTTGATGTTCGAATAGCGTACATGGCTCATGTCTCACGTCCCACGGTCTCTTTATTCTTTGTTTTGGTTTGTTGGAAATCAAACTAAAGGAAAAGTCGGTTTTTCCAACTTATTTTCACTTAAATTTGCAGCCTAAAAATTAATGTCTTGGCAAAGCAGATTACCGATACCATTTTAATGGTTAGACCCGTTGCCTTTCGAATGAATGAGCAAACAGCGGTCAACAACTTTTTTCAGGAGGATATTGACATAAAAAATGCCGAAATCAATGCGAAGGCCCAAACGGAGTTCGATCAGTTTGTAACTACTTTGCGCGAGGCGGGCGTAAACGTTATTGTGGTGAACGACGACCTGCGCATGGACACTCCCGATTCCATTTTTCCGAATAACTGGATTTCAACCCATCAGGACGGGGATATTGGGCTATACCCCTTGTTTGCCGAAAACAGACGGAGGGAAAGACGCGAAGAGGTGTTGATTAAACTGGAGGAAGAAGGCTTTGTTATCAAAGATGTTTACGATTACACCCCCGCCGAAGACGACGGCTATTTTTTGGAAGGAACAGGCAGCCTATTGTTGGACCGGGTGCACCGAAAAGCATATTGCGCGCTTTCTCCCCGTGCCGATGAGGAATTGCTGATAGAATTCTGCGAAGATTTTGAATATACCCCTGTAATTTTTGTCGCCAACCAAACCGTGGATGGCCAACGGCTACCTATTTATCACACCAATGTAATGATGTGTCTGGGGGAGGACTTCTGTATAATCTGTTTGGATTCCATTGATGACGCGAAAGAACGAAAGAATGTGGTCCATCACTTAAAAATGGATGGCAAGGAAATTATCGCCATCTCTGAACAGCAAATGCATCATTTTGCCGGCAATATGCTTCAGGTTCAGGGAAAGGACAGCAAGTTCTTGGTAATGAGTGCAGCCGCCCACAGTAGCTTATCTCCGGCCCAGATAGCCGCCATTGAAAAATATTGCCCTATTTTAAGCAGCGATCTTACCACCATTGAAACGTGTGGAGGGGGAAGTGCCAGATGCATGATGGCGGAAATTTTCCTGCCGAGGGAATAATTGGTTAACCTTCTTCAACCCTGGCAATGTTTCTTATCATTCCGCCAAAGATAAAATAGTGGAATGGAAGCATGGCATACCAATACAATCGCCCCCAAATACCTTTGGGTCGGAAGGTTGCCGTTTGCACCAATTCATTTTTGTCATTAATACAGAATTCCAGCCACGCCTCCCCGGGCAGTTTCATCTCTGCAAACAACAACAGACGTTTGCTTTCCCGGTCGGCATACACCACCCGCCAAAAGTCTAAGGCATCGCCGGTATATAGGTTGGTGGGGCTGGTGCGGCCTCTCCGCAAGCCTACGCCACCCACCATTTTGTCCATAAAGCCCCGTATTTTCCACAGGCTGTTTCCATAGTACCATCCGTGCTCCCCTCCAATGGCCCAGATTCTATTTAATACTTTATCCGGTTGCTCTATCTTAAACACCTTTTTGTCTTTCAAGCAGCCGTATTTTGGAACTTGGATATATTCCTGTAGGTTGTGAAGACGCCCCGCGGTGAGGGCATCTTTCCAACTGGAGACTACCAAGTTTTGCTCTATTTTCACAAAGGCTTTTTCAATGGCCTCTTTATAACTAAGAGGTTTAATGCCCAAAATTTGCTGCAACCTGTCGTCTTTTGCCACCACTTCCATTTTCATGCTGTCCACAAGGTTTACTGCCAACTTATAACTGGTGGAAGTGACAAAATAGAGCCAATAGGAAGAAAGACGGGGCGACATAACGGGCACGGAAATAATCCACAGGTGCAGATCTCTTATTTCCGCATATTTCTTTAGCATCTTTTTGTAGGTAAGAATATCGGGTCCTCCAATATCAAACGATTGATCAAAGCAATCTTCCCTGTCCATCACTCCGTATAAAAACGAAATAACATCACGAACAGCAATAGGCTGTATTTTGGTATCGAGCCATTTGGGAGCAATCATTACCGGCAATTTTTCACACAGATCGCGAATTATTTCAAAGGAAGAACTGCCGCTGCCCACAACAATCCCAGCCCGTAAAACGGTGAGATGATAGTTTCCCCCGAACAGGATATCCTCAACCTTTTTTCTGGAGGAAAGATGTTTTGATAGCTTTTCCTCATTGACAATCCCACTTAAATAGATTACCTGCTTTACAGAGGTTTGGGCCATATAAATGTTGAAGTTTTTGGCAGCCTGGGCTTCTATCTTGTCAAAATCGCCGGTGGAACCGCTCATCGAATGGATGAGGTAATAGGCCACGTCAATATCTGTGGGAAAAGAGTTTAAATCTACTTCCTCGGCAAAGTCAACCTCCACTACCGAAATTTTCTTTGTGGTTTCGGGTTCAAGGGGAAGTCGGTTTTTATCGCGCACGGCACAGATAACCTCATGCCCGTTTTTAAGAAGCTCTGGCAATAATCGCATGCCAATATAACCATTGGCTCCTGTAAGAAGTATTTTCAAAGGAAAATTTTGTTTAAAGATAACTCAAATTAATTAAACCAAAGTTAAAAACCCGTTAAGCGCAGTTTTGCTGCAAATAATAAAGAGCTATCTTTAATGCCTAACCAAAAGCTGGATTTGATTATGAAAATTTTAAAAATTGTACTGCTGGTCGTGGGAGTGGTTTTAATACTGTTTGGTCTTTACAACGCTTTTGTGCCCCAGACAGTGGTGGAGGTGGGGCCTCTTGAGGTCAATGCCAAAGAAGGTCTTTCCAACCAAACCTTGGGAATGATCGGGATTGGAGTATTGGCTTTGTTGGCCGGTATTTTGATAAAGAACAGGCGATAAAAGTTAGATATCCTCTATTCTTTCCCCATCCATTTCATTTTTGTATTGAAGCAGTTTTTTTATGAATTTATGAACCTCGCGATCGCGCGGCCGGGCTTGGATTTTCACGAAATACACATCCTTATGGATGGCATATTCCTCGGCCCTGCCTTTGGTAAGGGAGAGCTTATAGTAGGGAATAATCAATGCGTATGATTCCAACAGACTGCGAAAGCCCAAGATAATACCCTTTGGCCGTAGTTCTATATTGCATACATTTCTGTTGTTGTCCAGATTCATCAGGTTGCTAATCTGTTCGCTGGCCTCATTTAGGATAAGTTTGGGAGAACCAATCCCTCGCATTCGGAAACGCTCTCTCAAGGAAAAGGGTTTGCCCAGGCTTTCATCTATTTTGCGGACTGTTTCAGGATTGTGGGTGGATACATTTAGCAGCATTTTTTTATTTAAAGATACGGAATCTTCAAAAGTATCCAATTTATAAAACTTGTATCTTTGTCGGTTCACCTGCATTGGCCAGAACATTCATATAAATTTCACATAAACAAACGATGACACTGCAACAGTTACTGGAATCTCAAATTATAGCCGCTGTACAAAATATCTATGGTGCAACCCTTGAAAATGTAGAGCTTCAGCCCACACGCAAGGATTTTGAAGGCGATATTACCGCAGTGGTTTTTCCCATGCTCCGAACAATCAAAGGCAATCCCGCAACAATTGGGGAGTCTATTGGCCATTATTTGGTTTCACATGTAGAAGAAGTGGAAAAGTTCAACGTGGTGCAGGGATTTCTCAACATCGTGATCAGCGACAATTATTATTTGAATTTTTTCCGTTCGGTGACCGATTTTTCTTCCTTCGGAAAAGTTTCCGAAGGGCAGCAAGCACTGATGGTGGAATATTCTTCGCCCAATACCAACAAGCCACTTCATTTGGGGCACGTGCGAAATGTGCTGCTGGGGTACTCGGTTTCAGAAATAGAAAAGGCTGCCGGCAAAAAAGTGTATAAAACGCAAATCATCAACGATAGGGGTATTCACATTTGCAAAAGCATGCTGGCCTGGAAAAAATTCGGAAATGGGGAAACGCCAGAAGCTGCCAATACCAAGGGAGATAAATTGGTAGGCAATTACTATGTTAAATTTGACAAGGAATACAAAAAGCAGGTGGCCGCTCTTGTGGCCGAAGGAAAAACGGAGGAAGAAGCCAAAGCCCAGGCTCCTTTATTGTTGGAAGCCCAAGCAATGCTGAGAAAGTGGGAGGCTGGCCACGAGGAAACGGTTTTGCTTTGGAACAAAATGAACCAATGGGTCTATAAAGGTTTTGAAGAAACCTACAGTTCCATTGGGGTGGATTTCGATATAAATTACTACGAGAGCAATACCTATTTATTGGGGAAGGACATCATAGAGGAAGGTTTGAAAAAAGAGGTGTTTTTTATGAAGGACGACGGCTCGGTATGGTGCGACCTCACTTCGGAAGGACTGGACGAGAAATTGGTATTGCGCAGTGATGGCACGGCGGTCTATATGACCCAGGATCTGGGTACGGCCGTACAGCGCGTGAAGGACCATCCAGACGTGAGCGGAATGATTTATACCGTGGGCAACGAGCAAGACTATCACTTTAAGGTGCTGTTTCTAATTCTAAAGAAACTGGGCTACAGTTGGGCAGAAAATCTTTACCACCTGAGCTATGGAATGGTCGACCTGCCCTCGGGGAAAATGAAAAGCCGTGAGGGAACCGTTGTGGATGCGGACGATTTGATCGCCCAAATGACCGAGACGGCAAGGGAGATTTCTGAAGAACTGGGGAAGATTGACGATTTTTCAAAGGAAGAGAAAGAGGCACTTTATAAAATCATTGGCCTGGGTGCATTAAAATATTACATATTAAAGGTAGATCCCAAGAAACGGATCTTGTTCAATCCGGAAGAAAGTGTCGATTTTCAAGGCAATACCGGCCCCTTTATCCAATACACCTATGCGAGGATACAATCCATATTGAGAAAAGCCGCGGAAGGAAAATCGATGGCCAAAACTTCCGGCAATGCTTCTGCGGAAATCTCTTCGGAAAAGGGAAACAACTTGCACCTAAAGGAAAAAGAATTGATCAAAATTCTTCAGCAATTCCCCGAAACCATCCAATTGGCCGCAGAAAATTACAGCCCTGCCCTGATTGCCAATTACACCTACGATCTGGTCAAGGAATTCAACAGTTTCTATCAAAACGTTCCTATTTTGGCTACCGACAATGAAGCTGAGATGGCACTGCGGGTAAAAATTTCACAAGCAGTGGGCGAGGTCATCAAAAGTGCCTTTGCCTTATTGGGAATTGAAGTTCCCGAGAGGATGTAAAATTCCACTACCTCAAATTTTCAAAAACCATCCTTGTCAATGGTTTTTTAGATGGGTTTCGACTTATTTTGTTTAATCTTTTTATTAAAAGCATAAACAAAAGTTAAATGTCTTTTCTCAAAGGCACTTACGAAATAGTTTTGTTTTTCTAATAAATAAAAAGAAAAACCCATGAGAAATTTCCTTAAAATTGCCTCAGTCGTTTTCATCTCCGCAACAATTGCCTCTTGCAGTTCCGATGATGATGCTCCCTCGCCCCCAGCGCCAAATTCGATCGCCGATTTTGTCGCGGCCAATGAAGATTACTCCTCACTGCGAGCTGCTCTGGAACGGGCAGGTCTCACCGCCACCTTGGACGGTACCGGAAATTTTACCGTTTTCGCTCCCAACAATGCAGCGTTTGCAAACTTTTTAAATGCCAATGGTTTTGGTTCCCTAGATGCAGTTCCCACTCCGTTATTAAAAAACCTACTTCTTAACCATGTAGTCAGTGGTAATATTATGTCTGCCGATTTAACTACCGGATACGTCAATACACTGGCTACCGAACCCTCCTCAAACACCAATTTGAGCTTATATGTAAATACCGGGGCTGGTGTTAAGTTAAATGGAGTTTCTAGTGTTACAACTCCCGATATAGAGGTGGACAACGGAATTATACACGCCGTGGATGCCGTTATCGCACTTCCCACGGTAGTAACTTTTGCAACGGCAGATCCCACTTTCACCAATCTGGTCGCCGCTTTAACCCGGGAAGACCAGCCCGATTTTGTCGGTATCCTTTCTGTCACAGGGGGAACGCCTCCCGCGCCGTTTACCGTATTTGCGCCCACCAATCAAGCATTTGCCGATCTCTTGGCAGAATTGGGCGTGAATAGTTTAAATGATATTGACGGGGCCACTCTTACGGCCACCCTGAATACACATGTAATTCCGCAGGCCAATGTTCGGGCTGAAGATCTTACCGATGGACCGGTATCCACCCTAGGGGCCGATTTAGTTGTAAACGCAGGAAACGCTACCCTTACCGATCCCAATGGACGGGTTGCCAATATTGTTGTGGTAAACGTTCAGGCAGTTAATGGTGTGGTTCACGCAATTGATAAAGTATTGCTTCCCCAATTATAGTAGAGTTCCTTTTATGTTGAAAATGCCGGCCTTATTTTTACAAGGTCGGCATTTTATTATTTTGACTCAATTTCGTCCTTGTCCAAATGGTAAATCTCCATTATACCTTCAAGGACTTTTTCAAAGTCGATTTTAAGGTCAATTAGTTTCCCGGTGGCCATGTCCATCACCCAACCGTGAACGGCCAACCGGCCTTGGCGAACGGCGATCTGTACATCGGCGGTCTTGATTACGTTTACGCATTGCTCTTGAACGTTTAGCTCTACCAGTCTTCGGTATTTTTCTTCCTCATTGTCAATTAGGTTGAGCTCATCGCGGTGCAGGCGGTAAACATCGCGAATATTTCGCAACCACGGGTTGAGGATTCCCAAATCCTTGCTTTCCATTGCCGCCTTTACCCCGCCACAACCGTAATGACCGCAGATTACCACATGGCGCACCTTTAGGATGCTCACCGCATAATCTATAACGCTCATGGCGCTAAGGTCCAGGTTGGAAACCATATTTGAAATGTTGCGCATAACAAAGACATCGCCGGGCTTTACCCCCATGATCTCCTCTGCGGTCACACGGCTGTCGCTACAGCCTATGTAGAGAATATCCGGGTTTTGGCCATTGGCCAGATTTGTGAAGTAATCGGGATTTTCACCCAATTTTTGGCTTACCCACGTTTTGTTGTTTTTGAAGATCTGCTCGATATCCATAGTATTTCTGAAGTTTTTTTTCAGAATTTAAAGGTAAGGAAAGTTAAAAATAACCTACAAGATATTTTTGGGGAATCTTTTAATGAGGTTCAGGATTTCACCTTAAGATTTGAATTTTACACTTCTACCGGTATCTATGGGGATGGTGATTTATTTTTATTATTGCCTACTCATTGTGATTTCCTCCCTGTCCACCGCCGATCGGTAAACCGACAGGCAGGTCGGCTGCTCAGTTTTATTTGGAAAATTTAGTTTTTCAACTCAATCTTATTGGCGTGGATCCTGCCTTTCATCTCATAAAATTTGGGCTGCCAGTTTTTGTTGTTGGTTTGGTCTGCCAACCTAACGCCTTGGCGGGCAAAAACTATTGCCTGGTCCAAATCCAGTTGTGAATAAAAGTTGGTTATCTCGCTGAGAAGCTCCAGTTTGTTAGTGGGGTCCAAGGTTTGGGAAAGTAAATTGGAAAGGCTATCCCCCACCTTTTCTTGAGCGCTTAGCACGCTTCCGCATATCAAGAAAAGTAGAAGGTGGCTTTTCATGACAATTCCAATTTTAGAGAAATTGCGACCGATTCTTGTGTTTTGAAAGGAGCGTGAGGAGGACCGCCTCGCGAAACCCAAGCTATTACTGAATTCAGTAAAAGTGGTTTCATTTTTTTAGTAAATTGTTTTTCAGATGGTTATCAATTTACGATTTTTTATTTTTTTCTGGCAAAAACAAGGCTGTTTTCTGCGGAATTTTCTCCGGCGGAGGTACTACATGCAATTGTAGTGCATATTACTCCAAAGCCGAAAATTGACAATAAAACGTCTTCTCCCAGCTTTGAGGGCTGGGAAATGCGCTTTAATCGCCAACAGATCAATAAATTATACAACAATTTTTGGCGTGCTGAGCTTAGCCAAAACGTAGGCTGAAATGGCCATGACAATATCGCGCACGGCAACATCGGGATGGTGCCAGGTAAAAATCAGGCTAAGGGCAATGAGCAAAAGCCAAATAGAAACAATGTAAGCTCCCACCTGGGTGCGAATGGCCACTATAATACCCGCAATTATTTCAATTATCCCTACTATTTTCATAAAGGTTTCCCCGCTAAAGGGCAACATTTCCTTTGTGGCTGGGGCCAAATACATATCCCAATCTACCAAGATATTGAAAAACTTGTCCAAGCCCGCGACAATGGGCACAATGATAAACACCGCCTTTAAGAGGGTATGGATTTTATTGATTTCCGAGGTATCCGTTACTGTTGTCATAACTTTATGGTTTTTGGTTTATATCCGTTAGATGAATTTGAAAGGTGCTGGTTACAAATTTTGTAACTTTAAATATTCCATGGCATCTAATTTAAAAAAATAAATTATGCAGAACACACAACCTGAGCGATTTACCCTAACACAATTGTCTGACCAACAAGTTGTGCAACGGGTAATGGATGGGGAAAAGGAATTATTCGAAATTTTATTGCGAAGGTATAACCAGCGGCTTTTCAGAATGATAAGAAGCTATATTTCTTCGGAAGCCGATGTGCGCGACCTTATGCAGGAAGCCTATGTAAAAGCCTATTTGAAATTGGAACAGTTCAACAACAAATCGTCGTTTTCCACTTGGCTAATCCGTATTGGGATCAATGAAGCCCTGCAGCACATAAGAAAAAATAAGCACCGGTGGCAGAAATACGGTCACGACGAATCATTGGAAAATATTTACCAACTTCCGGACAACAATCAAATGAATCCGGAAAAACAATCCATTACCAAAGAAACCCGTCACCTTGTGGAACAGGCGGTGGACAGGCTCCCGGAAAAATATCGCGTGGTCTTTGTGATGCACCAAGTGGAAGGGCTTTCAAATAGGGAAATCGCGCAATGTCTGCAACTAACAGACAGCAATGTAAAGGTACGCTTGCACCGTGCCAAAAACCTGCTGAAGGAAGAGCTTTTTAAGATCACACAGGATGATTCCATTTTTGAATTCGGAAACAAAAAATGCGATGCCTTGGTAAGATCGGTAATGGAAAAAATTTATGGTCTGTAAGAATGATTTTAAAACAGAGCCACAGCGAACCTGCGGCTCTGTTGTTGCGTTTAAAAAGTTTACCGCTTAAGAAGTTTGATGCTTTGGGCTTTTCCTTCACTTATTATTTTAACCAAATATACACCCCGCGGCAGGGTAGAGGCATTGATCCTACTTTCTTTCCCCTGGTTTTTTAAGGTCTTCAAAAGCTGCCCGCCTAGACTGTATAGGTAGAGCGTTTCCAAATTTGCATTAGAGCTTTTAAAATCAAAAGATTGGGCTGCCGTGTTGTAAAATCCAATCACGGAACCCTCCGCTGTTTGATGGGATTCGGTTCCTAAAAACACGTGATCAAATTTTATAATTACCCCGCCCGAGCCTGAGATGAGACCAGATCCATCGGCAAAAAATTCGATATCATACAATTGGTTTTGTCCATTTCCGGGAAAGATCAAGTTCCAGGTGGCCCCGTTGTCATCAGAAAAATAAATATCGGTATCGGTGCCGCCGGCCATCATTTGTTCACCTTTATAAGCCAAGGCATAAAAGTGATGGTATCCTGTGGCAAAATCACTCCAGGTTTGGCCTCCGTCGTGGGTTGTTTTTAACAGCCCATCTTCCCCGGCTACCACGCCATTGTCCGCGTCCTTGAATTTTAGGGAAAGGAAATAATTCTGAATTTGCCCGGAAAAAATCTGGGTCCATGTATCTCCCCCATCAATGGATTTGGCTATACGTTCATCGGCTCCAACAGAATATAGAGTGGTCTCGTTGGCATAGTCCACGGCAATTCCTCCGGCGTTGATAACGTCGTTTGCGGCAGTCCAGGTCTCCCCGCCGTCTGTGGTTAAGTAGATAGCAAAATAGGGCGCGTCATTTAGTTGTGCAGAGACAAATCCCGTATTTTCATCATAAAAGGAAAGGTTATTGTATAAATATACATCAGAACCTACCGATATAGGAGCCCAGTTGGCACCGCCGTCCTCTGTTTTCATAAAAAGATCATATCCGGCGACAAAACCAGTGCTTTCACTTACAAATTCTATTTTTTCAAAACTCGGGGAAGTGCCCGCTATTGGATAAATAGTGGTCCATGTTTCCCCGGCGTCGGTGGTTTTTATAATAATCCCTTCGGTATCAAAGGTGAATTTTGATCCTGCGGCATAGGCAATCTCATTTTGACCGTGGGGAATGGCAAGGTCATAGAGGATAAAATCGGTGCCGGAATCTTTGTAGTCAAAGCTCTGGGCAAACGTGGTGGCACTAATGCCGATTGCCAGGGCAAAAATTGTTAAAATTCTGTTGGAAGTAAATCTGTTTTTCATAAGAATAGGGTTTGTTACAGCAAAGTTAGGCGAGGCAGGAGTATTTATTGGACCATTTCCATACTTACCTTTTCTAATTTCGCGAATTGCAAAAGGAATTTTAACAGATTTTCCCAAACAGACTGTTCCCAAAAAAATTAAACGTACCTTCGCCGCTTATTAAAACCGTCTTCTTAGTTTTAATGGTTCTTGAAAAGACCATTTTTGAAAGTAACTGTAAGATATCTCAATTTTACGGCAATCTTGTCTCTAGTAGCGCAGCGGTCTCAAATCTAGCAGCGCAGCGGTCTAACATCTAAAGAAATCTATGTCATTTAAATCTCTCGGGCTATCCGATGCCCTGCTGAAAGCGATCAGCAAAAAAGGATATGAAACGCCATCGGCAATTCAACAAAAAGCAATTCCCCATATTCTCGAACAAAAGGATGTCCTTGCCTCGGCCCAGACCGGAAGTGGCAAGACTGCTGGTTTCGCTCTTCCCATCCTCCAGTTGTTGGGAGAGGAACCCTCCTTGCGCAAACGTCCTATTCGCACCTTGGTGCTAACCCCCACCCGCGAGCTCGCCGCCCAGGTACAGGAAGAATTTGTGGAGTATAGCGAATTTACCGACTTGCGATCCACCGTTATTTTTGGTGGGGTGGGAGCCCATCCACAGATCAAGGCCCTTCGCAATGGCGTGGATATTTTAGTGGCCACTCCCGGAAGGCTGCTCGACTTGGAACAACAAAATGCGCTTTCTCTTAGTAAAGTGGAAATTCTGGTTTTGGATGAGGCCGATCGGATGCTCGATATGGGTTTTCTACGCGATATAAAAAAGATATTGGCACTGCTTCCCAAGAATAGGCAAAACTTGCTGTTTTCGGCCACTTTTTCCAAGGAAATAAAAAAATTGGCTAACGAATTCCTGCACCATCCGGTATTGGTGGAGGCCACCCCTGAAAATACCACCGTGGAAAAGATTGACCAAACCGTCTATCGGGTGGACAAGAGCCAAAAAACCGACTTGCTCATCAAACTGATTTCCGAAGGGAAATGGCAGCAGGTTTTGGTATTTGCCCGGACCAAACACGGTGCCAACAAACTGAGCCAGAAACTGGAGAAGGCCAAAATAACATCTGCTGCCATTCATGGCAATAAAAGCCAAGGGGCGCGAACGCGGGCTTTGGCGGGTTTCAAGGAAGGAAATGTGCGGGTGTTGGTGGCAACAGATATTGCAGCCCGCGGTCTGGATATTCCGCTATTGCCACATGTTATCAATTTTGAACTGCCCAATGTTTCAGAAGATTACGTGCACAGAATAGGAAGAACGGGCAGGGCAGGAGCCAGTGGGGAAGCTATTTCCTTGGTGAGCCTGGATGAAGTAGGATACCTTAAGGATATTGAAAAATTGATAGGCGAACGTCTTCAGCCCAAAACCTTGGAAGATTTTAAGCTCACAGAAACCATGGCCGATGTAAAGGAAGCAGAGGAAGAGAAGAAACGCCAAAAAATGGCGCATATAAGCCGAAAGCGCAATCCCCAAGGCAGCGGAAAATCCTCACCAAACAAGCAATACGGAAGGAACAGAAGCAAAAGCCGACGCTAAAGCTTCTGTTTTTTGGTGGCGAAATGGAGAAATCCCCCGTTATCTTGGAAGTCCTTGGGCTGAAAGGGTGGTGCGGCATTTAATTTGTTATAAGCTCCACCTCAATGTTTGTAGTCTGGATATCTGAAACCAGTTCCAGCTTGTTCTCCTTATAAAGAGAATCCAATTCTGATAAATCTACTTCCCGCCAGGGTTCCGCCTTGTAATTTTTATAATCCACAAATCGAATACCTTCCACCCATCGGGGGTTATAGGCTTCCCGAAACCGGATACCTCCTTGCCCCGAGAAAAATTTATAGGCGAAATAATCTATAGTAAATTCGTCTTTGTTTATCCAGTACATATAGATATCGTCATGGTCATCGCCACCGCCTTCCGCTCCAAAGGTGACCCTGATTTTGTAATAATCTTTGTTCTTGATAGAAGACTCTCCCACCAACTCCTTATTCACCGCAGGAGAATTGAGACCGTAAGGCAGTTGTACAAAGTAATGTACCGAATTTACCGAATTTGAATATTTTGTCTTTGTGGAATCTGCCAAATCAAGCCTGTTGCCGTTGACAAACCGCTCAAAACCAGAGTTGGAAAGGATATCCACAACCTCTCCCACCGAATCGGTATATCGTCTGCTCAGTTGGAATTCGCCATTTTTTCGCTTGCTCCCGTAGGTCATTTCCCTAAAGGTGAAACCGATGATGGCATTCTCATATCGGTCTCCTCCCGCGGTTTCAATGGTTTTGTCGATAATCTGTTGGGCAGTGGGTTCCTTGGTTTTCTCCTTACAGGAAAACAACAGCATCAAAAGAATAAAAGTCAAATAGTTTTTCATGGTTTCCCGTTTTAAGATGATATATAACAGCCATTGCTTATGCGATTGTCGGTTATTTTCATTGTGAAAATACGCAACTCGAGAGGCAGATAAAAATAAATCGTCGGTAAATTATTGTGGCAATTTAGTTAAAGAAGGGAGCTCTTGCTTCATTTTAAATGTTATGATTAAATTTGCCCTTCTGAAATGACTGCGAAAATCACCCGTTTTATCGATATGTTTTATCGGCCCTTTCGCCGGTTCCTGCCCGTGGACACCTATCGCTACGCGGTATGTGGCGGGAGCAACCTGGTTTTTGACATTTGTCTTTACTTTGTATTTTACAACTTTATTTTTGCCAAACAGAATATTGACCTGTATTTTGTAACGCTCAGCCCGCACATTGCCTCGTTGTTTATCGTCTTTCCCATCACTTTTACCACCGGGTTCTTGCTGAATAAATACATTACTTTCCCTAATTCCAATCTTCCGTGGAAGGTGCAATTTTTCAGATACTTTGTTGTGGGAATGGGAGCCTTGACCCTCAGTTACGTTTCCATGAAGGTATTGGTAGATTTCTTCGGATTTTATCCTACTCCTTCGCGTTTGTTTACCGTGCTGTTAACCGTGGGTTATAGCTACCTGTCGCAAAAGAAATTCAGTTTTAAAATTGCTTGACTTCTTAATTGGATTCTTATCTTCTTCCGAAGAATTATTTTTGAAGAAAGGCCGTTGACAGGGTGAAGGTTTTGTATTATGGGAATTTAAATCCATACAGGCAAATTACGAAGCGCTGCTTACCACCTGAAGTCCAATTACCGAAAAAACCAGCGTGGAGAGGAAGAACATTCTCCAAAAGGTAACCGGTTCCTTAAACAGAACAATCCCCATTACCACCGTGCCAATGGCTCCAATGGCGCCCCAAACGGCATAAGCGGTTCCCACGGGTATTGCCTTGGGACCACCCATGGCCTTATAGAGCAAGAGCATACTTATACTAACGCAAATAGCAAAGGAAATAAGCCATAGCCACAATTCCTTGCCCGAGGAGTGCTGGGCCTTGCCAAGACTTATGGCGAATCCCGTTTCAAAAAGGCCGCCGACGATCAGTAAAATCCAGTTTATGCTCATGCTTCCAAAGATATCAAATTTGCGAGAGAGCCGAAGTATTTCTTCCCAAACCAAAACTTGTACAGAGGTGGAATTAATTGGTCAATGTAAAACAATCAATTTTTAAAGGCTTTTAGGTTTTACCCTCTTTTTGGTTCCCAGGGGATTGTGGTTAAACATTCCTTTTTCGGTTTTCACTCTCAGGATTACAAATCCGATGATGGCAGAAATAAACGAGCCGATCAAAATTCCGATTTTTGCCAAGTCAATGTATTCCGGACTTCCGCCAAAGGCCAGACCGGCAATAAAAATGGCCATGGTAAACCCAATCCCTGCCAAAAAGGATACTCCGATAATTTGCTTTTTGGTTATATCGGCGGGCACCTCGATAAGTTTTAGTTTTTTGGCGGCAAAAATCACGGTGGAAATCCCGATGCTTTTTCCCAAGATCAAACAGACCATAATATTTATTACCAGGGCCGACTCCAGTCCGCCCTCTCCATTGATGGCCACTCCGGCATTTGCCAAGGCAAAAACAGGAATGACCAAATAAGCCACCCAATTGTGCAGCTTGTGTTCCAGGTGCTGGAGAGGGGATTGATATTTTTCCGACCAGTCTCCCAGATCATCGATCAGCTCCAGTTGTTCTGCCGAAAGCACCGGTTTTTGAAGGATAGTGCTTTGTTTTATTTCAGCAACAATGCTTTCCAGTTGTACGGTAAATTCGTCGGTGCTGATTTTTTGTCGTACGGGAACGGCAAAAGCCATCAAGATTCCCGCAAGGGTAGGATGGAGCCCTGCCTTTAAAAACAATAGCCAGACGATAAAGCCCGAGGCCATGGTTACATATTCCGAATAAAGCCCCTTATAGCTCATAAAATATACTATGACCAAAACGCCAATGGCAGAAAGCAATAATATTAAATCCAGATTGCTGCTGTAAAATACAGCGATCACCAAAACCGCACCCAGGTCGTCCACAATGGCGAAGGCAGTGAGAAATATCTTTAAACTCAAGGGAACCCGATTGCCGAGCACTTTTAAAATGGCCAGGGAAAAGGCAATATCGGTGGCCATGGGAATCCCCCATCCTTTTAAGGTATCGGGATTTTGATTGAGGATGAGGTAGAGGGTTACCGGTAGAATAATTCCGCCCAAGGCTCCAAAAAGAGGAAACATAACCTTTTTGGCCGTGTTGAGCTCCCCGATCAGGAACTCCCGTTTTATCTCCAGGCCAATAAGAAAAAAGAAGATGGACATAAGCCCGTCATTCACCCATAAGATCAACGGTTTTTTAAGCTCAAAACTGTCGGTGACTATCCCCAGCTCGTAATTCCACAAAGTTTGGTAACTGTCGGCAAAGGCTGAATTCGCCCACACCAAGGCTATGATGGTTGTGGCCAACAATAAAATCCCCGTCGAACTTTGAAGGTTGACAAATTTTTGAAAGGGAGAAAGTATTTTTTCTGTCGTCATTAATTTATTATAATTTCTGTTGTGATTTTTTGCCGAAGCACCTCTGTGCAGCAATTTGGAAGTCTCACGGGTTTACTATAGTCTTCAAGGAAAAAGGAAGTGAAATGCCACCGCGGCAATATAGTAAAAGGAGATAAAAAGACACGGTTGGCAAGACCCTCTGGATAATTATTTATGAAAAATTTGTGATTTCAACCCTGGCCAACGATAAGACGGTTGCTGTTGTTGCCCCTTGCCGTTCTTCAGTAATCTTTGCGCCACTTTATAATTGTCTTGGCACTTTAATCTCAAGGAATTACTTATTTTGGGGAAAAAGCAAAACGATATAAATATGAAGAAGAGAGAACTGGGAAATTCGGGAATTCATGTGGGTCCCATAGCCTTTGGCGGAAACGTCTTCGGCTGGACCATTGACAAAAAACAATCCTTTAAAATTCTGGATGCCTTTGTCGAGGCGGGATTCGACTTTGTCGATACTGCCGACACTTATTCCTGGTGGGCAGAGGGAAATTCCGGTGGAGAATCGGAAACCGTAATAGGCCAATGGTTTGCCGAAAGAAAAAATAGACATCAGATCATTCTTTCCACCAAAGTCGGTTCACAGACAAAAGAACATCCAAAAAACGTGAGTAGAAAATTTATTCTGAAAAGTGTGGAGAAATCGCTTCAGCGGTTAAAAACAGATTATATTGATTTATATCAAACCCACTTTGACGACGAATCCACGCCCGTGGAAGAAACGCTCTCTGCCTATCAACAACTGATTAAGGAAGGGAAAGTGAGGGCCATTGGCACCAGCAACATGGCACCACAACGGATTATTGCCTCTATGGAAGCTTCGGAGCGAGAAGGGCTTCCCAAATATGAAACCCTGCAGCCTCTCTACAACCTTATGGAGCGCAGGGAATATGAAAAGGAATTGCGCCCACTTGTGGAAAAATACAAAATGGGGGTAATCAATTATTCCTCCTTGGCTTCAGGATTTTTAACCGGAAAGTACCGGGAAGAGACCGATTTGAACAAGAGTGTCCGGGGTGGAGGAGTAAAAAAATATTTAAACCCAAAAGGATATCAGGTACTCAAGGCCCTCGACGACATTTCAAACAAACACGCTTCCAGTCCCGCTACCGTTTCCTTGGCTTGGTTGTTGGCCCGGCCAACGATTACCTCGCCCATTGTCAGTGCGACAAGTATTGACCAACTTCAATCCATAATCAATGCTTCCCGCCTGCAGTTGGATTCCGAAGATATGGAAAAACTGAATGCGGTCAGCGATTGGAAAGAGAGCTAAAATCAATTGCTTCTGCCATTGCAGCCTTCCCTTTTGCAGGGAATTTATTTACTTGTGCGGAGGCAGGTTTTTTTTGATTCTCCCCTTCAGAATGTTACCTTTGTCTCTCGCAATCCGAAGCTTATAGTGCGGACAGACTTTTTTCGTATTTGGATTGTGGATAGTTCGGATATTAATAGAAAGAGAAAAACATGTTTGATAATTTAACCGATAAGCTAGATAAGGCGCTTCACGTGCTCAAGGGGCACGGCAGCATTACCGAGGTAAACGTTGCGGAGACCTTAAAAGAGGTACGTCGCGCCCTTTTGGATGCGGATGTCAACTTTAAGACAGCCAAGGAATTTACCAATACCGTAAAGGAAAAGGCACTGGGGCAAAACGTACTCACCACTCTCCAGCCAGGACAGTTGATGGTAAAACTGGTAAAGGATGAGCTTACCGAACTTATGGGTGGCGACACTGCCGGAATAAACCTCAGTGGCAATCCCTCGGTGATTTTAATGTCGGGTCTGCAAGGAAGCGGTAAGACTACCTTCTCGGGCAAACTTGCCAACTACCTTAAAAAGAAAAAGACCAAAAAGCCGCTTCTGGTGGCGTGCGACGTGTATCGTCCGGCTGCGATAAACCAATTGCACGTGGTAGGAGACCAAATTGGGGTGGAGGTTTACAGTGAACCCGAAAACAAAAATCCGGTAGAAATAGCGCAAAAGGCCATTGCCCATGCCAAACAAAACGGATTTAACGTGGTTATTGTCGATACTGCTGGTCGCCTTGCCATCGATGAAGCGATGATGACGGAAATTGCCAATATCCATCAGGCCATTTCTCCGCAGGAAACACTGTTTGTGGTAGATTCCATGACAGGTCAGGATGCGGTGAACACGGCCAAGGCCTTCAACGAAAAATTGAATTTTGACGGGGTGGTCCTTACCAAGTTGGATGGCGATACCCGTGGAGGGGCTGCCATTTCCATTAAGAGCGTGGTAGACAAGCCCATAAAGTTTATTGGAACGGGAGAAAAAATGGATGCCATAGATGTTTTCCATCCTGCGCGGATGGCAGACCGTATTTTGGGTATGGGAGATGTGGTTTCCTTGGTAGAACGGGCACAGGAACAGTTTGACGAGGAAGAAGCCCGAAAAATCCAAAAAAAGATTGCCAAAAATCAATTTGGGTTTGACGATTTCCTCAGCCAAATCCAACAAGTTAAGAAGATGGGAAGCATGAAGGACCTGGTGGGCATGATTCCCGGAGCCGGAAAAGCCCTGAAGGATGTGGATATAGATGATGACGCCTTTAAAGGGATTGAAGCCATTATCCATTCCATGACCCCAAAAGAGCGCAGCGAACCTGGATTGATAAATGGAAGCCGAAAAAAGCGCATTGCCAAAGGAAGCGGTACTAGTGTTCAACAAGTTAACCAATTGCTAAAGCAGTTTAACCAGATGAGCAAAATGATGAAAATGATGCAGGGAGGCGGAGGCAGAAAAATGATGCAGATGATGGGAAATATGCGCTGATTCAGTTGTCTGTCCTAGCTATAAGATTCTATAAAATTCATAGCCTATAAAAATCATTTGGTGTGGGGGATGGCTGTCTCTAATGTTTCAGGATCATTTCGCAAAGAAGAAACCTATTCTTAAGGGCCAAATGCAGAAAAAATATATGTTATGATTCTGCTAATATCACAGAAGTATAATGAATAATCCACGGAAGTTTCGGAGTATATGAGGAAGATTTTTAATTAAAACGTTTTCCCTGAAAACCCCGATGGCCACTGAAAATCAAAAAATATGACAATCCTTGACGGAAAGAAAATAAGCAACGACATCAAGAACGAAATAGCTGCGGAGGTTCAAAAAATGAGGGACAACGGTGAAAAGGTTCCGCATTTGGCTGCTGTAATTGTCGGTAACGACGGTGCCAGTCTTACCTATGTGGGTAGCAAAGTGAAAGCTTGCGAGCGTGTTGGTTTTGAATCCACTCTTGTTAAGCTTCCGGAAACTACCAGCGAGCTGGAACTGTTGAAAAAAATAAAGGAACTAAATGAAGATGACGACGTTGATGGGTTTATCGTTCAATTGCCGCTTCCTCCACAAATTGATACGCAGAAAGTACTGCTTACCGTGGATCCATCAAAAGACGTGGATGGTTTTCATCCGGAAAATTTCGGAAAAATGGCACTGGATATGAGCACCTTTATTCCCGCTACTCCTTTTGGCATTTTGGAATTGCTGCAGCGATACAACGTGGAAACCAAGGGCAAACACACGGTGGTCATTGGCAGAAGTCATATTGTGGGCCGGCCGATGAGCATTTTGATGAGCCGCAAGGGATGGCCCGGAAATAGCACCGTAACCCTCACCCATAGCAATACCAAAAATATTTCACAGATTACCACTCAAGCCGATATTATAATTTCTGCCTTGGGTGTTCCCAATTTTCTCAAGGCCGAAATGGTGAAGGATGATGCCGTAATTATTGACGTAGGAATAACGAGAGTAGAAGACCCCAATGCTCCCAAGGGGTATAAAATTACGGGCGATGTGGATTTTGACAACGTGAGCAAGAAAGCATCCTATATCACTCCCGTTCCAGGAGGGGTCGGGCCCATGACCATTGCCATGCTGCTTAAAAATACTTTGTTGGCCAGAGAAAACAGGCGGCATTCTTAGGAAAAAATACCTTTCCAAAAAAATTGAATAGGAGTCTTTGGAAATAAGACATTCTCGCGCTATAATTTAAGTCTGCGAAGGGATTTTTTCCTGAAGTTTACAAACCTCTGCCTTCCTTGATTTTCCAATCCAGATATTTATGCAAATCGGTTTCTATCCAGCCCAGGCCGATGCTCAAAACGGCTACATCGTCAACATAGCCTATTCCGGGAATGAAGTCGGGAATTATATCCAAAGGGTTCAGTAAATAGAGCAGGGCCAGAACTATGGTGGCAATGGTAAACCAAGGTACTTCGGGATAGATTCCGTTTTTGAAATCCTTTACCATTCCTATCATTATTTTTCCCAGTTCGGCATATTTGGAAAGGGAATTGGCTCCGCTGAATTTTTTGTTGATCGATTCCTCATTTTGGACCATGATCTCCACATCATCCTCGTCAATCCGGGTTACTTCTTCTTTCATCTCTTCTTCGGAAATTCCCGTGTCGCGATTGCCCGGATTAAAATACATTTTTGATAGAATACCTTTTAATGACATACGTTTGCTTTTTGATTTAAAGATATACTTTTCTGTTTAAGCTATTTCTAAAATATTTGTTATAAAAATTTGGAAATCCCCTTCGCCCATAAGTGTTAAACGAAATTTTTCAGAGTCTTTCATCTTCCGACACAGGATCGTCCTTCCCGTATTCCTCTCGGTAAATTCTCACGATTACTAAGAAAAGGCTAATCAGTAAAGGACCAAAAATAAGACCGATAAAGCCGAACAGCGGCACTCCTACAATTACCCCAATAAGTGTTATCAAAGGATGCACATTGTCCAATCGCTTTAGCACGTACAATCTAAAAATATTGTCGGTGCTTCCCACAACCACAAAGCCGTACAGCAGAATTCCCCAAGCGGCAAAGGTATCGCCCGCGGAAAGGGTGAGGATAAACACGGGCAGGATTCCCAAGAGCGTACCCACAAATGGCACCATGCTGGAAATGGTAACGATGACAAACCAAAAGAATGGATCTTCGGTCCCAAAAATCACAAATCCTATAAAGGCTACAACCCCTTGTGCCAACCCGACTAACGGAATTCCCAAGGCATTGGACCGTACCATTACATGTACTTCCGAGCCAATTTCCTTTAAATTGGCTTTGTTCATAGGAATGTATTCACTGATGGATTCGCGCAATTCTCGCCTATTGGTCAACATATAGTACAGCATAAAATACATCAACCCAATGGCTATAAAGGCGTTGAATGTACCTCCCACCAAACTTTCCAGGTTGTTGGAAAGCCAATTGGTAATGGCAGACGGATCAATTTCAGAACTCAGGTCGTAACCAAATTTATCTTCCACTTTTCCCAATTGCTCTTTGAGGGCATGGATCACTTCACCTGAATTTTCAACAGCTTCCCCCACTTTGTTGCCCAACATTAAGATAATACCTCCTACGGGCAAGAGAATGCAGATAAAGGAAGCAAACATCAACACTCCGGCGGCCACCGAAGGATTCCAGTTTTTCCGGTTCACCAAGGCGTACATCCATTTGCGCATGATTACATATAGGGTAATGGCGCCCAGCACCCCCGTTAGATAAGGAAGGAGTTCCCTAAAAATAATTCCTCCGATAGACAGAATGAGAAGGATGACAAATATTTGTCTGATAATTTGTGGAGGAATGTTTTTGGTCATAATGGTCTTGGGCAGCTTATGCTGAAATAATTAATGTGGCGCAAGAGATGTTAGAATTTCGCCAAGCAGAAACGACAAATCTATCCTTTTTCCCAAGGCTCAAGGCTGGGAAATAGCCGCGGGACAGCTATTTGTGCTTTCCTCTAGTTGTTGCGCAAGGCGTGGATAAGCTCTTTTTTGCTCATTTTTGATCTTCCTTCTATTCCCACCTTTTTGGCTTCTTCATAAAGATCTTCCTTGGTGCGATCTTCATATTTTTTTGCCTTTCCTCCTTTTTCTCCGGCGTCTTCGGTATTCGCTATCCGTGCCGATTTTTCTTTGGAATAGCCTTTTTTGCGCAATTCTTCGTACTGGTCTTCGTTTTTGATTCTTGAGTCTGGCATAACATTTTCTTTTTTTATGCCCGTATGTGCGGACATAGCGGTTAATACTAGGTCTGGTCGGTATCCTTTCGGTGTTTTAGCAGACCGATTCCCGCAAAGAAGAAAACAATTCCTAAAATTATGAGGGCCCAGGCATTGATGCCCGGATCCATATTTCCAAAGGCACTCAATACCCCTATTACTAAAGTGATTCCTCCTGCTACGGTAAGGATAAATCCTAAAACTTTAATCATAATTGTAAATTTTGGTTGGTTTATTGATTAAAATTATAGGAAACATTCCATTTGATAATGGATGTTAACAAAACCTTTGCAGCTAGGTTTAGTTCCCTTCCTCAGGTTCCCATCCTATGCGCAAATATTTAATTGGTGCAGAGTCCACAATATGTTTTGCTTCCAAGTTGGCATCGGGATTGCTGCGCACTTCGCCGGTAAGATATCTGGAGTCTATGGTGAGGTAAATGTCTGAATCTGAAAAGAATACCAAAACTCCATTGATAATGCGCTGCACCATAGACACGGTGTACTTATCCTTAAAGTCCTTAAACGTGCTGCCGTTGTTCAATCCTTCCTCGGTTTTATATCGGCTGTCGTATACCAAAATATCGGTGATGGTGGAATTGGGATCGGTTTCGTTTTCCGGGGAAAGCAACAGCAGTTTTTTGCCATCCTTGGCGTAAACCTCTACCTCGCCCTGGGTTTCCAAGGCGTTGGGAGAACTGTTTGTCTTTACCAACGAATCGGCAGCAAAAATGGAATCCAGTTGCTTCATCTTGGTCGTGTGGGTAAGATGGCCAATGGCGCCTTTTTTAATTGAGAAAGGATCGTCTTCTTTCTTGCTGCATTGTACGAGAATCAAGGTGAAAAGGGCTCCGAGGAATAATGTCTTTTTCATGAATGTTTTTTTGGTTTTTTAAGGTGTTTTTTTGTTTTATTTCATCATTTTTCCCAGAATCCCCAGCACACTTCTTATGACCGTGGGGCTGGAAAATGTTTTGATCCAAGGATTTGGGGTGGAACGGCTTCGGCGGTTGCCAGGACGTGTTTTTTCCGCCTCCCGCATCGATTTTTCGCGCGCTTCTTTTTTATTGGCAATTTCTATTTTCTCCGACAAGATTTCATATGCGCTTTCGCTATCTATGGAATGCCGATACTTGGGAATGAGCGTTGACTGCTCGAGCAGTTCCTGGAGTTCACTTTCGTTGAGAATGTCCATTCTGCTCATCGGTGCGCGGAGCATGGTACGGGCCAGGGGGGTGGGAATTCCTTTTTCGTTTAGGGCAGTAACCAAGGCCTGTCCGATTCCCAGATTGGTGAGCTCCACTTCGGTTTTGTAATATTCGGAAACTGGATAGTTTTCCGCAGTGAGTTTTATGGCTTTGCGGTCTTTTGCCGTAAAGGCCCGTAGCGCATGTTGAATTTTAAGCCCCAACTGGCTTAGTACCGCATCGGGAACATCGGTGGGGTTTTGGGTTATAAAATACAGTCCCACTCCTTTGGAGCGGATTAGCTTTACAATGCTCTCTATTTGGTCCAAAAGGGCAGTAGTGGCTTCCTTGAAAATCAAATGGGCTTCGTCGATAAAAATTACCAATTCCGGTCTTCCCGAATCGCCCTGTTCGGGAAAGGTTGCATATATCTCGGCCAAGAGGCTTAACATAAATGTTGAGAAGAGCTTGGGCCGATCCTGGATATCGGTAAGCCGTAGGATATTGATATAACCTCTGCCATTTTCGTCTAGCCGAAGAAGATCTTGGGGATCAAAAGATATTTCTCCAAAAAAGAGATCGCCGCCCTGTTGTTCCAGCTCTACCACCTTTCTGAGTATGGCCCCCGTGGAAGCAGTGGAAATTCGTCCGTATTCCGCGGCAAATTCATCCTTGCCCTCATTGGTGGTGTAGTGAAGGATTTTTTTAAAATCCTTTAGGTCCAGCAAAGGCATCTTCCGGTCATCACAATATTTAAATATAACCGAAACAATTCCCGACTGGGCATCGCTTAAATCCAAAATTCGCGATAGCAATACCGGGCCGAATTCACTAATGGTGGCCCGCAATCGCACCCCTTCCTGCTCAGATAGCGTAAGGATTTCCACCGGCGATTTGCCGGGGGTGTACGGAATGCCAATTTCGCGGTGCCTTTCCTCAATTTTGCTGTTTGCTACCCCCGGCCGGGCGAGGCCGCTCAGGTCGCCTTTTACATCCATCAGCAAAACGGGAATACCTTTTTCCGAGAGGTTTTCCGCAATTATTTGAAGGGTCTTTGTCTTTCCCGTTCCCGTGGCTCCGGCAATTAAACCATGCCGATTCATCGTCTTAAGGGGAATTTGGACAAAGGCATTTGGAATTGTTTCTCCCTGAAACATGGCGCTTCCCAGGAGTATGGATTCTCCTTTGGTGCTATACCCCTTGGTCATTTCCTCAAAAAAAGCCTGTTTGTCCCCCATCTTTCCCAAAATTTGTTCAAAAGTAATAAATAATAGGGCACCACAGATGAAAAACTCTTCGGGAAACTCCTGATTTTTTTCTTTCTAAAAAGACCAAATTCACTAAAGATCTTTGGCAGGAATTGTTGGACGGAGAATATGGAAAGTAGTTTGGAAGAAATTGGAAATAAGGAGCATTAAAGCTGCAAATACACTATTTTTGCCAGCATGAAAAATGAAGTGCAGGAATTAGTTGATAAAGGGCTGGTGCTACCGTTGATGGAGGAGTTCTATACCATCCAGGGAGAGGGATTCCACAAGGGGACCGCAGCGTATTTTATTAGGCTGGGAGGATGCGATGTGGGATGCCATTGGTGTGATGTAAAGGAAAGCTGGAATGCCAAACTGCATCCCCCCACAGACATTTCCGAAATTGTGGAGCACGCATCCAAACATTCGCAAATTGCCGTTATAACAGGAGGGGAGCCATTGATGTACAATATGGATCCGATTACCCAAATGTTGAGGCAACGAGGACTAAAGACGCATATTGAAACCTCGGGAGCCCATCCGTTAAGTGGGGTGTGGGATTGGGTCTGTCTTTCTCCCAAAAAAATGAAACTGCCCACCGAGGAAGTCTATAAAAAAGCCCATGAGCTAAAAGTGATTGTCTTTAACAAAGACGATTTCCGATTTGCCGAGGAACAAGCTGCCAAGGTTAGTGAGGAATGCATTCTCTATCTGCAGCCGGAATGGGGCAAACGCGAAAAAATGAGTCCGTTGATCGTGGAATACGTAATGCAAAATCCGCGGTGGAAGGTGTCTTTGCAAACCCACAAATATCTTAATATTCCCTAAAGGTTTTCTTCCGTTGTTCTGGTGAGGTTGAAGTGCCCGCGCGATAGGAGTTTTGCCTAGGGCGCGTATTTAAAGGGAACTTCCACATATTCGTTGTCCCATCCTATCAAGAGGGTTGTGCCGTCGCTGTCCGGTCTAAAAATCATGGAGAGCGATTCTATGGGAGCTGCCGGAAAATGGCGCTTTACCGTCATTCTTCCCACATCCTTGTCTTGTTTATAGCTAAATGCGCCCCATACGTTGGTGTCGCTGTTGATGATTATTGTCCATTTATCCTCGCCGGGGATGGTATAGAGGGTATAGGTGCCCGGTTTTAACAGAGTCTTACCAAACATAAGGGGGCGGTAAATTTCCAATTCGGTGGCTTCGTTTGCGCCCGTGCGCCATATTTCGCCATAGGGGACCAGGTCGCCAAAAATATCGCGACCTTTTTTCTGCGGCCGGCTGTAAATAACCCTGGCAATGGGTGGCCCATCCCTTTCGGTCCTGGCCAGGCTCAGATCCATGGGTGAAGTGTCCATTTTTGGAAAACTCTGCGCCTTCACCTGAGAGGTGATAAACAATAGAAGGATAAGAAACGTAATGCTCGAAAAATTCTTCATATTTAAAAAATTCATTTTCATTAGGATTGAGAAAGTTAAAATAAAATTCCGGGTTTTTAGGTGCATTTTTTTTAAAATTTTATTCGGGTGCCAGGGTGAAAAATGTCGATTTCAGGGGCGGTAATTTTTCTTTATTCCGAAGTGAAAATACAGGCGCGATGAAAGTGCCGGAAAAAGGAGTTTTTTCACATAGATTTGTTGATAACTTAGAAGCGATTGTCGTGCTGAAACCCTTTATTTTATTGGGATTTGGTTATATTTGTCCCTTGCTGAAAAAATTGCAAACTTTTTGAAAATTTATATGAGCGAAGAACAGAAAAAAGCAAATTACGGTGCCGATCAAATTCAGGCATTGGAGGGGATGGAGCATGTGCGCATGCGTCCCTCGATGTATATAGGCGATATAGGGGTACGAGGCCTCCACCACTTGGTTTATGAGGTTATAGATAACTCCATAGACGAGGCCATGGCCGGATATTGCGACACCATAGAGGTGTGGATCAATGAAGACAATAGCATTACCGTTAAGGACAACGGTAGGGGAATTCCGGTGGACATCCACAAAAAAGAAGGCGTTTCTGCCCTGCAGGTGGTAATGACCAAAATTGGCGCGGGGGGAAAATTTGACAAGGATTCCTACAAGGTTTCCGGAGGGCTTCACGGAGTTGGGGTTTCTGTGGTCAATGCCCTTTCCAAAAACCTCACGGCAACCGTACATCGCGAAGGGAAAATCTGGCAGCAGGAATATGAACGGGGAAAGGCTATGTATCCGGTAAAATCCATCGGCGAAACCGATTATCGGGGTACGGTGGTAACCTTCAGTCCCGATCCGGAGATCTTCCATCAAACCATTGAATATAATTACGATACCTTGGCCAGCAGACTGCGCGAGCTGTCGTTTTTGAACAAGGGCATCACCATATATCTCACCGATAAACGGGAAACCGATGAAAAGGGAGATTTCATAACCGAAAAATTCCACAGTGAAGAAGGGTTAAAGGAATTTATCCGTTTTCTCGACGGAAATAGGGAGCCTATTATCGCCCAAGTGATTTCCATGGAAGGGGAAAAGAACGATATTCCCGTGGAAGTAGCTATGGTGTACAACACTTCATTTAATGAAAACCTGCATTCGTACGTAAACAACATCAACACCCACGAGGGCGGGACCCATTTGTCCGGATTTCGCGCAGGCCTAACCCGGACCCTTAAAAAATACGCCGATGCTTCCGGAATGCTGGACAAATTGAAGTTTGAGATTGCCGGTGACGATTTCCGCGAAGGATTGACGGCGATTATCTCGGTAAAGGTCCAGGAGCCCCAGTTTGAAGGGCAGACCAAGACAAAACTCGGAAACCGCGAAGTAACCGCTGCGGTGAGCCAGGCGGTTTCCGAAATGCTTGAAAACTATCTTGAGGAACATCCCAACGATGCAAAGACCATTGTTCAAAAAGTAATCCTTGCCGCCCAGGCACGTCACGCCGCGCGCAAGGCGCGCGAGCTGGTACAGCGAAAGACTGTGATGAGTGGCGGAGGCCTGCCGGGAAAACTCTCCGACTGTTCCGAGCAAGACCCGGAAAAGTGCGAGATATTCCTTGTGGAGGGTGATTCGGCAGGTGGTACGGCCAAGCAAGGTCGCGACCGAAATTTTCAGGCCATCCTTCCCTTGCGTGGAAAAATCCTCAACGTAGAAAAAGCCATGCAGCACAAGGTCTTTGAAAACGAAGAGATCAGAAATATCTATACCGCCCTGGGCGTAACCGTGGGTACCGAAGAGGACAGCAAGGCACTCAATATGGAAAAACTCCGATATCACAAAGTTGTCATCATGTGTGATGCCGATGTGGACGGAAGCCATATTGCCACTCTTATCCTCACCTTCTTTTTTAGATATATGCGCGAATTGGTGGAAGCGGGATGTGTCTATATTGCCACACCTCCCCTTTACTTGCTGAAAAAGGGGGCAAAGAAAGCCTACGCCTGGAGTGAAAAAGAACGCGATGCCATCAATCTGGAAATGGGAGGAAGTGCTTCCATCCAGCGGTATAAAGGTTTGGGGGAAATGAATGCCGAACAACTGTGGGATACTACCATGAATCCCGAGTTTAGAACCTTGAGGCAGGTTACCATAGACAACGGAACCGAGGCGGACCGTATATTTTCGATGCTCATGGGAGATGAAGTGCCACCAAGGCGCGAATTTATTGAGAAAAACGCGGTTTATGCCCATATAGATGCTTAAAAGTATTTATTGTATTTTTATAAGCTAAACCAAATTTAAAGGCTATGTTTTTTAGGAATACTTTATTTTATTTGGCATTCTTTTGTGGAATTTCCGCCGTCGCCCAGCAAAACCTTGAAGATCTGTTGGCGGCCGGTATAGCCGATGCCCAGAGATTTGCATCGGGATATATTGGTCCTGCGGCAGAGGGAATGATCTATAATTCGGCCAATGGGTGGATACAAAATGCCCAGGTTAAGGGCCCGCTAAAATTTGATATTTCCATTGTTGCCAATGGCTCCTTTGTCAAAGATTCACAAAAGACCTTTGTTCTCAATACTGCGGAATACAACAACCTTCGTTTTCGCGATGGATCTACCCGCAAGGAGGTGGCCACCGCTTTAGGGGAAAACCAAAACGATATTGTCGTTTATTCGGTGGTCAGCGACGGAAATGTTTCCCAAGAGGTAGAATTTGTGCTGCCCCAGGGTTTGGCCTCTGCCGAAATCAATATCCTTCCCACGGCTTTTCTTCAGGCCCGGCTGGGACTTTTCAAGGCCACGGAAATAAAACTGCGGTACTTTCCCCAAATAAATCGCGAGGATGTAAAAGTGGGTCTTTATGGAGCGGGAATCCAACATGAATTCACCCAATGGTTACCGGCCGAAAACGTTTTTCCGGTGGCCATTGCCGGGTTTATTGGCTTCACCCAATTAGATGGCAACTACGATTTTACAGACTCCTCCATTGTGGAGGGTACGGGACAAAAATTTGATGTCTCCCAGTCCTCCTGGCTCTTTCAGTTACAGGCATCTACCAAATTTCCGGTGTTCAATCTCTATGGTGGCTTGGGCTATGTTTCGGGGGTATCGCATTTTAATGTGATAGGAAATTATCGCGTAAGGGCAGGGATCCCGCTTTTGGAAACCACCGCTGATTTTAAAGATCCTTTTAAGGTAAAAAACACGGTAGGGGGTGTTCGCGCCTCGGTGGGAGGTTCCATGCAATTGGGCTTTTTTGCCTTGCACGCAGACTATAGCCTGGCGCAATTCAACAATGTGTCCGTTGGTCTCCACTTCGGAATTTAACCGCGGTACTCGTCTTATTTCAAGCAAACTTGTTAACGGATTTTATTTTCTAACGTCTTTTTTAAATAATTCCTTTGGATATTGGTATTTTTGTGCGAAGAGCCAAGGTGAAGACAGCCCGAGCAATTTTCTATTTGGAATAAATTCTTCTTTGCCTTTTTCAGATGCTGTTTCGGGTTTTGTTTATTCTGAAACGGAAAATATTTTTAATCATAAATAAAGCATTTCAATATGAAAGTAACAGTTGTAGGAGCGGGTGCCGTAGGTGCAAGTTGTGCCGAGTACATCGCCATTAAAAATTTTGCAAGCGAGGTGGTCTTGGTTGATATCAAGGAAGGTTTTGCAGAAGGAAAAGCAATGGATTTAATGCAGACCGCTTCCCTAAATGGTTTTGATACCAGAATTACGGGAGTGACGGGCGATTATTCAAAGACGGCAAACAGCGATGTGTGCGTTATTACCAGTGGAATTCCCCGAAAACCCGGAATGACCCGGGAAGAGCTAATTGGCATCAACGCCGGAATTGTCAAGGACGTTAGTGCCAACCTCGTTAAACACTCTCCCAATACCATACTGATAATCGTGAGCAACCCAATGGACACCATGGCCTATCTGGCACATAAAACATCAGGGCTGGAGAAGAATAAAATCATAGGCATGGGGGGCGCGCTGGACAGTGCCCGATTCAAATATCGCTTGGCCGAGGCTTTGGGAGCTCCTATCAGCGATGTGGACGGAATGGTAATCGGCGGCCATAGCGACACGGGCATGGTGCCCTTGACCCGCATGGCGACCCGCAACAGTATTCCCATGACCAAATTTCTTTCCGAGGAACGGTTGGAGCAGGTAAAAGAAGATACCAAAGTAGGCGGAGCCACCCTGACAAAATTATTGGGAACGTCGGCCTGGTATGCTCCCGGAGCGGCAGTTTCCGCAATGGTACAGGCCATTGCCTGCGACCAAAAGAAAATGTTTCCCTGTTCTGCCTTGTTGGAGGGTGAATACGGAATGGACGATATCTCTATAGGAGTGCCGGTCATCCTGGGGAAAAACGGAATAGAAAAAATTGTGGAAATTGAATTGACCGACGCCGAAAAAAACCACATCAAGGAAAGTTCGGAAGGGGTGAGAAAAACCAACGGATTACTCGAGTTATAAAATCGACGACATAAAAACAAAGAAGCCGGCATTTGCCGGCTTTTTTAATTTTTGGATATTATTTCACTTTTCCTATAAGTTCTATAGAAGTAAATTGATAAAACAATAATTGATACCCAAGCGCAAATGGCTGTCGATGCATTGGTTATTCCATATAAGCTGAGTAAATCCTCATTATCATAAATTGAATCGGTCGAAAAGATAGTTTGGGCATACAATCCCGTTAATTTGTTTTGTAATGGATTTAAGATAATAGCTATAAAAACGGATAATGAATAAAGGATTATGGGAAATTTTATTTTTTGGAAACCAAAATTTATACTTATCTCATTAAGATATTTGATAGAAAGTAGAATGGTCGATAAATAAAGACAAAAGGATAAAACAGGTATGGAATAGGTTAAAAATAGTACTGACCATTCTTGCCAAATACCTAAATGGAAATATGCATTAACAAGGAAACTTAAAATAGAATCAATGGCCTTTATCAATACAAACCCAAAAAACATCCAAAGGGCAAGTGAAAATATTTGTGTGTTCATTTTTTAAATTTAATAATAAAACCCCAAAGGTCTCCAAGACCTATGGGGTTTAGTAACACGTCTCACGTCTCCCCTCTGAAAGCAGAGCGGTCTCCAAACCTTGTTTACCCGCACTTCGAAGAGCCGCAATCCTTGCAAGTGAGGCATCCTTCCTGATATATCAGGGAGGTGCTGTTGCAATTTTCACATTTTTGCTTTTTGGCTTCCGTTCCGTCGGCAACATAGCGTTTAAGAGCGCGTGCCACCCCGTTTTTCCAGGTGTTGATGCTTTCGGTATCCAATTGCAAACTGTTGATCAGATCCACTGCCTTTTCAATGGGCATTCCGTGGCGGAGGGTACTGGAAATCAATTTTGCATAGTTCCAGTATTCGGGATTGAACTTGTGCGAGAGACCTTCGATAGTGGTCTTGTAGCCCCGCTTGTTTTTATATTGAAAATCATAGCGCGAGCTGCCGTCTTCATTTCTGTTTTTGATTATGCAGCCTTCGTTTACCCAGCGGGGGATTAGGATGCCGTCTTCATCATCGGCAAAACCGGTAAAGATTTCATACGGTTTTCCATCGATCAATCCGATAAAGGCAATCCATTTTTCCTTGTTATTTTGAAATCGGACAACATCGGCCTCCAAGATTTCCGGACGTTTGGTAGGGAAGGGGGTCAATGTGGTTTCTTCTTCCTCCTTTTCGTCATTGGAAATCAATACCCCCGAACGGGAACCGTCGCGGTATACCGTTACTCCCTTGCATCCTGCTTGCCAAGCTTCCAGATACAGTCGCCCTACCAGTTCTTCCGTGGCATCGTTGGGCAAGTTGATGGTCACCGATATGGAATGGTCCACCCATTTCTGAACGGCACCTTGCATACGCACTTTGCTCAGCCAGTCCACATCATTGGAAGTAGCCTTGTAATAGGGCGATTTCTTTACAATTTTATTGAGCTCCTCTTGGCTGTAATTTTTTTCGGTATCCATACCGTTGATTTCCATCCATTGCTTAAACCGGTGGTGGAAGACCACATATTCTTCCCAGCTATCGCCCACTTCATCCACAAAATCTACCCGTACGTTTTTATCGTTCGGATTTACCTTTCTCCTGCGTTTATAAACCGGTAGAAACACGGGTTCTATTCCAGAGGTGGTCTGCGTCATTAGGCTTGTGGTTCCCGTAGGGGCGATGGTCAAAAGCGCTATGTTGCGCCTGCCGTACTCCAGCATGTCGTAATACAATTTTTCATCAGCATCTTTAAGACGAAGGATAAAAGGATTGTCTTTTTCCCGTTCCGAATCGAATATACCGAAGGCACCGCGTTCCTTGGCGGTGTTTACCGATGCACGGTACGCTTCCAGTGCAAGGGTTTTGTGGATTTTAACCGAGAAATCAATTCCCTCTGTGCTGCCGTATTTAATGTTCAGGGCAGCGAGCATATCGCCTTCCGCGGTAATTCCTATGCCCGTTCTTCTTCCTTCATTGGCCTTCTTCTGAATGTTTAGCCACAGCCTTCTTTCTACCGCCTTTATTTCTTCCGATTGTGGATCGGCGTCGATCTTTGCGATAATGGCGTCGATCTTTTCCAGCTCCAGATCAATAATGTCGTCCATTATCCTTTGGGCGATGTTTAAATGTTTTTTGAAGAGTTCAAAATTGAAAGAAGCCTTTTTGGTAAACGGCTCCTCCACATAGGAAAACAGATTGATGGCCAAAAGTCTACAGGAATCATAGGGACACAATGGAATTTCGCCACACGGATTGGTAGAAACGGTTTTATATCCCAGATCGGAATAGCAGTCTGGCACAGATTCCTTGATTATGGTATCCCAGAAGAGAATCCCGGGTTCTGCCGATTTCCATGCGTTATGGACAATTTTTTTCCACAGTTTGCGCGCTTCAATTTCCTTGGAATATTTCGGTTGGTCGCTGAAAATGGGATATTTCTGTACGTAGTTCTCGCCTTCTTTTACCGCCTTCATAAAAAGGTCGTCCATTCTCACCGATACGTTGGCGCCGGTTACTTTTCCCTGCTCCATTTTTGCATCGATAAAATCTTCTGAATCGGGGTGGTTGATCGATACCGAAAGCATGAGCGCCCCTCGTCTGCCATCCTGGGCCACTTCTCGGGTAGAATTGGAATACCGCTCCATGAATGGCACTATGCCCGTAGAGGTCAATGCCGAATTCTTGACCGGCGAGCCCTTGGGCCGAATATGGGAAAGATCGTGGCCCACGCCCCCCCGGCGTTTCATCAGTTGTACCTGTTCTTGGTCTATTTTCATAATTCCTCCATACGAATCCGAATCGCCCTCATTGCCAATAACAAAACAGTTTGACAGGGAAGCTATTTGATAGGGATTGCCAATACCTGCCATGGGACTACCTTGGGGCACAATGTATTTAAAATCGCGAATGGCCTCATAAACCTCTTCTTCCGAAAGGGGATTGGGGTAACGCTGTTCTATACGCGCAATTTCTCGGGCAATCCTTCGGTGCATATCATCGGGCGTTTTTTCGTAGATGTTGCCTTCAGAATCCTTGAGTGCATACTTGTTTACCCAAACGCGGGCAGCAAGATCGTCACCTTTAAAATATTCAACCGAAGCATTAAACGCTTCATCCTGAGTATAGGTGGTTGGGGAAGTTTCAATAGTTTTTACAGACATGTTCAAGGGGTTTTGCGGTTGTTATGGACTCAATTTTAAAGTATGTAAATATAGACAATTAGAAATATCATTTTCAAAAGCCAATTCCGGAGTTGTCAACAAAAACACTTTAAAGGTTTGATAACCAGATAAATAAAAATTTATCAACAGTAAAAAGTTGACAAATTTTTAAAACCGCGAAACATTGGTCCTGCTGGAGGTTGCGACGCTTTACACTACTTGGGCTCTATATGTAAGGAAGTATGTGTTCCCATATTTTTGCGTCTTATAAATACATGGATGTTGGCTTTAGCCTACGGAAAAGATAGCAGTGTTTGTGCAATTGTCCGAAAGTATAATGAGCAGCTTAATTTAATCCCACTTTTACCGTTAAGCCATTACGCAATATTTTTTTTTATTAAGGGAGGGTACTGACTCTAGAATGTGACAAAAATCATTTCGGGTAAGGGGAATGCTCTCTATATTTGCCATGTGAAAAATGTAATCATAGCCATTGCCCTTCTTATGATGACCAAGCCTTTGTGGCCGGTGGTGGATTATGTTGTCAATTATGATTACATAGTATCCTCCCTCTGTGAAAACAGGGACTCTCCCGAAATGCATTGCAATGGAAAGTGCTATTTGGCCAAAGAATTGGCAAAGGAAACGGAAAATGACAAGGACAATCCCTTTAATTCCAAAAACGCCAAAACGGAAATCCCTCAAATTATAATTTCCGAAGAAATTACCCCCTTCCAGTTAGCTGCTTCCCCTGAGCTTTCAGGTAATTTGCAGATATTTAACAGGCCGGTTCTGTATTTTTCAAATTTCACCACCAAGATTCTTCATCCGCCAAGGATAGGCTAACCTTATTCTAAACCGACGCTTTGGCTTCGGTTTCCACCCTTCCCATTTCCTGAATTGTGGGAATCTGTATTATTCCTTAAGCAATATCGAATTGCGCTGGGGCTTTTGACCAAAATGGCACCAGAGCCTTCGTGAGCTTACCGTAAATTTATTTGAACATGAAAATGAATGTCAACGTGTTTTCCCTATGGAGAATGCCCATAAATTTTGCAGTCTTGTCCTTAATTGTTTTTTCGGCACAGATGCACGCCCAGGAAACCGTGGGCGACAGTTTAAAATTGATCAATCTCAATGAGGTTGTGGTTATTTCCGCAGGGAAACAACTGGATCATAAAAAACAACATAAACCCTTGTCTTCTCTGGACGAATTTTTGGAAACCTCCCGGAGCATCAATATGGTAAAACGCGGGGCTTATGCCTGGGAGCCAACCATGAACGACATGTCATCCGAGCGCCTTGCCATTACCATTGACGGAATGCAGATTTTTGGCGCTTGTACCGACAAGATGGACCCGGTGACCAGTTATGTAGATGTGTCAAACCTTTCGGAGGCCGAAATTGGCTCCGGGCAGCAGGGCGCGGCCTATGGCAACACCATTGGCGGTGCCATTAACTTGAAATTGGACCGGCCCAAATTTAAGTCACGTGCGTGGAAAGGCGCTGTGGAAACGGCCTATGAGAGCAACAACAACCTGCGCGTGTTTGGGGGTGACCTGGAATATTCCGATGAAAAATTCTATATCACTTCCGATGTTATCTATCGCAAGGCAGACAACTATAAGGCCGGGGGAGACAAAGAGGTGGCATTTTCGCAATATGGAAAGGTGAATTTTTCCGTGAATTCGGGCTATAAGCTTGCCGAGGACAAATCCATTTCCACTGCCCTGATCTTTGACGAGGCCCGGGATGTGGGTTATCCTGCCCTTACCATGGACGTGTCGCTGGCACGTGCCCTCATAGGTTCCTTAAGCTATAAACAGGATTCTCTCGGAGGGCTATCACAATGGGAGTCCAAGCTCTATTACAACCATATAAAGCACGTAATGGACGACACCAAGCGACCCAATGTGCCCATCCACATGGATATGCCCGGCTGGAGCGAAACCTTTGGGTTTTATTCCCAGGCCAATTTGCAGCGGAAAGGACATCATTTTTTCTTAAAAGCGGATGGATTTTACAATAAATCGTATGCCGAGATGACAATGTATCCGCCAAACAGCAACGAGGCCCTGATGTTTATGCTCACTTGGCCCGATGTGCGCACCACCAATATAGGGGTGTTTGCGGAAGACAAGTTTTCGTTTGGGGAATCCACGGTGAAACTGTCCACTCGATTGGCTTACCATTCCAATAAAGTTGCCGATGAATTTGGACTTGGCAGCCTGCAGATTTTTTATCCTGAAATGGAAGAGAGCAAAACCCGCTTTTTGAAGAGTTTTTCTGCCCAATTGCACAAAATGCTGTGGCAGTTGCATCTGAATGCCGGACTTTCGTATGGCGAACGCGCGCCATCGGTTTCCGAAGGGTATGGTTTCTACCTGTTCAACAGTTTTGACAATCACGATTATATAGGCAATCCTCACTTAAAGACCGAAAGCTCTTCCGAAGTGAATTTTTCCATTGGTTATGAGAAACCGATTTTTGACATTACCGCAGAAGCCCGGTATTTTCATATTTCGAATTATATAATCGGAAAGATCGATCCCACCCTCAGTCCCATGGCTATCGGGGCCGACGGGGTTAAGTTGTATAAAAACCTGGACTATGTCCAGTTGTTCAACGCTTCTTTGTTTGGAAGATATTCCATTTCAAATGCACTGAAGCTTTCCGGCAAAATTTCCTACCATCGCGGCGTGGATGACGAGGGCGAAAATCTGCCTTTGATGAGTCCACTGTCCTATGGCGGGGGATTGGACTTCTTTAAAAATCAGTATTCGGCATCCTTGTCGGTAGAGGGCGCCGGAGACCAAACAAATTACAATCCTGAATATGGCGAGAGCAAAACGGCTGCGTATGCCACCCTGTCCGCGAGTTTCGGAAAGCGTTTCTTTATGGGCGATGACAGCCTTTTTGTAAAAGCCGGTGTTCAAAATATTCTCGACACTTATTACTCTTCCTATACCGATTGGAAAAACATTCCGCGCATGGGAAGAAATTTTTACATCACCTTATCTTATTCTATCAATTGAAATTAAAAACTTATAATATGAAAACCTTTAAATATTTTTTTGCCGCAATTGTTTTTTCTGCCATGACTATGGCTTGTTCAGACAAAGACGATGATATCTATGAGCCCAATCCTGTGGAAGGTTTATTGAAAGTCCATGAATTTTCCGAAGGAGACCACACTGTGGAAATATATTGCGAGAAGCCCAGTCTTCAAGTGGGCTACAACCAATTGTACCTGCGCATTTACGACAAATCGGCACAGGAATACGTTTCTGGGGCCCAGCCTACCTGGCAACCGATGATGCACATGGAAACCACAATGCATTCCGCGCCGCACAGCTCTCTGGTCCCTACGGAAAGCAATTCGGTTTACACAGGCCACATTGTCTTCCAAATGGCGGGGAATGAAACTGAATATTGGGAATTGACTCTCGACTATACCTTTAAGGGAGAAACCGTCAGCTCTACCCATCGTATTTCGGTGATGCAACCTGCCGATGGGCTTAAGAAAAGTCAGGTTTTTACCGGCAGTGATGGGGTTAGGTACATTCTGGCCATGGTCAACCCCAAATCGCCCAAGGTGGCAATCAATGATTTTGAGGCGGTTCTTTATCGTATGGAGAATATGGAATCTTTTCCCTTGGTGGAAAATTTTAAAATCGGCGTGGATCCGCGAATGCCTTCCATGGGAAACCACACTTCTCCCAATAACCAGGACATGGTTTATGATGCCGCAAGCAAACTGTATAAGGGAAAGCTCTCTTTTACCATGACAGGTTTTTGGAACATTAACCTGAAGCTTTTTAACGCCGATGGTGAACTTTTAAAGGGAGAGGATGTCACCGAAGCGCATCCGGAAAGCAGCCTGCTCTTTGAGCTGGAGTTTTAGGCTTTTCCACATAAATTATTGAAAGACTGCAGGGATGCAGTCTTTATTTTTTATATTTGGCCCGTGAAATGGAGATGGTACATTCCCGGATTGGTCTTGGCCCTTGCCTTTGTGGGTATGGGCATGCAGCATCCATCTACCGATGCCAATCAGGAAATCATTGTTCATTTTACAGCTTCTTCCGTCAGCGAAAAAGAAGCACAGGAGGTTATTTCGAGAATTTCCCATCAATTGGAGGAAATTGGTGCCGCAGATATACACTTCTCCACTCTTTACAATGGCAGCCTTAAAATTACTTATTATAGCTCGCTCGAGGTTTCTCGGGTAAAGGCATTGCTGTCCAGGGAAAATTCATCTTCCTCAGAAAAAGACCCGTTTTTCCCCCCTGGCGATTTTCCTAAAGCTCCCTTCAATGAGGGTTCGCTATATAGATTTGATGTTGTTAATATCAGCGATGGCCACGCCTGTGACCAGGACTTTAACGGATTGCCGGTGGAAACCAAGTCGGCTCGCGATCAATACGTCAAGCCCAAATTTCCCGCCGGTGCCATGGCAATGGAAGTCTTTATTGCATATACCTTGGCTCCCCTTCGTTTTGAAATTTTTGGATATTCTTACCTTCCTGTTGAGGAGGCCTTTCCCAAAATTCCCGAATCGCGGGCTGGCCCCATCTCCTAGGGCATTTGAATTTCAATGAATTTTTTTGTCGAAATTCTCCTTCTTCCAATTTCACAGCATAGGAAAAACCACGGATTTTTTCTCTTTTGGAAAAGACAATTCGCCCAAATCCCTAGCTGTTTCAACCATTTTTAAATTTCACGGATAATTGTCAGATTTATAGGCAAAGTATATATTTGCGCTCGCATTTCGATACCCGAAATGGTATAAAATCTGACCAAAAAAAAATTTACACATGCAAAATAAAGGATTAATCACCGTCTTTGCCATTTTGTTCGGCTTGGTGAGTATTTACCAACTTTCTTTTACGTTTGTCGCCAACAAGGTAGAAGACAGTGCCCAGGAATTTGCCCAGAGCAAATATCCTGCAGATGAACCCGACTTACGGGAAGCTGCCGAAAACCGTTATCTGGATTCTGTAGCAACAGATCCGGTTATGTTCGGAATTGATTACAGAACCGCTAAAGAAAAGGAACTTAACAAAGGTCTGGATCTTAAGGGAGGGATTAACGTAATCCTTCAGGTGTCGGTAAAGGACATTTTGAAAGGACTTGCCAACAACTCAAAGGACCCCGCTTTCAACCAGGCATTGGAACGGGCATCGGAACTTCAGAAGTCGAGTCAAGACACCTACTTGGAATCTTTCTTTAAGGCCTTTGAAGAGCTTCCGGGCGAAAACAGTTTGGCCTCTCCCGATATTTTCTTCAATAAAAACTTGCAGGATGACATAAATCCTACCATGACCAATGACCAGGTAAAGCCGGTTATTGAGCGCAAGATAGACGAATCGATTACCTCTGCCTTTGAGGTGTTGAGAAAGCGTATCGACAAATTTGGCGTTACCCAACCCAATATCCAGCGTTTGGGCAAGTCAGGACGAATTCTTGTGGAGCTTCCTGGGGCCAAGGACGTAGATCGAATCAAAAAATTATTGCAGAGCACCGCACAGTTGGAATTCTGGGATGTTTACAAGTTTGAGGACGTCGCCGGTTTCCTTCAGGCCGCCGATGCCAAAGCGGGGGAGATGGAAATGGCCAAGGCGGACAAAACGCCTGCCGAAGAAGCTCCTCAGCAAATCGAGGCAGATACCACTGCAGATGAGGAGGATGATGTAAGCAAACTCTTGGGTGGCCAAGATGTAAAAGATACCTTGGCAGATGACACCAAGACCAACCCCATCTTGTCTCGCATGGTGGCCTTGGGCAACCAAGGAGGTCCCGTGATCGCTACCTTCAAATTAAAGGATACGGCTACCATAAATGGATATTTGCACAATCCGCAGATTCGCGCCTTATTGCCGTCCGATATGCGTTATGCCAAGTTTGTTTGGGGACTTCCCGTAGCCAACCCCCAATTGGATGGAGAAGAAACCACCGCCCTTTATGCCCTTAGGGGAAATAGGGATAACGTACCCCCTCTTGGAGGTGGTGTGGTGGTAGATGCCAAACAGGAATATGACCAAATGAACCGCGTGGTGGTTTCCATGCAAATGAATGGGCAAGGAGCCAAAGTTTGGGAACAAATGACTGGGAATGCCTACCAAAACCAAAGCCAGATAGCCATTGTCCTGGACGATATTGTGTATTCTGCCCCCGGAGTAACATCGGGACCCATTGCAGGTGGCCGTAGCCAAATTTCGGGAGATTTCACCGTTAACGAAGGACAGGATTTGGCAAACGTGCTTAGGGCAGGGAAACTTCCGGCTTCAGCAGAAATAGTACAGGCAGAGGTGGTAGGGCCTACCCTGGGCCATGAGGCCATCAACAGCGGTGTGATGTCGTTTTTGATCGCTCTTGTTATTGTACTTCTTTGGATGATCGGCTATTACGGAAAGGCAGGGATCTTTGCCGATATTGCCTTGCTGGTGAACATCTTGTTTATTTTTGGAGTGTTGGCCGGCCTTGGAGCTGTGCTCACCCTTCCGGGTATTGCCGGTATTGTATTGACCATTGGTATGTCAGTGGATGCAAACGTGCTTATCTTTGAAAGGATTAAGGAAGAACTCGCCAAGGGCAAGGCGCAAAAGGATGCCATTAAGGATGGTTTTGCAAATGCTTTGTCCTCCATTTTGGATGCCAACATTACTACCGGTCTTACCGGTTTGATCCTGTTGGTATTTGGTACCGGTCCTATTCAAGGTTTTGCAACCACCCTTTTGATCGGTATTGCTACTTCCTTGTTCTGCGCCATCTTTATTACCCGTCTGTTTATAGACAGTTATACCAAAAATGGCAAGCCCTTGCCCTGTTCCACTTCCGTTACCAAAAATCTGTTTACCGATGTTCACATCAATTTCTTGAGCAAGAGAAAAACAGCTTATGTGATATCCACTATTTTGATATTGATCAGTTTGATTTCCCTCTTCACCAAAGGCCTGAACCAAGGTGTGGATTTTGTGGGGGGTCGTACCTACACCGTGCGTTTTGCCAAAGATGTCAACTCAAATGAAATTCAGGATAAGTTGATAGAAACCTTCGGAAGTGCCGAAGCCAAAACCTACGGCGGAAACAATCAGTTAAAGATAACCACCAAGTACAAGGTCGATGAAACAGGAACAGAAGTGGACGAGGAAATTGAGCACATGCTCTTCGAAACCCTAAAAAGTGATTTCCCCGCCGATATGACCTACGACCAATTTGTGGGAGACCAAACCGGAAAGACCATCGGAAGGATGGAATACTACAAGGTAAGTCCCACCATTGCCGACAATATAAAACGCGATTCGTTCTGGGCCGTATTTGGTTCCTTGGTCGTGGTTTTCCTTTATATCCTATTGCGATTTAGAAGATGGCAGTTTGGTTTGGGTGCCGTGGCGGCGATTTTCCACGACGTGTTGATCGTACTGGGGGTATTTTCCCTAACCTATAGCTTTATGCCCTTTAGCATGGAGATAGATCAATCGTTTATTGCGGCTATCCTTACTGTGGTAGGGTACTCCCTAAACGATACGGTGATTGTATTTGACCGTATCCGCGAATTCTTTAATGAACATTCCCGTTGGAAGATGAATCGGGTAATCGATACCGCCCTCAACAGTACCTTGGGAAGAACCTTGAACACCTCCTTTACAACTCTTATCGTGTTGTTGTGTATGTTCTTCTTTGGCGCCGAATCCATCAGGGGGCTACTGTTTGCCATTATCGTGGGTATAGTAGTAGGTACTTATTCTTCTTTGTTTATCGCCACACCCATTATGTTTGATACGGTGAAGCGAAAAAATATCGATGAGCTTATCGACAAGAAAAAAGAGGAAGAAGCTGTTTTGGAGGCATAACACGCCCGAGTGTTTCAATTAAAAAACCTTTCCACCGCGGTGGAAAGGTTTTTTTTATGCGTTTAAACACCGTGATTTCTAGGGTAAATTCAATCCCCTTGTAGCAGATAATTCCTTTTTTGCACGCGTGGGGATGGGTAAGAGTAGAATCCTATCCTGAAATCTATTTTCTTCGGAAGGGATTTAAGGTAGGCAATTATGAACTGAAGGAATTTTTCTTCGGAATTAATTGTTTCGGGTAAATTCTATTTTATCGCCCTCTTCCAGTTTCCACTTATCGGCAAGCCCTGCATTCACTTCCAAAACATATTGAGAATTGGCATCGGAAGGCAGAGAGGTTTCGTCATACGGTTTTGCATTTTTCTGAAGGCTTACCAATTTTTTTTCGGAATTGAAATACAAAATGTCCAAAGGTATTAGGGTGTTCTTCATATAAAAAGAACGCCGTTGCTCGTCGGGAAAGATAAATAGCATTCCCTCATCCTGCCCCAGCGAATTGCGGTACATCAATCCGGTTTGGGTCTGGTAATCGTCATCGGCTATTTCAATATCCAGCTTGGCGATAAGCGAATCGTTTTCCGCCTTTATCAGTTTCAGTTCTCCTTCCTTGGTAAAGGTTATTTCCTTGGTGAGATTTTTATCATCTGACGAGCCAGTGTCCTTGCAGGCGTAAATGGAAAGAAGAGAGAAGAGAAGAGCTGAAGAAATAAATATTCTTTTCATGTTCAAATTTTAATGTTTCAATAATATCTTTTCGGGATTGATCAAACCGTATCGGGGCGGGCCCATGGATTTTCCTTGGCGGCCCTATACATAATGTAAACGCCCGCAATGATAAAGGGAATGCTCAGCCATTGGCCGGTAGACAATATTCCCAGTACCGATTCAAATCCGCCTTGGCTTTCCTTGACAAACTCCACCAGGAAGCGAACGGAAAACAGCAAAATCAAAAATATTCCAAAGATATAGCCTATTTGCTTTCTGCGTTCGGTCTTCCAATAGAGATACCAGCATACCAAAAATACAATAACGTATCCGGCAGCCTCATACAATTGTGCCGGATGTCTAAAAGGCACCGACTGAAGGAGTTCGGAAAACTGTGGATTGTGGACAATGGCGTCATACGCCTTTGATGGGGGCTCAATGCCGGTAGCCTGCACGGCCTGTTGGGGGCGGATGCCCTCATGGACAAAACGAACCCCAAGCGGAAAATCTCCCGAGGGTTTGCCAATGATTTCCGAATTCATAAAATTCCCGATCCTTACAAAAATCCCACCACAGGCCACGGCAATCACTATGCGGTCCATGATCCACAAAAACGGTTTGGCGATTACCTTTTTGGTGTAGAAATACATGGCGATTAAAATGGCAATGGCCGCTCCGTGGCTGGCCAAGCCTTGAAACCCGGTAAATTCAAATTCAGGAACGGTGCTTATGGGCAAAAATACAGACAAGGGATCCTCCACAAACAGTTCGGGTTGATAAAAGATCACATGGCCCAAGCGGGCACCTACCAAAGTGGCAACTACCATATAGATAAAGAGGCTGTCCAGTTTTTCCTGGGGCAGGCCTTCGCGCTCATAAATTTTCTTGGTCAATATCCATCCCAACGAAAAAGCCACCACAAACATTAAACTGTAGTATCGGATCATAAAAAAACCCAGATCAATTCCTTCGGAAGGGTTCCAGGTAATGGTTAGGTAGTGCATAATGGAATTTTTTTTGGACCGGGTAAAGATAACAAAACACAAAAAGTATTATCGGCCATAGATTATTTCTTTTTTGGCGGCACGGGGTCATATCCCGATCCTCCCCACGGATTGCAACTGCCTATCCGCTTTATGGCGAGCCATCCTCCTTTCAGCAGGCCATGGGTTTGCAACGCTTCCACTGCATAGTGCGAACAGGTGGGGGAATATCGGCAGGTGGAGGGCAACAAAGGGGAGATAAGGTTTTGATACCCCCTTATCAGTAGAACAAAGGGAAATATTACCACCTTTTTAAATCTACCCATTTGGTTTAGTTTCTAACCGATTATTTGAAATGTAGTGCCGTCCTTTCCGTCATTCAGTTGTATTCCTTCCTCTGCCAGCTCATCGCGAATTCTGTCGCTGGTGGCAAAATCTTTGTTGGCCCGGGCTTGGTTTCGCAGTTCGATGAGAAGCGATACGGCAGCGGATAATTTATCCCCGTCTGCCTGTGCTTCGGAAGCGATATCTTCAAGACCCATTACGTCAAAAAGAAAAGCCTTCATCGTCTTTTTAAGAATTTCAAAATGGGTTTCGCTGATCGTCTCCTTCCCTTCTTTTAGGGCGTTGATCATTTTGGCGGCCTCAAACAAATGCGAGATAAGAATGGGGCTGTTAAAGTCGTCGTTCATGGCCTCATAACAATCTTGTTTCCACGTGTCAATATCCAGACTGCTTTCTTTTGAAGTCTCTACCCTATCCAATGTACGATAGGCATCCATAAGCCGGTGGAATCCTTTTTCCGAAGCTTCCAAAGCCTCACTGCTAAAGTCCAATATACTGCGATAGTGCGCTTGGTACATAAAAAACTTAATCACCGTAGGGGAAAAGGGCTTGGCCAAAATGTCGTTTTCGCCAGTAAACATCTGTTCCGGAAGAATATAATTTCCCGTGGATTTCGACATCTTTCTGCCATTGAGGGTCAGCATGTTGGCATGCATCCAATAATTTACGGGGGAAACATTGTTGCAGGCTTCGGCTTGTGCTATTTCGCATTCGTGATGGGGAAATTTCAGATCCATTCCTCCTCCGTGTATGTCAAATTGTTCTCCCAGATATTTGGTGCTCATGGCCGTACATTCCAGATGCCACCCGGGGAAACCATCGCTCCAGGGGGAGGGCCATCGCATTATATGTTGCGGTTCGGCTTTTTTCCACAGGGCAAAATCCTGCGGATTCTTTTTATCGGTTTGGGCAGACAATTCGCGCGTATTGGCGATCATGTCTTCCAGATTTCTACCGCTGAGTTTACCGTAGTGATTGGTCTCATTGAATTTTAGGACGTCGAAATACACCGACCCATTTTTTTCATAGGCATATCCTTCATCCATTATTTTTTTAATAATCTCTATCTGTTCAATGATATGGCCGGTGGCCGTCGGTTCTATACTGGGAGGTAGGGCGTTGAACTTGGCCAGAATGGTATGGAAATCCACAGTGTACTTCTGCACCACCTCCATCGGCTCCAATTGCTCAATGCGCGCCTTTCTCAGGATGGGGTCTTCTCCACTTTCCCCGTCGTTCTCCAGATGTCCCGCATCGGTTATGTTCCGCACATAGCGAACCTTGTATCCCAAATATTTTAAATATCGGAACACAAGATCAAAAGACAAGAACGTGCGGCAGTTTCCCAAATGCACATTGCTGTAAACGGTAGGGCCGCAAACGTACATTCCCACTGCTCCTTCGTGGATGGGGATAAACTTTTCTTTTTTCTTTGTCAGGGAATTGTAAATATGAAGATTGTTCATGGTCTCTGTGGTTGTTGCTCCGCAATGTAAACGGCCTGCCGAAGTGTGTGCGTGCCGTTAAAATAAGAATCTTTTATTTAGCTGAATAAAAATTTCCGGAAGAAAAGCCAAGGAAAATACAATGTTGAACAAGTGTTGAAATAGAAAAATTTTACTTCCATTCCATTCCATTTCCTTTCCGTGCGTCAAGTAAATTTTAAAACTCGGTATCCAGCTTTATGTAATCCAAAAACTCCCGTTTTGTCTCCGGATTTTTAAAGGCCCCTCCAAACTCGGCTGTAACCGTACTGCTATCGATATCGCGTATTCCACGGCTATTTACGCAAAGGTGTTTGGCATCGATCACACAGGCCACATCTTGGGTTTTCAAAACCTCCTGAAGCTCCTGTACTATCTGCCGGGTCAATCGTTCCTGTACTTGTGGGCGTTTTGCATAATAGTCCACAATCCTGTTCATTTTAGACAGGCCCACCACTGAGCCATTGCTGATGTATCCAATGTGGGCCTTTCCCACGATAGGCAGCAGGTGGTGTTCGCAGGTGGAGTAGAGGGTGATGTTCTTTTCCACGAGCATTTCGTTGTACTTATATTTATTGCTAAACGTAGAAGCCCTCGGTTTGCGCTCGGGATGTAGGCCTCCAAATATTTCCTGTACAAACATTTTTGCAACCCGGGTGGGGGTGCCTTTTAGGCTGTCATCGGTCAAGTCCAATCCCAAAGTGTGCATAATGTGCTTTACATCTTCCTTGATCAAGGCGATTTTTTCAATATCGCTCATTTCAAAAGCATCGTGGCGCATGGGAGTGTCGGTTATGTTGCCCACATGGTCATTGCCAATTTCCTCAATGGCCTTAAGTGATTTTTCTAAATCCATCAATTTCAAAACTTTTCTTTTATAAATGGAGGGCAAAGATACGCAATCACAAATTGTTAAAGATGGTCTCCCGTTCAAATTTTAGTGGACTTCCGTAGTTTGAGTTAAATAAAATCAGAGTGCTCTGGTCATTCTATTATAAGGTAGACCTTCACAACTTTATCGGTCAGTTAAAGAAAAAAAATCTGGTGGCAATTATGATTTTTGTGAACATTTACCTGGTTATTCTGCCCATTTTGCACAACGATGCCCAGGATCACTGGATGTGATTAATCTATTTTAAAAATCTTGCTTTACTGTTTCCAATGTTCTAATAGCTGTACCTTATATTTGCGCTATGGGTAAAAATAAAAATTTTAGGCAGGTTGTTTATAAATGCTACTATTATATTTTTTGAGTTCCAAAATATCGACTTCGAATTTTGAACGAAGCAATCAAAGAATTGGTAGAGCAGGAAATAAGAATGTTCTGGAAATGGAAGAGTTGCGAAAATGAAGAACTAAATGTTCAGGAGAACCATATTTGCTTTTCGGTTTCGGTGCCTCCCAAAGTCTATATCTCAAAATTGAAGGGAGAGATTAAAAGGTAAGATTGCAATAAAATTGTTCAAAAATTACCCAGAATTGAAGGCGAATCCCTATTGAGGCAATCATCCTTAGGCACGTGGTATTTTATCAACACCGTTGGCTTGGATGAGGAAATGATCAAGAAATACGTAAAATATCAGGAGAAAGAAGAGAAGCGCGTTGAGGATCGACAACAAAGGTTTTATTTTTGACACTACTTTTGCCACTCCCAAAGAGGGTAATCCAAAGCCACCTTCTTAGATGGTGTGATTTTTACTCCATTGGACTTCTGCATGGATTTCCTATACAAAATGAAATTTGACAAGTTGTCGCTAGATTGGCAGGAAAATTCTTAAAACTTAAACCCGAGGGAAAGTATAAAACTGCTATACACGGAATTGATGTCTGCCGATTCGGTAAACCCGGTGCTGTAGGGCTGGAAATTACTCTCTTGTTCCGATCGGGAATACGCTAGGTCAAAATTCACATTTCCGAAGTTATATCCGGTACCGAGCGAAAACCCGGAAAGATCTCCCACAACGTCGGTATTTTTGTAGGGGCTCTGCTCGTAATGGAAACCTCCTCTTAAACTCAAGTTGTTCAATCTGTACTCCGCACCCGCCTTAAAGCTGGAGGATCCTGTTAAATTATTTTTTATGGCGCGGTTTAAATCGCGGAAATAAGCATCGTTGGAGGGTCTAAATTCGAGATTTGAATAATCCTTGTAGGAATAATCAAAACTGACAAATCCAAATTGATTAAAAACATAGGCGACACTGGCCCCTACTTTTCCAGGTGTCCTTAAGGTGTAGTCTTCATAGACGTTAATAACATTGGGATTGATGACTTCCGTCCTGTTCCGGCCATCCACCGTATGGCGCGTTTCAAGGTATTGGGAGGTTTCCTCTGAAATCTGATACCAAGTGGGAGTGTCTAAATTAAGGCCGAAGCGAAAATTTTCCGCTACTTTGGCAATAGCTCCAAATTGGGCAGAAACCCCTGCTCCGTAAACGGAAAGGTTGTTTTCAAATCCAATCTTGTTCACCGGGGAGTTTATGTTGGCATTGGTTTCGAGGAAGACGTTGCTGCGGTCGAAATCAATGGTATGGGTATTGAGATTCACTCCAAAATAATAATCGTCCATCAACTGGGTAGCAAAGTTTAAAGTAAACTTGCTGTTATATCCTCTAGACAGATTTAGATATTCTTGATTAAAGCTATTGCCCCTTACGTTTGAGATATAGCTGGTGTTATTTGGATTTCCGGGGTCCACTGGATCGAAAAGATATCCCTGAAATCCCATAAATGCATTTTGGGCCTGTGGGCCTCTTGTTTCGCCAAGATACCTATAGAGGGAGGATATTGATTCCCCCGTCTGTAGTTGCAAAAGGTCTAACGGCAATCCCTCTGCTTGGGCCAAAAAGAAATTGTTTACAGAAGTGTTGCCTTTTCCTCCAAAGTAAATTTCGTTTTCAAAATTTCGCGCAACATCGTAATTTATTCCTATGGTAAACCTTCTAAACGCCGACCCTTCATGGGGATTATTAAAAACGAAAACCCCGCCCACTTGGTTTAAAGTAACATCAGTGGCAAACGATTTTTCCCGGTTGTTAAAATAAGAGGAAGAGTTTTCCATATCGGCCAGGGCTCCAGAGAGGGTAAGATGGCTCCTGAGAAATACGGCACTTCCCGCGGGGTTATGCGAAATGGCAGACATATCGCCACCCAAGGCGCCCATAGCTCCGCTAAGGGCGGTATATCGTGCAGTTCCCAGATTTTGTTCGGTACTGTAACGCAGCCCATCGGAAATCTGCTGGGCATGGATTCCGCTAATGACGAATAGCGACAGGAAAATGATATTAATTGCTTTCATGGAAGGTTTTTTCTTTTTGCGATTAAAATAAAGTGCCACAGCATTTTTGGAGATTTCCAAATTTGTTATGGCACATAATGTTATAAATCAGTTAGAGGATCAACCCCTGCCGCGACTTCCGCCACTGCTGCTTCTGCTTCCACCACTGCGGGTTCCACCGCTGGAGCGAATGCTCCCCCCGGAACTCCTTACGGAATTTGATCTGTTGCTTCTGGTGGGAGAGTAGCTGCGGGTATTGGAGCCACTGTTTCGGATATTGCTATTGGTTCGCGTGTTGCTTCTAATAGGGGTACTGCGAACATTGTTTGGCCGCGTGCTTCTATCAATCCTGTTCGGATTGTTGGAGCGGGTATTCCTAATTACGCGGGTAGAGTTTGATCGATCCACACGGGAATTGGTGTTTGCTCGAACATTATTTCTGTTTATCCTACGTGTATTTTCCGAGCGGCTATATGAATTTCTGGAGGAAGCTTCACTGGAACGGCCTCTATTGTAACTCGATCTGTTATAGTCTGTATTTCTTCTTCCCCGATTATAGGAATAATAGGGAGAATGAGGTGTATAGTAGTAAGGATAAGAATATCCATAGCCATAGTAGCCAGGGTATCCATAATATCCATAGCCATAATAGGGATAACCAAAACCCCAACTTATACCCCAATAAGGGGTGTAGTAGCTGTAATAAGGATAGCCCCAATAACCACGATACCAACTATAATAAGGCCTGTGCCAAAATCCATAACCATAACCAAAGCCTCCATAGTTATAAATGTTTACCGATATGTTTTGGGGATCACTGCCCCATGGGCCGTAACCATCACTGTAATTTTCTTCTATAATGATATTGCCTTCATCGTCCAGACGTTCACTGGTAGAATAGGCATCGATGTCGGTAAAAATGGCTCCCTCTTCGGGAACATCTTCATAAATATTTGTTTTTGATTCGAAATATTGTTTGTAGTAATTGGATCTTTCGTTTTGATCCTCTTGGGCAGCATTTTGTTCTTCAAAAGTGGTTCCCCCTGAAGCGTAAATGCCATCACTGTTGTCGTAAGCCTGCCGTTGGGTACCGCAGGAGACCATCATAATAGCTGTAACTCCTAATAAAATTGGGAGGGCTAATGATTTTATGGCAATTTTCTGGGTGGACATATCTATAGGTTTATATAATTGTTTGAATTCATAAAAATAAGTAGTTTTGCGGACAATAACTAATCCTTTAACAAGGTCGCAACATTTGTGCCAAACCGCTGAATATGGCAAAGAAACTAACAACTCGGGGTGAAGACTACTCCAAATGGTATAACGAATTGGTTATCAAGGCCGATCTTGCCGAAAATTCCGGAGTGCGGGGATGTATGGTAATCAAACCGTATGGTTATGCCATTTGGGAGAGAATGCAGGCCGAACTGGACCGCATGTTTAAGGAAACAGGACATGAAAATGCCTATTTCCCGCTTTTTATACCAAAATCTTATTTTAGTAAGGAGGCGAGCCATGTGGATGGATTTGCCAAGGAGTGTGCCGTGGTAACGCATTACCGACTTAAAAATGCAGAAGACGGCAGTGGAATTATTGTCGATCCAGAGGCAAAACTGGAAGAGGAGTTGATTGTGCGTCCCACCTCGGAGACGATAATCTGGGACACTTACCGCAAATGGATTCAGTCTTACAGAGATCTCCCCCTTTTAATAAATCAATGGGCAAACGTAGTGCGATGGGAAATGCGCACCCGCTTATTTTTGCGCACCTCAGAATTTTTGTGGCAAGAGGGACACACTGCCCACGCCACCGAAAAGGAGGCAATTGCCGAGGCAGAGCAAATGATGGAGGTCTATGCCGATTTTGCCGAAAACTATATGGCGGTTCCGGTATTAAAGGGTACCAAAACAGCGAGCGAACGGTTTGCGGGAGCATTGGAAACATATTGCATAGAAGCCCTGATGCAAGACGGAAAGGCTCTTCAGGCAGGAACTTCTCATTTTTTGGGCCAGAATTTTGCCAAGGCCTTTGATGTAAAATTTGCTGCCAAGGATGGAACTCTGGATTATGTTTGGGCCACTTCATGGGGAGTTTCCACTCGCTTGATGGGTGCCTTGGTCATGACCCATAGTGATGACAATGGTTTGGTCTTGCCCCCTAATCTGGCGCCAATTCAGGTGGTGATCATTCCCATTTACAGAAGTGAAGAAGAGTTTGATGCCGTGGATGCCGTAGCTAAAGAATTGATGAAAGAATTGCGCCGCGAAGGTCTCCGGGTTAAGTATGACAATCGCGATACCCAAAAACCCGGTTGGAAATTTAACGAATATGAACTTAAAGGCGTGCCTGTTCGTATTGCCATTGGGCCCAAGGACGTAGAAAAAGGAACGGTGGAGCTGGCCAGAAGGGATACCCTAACAAAAGAATTTATTGCGAGGGAAAAGGTGGTAGGGAAGGTGAGTGGCCTTATGGAGGAAATCCAGCAGAACCTCCTTGCCAAAGCCAAAGCGTATAGAAAGGAGCTTACTACAGAAGTTTCTTCCTATGAACAATTCAAGGAAGTTTTGGAAAATAAGGGAGGATTTGTTTTAGCACACTGGGATGGCACTGCCCAAACCGAGGAAAAGATTAAAAATGAAACCAAAGCGACCATAAGATGTATTCCTTTGGAAATGGAAAAAGAGCCCGGAACCTGTATTGTCACTGGAAAAACGTCGGTTGGGAAAGTGGTTTTTGCGCGAGCTTATTAAATTTTCAGCAAAAATGTAAATAAGATTTGCGACAATGAAAAATAGTTGTATTTTTGCACCCGCCTGCAAGACATAAAAAAGCAATTTTTTATTTTGCAGGTCCGCAATTCGAATAAGAAAATAATGGTCCGTTCGTCTAGGGGTTAGGACGCCAGGTTTTCATCCTGGTAACAGGGGTTCGATTCCCCTACGGACTACAAAAGGTTAGAATTTAATTAGCAGAAAATGGCAAACCACAAGTCAGCATTAAAGAAGATAAGAAGTAACGAAACCAAGCGTTTGCGCAATCGTTATCAGCACAAGACGGCTCGTAGTGCAATGAGAAAACTACAGGAGCTTACCGATAAGAAGGAGGCTGAGGCAATGTTGCCAACGGTTTCTTCCATGATCGATAAATTGGCGAAAAAAAACATAATCCATTCAAATAAGGCGGCCAATTTAAAGTCGAATATGGCAAAGCACGTGGCTGCGCTTTAAAAAAATATTTATTCGAATGTAACAGACCTTCCGCGAAACCGGGAGGTTTTTTTTGTGCTATTCCAAACCTAAATCACAATAAGACCCCGGTGGGTACCAGTGCCTCGCAATTTCCTCCATGTCTGAGAATATCACGCACGATGGTAGAGGAAATGTGCGAAACTTCAGGAGAGGAAATCAGAAAAACTGTTTCTATCTGAGCCATTTTAAAATTGGTTTGCGCTATGGGTTGTTCGTAATTTAAATCGGTTGCATTGCGCAATCCCCGCAGGATGTACCCGGCCTTATTTTCTTGGCAGAAACGCGCGGTGAGGCCAGTATAGGACAAAACCCTTACTTTGGGATATTCCTTAAAAGCTCTTTCAATAAATAAGATCCGCTCTTCCACCGAAAACATAGTTTTTTTGTCTGCATTTACCCCAATTGCCACTATCACTTCGTCAAATAGGGAAAGGGCACGAGCCACAATGTCTATATGCCCCAAAGTAATGGGGTCAAAAGTTCCGGGAAATACGGCGCGTTTCATAAAACAAGTTGATTTGCTAAGATAGAAAGTATTTTTTACACCGTACTTAATTTAAAAAAACTTCAGGACCAGGATAACAAGCGCGGCGAGAATAGTGGCCAACACGACTCCTCGGGCGCGGTAATACTGCCTCTTCTTAATGAATACAAAAAACACCAATAAGTTTAGGATTGCACCGAGCACTATCAGGCTGCCAAGAAAGTCATTCTGTTGGGCAAAGGAGATTGTCTCAAAGAGATCGAGTTCAGAAAAAAAGAAGATGTAAAGATAGGTTCCTGCAATATTGGATAGTAATCCTATTCCAAAGCCTATCAATATTTGAATAACATGTGGTTTCATAAGTGTTCTTTAGATCAAAGATCCCAGCCGTTGAGCTGATTGATGGCGTGGTGGGCCGTTAGGTCAAATTGTACCGGGACCACCGAGATATATCCTTGTTGGAGTGCCCATTCATCTGTGTCTTTTCCTTTGTCCTCGTTTACAAATTCACCGGTAAGCCAATAGTAGTCCCTGCCCAATGGATTGGTGCGCTTGTCAAAAATTTCCTTCCAGTGGGCATTGGCCTGTCTGCAGATTTTTATTCCGCGTATTTCGGAAGCTTTGAGTTTTGGGATATTCACATTTAAAACCACACCCTTGGGAAGCCCATTTTTTAAGGTCTCCAGGGCAATTTTTTTCACAAATTTGTGGGAGGGTCCAAAATCGGCCTCGTGGGAGTGGTCGAGAAGCGAAAACCCGATGGCGGGAATTCCCAAGGTCCCAGCTTCCACGGCGGCACTCATGGTGCCACTGTAGATAACATTAATTGACGAATTGCTGCCGTGGTTGATTCCGCTTACGCACAGGTCTGGTTTTCGCTTCAAGACCTCATTAACCGCCAGTTTCACACAGTCCACCGGAGTGCCGCTACAGCTGTATTCGGCGTGGGGTTGGCTCTCGGAGCTTTTGATTTTGGAACAATAAATAGCGTCGTTTACCGTTATTGCATGGCCCATGCCGCTTTGTGGCGAATCGGGGGCCACTACGCAAATATCCCCAATGTCGGCCATTATTTCTATTAAGTTGCGAATGCCCGGGGCATTTATGCCATCGTCATTGGTTACCAAGATCAGGGGACGTTTTTTGGTCATAGCATTTTAATTTATTCGAGGTTGTAAATTTACGGTATTAAAAACGTTTCGGCCTTTTTTCCCGCACGGTCCTCAAGGAAAAATGGTTTAACAAAATATTATTATGATTATCCTTTCGTGGCATGGTTTTTTGTATAATTTAGGCGTTGCCAATAATTTCAAGAAGATAATATGCGGATTATAAAAAAGAATTTTAAAGTACTGTTTCTTGCTGTATTCGTGGCCGTGGCCTCCTGCAGTTTTACCACCAAGGAATTCAATGATCCAGACAAAGATAAACTTTTGCTGGACCTAATAACTTATGTGCTCCAAAAAGGCCATTATGAGCCCAAGGATATTGACGATGCGTTTTCCAAAGATGTCTATAAAAAATTCATCAATGGTCTCGATCCGCTGAAACGCTATTTCTTGGCCTCTGACATAAAAGAATTCAGCAAATATGAAACGAAAATAGACGACCAAATTAAAGACAAGGATCTGGCCTTTTTCAATCTGGTTTACAACCGCTTCCTCGAACGAATGGAAGATGTGAAAAAATTGTATCCACAGGTGCTGGACAAACCATTTGATTTTACCAAGGAAGAGAGCATCGATGTAGATTACGACAATCTGGCCTATGCCCGTAATGCCCAAGAATTGAAAGATAGATGGCGATTGCAGTTGAAATTCAGCACGCTTTCCGGATATTACGACCAGGTAGAAGAGCAAAAGAGACAGGAAAAAAACAAAGATTCTATTCAAGTAGAATCTGATGTAGATTCTGCACTGGAAGACACAAAGATTTCCAATAAAAAGAAAGGAAAGGCAAAATCGGAACCCTTTGTGCCAAAGACGAGAGAAGAAATGGAGGAAAAAGCCCGGGAAACGACCAAAAAGTCATTGGATGAATATTTTGATTTTGCCCAGGACCTTCAGCGAAAAGACTATTTTGCCATTTACCTCAATACCATTGTAGAGCAATTTGATCCGCACAGCAATTATTTTGCGCCCCCCGACAAGGATAGGTTCGACCTTCAAATGTCTGGGAAATTGGAAGGAATCGGAGCGCGGTTGCAAAAGAAGAACGATTACATCACGGTAATAGAAATTATCAGTGGCGGCCCCGCATGGAGGAGTGAAAAAATTGAAGTGGGCGATGTAATTTTAAAGGTAAGACAGGAAAATGAAAAAGATCCGGTGAGCATTGTAGGCATGCGCATTGACGACGCCGTTAAATTAATTAAAGGTCCAAAGGGAACCAAGGTTACCCTTACCATAAAAAATGTAGATGGAACCATTTCCGATAAGGTTCTTACTCGGGATGTTGTGGAACTTGAGGAAACTTATGCCAAATCCTCCCTAATTGACCAAGGAGAGGATAAATATGGGTTGATCAATCTACCCCAGTTTTATTTTGACATGGACAATTACAAGGAGCGCAATGCGGCTTCAGATGTAAAAAAAGAAATCTTAAGGCTGAAGGAGCAGGGAATGGAGGGATTGATCCTCGATCTGCGCGACAACGGCGGTGGTTCTCTCCGTACGGCCGTGGATATTGCCGGTCTTTTTATCAAGGACGGGCCTGTGGTGCAAGTGGCATCGCAAGGCAACAAAGAAGTGCTGGAAGACCGCGATCGCGAGATCGTATGGGACGGTCCCTTGGTAATTCTGGTCAATGAGCTTTCTGCTTCGGCTTCCGAAATCTTGGCTGCCGCCATGCAAGATTATAAGCGGGCCATCATTATTGGCAGCAAGCAAACCTACGGTAAGGGAACTGTCCAGAATTTGGTGGACCTGAACCAATGGCTGCGCAAGAATGATTTGGGCGATTTAGGAGCCTTAAAAATAACTTCACAAAAATTTTACCGTGTTAATGGCGGATCTACCCAGTTGGAAGGAGTAAAGAGTGATGTGGTTATGCCCGATCGCTATTCCTATATCGATATAGGGGAAAAGGATTATGACAATCCTCTGCCCTATGACAAGATTAGCCCGGCCAAGATCGATGTGTGGAAAGGATATATTGACTATGAGGAAACCATCGCCAAGAGCAACGCGCGAATGGCCAAAAATAAGGAATTGCAGTTGATAGATGAAAACGCCCGCTGGATAAAGAAACGTCGTGATGAGAAGGAAGTGAATCTCAATTTTGACGCTTACAGCGCCGAGATTGAAAAACGCAAGGAAGAAACTAAGAAATATGAGGTAATAGATGAATATGACAACCATTTAACCTTTACCTCCCTGCCCTATGAAGTTTCGCTGATGGAAAAGGATAGCACGCTTACAGAAAAGCGTCGTCGTTGGCATAAAAACCTTAAAAAGGATATTTATGTGGAAGAAGCGGTACATGTGCTAAAAGATTTAAATGAAGGTGCGCTTAAGGCCGGTAAGGTAGCAGATATCAAAAATTAAAAGATTAAAGTTTATTAAGGGCCCATATATCTTGATATGTATGGGCTCTTTTTTTTGGTAACAACCTTGAAGTACCAATACCAAAAGATGCGGACTGAGGGGAAAAATTTCTTTATTTTTGGGGTGTGAAAAAATCCACTTCATTAACCGGAATTGCCCTTCAAAAGTTCAAGCGGAATAGTTGGGGCGTTTTAAGTTTCGCGTTTTTAATTCTTTGCGTAGTGTTGGCAATATTTGCCTATGCCTTGGCACCGGACAATTCCCGAAATGCCAATCAAATGCACCTCTCCATCCATTCAAAAAATCCGGGATTCACGGTGGAGATGCTGTCTATTCCTGCGCAGGTGGAAGATCAAAATGCATTGGATATATTTTTCTTCGGAAGGAAAACCGTCGCTTCAGAAATTCCCATTTCCAAATACCAGGTTGGTAAAAAGGGCATTGAGATTACCGAATACACTTCCGATGGAAGCGGTGGTCTGCAAAAGGAATACCCTCTTTTCTTGTTTCCGCAGGCAAATACTTCGGAAGAGATTCCCCAGAAATATATTTCAGAAAAAAAATTCCTGTTAGGAACCGATAAATACGGGCGCGACCTGTTGAGCCGAATGCTGATAGGAATGCGAATTTCCTTGGCCATTGGATTTGTCGCCGTCCTGATATCGCTAATCATTGGAATTTCCCTTGGGGCCATTGCCGGATATTACGGCGGAAAGATCGATGCGGCTATCATGTGGCTCATCAATGTCACCTGGTCCATTCCCACCCTTCTACTGGTTATTGCCATTACCTTGGCATTGGGAAAAGGATTTTGGCAAGTGTTCATCGCCGTGGGATTGACCATGTGGGTAGAGGTGGCCCGGGTAGTGAGGGGCCAAGTGATGGGCGTAAAACAAATGCAATATGTGACCGCTGCCAGAGCTTTGGGTTATAGGGATTGGCGAATTATTGGCAAACATATTCTGCCCAATAGCATGGCTCCGGTGATCATTATTTCGGCGGCAAATTTTGCCAGTGCCATCCTTATTGAAAGCGGACTTTCCTTTTTGGGTATTGGTGCACAGCCTCCCACACCCAGTTGGGGTGGGATTATCAAGGACCACTATGCCTATATTATTTTGGGAAAGCCTTTCCTGGCCCTTATTCCCGGAATTGCCATTATGAGCCTTGTCACCGCGTTTATGTTGATAGGAAATGCCCTGCGCGACGCGATGGATGTTCGGAATTAACCGTTAAAAAATTTAGCGGGGATTCTTTCAGTGATTGATAGTCCTATTTTTGCGATTTTGAAAAAATACGGTAATGGGGCTGTTCTTCCTTTATAGATGTACTGATTACTTAGATAATAAGGCTATGTAATCCGGGCCCCCAACTGCAACTTCAATTTCGATTTCAACTTCAATTTCGCTCTCATTACGAATAGTGATAATTGGCCCCATCTAATTTTACAAAAATAAAGAGCAGTATAGTAAAGCCCCATAGAGCAGAGCCTCCATAACTAAAAAAGGGAAGAGGGATTCCCACGGTGGGGAAAATTCCGGTAACCATTCCGATGTTGACAAAGAAATGGAGAAAGAGAATGGCGGCCACGCTGTAGCCGTAAACCCTTCCAAACTGGTTTTTCTGTTTTTCCGCCCGATAGATAATTCTGGCAATGAGCCCGATAAACAATAAGATAACGACCATACTTCCAGCAAAGCCCCATTCCTCGCCAACAGTGCTAAAGATATAATCGGTGTGTTGCTCGGGAACAAAGTTGCCCTTGGTTTGCGTTCCCTGGGTCCAACCCTTGCCCCACCAGCCGCCGTTGCTAAGGGCAATCTCACTTTGATGGGTGTTATAGCCAATTCCCCGGGCATCTACCTCTTTTCCCAAAAGGATGTTGAAACGATCGCGGTGGTGCTGTTTAAATACGTTTTCAAAAATGTATCCCACGGAAAAGACAAAAATGGTGCATCCCAGCACAATCATGATGTATTTTATAATATTTGGCCGTCGTTTGCGGTTCTTCAAAAAGAGAATTGCGGCAATCAATACAACTCCCGCGGTGGACCATGCCGCCCCAAAAGCCAAGGTGGAAACAAACAAAACGGCGGCAAAGAAACCTAAAAGCAAATACACCCCGTGTAGGCCTTCGCGATAAAGAGGAAAGATAAAGGCGGCGTAAACCAAAACACTTCCGGGATCGGGCTGGAGCATGATTAGCACACACGGTATGGCCAAAATCAAAAAGGCACCCACCTGGTGTTTCCATTGCTGCATATTGGTTTGGATATCGCTAACGTATTTTGCCAATGCCAGGCCGGTGGCAGCTTTGACAAACTCACTGGGCTGGATGCTAAATCTGCCAAAATCGTACCAGGCGGTAGTACCGGCGATAGTCCTTCCGAACACAAAAAGACCCACTAGGGATAGCAGCGATACAATATAAATCACGCTGGCAAAGCGTTCGTAAAATTTGGCTTCAATGGCGAGAACAAATACAATTAATATAAAACTCAAGCCTATCCACAGCATTTGTTTCCCATAAATCTGGTTCAGGTCGAAATACCCTTTGGCCGAATCGGTCAGGGAGGCCGAATATATATTCAGCCAACCCATGCTTACCAAGAGGATATAGATGAAAATGATGAGCCAATCAAAACGCACGTAGCTTCTTCCTGCAGTCATCAACGATTGATTGTAAAAGGTTTTCCGCTGTAGGGTTTGGCATATTCGTCTTCCAGACTTCCCTCCAGCACATATTTTTCCATGTCGGTACGCGTTATTTCGCCTTTAAGATATTTTTCTATCATCAAGCCAGCAATGCGTCCCGCCCATCGGGAACCCCAATACCCATTTTCGACAAATACTGCGATGGCAATTTTGGGATTATCCTTGGGAGCAAAGGCCACAAAAATGGAATGGTCTGTCAACTGCACCCGTTTCCCGTCAATCTTGGTAAAGTTTTCCGCGGTTCCGGTCTTACCACAAATTTCTATTCCCGGAATGCGCAAATAAGAAGCCGTTCCTCTTTCGTATACTTCGTGCATACCTTCCACGACCGGTTCAAAATATTTGGGGTCTACGGTGGTGTGGTGTTTTTCTGTAAATTTTGAGGGAATGGTATCGGGACCAATTATATTTTTTATAACATGAGGGGTGTAATAATACCCCCTGTTGGCGATGGCAGCGGTAAAGTTGGCCATTTGCATGGGAGTAAGCAGTACCTCGCCTTGGCCAATGGAGTTTGAAATTGTGGCCGTAGAAAACCACTTATAGGTGGGATAGTTATAGAAACGATTGTAAAATTTTGAATCGGGGATAAACCCTCTTTTTCCACTGGGCAAGTCATAGCCCAGGAAGTCTCCCAATCCGAAACTCGACAAATGGGCTTTCCAATGGTCGGTGCCTTCCTGTGGGGTAGGGTAGTGGTCTATGGACCGTCTGTAAAGTGTGGCAAAATAAGTGTTGCACGATTGGGCTATTCCATGGATCATGGCTGTAGGACCATGGGCACCGTGGCATTTCATCAACCGCCGGCCGTTGTAATAATATCCGCCGGGGCAGTTGATGCGTTCGTCTACGGTTACCACGTTTTCCTGCAAGGCAATTAGTCCTGTCAATGTTTTAAAGGGGGATCCTGGAGGATATTCGCCCATTAGGCCTCTGTCGTAAAGAGGTTTGGCAATGGTGTCGTACCACAGTTTTGTAAAATTCGCCGATCGTTCCCTGCCCACCAACAAGCTGGGATCGTAGCTGGGGGCAGTTACCAGAGCGAGTATTTCCCCAGTGGCCGGTTCTATTGCCACAATACCGCCTCGTTTATGAACCATAAGTTCCTGGCCATATTTTTGCAGGGTGGCATCTATGGTAAGTTGGATGTCGTGTCCGCGAACAGGAAGGGTGTCAAATATTCCTCCTTTGTAGGGGCCAATATCTCTGTTAAAGCGGTCTTTTTGTATATATTTTACGCCTTTTGTGCCGCGAAGAACCTCCTCATATTCCTTTTCCACCCCTGCGGTGCCAATGAGTTCACCCATTTGGTAATACGGGTTTTTTTCAATGATTGCATTGTTCACCTCGGCAATATAGCCCATTACGTTAGCCGAATGGTCCACCTGGTACTCCCGGAGGGAACGACGCTGAATATAAAAACCTTCATACTTGTACATTTTTTCTGAAAGTGAGGCATAGTCGGCCTTGTTGAGCTGCGGAATGACCACCGATGGCAACCTGGGGGAGTACACGCGAGCCTTGTGCAAAATTTCCTTGAAATCGTCCTTGGTGATTTTCAAAAGACTGCAGAACTCCAAGGTGTCCAATGGTTTCACGTCGCGTGGGATTACCATGACATCGTACGAAGGCTGGTTGCTTACCAGCAATTTGTTGTTTCGGTCAAACATATATCCGCGCTGCGGATAATCGTACATTATTTTTATGGCATTGTTCTGCTCGAGGGAATCGGAATTGCCATCCAAAATCTGCAAATAGAAAAGCCTGGCCCCGAAAAGGGCGCCGCTAAACAGAACCAATGCAAGTAGGACAATTTTTCTCATGACGGTTTCTTGTCAAACAAAATCAAGCTTCCAAAGATGATGACCAGGGTAAATATTCCGGAAAACAACGTAGATTTCAATAATAACAATATATGATTAAAACTGAAAATTTCAAGTGCAAACATCACAAAATGATGCAAAAAAATCATAGAGGCAAAATACGTAAGCCTTTCGGCGAGAGCTGCTTTCCGTATTTTAATGCTGTTGTATTCGTAACTCAATCCGAAGGAATATTTCAGCACTACCGGCCGTATGTAGGCAATAAAAGCAGAAGCGGCCGCATGTACGCCTCCGGAATCTTCAAAGATGTCGATGGAAAGACCCAAGAGAAAACTGAGAAAAATCAATAATCCCTTATTGCCGTCCAAGGGATAGAGCAAAATAAAAATAATATAAACGTAAGGATTGATATAGCCTGCCAGGTTGATGTTGTTGAGCAGAAATACCTGCAGAAACACCAGCACCACAAAGCGGAGGGTATTCATGATTATTTCGTTATTCTGCATCTTCCACTCCTTTTTCCAGTTTCAATATTTCCCCTGCCTCGTTGTTTTTGATCAAGTACACATATTGCAGGCTGGTCATGTCGTTAAACAATTTTACATTCACGTAGTAGTAATTGTCATCTTTGTCGGGCTTGTAATCCAAGACGGTCCCTATGGGAACACCTTCGGGAAAAATTGTGGACCTGCCACCGGTAATAATGGTGTCTCCTTTCATCATTTTTGCCAATCGGGGGATATCGATCAATTGCACCACGTTCGGATCTTTTGTGTTCCAGATGAGGGTGCCGAAATGGCTGGATTTTTTCATTTTGGCATTGATGCGGCTTTTGGTGTTCAAGATAGACTGCACCGTGGCATAATTATTTGAAACATCGCTTACAATGCCCACCAATCCATTGCTCGAGACAACCCCCATATCTATTTTCAGACCGTCTCGTTTGCCCTTGTCCAGGGTGAGCTGGTTTTTGGTCATGGAGTAATTATTGTTGATGACCGTGGCAGAAAGGTATTCAAATTTCGGAAGGCCCAAAGTATCAAGAGGAGGGATCTCGGCCATTTCCCTGTATTTTTCCAGCTCTTGCCTCAGGAGTATGTTTTCGTCCTGCAATTCCCTATTTTCCTTGGCCAGGGTGAGATAGCTGGTGAAATTGTTTTTCAGTTTATAGATTCCGCCGGTAATGTTGTTTGCCGAACTTACAAATTTTTCGTTGTGATAGTTATGGGTCTGGATGGTAAGCAATACCGAAATGGTAAACAGCAACGCAAACAACAGAAAGTTTTTATTGCGGATAAAAAAATATATGATCTGCTGCATGGCTGCGCTTGCTAATTCTAAATTTTAGGACGCCTATTTATCTTGTTGCTATTCTCTTTTCCAAAGAAGATGTATTGGACTTCTCTTGCTCGCAAATCGCTTTATGAACAAATAAATCGAGAGTCTATTTTATCAACACGCTTTTGTACTTGTTGAGGTTTTTCAGACAAATGCCTGTTCCCCTTACCACCGCCCGTAACGGATCTTCGGCAATGTACACCGGCAGGTCAGTCTTTTGCGATAGTCTCTTGTCCAAACCGCGAAGCATGGATCCCCCGCCGGCCAAATATATTCCGGTGTTGTAAATATCGGCGGCCAATTCGGGAGGCGTTTGCGAAAGGGTTTCCATAACGGCATCCTCAATTCGCAGTATAGACTTGTCCAGTGCCTTTGCTATTTCGCGATAAGAAGTTTCCACTTGTTTGGGTTTTCCGGTCAACAGGTCGCGACCTTGCACTTCCATGTCGTCTGGCGGTACTTCCAGATCTTCGGTGGCCGCTCCTATTTGGATTTTTATTTTTTCGGCAGTGCGTTCTCCCACATAAAGGTTGTGCTGGGTACGCATATAATAAACAATATCATTGGTAAAAACGTCACCGGCAATTTTCACCGACTTGTCGCAAACTATTCCTCCCAGGGCAATTACGGCTATTTCGGTAGTTCCTCCCCCTATGTCAACAACCATATTTCCTTTGGGCTGCATAATATCAACCCCAATACCAATGGCCGCGGCCATGGGTTCGTGTATCAAGTAAACTTCCTTGCCGTTTACCCTTTCGGCACTTTCCTTTACCGCGCGCATTTCCACTTCTGTAATTCCGCTGGGAATACACACTACCATCCTCAGGGAAGGCTTTAGCCATCTTTTTTTCAAGGCAGGAATATCACTGATAAACATGTTTATCATTTTTTCACTGGCGTCAAAATCGGCTATCACTCCATCCTTCAGAGGGCGGATAGTCTTGATGTTTTCGTGGGTCTTGCCCTGCATCATGGCAGCCTCCCGGCCAACGGCAATGATCTTGCCGGTGGTCCTGTCGCGGGCAACGATGGACGGGGCATCTACTACCACCTTGTCGTTGTGGATAATAAGAGTGTTGGCTGTACCAAGGTCAATGGCTATTTCTTCAGTCAGGAAGTCAAAAAATCCCATATTATAAAATTCGGGGGTTGAAAATTAAGGAGTTAGGTTCGGTTTGTTCAAATGTAATAAATTTTAATGCTTAAAATGACGGATGCCCGTAAATACCATGGCCATTTTGTGTTCATTGCAATAATCAATGCTCAGTTGATCCTTGATAGAACCTCCCGGCTGGATTACGGCTCTTATGCCCTCCTTATCTGCGATTTCCACACAATCGGGAAAGGGGAAAAAGGCATCGCTCGCCATCGCAGCTCCCTGCAGGTCAAAATCGAATGATTTTGCTTTTTCAATGGCTTGGCGCAGGGCATCCACCCGGCTGGTTTGGCCGGTACCACTGGCAAAAAGCTGCCTGCCTTTGGCCAAAATTATTGTATTGCTCTTTGTGTGCTTGCAAATTTTGGAGGCGAACAGCAGGTCATCTAACTCGGCTGCCGAAGGTTTATTGTCTGTAGGATACGTTAAAATTTCCGCACTGTCTGTAACGGTATCCCTTTCCTGGACCAAATATCCGTTTAAACATGTTCTTACGGTGTAAGGCTGCAGGACAGCAGGTTTTTTCACCAGGATAATCCGGTTTTTCTTTTCCTGAAGAATGGCCATTGCCTCATCGGAATAAGAGGGCGCGATTATTACCTCGAAAAAAAGGTGATTTATTTCCTTAGCAGTGGCTTGGTCCACGGTGCTATTGGAGATCAATATTCCGCCAAAGGCAGACACCGGATCGGCGGCCAAGGCGGCCATATAAGCCTCCAGCACCGAAGATCGCTGGGCAATTCCGCAGGCATTGTTGTGTTTCAAAATGGCAAACGTGGGTTCTTCCCTTTCAAATTCGGCCATTAGATTTACTGCCGCATCTACGTCCAAAAGATTGTTGTAGCTCAATTCCTTCCCGTGGAGCTTGTCAAAGATCTTATCAAATTCGCCAAAAAAGAAACCCTGTTGGTGGGGATTTTCGCCGTAGCGAAGTCTTTGACCATTGTTCTCGCTTATCTTAAGCGAATCAATGTTCTTATCCCTATTGAAATAGTTGAAGATTGCCGAGTCGTAATGAGACGAAACATTGAACGAGCGGGCGGCAAAGCGCTTCCGGTCTTCCAGGGAGGTACTGCCATCATTTTGGCTCAGCAACTGCAAAAATTCGGGATAGTCATTAACGGAAGAAACGCAGATGGTGTCCTTAAAATTTTTCGCCGCCGCGCGTATCAAGGAAATGCCGCCAATATCTATTTTCTCTATGATTTCCTCTTCCGAAGCACCCGAGGATACCGTTTTTTCAAAGGGATAAAGATCCACGATCACCGCGTCGATCTGCGGAATTGCGAATTGGGCCATTTCCTTCACATCGCCGTCGTGGTCTTGCCTGTTTAATATGCCACCAAAAACCTTTGGATGGAGGGTCTTTACCCTTCCGCCAAAAATAGAAGGATAGTCTGTGACATCCTCAATGGCGGTAACTTCTATTCCCAGGTCGTTGATAAATTGCTGGGTGCCACCGGTGGAAAATATTTTTACATTTTGTTCATGGAGTTTTTTAACAATTGGGGCCAGGCCTTCCTTGCTAAAAACCGAGATTAAAGCGGAGGTGATCTTTTTGGAATTGTTCATGGATGCAGATTATGCCAACATTTATAATTGAGCGGTGCAAAAGTACATAATTGCCGAATAAATTTGTAACATAGCAAAAGAGAAAACGTCATACTTTTGATATTTTTCCCTTCCGTTTTGATATATTTCCAAAAAAGAAGGAGGAAAGAAGGGAATTTGAAAATTGTAAATCGACAAATTTAGATGCTAATATATCTTCGCGTTTTAAAGGAAAGTTTCAATTTTGCCATCAGTGCGTTGAAGAACAACAAGTTGCGTACTTTTCTTTCTCTGGTGGGCGTAACCATTGGCATTTTTTCCATCATTGCCGTTTTGGCAGCCGTAGATTCCCTTAAAAAGGAAATTGAGGGCAGTATCAGTGGTTTGGACAATAAGACTATCATTATTATGCGGGTGAATTTTGGTCCCACCGATGTTCCCCAGTGGAAATGGGAACAATTTCCCGATGTAACTTTTGAGGAATACCAATATCTGGAGCGAAGTGTGCCCAATATCGAGGCTATTACCTACACCCTCAACGTACCCAATGAAACCATAAAATACGAGGAAAATCAAGTGGTCAATGTCCCCATAGGAGCCGTGACCGATAGCTATTACAATATTGAAAATCTCAAGCTGGCCGAAGGGAGGTTTTTTAACGCCTCAGAATCAAACAGCGGTTCGCACGTGGTTGTTTTGGGAGACGAAATAGCCAACAAATTGTTTGGTGGCGGCGCTCAGGCCATTGGTAAAAAAGTGAGGATTTACGGCAGAAAATTCACGGTTATCGGTGTGTTGGCCAAAGAAGGTGCGGGGTTGTTCGGAAATTCAAAGGATACCTCGGTGTGGATTCCCGTAAATGTACTGCGGAGAATTTACGGCGACAATAACAAGAACACCTTTCCCCAGATTGTGATCAAACCCAAAAGAAATGTGGACAATGCCGAATTTATTGCCATGCTCACCCAGCAATTGAGGTTAAAGCGAGGGTTAAAACCCAACCAGATCAATGATTTTTTTGTCAATCAGTTGCAGGGGCTTACTGATTTTATTGACAACATTACCAAGAGCATGAATATCATTGGCCTTATCATCAGCGGCTTTTCCCTCTTGGTCGGTGGCTTTGGAATTGCCAATATTATGTTTGTGAGCGTAAAGGAACGTACAAATCTTATCGGCATCCAAAAATCCTTGGGGGCGAAAAACAGGTTTATCCTTTTTCAATTTTTGTTTGAAGCAATTATTCTTGCGGTGATAGGAGGGCTTATTGGTCTGGTGCTGGTTTTCATTGTATCGGTGGTTGCTTCGCAGTTTACTGGAGATTTCCAATTTGTGCTCTCCCCGTGGAACATGTTTTTGGGAACGGCTATTTCGGCCATAATTGGGTTGATTTCGGGCATTCTTCCGGCCGTTTCCGCCTCCCGGCTCGATCCGGTGGAAGCGATTAGAACGGGAATGTAATGGTTTCTAGAATTCCAAGGGGAGATTTTCAGCCACTTCTTCATTTACCCATTCCAAAAACCGTTCGTCTTCAGCAGAAAACGGATCTTCTGTATGAGAATCGATATCTATTTGCCCAATGTTTTTCCCGTTCTTGAACAAGGGAACAACAATTTCGGCCTTTACGTGCATACTGCAGGCAATATAGTTGTTTTGTGCCTTGACATCGGGCACGACAAAATTGGCATTGGACACCGCTACTTGTCCGCAAATTCCCTTTCCAAACGGGATGGTTTCATGGTCGGTAGGTTCTCCGGCAAAGGCTTTTAAGTGAAGCGTGCGGGTGGTATCATTGCTGAAATAAAACCCCACCCAATCGTAATACCCCACTGAAGTCTGCAGCAGTTCACATACGGCGCGCAAACGTTCTTGTTCGGTTGCCGCAGAATTGGACAAGAGGGTTCTTATTTTTGGTTTTAAATGGGAAAAAGGCATAACGTGTGGTTTTGGGATGTCCAAAAGTATTGGAAAACCCCTACATTCGCCAAGAACAAATACTGTATTTTTGTTAAATTAAGCCTGCGAAATTTGGTAGCACTTTTTAAGAAATACAAATCGGTACTGCGTTTTCTCGGCCTTTTTATAGGCACCTACCTTTTGCTTGGGTTTCTTTACGCCTGGTATCTAAAACGATGGGGGGGAAGCGATTATTTTCCAGATTTCCTCACCCATCTTGTCGCCCGTCAGAGCGGGGAAATACTGCAAAGTTTAGGTTATACGGCCCAATTGTTTCCGTATGGCCAGGACCAGGGAATGTTGCTGACCATAGCAAATTCATACTCGGTGAACATTGTGGAAGGCTGCAATTCGGCAAGTGTAATTATCTTGTTTGTTGCTTTTGTAATTGCATTTGCGCAAAATTTAAAAAAAACCGTCCTCTTTTTACTGGCGGGAGCCATTCTTATCTACATTATCAATTTATGGCGAATTGTGTTTTTGGTCATTGCCCTTTACAGATTTCCCGAATATCAAGACTTTTTGCACTCCATTGTATTTCCCGGGATTATATACGGTTTTGTGTTTTTGCTGTGGATGGTGTGGGTGAGATTGTTGCAGGTGAAGGAGGCGCGATGAAAAAGGGATTTCGGACCATAGGAATAATCTTGGCCATCGCAGCTCTGGTGGCGGTGAGGATTTTTGAGGATGAAGTGTTTTACGATCCTCTCCTGGAATTTTTTAAAGGAGATTACAAGACAATGCCCCTGCCAAAGCTGGATATGTTTACGCTGAATGTAAACCTCGCCTATCGCTATTTTCTGAACACATTTTTTTCCTTGCTGGTCCTGGGGCTCGCTTTCTGGAATTGGGGGGTGGTGAAATTTTCTGCATTTCTCTACCTCGGGCTGTTTTTGTTGTTGCTTCCCCTTTTCAATATTGTTTTCTTTGCTTCTTCCAACGGCGAGGGGTATTTGATGCTCTTTTACGTACGGCGGTTTCTCATACAGCCGCTGTTGCTTTTGCTGCTGTTGCCCGCCTTTTATTTTCAGATTTTCAAATCGGGTTGAATTTTTGATATCTTTGTTCAACTAAAAACCTATTCACAATGAAAAAACTGTCTATTCTTTTTGTAGTGCTTTTCAGCATTGCTTTTATTTCCTGCAAGGACAACCACAAAGAGGCCGAGCCCGAGGTAGCCACCGTGGACAATTCGGCCGATGCCAAGGAAACCTACGAAGTGGCCCAGACTGATGTGGAATTCAACGATCCTAAGGTGGAAGCCATTTTCAAACAATACCTGCATGTTGAAAACGCTTTGGTAAACACCGATGCCGAAAAGACCGCTGCCCAGGCGGCCAAACTGGAGCTGCTGATGAAGGAGCAGGAGGTGGATGCCGAAACCCACGCTGCCGTTGCCGCAATGGCAGAAGCTAAGGGTATTGATATTCAAAGGGAGAACTTTGAAACGCTGAGCATGGGTATGGAAAAACTGTTGCAGGGCTCCCTTAATTCCGGGACTCTCTACAAACAGCATTGTCCTATGGCATTTAACAACAAGGGAGCTTCCTGGATTAGCAGCAGCCGCGAGATCCTCAATCCTTATTTTGGGGATAAAATGCTAAAGTGCGGCCGGGTAGAGGCGGAAATACGATAGCCGAGAGCCAAAAAAAAAATCTTACAAACCACCGGGGTCTGAAATTGTATTTCAGGCCCTTTTTGTTGGTTCGTCTTCAGGTTCAGGGCATAAATAACTTTTCTGTTCAAGGATTTTTCGTATTTTTGGGGATTGATGAAAAAAACCATTTCCATATTTCTCTCGGTTTTGATGCTCGCCAGCAGCTCGGGCATTGCCTATGCGCAGCACTTCTGCGGCGGGATGGAAATGATGTCCAAGATTATGCTGGGCGAAAAACACCTTTCCTGTGGAATGGATATGGACGATTCCGAGGTGCCCTGCGAAAACAAAACCCTGGCCCAGGAGCAACACGATTGCTGCCAAAACCAGATCCTCAAAATACAGACCGACGAGAATTTTGCCAAGGCCTCTTTTGACCTTCAACTGGACAAGACCTTTGTGGCAGCATTCTTCGCTGTCTTCATTCTTTCCGAAGTGGAACTTTCCGCTTCCAAAACAACCGCCTTCGCGGATTATTCCCCACCTTTTCTCAGGCAGGATCTGAACATTCTGTACGAGACCTTTCTGATTTGATTTTTCGATTTTAAAACCGGCCCACTTCCGGCAAGTGGAAATCCGTGGTACCCGAAACTTTCGGAATACCCGGTGCAAAACTTTAAAATCATTTTATCAACCCATCCTT
>JACDJA010000061.1_pt1 | contig 166031 bp, 123 predicted proteins | sample 7449241 | NCBI WGS metagenome assembly JACDJA01 (sample SAMN14253289, study PRJNA609438) | sludge metagenome | isolation source: initial anaerobic sludge | collected 2018-12-20 | reverse complement strand
ATTTCTTGTAATTTTGTCCATATTATCCGCTTTAAGTGGAATCTTTAAAGGGAGCATCTGGTCCAAAACAAAGAGCTCCCTTTTTTATGAAGTTAAGGTAAAAATTAATTCCGTTTACCGGACGCCAGTGAATCAAAAATCATGAATGCCATTATCATAGAAGATGAACAACCTTCAGCGCGGTATTTAAAACGGATGCTGGAAAAACAGGATGTTTCCGTAGGAAAAATGCTGCACAGCGTGGAAGAGAGCCTGTGCTGGTTTCGGGACAATGCGCATCCCGATCTCATTTTTCTCGATATTCAATTAAGCGACGGACTTTCCTTTGAAATCTTTGACGAAGTGGAGATAAAGAGTGCCATCATCTTTACCACGGCCTTTGATGAATATGCCCTGCAGGCCTTTAAGCTGAACAGCATTGACTATTTGCTAAAACCCATCGATTCTGAAGAACTGCGCAAGGCGGTGGAAAAATATAAACGGTTTAAGCCTTCGGAAAAGCTGCAGTTCGATTTTGAGGAGATCAAGAAACTGTTGGTGAATCCTGTGGAGCGGGAGTACAAAAAGCGGTTTACCACCAAGATTGGGCAACACATCAAGATGATTTCCATAGACGAGATAGAATGTTTTTATTCTGAAAACAAGGGCACCTATGCCCATACGTTGGACGGCCGGGATTACCTTTTGGAAACCAGTCTGGAGCAATTGGAGCAAGAGCTGTCGCCGGAAACCTTTTTTCGCATAAGCCGGAAGTTTTATATTAACATCAATGCCATAAAAGACATTATTTCCTATACCAATTCGCGCTTGCAGCTCAAGCTGAATTCATATAACCAGCAAGAAGTAATCGTCGCCCGGGAGCGGGTACGGGATTTTAAGTTGTGGTTGGAGTAGGAAAGATTAGATTATCAAGTTGAACGGTATGATTTTATCCGGCCAATTATTCTTCCGGCAATTTAGGGATTGTAAAGAAGGTAATCACCCAAACTCCAAAACTTTGTAATAGTTCGTAACCTATGTCCCCCTATCGCGAGGGTCCCGCTGGTGACCTATCTCTATTTCGAGTGTCCAAAACAACCAAGGATCAACCCACTGCGTATTCAGGTGAATCCTTATCATCATGCTTTCGCGCCCTCCGCGCCGACTCCGTGCTCCCTGCGAGAAACCAATTATTGTATGATTTTCATAGTATGAAAAGACAACAGATAAAATGAAATCAAAATAATTGTATTTTAGAATGATGGAAAAAATTGGTGAAATAGAAATCAAAGTCGTCGGGAAATCAGGAAATCATGACTTGAGTTCTGATAATTATGAAATTAAGCATATTACAACAATTTTGCAAAATGTGGAAGATCTCTTGTATCCCAATAACCAAAAGGATAGGCTTATTATAACCTATAATATTCATGAAGGCTCTAACCTTCATATTTTTAAAACAACTATCCAGGCGGTGATCGGATTCAGTGCAGTACTGACTCAAGTTCAAACAAATGAATCTATCGACTTTTTAGAACTAAAAACCGTCCGAGCAATAGAAAATATTCAAAATTTATCGCGACAGAAGAATTATTAGTTTCAAATAAAGACGTCTTTAAATGATTATTCCGAATTGACGATTAATCCTTCATCACAATTTTGTATGACAAAAAATACGTGGGTTGATCCCGAGTTTTACTTCTATGGAATCTTAAAGATGCAAGGAAAGACTAAAGCCAAAATTCATTTGGATACCAAGGAATATGGATATTTGTCAATAGAAACGGGTGAAGAATTTCTGAAGAGAAAGGGAGGAAAATCTACTTTATAAACAATTCGGTGGTCGCGCATCAGGAAAACAAAACATTGAAACGGGTGAAATTGACCCGAGATCACTTTCATTGATCAAAAAGGCGAAAAAAAGTTGGAAATATGTTGGTTCTGATGAATGGTTGTTTAGTTTAAGAGGAGGATAGCTTTTTTATTCGTCTTCTCAAGGATGAGGATACCGGAGAATTCGCAAAGATTGTTTTTGGCGAAAATAAAATTAACATAGAAAAATTATCTCCTCGGCTATTATTCCCAACGTTTCAAAACTTTTTGCCAAATGTGACCTAGATAAGAATATTTCACATTTTGTCACTTCTGACATTTATTCGAAAAGCACTTTAACTTTATTGAAAAACGGAACTATACCAAAATACGATATAATCAATATCGATATTCCGTTTACAGAAACATTTGGCCTTTTAGATTTATAAAAAAAACACCGGCACGAACTCCATTGGGGCCTGTCTCTATTCCAAGCGCCCAAAACTTACGATAAACCTCTGAGCCAATTCCGCGCGCCCCTCTGCGATAAACCCCGGGAGTAATAACGAGCAGGGGATTTATCTTTTAAAAAGCTAAAATTTACTTGTTCCTCTCAATCCACTCCCTCGCGTTCACAAGTGCTTGAACCCATGGAGAAATTGCGTCATTCTTTCTGTCTTCGGGATAGTAGCCCCAGTTCCATGGGAATATAGAACGTTCCAGATGCGGCATCATCACCAGATGACGGCCAGTGTTATCGGCCATCATCGCCGTATTATAGTCGCTGCCATTGGGGTTGGCGGGCAGTTTGTCGTAGGCATATTTTCCCACAATGTTATAGTGGCTTTCCTCTTTTGGAAAGCTGAATTTGCCTTCCCCATGGGCGGCCCAAATTCCCAAGGTACTGCCGGCCAATGAAGACAGCATAACCGAATTGTTCTGTGGAATGGTCACTGAGGTAAACACACATTCAAATTTTCCGGTGTCGTTATGTAGCATTTTCGGTTTTTCTTCATCTTCTGGATTGAGCAAGCCCAGTTCCACAAAAAGTTGGCAACCATTGCACACCCCCAATGAAAGAGTATTGTTCTTGGCGAAGAAATTGTCCAAAGCTCTTTTGGCCCGTGGATTGTAAAGAAAGGCTCCCGCCCAACCTTTGGCACTTCCCAAAACGTCGCTATTGCTGAATCCTCCCACGGCCACGAGAAATTTAATCTCTTCCAGATCTTCGCGACCCTCAATCAAATCAGTCATGTGCACATCCTTCACGTCAAAACCGGCCAGGTGCATCATATAGGCCATTTCCCTTTCACTGTTGCTTCCCTTTTCGCGTATAACCGCTGCCTTGGGTCTTGGGGAGGTGTTTCCGATAGCGTGAAGTTTTCCTCGAAAATCCTTGGGAAAATTAAATTTTAGGGGCTGTTTCTTATAATTGTCAAACCGCTCCTTGGCGTACACTTCACCACTCTGGTTTTTGTCCAATAAATATGAGGTGCGGAACCAGGTATCGCGAAATTCGGCAATGTGGAATTCCAACTCTTCCCCATTGTTTTTTATGCGAAGGGTTTCCGTAGTGGTAACCGAACCAATTTTATGAAAAGCAATTTCTTTTGCCCTAAGCACTTCTTCAACGGAAGTATCTTCCGAAGCTTGGAAAACCACACTGCAATTTTCGGCAAAGAGCAATCTTACGGAGTCGGTTTCACCTAAAGCGGAAAGATCCAAATCTGCGCCTAAATCCAAATCGGCAAAACACATTTCCAGCAGAGTGGTAATCAGACCACCGGAAGCCACGTCGTGACCGGCAACAATTTTTCCGGTGCTTATCAGGTACTGCAAGGTGTTAAAAACCGTTTTTACGTATAGGGCACTTTTAACAGTGGGCGCCTCTTTTCCAATAGTATTTAAGATTTGGGCAAAGGAAGAACCGCCAAGCTTAAAATCGTCTTGTGAAAGGTTGATATAATAAATGCTGCCACCGTTTTTTTGCAGAACGGGCTCCACCACTTTTTGAATGTCGTTGCAATTTCCCGCGGCGGAGATAATCACCGTTCCGGGGGAGATTACTTCTCCATCCTTGTATTTCTGTTTCATGGACAAAGAATCCTTGCCCGTAGGCACGTTGATTCCCAAATCGATTGAAAACTGCGACACCTCCTTTACCGCGGCGTACAGTCTGGCATCCTCACCTTCATTGTTGCAGGGCCACATCCAGTTTGCCGATAGGGAAACGCTTTTCAGCCCATCCTTTAATGGGGCCCAAACAATGTTTGTCAATGCTTCTACAATGGCATTTCGGGAACCCACCGCCGGATCTATCAAGGCCGTAAGAGGCGAATGTCCAATGGAAGTGGCAACCCCTTCTTTTCCATGAAAATCCAAAGCCATCACCCCACAATTGTTTAGGGGAAGCTGTAGAGAACCAGCCGTTTGTTGTTTGGCCACCCGTCCCGTAACACATCGATCTACCTTGTTGGTAAGCCAATCTTTGCAAGCCACCGCTTCCAATTGGAGCACTTGCTTGAGATATTCTTTAATTTTTACTTCACCGGCGGGTGGGATGGAAGCAGAGTAATCGACATCCTTATAGTTGCGATTTACCGTTTTATCTTTCATGATGGTTTTGGGAGAGCTGCCAAACATATCTTCCAAGGCAAAGTCCATGGGTTTTTGGCCGTTTTCTTTTTCAAAGCAAAACCGTCTGTCGCCGGTTACATGGCCCACTTCATACATAGGAGATCGCTCGCGATCGGCCACGCGTTGCAACTGTCGGATATTTTCACTGCCTATAATCAACCCCATTCTCTCCTGGCTTTCGTTGCCCATAATTTCCTTATCGGAAAGGGTAGGATCACCGAGGGGAAGTTTGTCCAAGAAAATCCTGCCGCCGGTATCTTCCACCAATTCGCTTAAACAATTTAAATGGCCGCCAGCCCCGTGGTCGTGAATGGAGATGATGGGATTATTCTCGCTCTCCACCATGGCACGAATGGCATTGGCAGCGCGTTTTTGCATCTCCGGATTGCTCCGCTGAATGGCATTGAGCTCAATGCCGCTGTGGAATTCGCCTGTGTCTGCCGAAGAAACTGCCGCACCGCCCATTCCTATTCTGTAATTTTCGCCTCCCAGCACTACAATCTTGTCGCCTTGGGATGGCTTCCCTTTTATGGCTTGGCTAGCCTTTCCGTAGCCAATGCCGCCGGCGAGCATGATTACCTTGTCATAGCCCAATCTCCGCGCTTCCTCCTCATGTTCAAAGGTAAATACCGAGCCCGCAATGAGGGGCTGGCCAAATTTGTTGCCAAAATCGGAGGCCCCATTGCTGGCTTTTATCAAAATATCGAGTGGGGTTTGATAAAGCCATTCTCGTTCCACCATTCCTTTTTCCCATGGTCTGTCGTCTGCCAATCGCGAATACGAAGTCATATAAACCGCTGTTCCTGCCAGTGGCAACGAGCCTTTTCCTCCCGCCAGACGATCGCGAATCTCGCCGCCGCTGCCGGTTGCGGCACCGTTGAACGGTTCTACGGTGGTAGGAAAATTATGGGTTTCGGCCTTTAGGGAAATTACACTTTCAAAATCTTTTTCCTCATACCAGTCGGGCTTATCGCCGCTCTTTGGTGCCCATTGTTTTACCGTGGGACCTTGTACAAATGCCACATTGTCCTTATAGGCCGAAACGATGGAATTGGGGTTTACCTGTGATGTTTTTTTGATAAGTTTGAATAGGGAGACGGGCATTTCGTGGCCGTCAATTTCAAAAGTGCCGTTAAATATTTTGTGTCGGCAATGTTCGCTATTAATTTGGCTGAATCCGAAAACTTCGCTGTCGGTAAGGTTCCTCCCCAATTTCTGGCAGAGGTTTTCCAGGTATTCCACTTCTTCCTCGTTGAGAGCGAGGCCTTCTTTTCTGTTGTATTCTGATATGTTCTCAATTTCAATGGTGCCTTCGGGCTCTATGTGGATATCGAAAATTTCCTGGTCCAGTTGAGCGTATTTTTGGGAAATCATCGAGTCGTACTGCTCTCCCTTTTCCCCGTGGAATTCCTCAATTCGAATTATTCCTTCTATGCCCATATTTTGGGTGATTTCCACAGCATTGGTGCTCCATGGCGTAACCATGGCCGCCCGGGGTCCGATAAAATTTTGGGAGCCAATGGGCAAGACTACCGATTGAGGGATTAAGGGTCGATGGCCAAATAGCCACTGTAGCTTGACAACATTTTCTTCTGAAATATTTCCGTTTGTCTGGACAGCGTAAACGGTGTTTTCGGCATTCCCAAAAAAGTGAATCATCCTGGATGTCTTATTAGATTATTTGAAGGTGCAAAGGTAACTTAAATAGAAGAAATAGAAAGATATGCCCTATGAGGTTATCTTAAGGTTTTGAACAACAAAAAAGAATGGACCAATGAGCTTATTAGGGTGAAATGAGAGGGATGGCTATTCTTTTGCTTCTTTCTTTCGCTGCAGCAAGGAAATATAAAAACCGTCAAATCCCGTTTTGCTCGGTCTGATTTTTTCTTCCTTGACTAGGGCAAAATCCTTGCCCGCTTCGCTGTTGAGAAAATATTTTACCTGTTCCTCGTTTTCCGAGGGCAAAATAGAGCAAGTGGCGTAAACCAGTTCGCCGCCTGGCTTGACCATACGAGAATAGGAACTGAGCAATTCCTTCTGGGTTTCGCGGATGGAATCTAAAAATTCGGGCTGCAGCTTCCATTTTGTGTCGGGATTCCGCTTGAGTACTCCCAACCCGGAACACGGAGCATCTATCAAAACCTTATCGGCTTTTTCAATCAGTTTTTTGATCACTTTTGTGGAATCGATGGTCCGGGTTTCAATATTGAAAATGCCATTTCTTCGCGCGCGTCTTTTTAGCTCGTTAAGTTTGTTTTCGTAAACGTCCATGGCGATCAATTGCCCCTTGTTGTCCATAAGGGTTGCGATGTGGAGGCTTTTTCCGCCCGCTCCGGCACAGGCGTCTATTACGCGCATTCCCGGTTGGGGATCGAGTATTTCGGCCACTTTTTGCGAAGAGGCGTCCTGAACTTCAAACAATCCATTTTTAAAAGCTTCGGTGGTAAACACATTGCTGCGCTCCTTTAGCTTTAAAGCCTGTGGATAGCCTTTCAATATTTCAGTTTCTATGTCCAGATCTGCCAACTCGTTCTGTAGTTGGTCCACGGTAGTCTTTAGGGTATTGACCCTTAAAACCACGTCTGCCATCTGGTTGAGGGCAGCCAATTCGGCATCCCATTGTTTTCCCAGCTCTTTTTCTCCCAGCTCATCGAGCCAATCGGGAATGGATTCGCGGTATTTTCTTATTTTGGACAGTTCGTCAAACCGGCCTTTGATACGGCGGGTGGGGGTATCTTCAAATTGTTTCCAGTCGGGAATTTTAATACCGTTCAAGGTGGCCCATACCGCAAAGAGGCGAAAGAGATTGGCTCGGGTAAAAGGTTCCTTTACTTCGGCTATTTCGGCATACAGGCGTTTCCATCTTACAATGTCGTAGGTGGTTTCGGCAATAAAGCTTCTATCGCGGGCGCCCCACCGTTTGTCGCGTTTTAACGTATTCTTCAGCACCTTGTCAGCCTGTTTGTTTTCGTTGAAAATTTGATCTAGGGAATCTATTGTGGCAAATACCAGATTTCGATGCAGTTTCATGACTTATTTTTTTTCGGAATTTAGGAAAGGAATGACTTTCGCTGAAAATCACCTTTTTTGGGCGTGGCAAAGATATCTAATTCCTGTGGATAGGCGGCCCATTTAAAATCCAATTTTTAGCTGCCACGGCATTTATTTGGCTTAAATCAAATGGCTGAATCTGCGGTGCTTCCGAAGAGGAGTAAATCAAAATCTGAACAATTCCGATAGGTGAAATTCTTAATGCTAATCAACTTATTGCTATTTTTGGGGCAAAACCTAACGCATGCGCATTTCCCTATTCTTTATCCCTCTTTTACTTTCGTCGCTATTGATGTCTTGTAACAAAAAGGCCGAAGTAGATTTCAATTCGGTACAAATTTCCGATGTTTTTGTTGACAGCCTTAACATTCGGGCCCTCTATCCCTTGGATGACGAGAGGGTGTGGTTTGCCGCCAACCACGGCAAGGTGGGATTGATAGATGGCGATACTCCCAAGCTCGCCGTAATAAAATACGACGATTCCTTTCTCCATTTTCGTTCCATTGCCGCTACCGAGGAAGCTGTTTTTGTATTAAGCATAGCCAGTCCTGCCGTGCTGTACAAGATAGGTTTTAACGGCAAAGAGGCCACCAATATCGAAGAAGTGTATAAGGAAAGCGGGAGCAAAGTGTTTTACGATTCCATGAAATTTTGGAACAACGAGGAGGGGATTGCCGTGGGAGACCCGGTGGAAGACTGCATGTCTGTGCTCATTACCCGCGACGGGGGAAATACCTGGAAAAAACTGCCCTGCGAGAATTTACCCAAGGTAAAGAAGGGAGAGGCCGCCTTTGCGGCGAGCAATTCCAATATTGCCATTTTTGGCGACCACGCCTGGATTTCCACGGGCGGACAAAATTCACGGGTTATGCATACGGGCGATAAAGGCCATACCTGGGAAATCTATGATACTCCCATTGTTAGGGGCAAGGCCATGACGGGAATATACTCCATAGATTTTTACGATGAAAACCGCGGTATTATTTTCGGGGGGAATTGGGAGGATAAAACGTTCAACAAAAAAAACAAGGCGGTAACCCAAGATGGAGGAAAGACCTGGCAGTTGGTGGCCGACGGGCAGGAGCCGGGCTACCGGTCTTCGGTAAAATACGTGCCGGGATCAGAGGGAAGGGCCATTGTGGCCGTGGGCTCGCCCGGGATATCCTTCAGTGCCGATGGCGGCAAAAACTGGAAACAACTTTCGCAGGAAGGGTTTTTCAGCATTGAATTTGTCAATGACAGCCTTGCCTTTGCCTCGGGAAACAGCAGGATTTCAAAATTGGTTTTTCGCCAATAAGTCGCTGCCACAGATTTATTCGAAATGGCTTTTCCGCGGAAAGACTGTTTCTGCTTTAGTATTTCGTCAACACTATTTTATGAATTGTTTGGCATCTTTGGAATAAGGTATTGGGAATATTTGCGTTCTTAAGGTTACTAATTCTAAAAACCCAACTTATGAACACAATTCAAAAATTAAAGACTTCTTTCTTAGCCTTGGTGGCGGTGAGTGCCTTTACGGCCTGCTCTGATGATGACACTACTCCTTCTGTGGATAACGACAAAGGAAAACTGGGCATTTATGCCTCTGCCAGTTACGCTCCCAATAAAAACACCAACACCGCGGGGCGTACCGCAAGTGTGGAGGTATCCCGTTTTAGGGTTAACCTGGAAGAGATTGAACTGGAATACGATGAAATAATAGACGAAAACAACCTCTATAACAGTGAGGATGAAATAGAGTTGCGCGGCCCGTTTGAGGTAGATCTACTATCGCCAGAACCGGTGAGGATTGTCGACATTACACTCCCCAACGGCCGTTTGGAGGAAATTGAATTTGAATTTGACAAAAGCGATAACCCCGCCAGCGAATTGCACAACAAAAGCATGCTGATGGAAGGAACCATCAACGATATCCCCTTTGTCTTCTGGCATGACTTTGAAGAGGAAATAGAAATTGAATTTGACGATGATGGTGCCTACACGGTGATCAACAATGACGAAAACGGAATTTTGATCAATTTTGATCTTTATGCCGTTCTCAATGGCACCCCCAGCGTGGATCTTTCCCTGGCCACTGACGGCAATGGCGATGGGATTATAGAAATTAGCCCTTCGGACACCGATGGCAATCAAGCTCTGGCAGAGGCCTTAAAACAGGCCATCAAACAGCAGATTGATATTCTTGAGGAACAGTATGATTAATTAATTTGAAATTTTTAATCAACACCGGAAACTTGATTGGCTCCGGTGTTTTTTTTGGGTAAAAACTCACCTGATTTTAAATCTCCTGCGAATTTGGATTATTCTGCGGTGACGGGCCGGTAAAGACTTGGATCAGTGTGGCAAGAGCCATTACCAGCGCGCATCCTACCAGGTTAAGCCACAGGTAGGGCATCAAATCGATATACCAGATGTAAATAATGACCAACTGGGTAATTATGGCGGCGATAAATACAGCCTTTCCGCTTACGTATTTTATAAAAAAGGCCAGGAGAAAAATTCCCAGAACATTCCCATAAAAAATGGATCCGATGATATTCACCAGTTGGATGAGATTGTCAAACAAGTGTGCGGTACTGGCCACACCTATGGCAACAATTCCCCATAAAAGAGTAAAGCCACGCGAGGCGGCAACATAGTGTTTTTCCCTTTTTCCCGGATTGTTTCTCTTGTACAAATCAATGGTGGTCGTACTTCCCAAGGCGTTGAGCTCTGAGGCGGTAGACGACATAGCAGCACTGAGGATCACCGCCAAGAGCAAACCAATCAATCCGCGGGGAAGGTTGGTAAGGATAAAATGAATGAAAACGTAATCCTTGTCGTTGGTTTCGGCATTGGGATTGGCCTTTTTTATAACGGCAACCGACTCTTTTCTCAGTTTTTCCTCTTTCTGGTTAAGAGTATTGATCTCCTCGGCAAGTTGCGTTTTTGTGCTTTCGCTTTCGGCCTTTCCATAACTTATCTGGGTAGCGATCAGTTCTTCATCCAAGGCTGCTTTTTCGGCTTCCAAAGCAGTGTATTGCTGTGCGTAGCTGGATTTCTTTACATCCTTTACGGCAGCAGGGTTAAAGTGTAGCGGCGAGCTGTTAAACTGATAGAAAACAAAGACCATAACGCCCACCAAAAGAATAAAAAACTGCATGGGCACTTTCAGGATTCCGTTCATTATCAAGCCCATTTGGCTTTGTTTTACGCTTCGGCCAGAAAGGTACCGCTGCACTTGGCTTTGGTCTGTGCCAAAGTAGGATAGGGCAAGGAAGGTTCCGCCGATAATACCGCTCCAAAATGTATAGCGGTTTTCAAGGTCGAAAGAAAAATCGAGAATGTCCATCTTTCCGTTGGCACCGGCAATTTCCAAGGCTTTGGTAAAGGTAATGTCCAAGGGCAGATAGTTGAGTATAAGCAAAAAGGCCATAAACATTCCGAAGAAAATTACCGCCATCTGTTGCTTTTGGGTCACGCTCACTGCCTTGGTGCCGCCGCTCACCGTGTAAATTATCACCAGCACCCCAATAATGATGTTCAAATAGATTAGATTCCACCCCAAAACCGCCGATAGAATAATGGCGGGAGCAAAAATGGTGATCCCACAAGCCAATCCGCGTTGAATAAGGAAAAGGATGGCCGTAAGGGTCCGGGTTTTTTGGTCAAAGCGCGTTTCAAGATATTCATAAGCGGTAAAGACCTTCAACTTGTGGTAAATAGGGATAAACACCATGCAGATAATAACCATGGCAATTGGCAGCCCGAAATAAAACTGGACAAACCCCATTCCATCGTGAAATGCCTGGCCCGGGGTGGATAGAAAAGTGATGGCACTGGCCTGGGTGGCCATAACGCTCAGCCCAATGGTCCACCAATTTGCGCTGCTGCCGCCCTTGAGGTAATCGCCCACATCGCGTTGCCGGCGCGACTTCCACGTACCGTAAACAACAATAAACAAAAGGGTGCCAATTAGAACAATCCAATCAATCTGCTGCATCTAGGCGAAATTTTGCATTAATAAATAAAAGAGGTAGATATAGATGGCATTCATTATCAGTACCAATGTATAACTGTGTTTCCAGATGAATTTTTGGGATTGTTCTTCCATTTATAAATGCTTTATTTCGTGGGTGAAATCTCAGTATGTGAGAATTTTGATGTTTTCTGTCTTTTCGGGGAAAGAAAAGAGCAATGTAATTTCATTGGAGGTTATAAGCTCTTTAAAAGTTTGATGTTTTTTTGTGATTAAAAAACGTATCCACAAATTGGTGGCAACGATTATTTTCTTTCTCATATTTTTCCTTCCTCCTTATTTACTGGTATTTATCCCTAAAAATACTAAAAAACATTTCAAACTCTCTTGTTTGCCAGGTTTATTTCCCTATCGAAAGCATATTGGCAAACAGCCTATATGCACCCGGAACACCTGCTGGAAGTTCCCTGAAAAAACTAAGACCTGTATAGATATAATATCCTTTTCCATATTTTGCAATGAGCAGGGAGCCCTTGGTCTGGGGGTCGCCTTTGTCGTGCATTCCGAGGATCGGAGTGAATTCCTTGGACCATTTATTGGGAAAATACAGTCCCCGCTCCTGTACCCAGCCTTCAAAATCTTTTTGGGTGATTTTGTTGGGCGTATTTAATAACGGGTTTTTTGGATCCAAAAATTTAACCTCGGAAAATTCATCCGTCACCCTGTCTCGGGATAATGTTAGGGAATAGGGAGCCAGGTCTTCCGTTACCAAAGCGTGGTTGGTATTGTACTGTACAATCAAGGTGCCGCCGTTATTCACGTATTCATTGAGATAAGGCTGGGCAAAAGCCAGTTGTGGCACGGTGTTGTAGGCCCGAATCCCCATTACAATGGCATCAAAGGTTTGAAGGCTTTCTTCGGAAATGGCTGCGGGATCTATTGTGGACACGTTATAGCCAATCTGCTTTAAGCTTTCGGGAATGGCATCGCCGGCCCCATTGATGTAGCCGATATTGTTTCCCTTTTTCTGAATGTCCAATCGCACTACTTTTGCTGCCGAAGGCAGTAAAACAGTGTTATGGGGAATATGTGCATATTGCAGGGTAACCAATTCTTTTGAAAAATTGATATCTCCCACCTTGGCTACGGCTCTTAAAACACCTTCGTTTTGGATTGCCGGAGGAGTTAATTCAAATTGAAATGTTTCACTTTCTCCTTTATGCCCAAGGCTGAAATCGTAATATGCGGGTTGCGCCGTCCATCCTGGGGGCGTTTCCAAAAACAGACGGCCCGAAATATTATTCTCTCCGGCGCGCACAGCCGCGGAAACCTTTTTGCTGTGGTTATCGGCAAAAATCATTACCTTTTCCGGAAGGACCGTGGTTACCTCCGGAAGCACGGCCAAGGGTCTGTACACTTCCCCTTCCACCGGATCATTGTACTTATAGATTATGTTTCGGGTAAATGGAATGGTGATATCTCCAAATTGCAATTCCAGGATTACCTGCTCTTGAACGGGTGTTTCCGGTAGTCCGATCAATGCCTCGGGTGCGTTGTACATTCCCACAGAACCTGGCTCCTCGAGCCAATAGGGGGAAGTGTATTCGGGCTCTAATTGGTTTGCGGTTTTTGAAAGGGTGAATTGTTCTTCAATGTTGTATGGAAGCTCGGTGGATTGATTATACAATATTGACCCCTTAGGGTCTGTAATAGATGTTAAAACCACTCTGTTGTTTCCTCTATTGGTGGCCTCCACGGAAACCGTGTATTCCTCCCCCGGATTTACTGAATTTTCTGAGGCAACCGCTTCCAAGAATATTCCGCTACACTCCCAGATCAACTGTTTTAGTTGCTTCAGTTTTATTTCCCTCCAATGGCTGTCCTTTAAATTTGAAATCAATGGATACGCCTCTAAAAGTTGGGGAAGCATGGCTGAAGGTTGTTTAAAATTGAAGTTCTTCTCCAGCGGGTTTAAGATTTTGCCAATTTCTTCCCCGCCTTCCAAACGCGACCAATGGGTGTTGATCCCCGCAAAAAGATCGTTATCGGGAGGTTTTACGCCTTTTAGCAATTCCAAATATTCCTTTTCAGAGCCACGGGTGCCGGTACTGCCAAATCCTTGCGACTTGTGTTTGCTTCGGCTCATGGCGGCTATTTCGCCATTGGAAAGCCCAAGGACGGGAAAGAACGTTCCTATTTCTACCGATACGTGATTGGATTTGTCTGCTTTTTCAAACTTTTCCTTACTGCCGTAGAACCACCACGACGTATTGAAAAACAATCTTTGGGGTTGCCACGTGCCAAATTCGGCCGCCGATCTGGGGAACTTTGTCGCCTGTGCGGCCTCATCAAAAGCTTCCACGCTCAGTATTGCCGATGCCGTATGGTGGCCATGGGTGGAGCCTGGACTTCTGTGGTCAAACCTGTTGATAACAATGTCTGGCCTAAATTTCCGAATGGCGCGTACCACGTCGGCCATTACCTTCTCCCGATCCCAAAACTCAAATGTTTCCTCGGGATTTTTGCTGTATCCAAAGTCGTTTGCGCGAGTGAAAAACTGTTGTCCCCCATCGATCTTTCGCGCTTCCAGAAGCTCTTCCGTCCTTATTACTCCCAGAAGTTCCCGTAATTCAGGGCCGATGAGGTTTTGACCGCCATCGCCGCGGGTAAGCGACAAATATGCGGTATTTGCATGAACCTCGTTGACCAAATATGAAATCAGCCGGGTGTTCTCATCGTCGGGATGTGCCGCAACATATAGTGCCGACCCAATGAAGTTGAGCTTTTGTAAATCGTGATAAATTTCTGAGGAAGTGGGTTTTTTGGGAGCCTGGGCAAAGACCGTCGCCGTTATTAAGAGAAAAAGGAAACAGAGTATTCGCATAAGATTGTGTATAAATTTCAAAAAAAGAATGTAAAGATATTTAATCTGTGGAAGAATGGCGGCGACGATTCCATTTCCGTTCCCTTAATCGTGGGGAAGGGTTTCGTGGTTTTTGTCCATCACCTCAGGATGGTTGGGAAAATCGCGATGTTTGATTATGCTTACCCCTTTTTGCAACATCATGCTATTGGGGTAGGTGACCATTTCATTTTGGGAAGTAATAAGGATAATGTGAAAGGTTTTTATGTCTTCTATAAATCCCTCGCAGGGCATTTCCTTGTCGTGGATTTTAATGTAATCGCCAATTTTGTACGGAAAGGTGAAAAACATGATTATTCCACTGGTAATGTTGCTAAGGATGGACCACTGCGCAAAAAAGGCAATTCCAATTACTGCAAAGACAGAGGACATCACCAGGCCCAGATGTTCAAAATCTACCCCCCAGATCATAATCAGGCCCAAGACCATAAGAAAAAATACGGCAAAGTCCACGTGTTTCATGATCAACCCGGTGCGGTGCTCCAGCCGTTCGATTTTGTTTGCGAAATTTCGTACCGTCCGCTTGAGAAGTTGTCGCAGAAACAGCAGGACCAAAATAAGGATGATGGACTCCAAGAGCTGTAGAAAATGTTCCTCAATATGTAGATTCATGTTTTCTTTCAATTAAATTTAAAAAATTCCGGTAGCAATTTCATTCAAGGTTTTATATACCAGCCGGGTGGGCATGCCCATTACATTATAATAGCATCCTTCTATTTTTTCTACCCCAATATACCCTATCCATTCTTGTATGCCATATCCACCGGCCTTGTCAAAGGGACGAAAATTTTCAACGTAGTACTCCACTTCCTCTTGGGTAAAATCCTTGAACCATACCCGGGTTTTGTCGTGAACTACGGTTTGCCGTGAAACAGAGGAAAAACAAACCGAAGTGATCACTTCGTGCATATTTCCGCTGAGAAGTTGCAACATTTCCACAGCCTCCTCTGCACTGCTTGGTTTCCCCAGCGCTTTGTTGTCAAACCAAACAATGGTATCGCTGGTAATGAGCAAATCGTTTTTACCCAAATGGGGAAATGCCCGGGCCTTTTGCTGAGAAAGATAATCGGAAATTTCCGCACCGCGAAGGTGCGACGGATAAACTTCATCGATCTTTTTTACGTCTATGGAAAAATCGATGTCCAGTTGTTGAAATAAATCCTGTCGTCGGGGAGAGCCTGAGGCCAAGATAATATTGAAGTGCTTTAGTTTCTCTTTTAGCATGGCGTTACCCGAAGATTATTTTTTCGTTGTTGAATTCCATTTTTACCACTGAATTTTCCACTTCCAAAATAGCCTGAAAATTTGCCGAATAAGCCGTATCGCCGGAAGGAAACCAATCTTTTTTGTCTTTGTCTATAAGAATCACCAAGCCGCGTTCCGAGCCTATGGCACAAAACACCTCTCTACCTCCGCTAAATTTTTCTATTCCGGGAAAACTTGTGAGCTGGTTTAATTTTTCTTTAAAATGAGATGTTGCCAATCCAATTTCGGAAATTTCCAGAATTTGTGACGAATGGAAGGGGCTGTGGGTGGCAGTATCGAGATTTTTTCGGGTGATGAATTCCACAATATTCTTGTCGGCATCATAAAAGTATATGGACTTGGCGTTCCAAGCGGGAAAATCAACTATCTCCCTGTGGTCGTCGGTTAAGATTTCCACCCGCTCCTTCAGCCAGGCCAAAGCCTCTTCAATTATGTTTGCCGGAATGGTAAAGGCAAAGTGATAAGGCTTAAATTCCGGACATTTGATCAATTTGAGAATCGAGTTCCGCAAGTGAAAGGCTACCGCGCCGTCATTGGCGGTTGCTGCCTTTAGATCCAAAATTTTCTCGTAAAAATGCCGCTGCTTCTCAATATTTTCGGCACAGATGGAGAGTTGGCGTATTTTCATGGAAGTAGGGATTTTCTCTTTATGGCTTCAAAATAAATAAAAGTACCGAAGGCGGGAATCCTATGGCAAATATGGATATAAAAGAAGGGAACCTATTCCCAAAAACATGATTATTTTCAGCAGTTTTGAGAGAAAGGAATACTCTTTTTCGCTTTTCGCATCCCAAGCCTTTATACAAAAGTAGAGTAGGGGAGCCACGATTCCAAAAAGAAAATACAGAAGGAGAGTTTTTGAGGTGTAGATAAAATGGTACATATAAAAAACCACGGCGAAAACCGTTAAGGTTCCCAAGACAAAGACAATTTTGATGGTTCTTTTTCTGCCTATGGCTATGGCCAAGGTGTTTTTACCGCCAAATTTGTCACCGTTGATATCTGCCAGATCCTTTACCATTTCCCGAATTAAATTTACGATAAAGGCAAAAAGCGCGTAATAGCCCACAAAGGCGAACACCTTCATCTGAACTTGTCGGTTTTCGGTTGTTATGGCCGGAAGCACGTCAAAGAGAACGAGCGTCATCAGCGCCATTGCTACCAAAACGGATATCAAGATATTTCCCACCAACAAGATTTTTTTCAAAAAGGAAGCATAGAGGTAGAGCAGGGCGGAAATGATTATAAAGAGAGCGGCAAAACCCGGTTTTTCAATGGCATTGGAAAGATAGAAACCCAAACCCACACCCAAAAGACTGAGGACAATATAAAGGTTAAGGGCATGCTTCTCCGAAATTCGCTGGTTTATCAAGAGTTTGCGGGGTCTATTTCTTCGGTCGATTTCCACATCGTAGATGTCGTTTATTATATTCCCTGCCGCGGCAATAGATATGGTAGCCATCACCAAAAGCCAAAATTGAGCTATACTTAAAGAAGTTGAGACCTCAAATGCCGGGAAAACGGCAAATTTAATGGCCGCTTGCACAAATACGATGAAAAGTAGGTTGGTAAATCGAACGAGCCTCAGATAGTCTTGCATGCAGAAAGGATTAACGAAAAAAAATCAGTCAAATTTGGCACTTGCGCCACTACCGATCATCCATTTTCCCTGAACTTTTAGCACCTGTTCGATCACGTCGCGCACACAGCCTTTGCCGCCTTTTTTATGCGAAACGTATTTAGAAAGGGCCTTGATCTCCGGAACCGCATCCTGGGGGCAGGTGGGAAGACCTACCTCCTGCATGATTTCGTAATCGGGAAGATCGTCTCCCATGTAAAGCACATTTTCGGGTTTAATGTTGTGGGTGTTCATGTATTGCTCGAGAACCTCTGTCTTTTGTTGAATTCCCAGAAATATATCGCGAATCCCCAAATTCTGAAGTCGCACCCTGACACCCTCGTTGGAACCTCCCGAAATTACACATATATTATAGCCCTGTCCCGCGGCGGTTTTTAAGGCATATCCATCTTTGATGTTCATGGTGCGGAACATTTCACCCTCGGTATTTACCAAAATATTGCCATCGGTGAGCACCCCATCCACATCTAAAATAAAGGTGGTAATGTGCTTTAAATATTCCTTATAGCTTTTTTCTTGAGGCGTGTCATTTTGTTCTTTCATATTTTTTTTCCTTTATCGTTTGTGGTTCAAAAAGATATCCTCTCCAGCAATTTGTTGGGTAAACTTCGAATATATTTGGCGGAAAGGTCCCTCGGGGAGTAACTCCAAATGGTTTTCAATGGTCTTTATGTCTCTGCGTTTGGCCGGGCCGGTTTGTGCCTGTTGTGGGGAAAGATCGGTGATTTTTGCCGCCGTTTCCATGATCAGGGGTTTTAATGCGTCAAAAGAAATATTCTCTTTTGCAAGAATGTCGGCTCCCATTTGATAGAGGTAATTGACAAAATTATTGACAAATACCGCCGCCAGGTGAAGCTTTTTCCGTTTTTCGCTCGAAATTTCCTGTACTACGGTGGAGATGGAATTTCCCAATTTGCGCAGCAGCTCCAGGTCTTTGGCATTTTCGGCTTCAATAAAAATAGGAATGTCGGTAAAGTTCACCTCGCGATGCTTTGAAAATGTTTGAAGGGGATAAAAAACCCCTCGTCGATTTTTGTCGGAAAGGGTTTTAAGAGCTACCGCGCCTGATGTGTGGACCACCAGTTTTCCTTCAAAGGGCAAACCGGCCGAAAAAGAACCAATGGCATCGTCGGCAATGCCCATGAGATAGACATCGGCACTGTCAATATCGGAAAGGGAATGGACAAAATCCACTGCGCCATAGGATGGATATTCTTCCGGAATATGACGGGAAAAGACCTGGAAGACCTCGACCTCCCTACTTTTGTGAAAATTTTTAAGCAAATGGCTGTTTACGTTGCCATATCCCAGAAGAACTACCTTTATCATGGCGCGAAATTACGGATTATTGCTATCTTCATCTAAAAACCTTTCGGTTTATGATTTTTATCTCCTCTTCCTGTTCCAATTGTTTTACGGCCCGTATCACCGTTTCTACGCGTAATCCGGTTAAATCGGCTATTTGCTGTCTGGTAAGTTCCACCTGAAAAGGATCTTGCGAACCGTATTTGCTCTTTAAAAAATCAATCAGGGCGAGAATTCGGTGTTCAGGAGTGTGTACGGAAATTTCCTTGAGGATTGTCGCTTTGTAAAACAACCGTTTTGCCAAGGCCTTTGTCACCTTTAAATGGATATCGGGATTCTGGGTAAGGAGCTCAAACAGTTGCTTTCTGGTCAGTTTGTAAAGAACAGACCCGCGAACGGCGACCGCGGCTGCCGGATAGGGAAATTCCCCCAGAAGGGGCGGTTCTCCAAAGCTGTCGCCGTCGTAAAAGATTCCCTGGACAAACTCCTTCCCCTGTTCGTTTGTGTTGAACATTTTCACTTCGCCCGATTTTATCTGATAAAAAAAACGGGCACGCGTCTTTTCTGCAAAAATTGTTTCAGAAGAAGCGACCGTTTCTTGGGTGGCATCGTATTTCAACAGTAAAGCCTCGGGAATCATAATGATGGTGTTTTTTCTCTTGGGAATTTTTCAGAAAGTAAATTTACAGGATTAAATTGGGAAAATTGCCAAGGGAATTTTACCTTCCAATAAAGAAAACTAATTATTCCTAAGGGTATTTTCTTTAAATAACCGGGTCCAGGCCGTGCCGATTTTTTAACCTGCCATTCCCCTAGGGTCTCGTTCTTAAATTAGTAACTTTGCAGGAAAAAACAATGTCAAATCGCAAATTAAAATCGAGGGAGGATGTTTCTCTTTTGGTGAATACCTTCTACGGAAAAGTGAGACAAGATGAATTGCTCGGGCCCATATTCACCGGCATTATCAGCGATTGGGAGTCGCATTTGGAACTGTTGACCGATTTCTGGGAAACCAACCTCTTCTTTAAACGCAAATACTTTGGAAACCCAATGCATGCCCATGTGGAAGTGGACAAGCAAGTGGACCATACCATCAATGAAATGCACTTTGGCACCTGGATCAACCTTTGGGTGCAAACCTTGGATGAACTCTTTGAAGCGGACGATGAGGTAGCCCAAATAGCCAAAAACCGTGCGCGCCATATGGGTACCTTTCTGCACCTCAACATCTTTAACTCGCGTCCGGCCTCTGCTTCTAAGTAAACAAAAATGGCGGGCGGTTTTTCAGTATAAACCAATTCTCGAGAATGAGGGCGATTTTGGTTTTTCCCAATTTGTTTCAACCGTTTTTTTAGTAGCTTAAATGGCCGCAAATGCCTAAATTTGCCCAAATTTTTTTTCCGATGCTCAAAAAGCTTGCCTCCGTTCTTTTCTCTACTCGATTAACCGCCGTCTTATTCCTTGTTTTTGCAGTCGCTATGGCCGTAGGAACCTTTTTGGACGCTTCCTCCGAGACACCACCTACGCCCTATACCCGGGAATTGATATACAACGCATGGTGGTTTGAAGCCATAATGGCCGTCTTTGTCATAAATTTTATTGGCAATATTAAGCGATACAACCTTCATAAGCCCAAGATGTGGGCTTCCCTCATGCTCCACGTTTCCCTGATCTTGGTGATAGTGGGCGCTTTTGTCACACGATATATAGGTTTTGAAGGGGTAATGCACATTCGCGAAGGGCAGACGGAAAACAGCATTCTTTCTGAACACACCTACTTGGATGTCTTTATCGATGGTGATTACGTGGTAGATGGAGTGGCCCAGCGCCGCAAGCTGAAACCGAAGAAATTGCGGCTATCTGAACGCCTAAACAACGATTTTACCATTAACACCGACTACAAGGGGCAAGAAGTAACAATAAAGTACAAAGATTTTATCAATGGTGCCAAAGAAGGACTCACACCCTCTGCCGATGGGGAGGAGTATTTAAAAATTGTGGAATCGGGCGGAGGCGAACGCCATGATCATTGGGTGAAATTGGGAGAGGTTTCCAATATCCACAACATTTTGTTTGCCGTAAACAATCCAACGGAGGGAGCGATAAACATAAGTATAGATGATGCAGGGGAATACTACATCAGCAGCCCTTTTGATGGCCAATACATGGTCATGGCCGATCAATCGCAAGGCAGTGTGGTGGCCGATAGCCTACAGCCCTTCAATCTCCGCTCCCTTTACAGCATGGGCGGTATTTCATTTGTAGTGCCAGAACCGCCCACCAGAGGAACCTTTGGCTTTGTCAAGGCCCCACCGGGAGAACCGGCCAATCAGGATGCCTTGATCGTGGAAGTAAGCTCTGCCGGTGAAACCAAAACCGTGGGACTTTTGGGCGGAAAGGGAAGTGCCCCTAGCCCTACCGAAACCGAAGTGGGGGGATTGAAGGTGTATATGAGTTATGGTTCGGAAAATATTGAGCTGCCCTTCAGCATTACCTTAAACAAATTTATTGCAGACAAGTATCCGGGAACCGAAAAAGGGTATTCTTCCTTTAAGAGCAAGGTTACCGTGATAGATGAAAACAACGAGCACTTTGATGCCGAAATATATATGAACCACGTCTTGGACTATGAGGGGTACCGATTTTTCCAGGCTGGCTTCGATCCCGACGAAGGAGGAACTATTTTGTCTGTTAACCACGACTGGTGGGGAACTTGGATTACCTATATAGGATATTTTTTTCTTTATATAGGGCTCTTGGCCATCCTCTTTAGCAAACACAGCCGCTTTGGAAAATTGGAAATTATGCTGGACCGAATCAAACGCAAAAAGAAAAACATGATTACGGTTTTGGTGCTGTTGTTTTCCTTTGTGGGTTGGTCGCAACAAACGCCAACTCCCCATGCTCCTGTATCGCGCGAAAAAATAGATTCCTTGATTGTGGCAAATGCCGTTTCGCAAGAACATGCCGACAAATTTGGGCACCTGATCATTCAAGACAACGGAAGGATGAAGCCCATCAATACTTTTGCCAGCGAATTATTGCGAAAGGTAAGCCGAAGCGATCACTACAAAGGCTTGGATGCCGATCAGGTATTTATCTCCATGGTGGAATTTCCGCGGCTATGGGTAGAAGTTCCTATCATAGCCCTAAAACGCGGCAATGACAGTATACGTCATGTTGCCGGGGTGCCCGATGGACAAAAAGACATTGCCCTGCTCGACCTGTTTGACAGTAGGGGAAATTATAAGCTGGAACCGTATTTGGAGGCGGCGACGCGAACAACCAATCCCAACCAGTTTCAGAAGGATTTTATACGGGCCCATGAAAACTTTTCACTGCTGAATGCGGCCTTAAGCGGCAGTATTTTAAAAATATTTCCCATTCCCGGGGACGAAGGAAACAAATGGGTGTCTTATCCCGAATTGGGAGAAAGCAATATCAAGGGAATGGATTCCCTCTATGCCAAAAACATACTTCCGCTGTATTTCGACAGTTTAAAAAAGGCACGGGAGACCGGCGATTACACCCAAGCCGACGAACTTTTGGAAAGCATCACCAACTTTCAAAAGCGCTATGGGGCCGAAGTGATGCCTTCGGAAAACAAGCTAAGAGCGGAGACCATTTATAATCGAGCGGATATATTCAACAGGCTGTATAAATATTTCGCCGTTTTCGGAATTTTAATGTTTGTCTTTATTATTGCCCAACTTTTTAAGGATCGCAAAATATTGCGCATCCTTATCAAGGGCTCAAAAATCCTGATGTGGATTTTCTTTGCTCTTATGACCCTTGGTCTTGCCCTGCGTTGGTACGTTAGCGGCCATGCGCCCTGGAGCGACGCTTACGAATCGGTGATTTACGTGGCTTGGGCCACCGTTTTCTTTGGACTTTCCTTTGGTAGGAAAAGCGATTTGACCGTGGCATCAACTGCTTTTGTCGGGGCAATTATATTATGGGTGGCGCATGAAAATTGGCTGGACCCTTCCATTGCCAACTTACAGCCTGTCTTGGACAGTTACTGGTTAATGATACATGTGGCCGTAATTGTAATGAGCTATGGGCCCTTTACCCTGGGAATGATGCTGGCCGCCACATCTCTATTCCTGATGATTTTCACCACCAAAAGGAATTATAAGAATATGGAAATCAATATCAGTGAATTGACTGTAATTACAGAAATGGCACTCACTGCCGGCCTGGTATTGCTTACCATAGGAAACTTTTTGGGGGGTCAATGGGCCAATGAAAGTTGGGGCCGGTATTGGGGCTGGGATCCCAAGGAAACATGGGCATTGATAAGTATTATGGTTTACGCATTTGTAATCCACGCCCGCTTGGTTCCTGGTTTGAGAGGTCGATGGACCTTTAATGTGTTTGCTCTATTTGCCTACGCTTCGATTATGATGACTTACTTTGGGGTGAATTTCTATCTCAGCGGCCTACATTCATACGCCAGTGGTGATGCGCCGGCTACTCCCACATTTGTGTGGTGGATTACATTATTTGCAATAATCCTAAGTACGGTGGCCTATTTTAGATATAAAAAGTTTTATGGGAAGAAGAAAAAAACTCCCGCCAAAAAGACACGCGAATAAAGGTGGTTTTACACCGAAGCCATACGGCATGTTGGGGGTAAGAAAGTTTTAAATATTGAACCCACTGCGGGGTTCTGTCAGATAAATGCGTTATAACCCCGTACTGAACTACGTTTGTAGGGGGGTATCCATATTAGACCCAATCTGGGTCAGGCTACGAGAAAAAAACCGAAACCCATAACCTCCACGATGTTTAATATCGACAACCTTGAATACAACCTTCATTTCATTTCGGTTGTAATCGAGGAAAATCGGATCCATCTGTATTTAGAACTCCAGAGGAGTTCTACTTTTTTCAATTCAAATAGTCAAAAAACATTCAATTACACACAAAATAGAAATAGCATTAGAACCGATGTGCTGATAACTAATAAGTTATAGCTCATATCTTCTAAGTTTTCGAATATCTGCGGAAGGCTGGAGTGTGGGAAAGGCTCGACAAAATATTTTTGAAGGATTATTCCCGTCGATAAAAACAAAAAATCCTCCCAAAAAAGGAGGATTCTTTAGTTTCATCAAAGTGGTTTTACAGCAGCCCATTCAAGGTTTGCTTTAATAATGGATCGGAGGGGCGCGGAGCATCGGCCGAAACTATATTGCCCTTGGGGTCGATTAAAATGAAGCGGGGAATCCCCAGAATGGCATACTGCTTAACAAAATCTGAGTTCCAATTGCTGTCTGCCATCAACTGTATTCCGGCCAAGGATTTTTCATCTACCATTTGCTTCCATTTGTCATAGTCTTTCTCCTCATCAATGGAGATGCCCACAAATTGTATGTTTTTGTTTTTGTATTCCTCTTCTACTTCCTTCAAATATGGAATTTCCCGCAAGCAAGGAGCGCACCACGTGGCCCATACGTCAATGTACACATATTTTCCTTCCAGGTCTTTCAGGCTGGTCTTTCCTCCTTTGTGGTTTTCAAAGTTGAATTCTGGCGAAGGGTTGCCGGCAGTAAGAGCCTTTAACTGATTGTACCGGGCGGTAACATGGCTCAAATTTTCGGGATCGGGATTTGAATTCTTGTAAATGGCATAGGCTTCATCCAAGTTTTCATTCGGCTTTAGGCCAAACTGCAAATACTCAAACATCAACTTATCCTTGGCATAACCGTCTGGCAGGGAGCTGTCCACTTTTTTAAGATACAGAATGGTGTGGTCGTTATCGCCACTTTCATAGGTGTCTTCATTGACCATTCGATTAAAATGGGCCTGCAACAAATTCTGATAGGCGGTGGAATTGCGGAAGGCAAGGGTGTCCTGAAAGTTTATATCCTTGATATTGTCGTAAAAGGAACTTCCTACCTGATAGTCTTCCTTGCCCGTATAATACCTGTGGGCATCGATATAGTTCTCGATCAGGGCCGCACGCGAATATTTGTTTTCCTCGTCCAGCCTTTTCCTGAAATCCTTATTTGAAATTTTATAAGTGGCGTAGATACTGTCCAATGATTTTTGATCGCTGTCCAGTTTCTCGATAAAGGCATCCTCGTCCAAGGAAAACAGATCCCTGAAATTAAGGTTCTGCTCGTTCCAGAGATATTTCTGGGCCAAGTAGTTGTTGATTTCGGAGAGATCCCCGGAATATTTCACGGTTTCGTCAAACTGTTCGGGATTTACCGTTACGTTCAGGTTTTGCCCGTTTTCCAGATAGATTCCGGTGCGTTCCCTTCCTATATACAGTTCATAAAATCCGTTGTCTTTCAAATGTAAGGTATCTGAAAACGTTCCATCGGGGGCGATGGGAATTCTCGCTTCAAAATTGTTTCCACGTACAAGGGCCGTTTCGGCAGTATTGTTCTGCACTTCACCGGTAATGACGGTGTAGTTGGGTTTTTCTTTTTCTGAACAGGAGAAGATTGTCATCGCCAGAAGAAGAACTGTAAGTTGTTTTATCATGTGATTTAAGATTTAAGAAGTAAAATTAACATTGTAATGATTAAAAGGGATAGAATTTGCTGTTAATTTTTTCTTTTTCGCCGTATTTGGGGAAAGGTGTGGCTTCGCGGTTTTTACTCCTCACGAACCTTACCTCCCCCAGTTTAATTTGCTATTTTTGCAGAAAATTATACACGATGCCAGATATACATTATATAAGCTCAGACATCCTTGATTTGGCCGATATAAAAAAGATTCTGGAGAACCAGTATAAATTAGGTCTCTCTGAGGAAGCAAAACTGAACATCAACAAGTGCAGGGAGTACCTTATCAATAAAATGGCAGATAACGATACTCCGGTCTATGGCATCAATACCGGGTTTGGTTCATTGTGCAATGTGAAGATAAGCACCGAAAACCTTTCCCAACTTCAGGAAAATCTCGTGATGTCACATGCCTGTGGCACAGGTTCTTTGGTTCCTAAACCTATTGTGAAGCTGATGTTGTTACTGAAAATCCAATCCCTGAGTTATGGTTATAGTGGGGTACAGCTTGAAACAGTAGAGCGATTGGTAGATTTTTACAACCACGACATTCTTCCCGTTATCTATACCCAAGGCAGTTTGGGAGCTTCGGGCGATCTGGCACCCTTGGCGCATCTTTCCCTCCCTTTGATTGGCAGAGGGGAGGTCTATTGGGGTGGGGAACGCCTGGCCTCACAGAAAATACTGGAAAAGTTTAATTGGCAGCCCATTACCCTTCGCGCCAAAGAGGGTCTGGCCCTGTTGAACGGCACTCAGTTTATGACCGCTTATGGAGTGTATTGTCTTTTAAAGAGTTATAAACTCTCTTATATGGCAGATTTGATTGGGGCCATTTCCGTAGATGCTTTTGATTGCAATATGAGTCCTTTTAATGCTTTGGTCCATCTGGTTAGGCCCCATAGAGGGCAGATTAAAACCGCCGAGCGTATTCTGGAGATTCTCGAAGGCAGCGAAATTGGCGCATCGGAAAAGAAAAATGTGCAGGATCCGTATTCCTTTCGGTGTATCCCGCAGGTGCACGGCGCTTCCAAAGACACTCTTCAGTTTGTGCACAAAACCTTTAAGACCGAAATGAACTCGGTGACCGATAATCCCAACGTATTTGTCAAGGAAGACGTGATTATTTCAGGAGGAAATTTCCACGGGCAACCCTTGGCATTGGCGTTGGATTACCTGGCTATCGCTATGGCAGAATTGGGCAATATTTCTGAAAGAAGAACATATCAACTGGTATCGGGCCTTCGGGAACTACCTGCTTTTTTGGTGAATAATCCCGGTCTGGACAGTGGGTTTATGATTCCCCAATATACCGCCGCAAGCGTGGTTAGCCAAAATAAACAACTGGCCACCCCCGCATCGGTAGACTCCATAGTGTCCTCAAACGGACAGGAAGATCATGTAAGTATGGGGGCCAATGCGGCCACCAAATGTCTTCAGGTGATAGAAAACCTGGAAACCATTCTCGCCATTGAGTTGATGAACGCCTCTCAGGCACTGCATTATAGAGAACCCAAGAGGTCTTCCCCAGTGGTTGAATCATTTTTGAAACCTTACCGTTCGGTGGTCCCGTTTATGGAAAAGGACAGGGTTTTGGCCGAAGATATCCATACTTCCATTTCGTTCCTACAGATGATGGATGTTGATTCGGAAATAATTTTTTAGGAGATTTTTGTGCGTGTTTAGTGGTTTTTCACCATTTCCTCTATCCATTCCTTGGCAGTTTCCAAATCTCTGAAGTGACGGAAGGGTTTTGAGAGGAATAATTTCTCCACTTCCAGGTTGCTTTCCTTAAGGCCATCGGTGGCCACCACGGCCAAAGCCGCCAAGTTTTCAATTTGCGAAGTCTTTAGGTAAACCATGGGGTCTACCGCATACGAATATTTGCGATAGGTGATATATCCAAAAGGCCGTCCTTTAAAATATTTGTTGGCAACCTTTTCCAATTCTTCGTTGTGCTCTGGCATAACTGTAGTTCCCTCATTCATTACCGCAAGAACAAAGTGCGGATAGATGCTAATCTCGCCGACATCATAGTGCAAAGTAGTGATTTGGGAAATCATGGAAGTATCAATTTGAATAGTAAATTACTCATTTATAAATCAATAACCAATTTATTTAACAAACAAAAGAAAAGTCCCCGAAAAAATCGGGGATTTTTGATGCATCCACTAAATTCCAAAAAAAGATTAAGACTCAGTGGTTTTCTTCTGCTTTTTGATATTTATGGTAAGCTTGTCCTCTTTTTCGTGCAAGTCCATGGAAATGGTGTCTCCTTCATTAAGGCTGCTGTTGATGATTTCCTCGGCGAGGGCGTCTTCTATGTACTTTTGGATTGCTCTGTTCAAAGGACGGGCACCGTACTGTTTGTCAAAACCTTTGTCGGCAATAAAATCCTTGGCCTTATCAGACAGTTTTAGGGTATATCCCAAATCGGCAATGCGCAGGTACAGTTTGTCGAGTTCGATATCGATGATCTTGTGGATATCCTCGCGTTCCAAGGCGTTGAAGACCATCACGTCATCAATTCGATTCAAAAACTCGGGGGCGAAGGTTTTCTTCAGTGCATTTTCAATAACACTTTTGGTGTAGGTTTCTTCCTGGCTTTTCTTTGCCGCGGTACCAAATCCTACTCCTTGGCCAAAATCCTTTATCTGTCGTGCCCCAATATTGGAAGTCATGATGATTATGGTATTCCTGAAATCGATTTTCCTTCCTAAGCTGTCGGTTAGATATCCATCGTCTAGGACCTGCAGCAACATATTGAAGACATCGGGATGTGCTTTTTCAATCTCGTCCAGCAATACCACGGCGTAGGGTTTTCTTCTTATCTTTTCGGTCAATTGTCCGCCTTCCTCATATCCTACATATCCCGGAGGGGCACCTACCAATCGGGAGATGGCGAATTTCTCCATGTATTCGCTCATATCTATTCGAACAAGTGCATTTTCCGAATCGAAGAGTTCACGGGCCAAAACCTTGGCCAACTGGGTTTTACCCACTCCAGTTTGTCCCAGAAAGATAAAGGAGCCAATTGGTTTGTTTGGGTCTTTCAAACCGGCACGGTTTCTCTGTATGGCTTTTACCACTTTGGTCACCGCTTCATCCTGGCCTATAACCTTACCTTTAATTCGGTCAGGGAGGGCGGCCAATTTGTTGCTTTCGGTTTGGGCAATCCTGTTTACGGGGATGCCGGTCATCATGGATACTACCTCGGCAACGTTTTCCTCGGTCACGGCAACCTTGTGCAGTTTAGATTCCGCTTCCCATGCAGCTTGCTCATCGGCAAGTTCTTTCTCAAGATTTTTTTCGTCATCCCTAAGTTTGGCTGCTTCTTCATATTTCTGCTTTTTCACAACAGAGTTCTTTAGCTCGCGTACCTCTTCCAAACGGGCCTCGATCTTTAGAATTTTTTCCGGAACGTGGATATTGGTAATATGAACCCTCGACCCGGCCTCATCCAGGGCATCAATTGCCTTGTCGGGCAAAAACCGCTCGGTCATATACCTGTTGGTGAGTTTTACACAGGCCAATATTGCTTCCTCGGTGTATTCCACATTGTGGTGGGCTTCATACTTGTCCTTAATGTTCTGAAGTATTTCCACTGTTTCCTCCACGGTGGTAGGTTCTACCAAGACCTTTTGGAATCGGCGTTCCAGGGCCCCGTCCTTTTCTATATACTGCCTGTATTCATCCAATGTTGTGGCTCCAATGCATTGAATCTCCCCACGCGCCAGGGCGGGTTTAAACATATTGGAGGCATCCAAGGAGCCGGTAGCGCCACCTGCACCTACTATGGTGTGGATTTCATCAATAAATAGAATAATGTCGTCGTTCTTTTCCAGTTCGTTCATTACCGCCTTCATTCGCTCCTCAAACTGTCCGCGGTATTTTGTACCGGCAACAAGACTTGCCAAATCAAGGGTAACCACGCGTTTGTCGTACAGAATTCTCGACACCTTGCGCTGGATAATGCGCAGGGCAAGACCTTCGGCAATAGCAGACTTTCCTACTCCGGGTTCGCCAATCAGCAGCGGGTTGTTCTTTTTCCTTCGGCTAAGGATTTGCGACACTCGTTGTATTTCGTTTTCACGGCCTACCACCGGATCCAGTTTTCCTTCCTCCGCAAGGGAAGTTAGGTCGCGGCCAAAGTTGTCCAGAACAGGAGTTTTGGATTTTTTGTTGGTTTTGGCCGAGGAGCCGGAATAGAGGTTTTCCTTTCCACCCTCACCGGTCATTCCCTCATCTTCATTGGGGAAAGATTCGGCACTGGGGGCGTCCAAATAATCGTCGTCGTTTGTGATCATAAGTTTAAACTGATCTTTTACCCCATCGTAGTCTATCTTCATTTTGTTCAACAGCTTCGTGGTGGGGTCGTTTTCATTGCGCAAAATGCAAAGCAGCAAGTGCGCAGTGTTTATAGAGGTGCTCTGGAAGAGTTTTGCTTCCAGAAATGTTGTTTTCAAAGCGCGTTCTGCCTGACGGGTAAGATGTAGGTTCTTTTTGTCGTTGGCGGTGGCAGCAATATCGGAATTGGCGGGGCTCAAAATCTCTACCTTTCTGCGCAGATGGTTTAAATCTACGGCCAAGGCGTTGAGGATGGTCACCGCTTTTCCGTTGCCGTCACGCAATAAACCGAGCATAAGGTGCTCCGTACCAATAAAATCATGCCCCAATCTCAGGGCCTCTTCTTTACTGTAGGCTATTACGTCTTTTACTCTTGGGGAAAAATTATCGTCCATTTTTATAGTTTCCTTTCTTCATTAAAATACTAAATTAACCAAAATAGGACAAAAACCGTTCCCATTTCAAATCAATTTAGTAAAAGGACAAAATATAAACCTTAATTCAAAGTTTTGGCCGCTATACTTATTAACGAAAACCCTCCCCGAATTTGTTAATAAATGCTGGAGATTAAGCGGTAAAAACACCCGCCAAACCTGCGAAAATGCGTATCTTGGCCCATTAGTAAAATCACGATATTAAACCTATAGTTTTATGGCAGAAGGTGAAAAATTGATCCCTATAAATATTGAAGATGAAATGAAATCGTCCTACATCGACTATTCGATGTCGGTCATTGTGTCACGTGCCCTTCCCGATGTGCGTGACGGAATGAAGCCCGTTCACCGACGGGTTTTGTTTGGTATGCACGAATTGGGAATTCGCGCCACAGGAGCCCATAAAAAATCTGCCAGAATAGTGGGTGAGGTTTTGGGTAAGTACCACCCCCACGGAGATACCTCGGTCTATGACGCCATGGTGCGAATGGCCCAGGAATGGAGCTTGCGCTATATGCTCATCGACGGCCAGGGAAACTTTGGCTCGGTTGATGGCGATTCGCCTGCGGCCATGCGATACACCGAGGCCCGCATGCAAAAGATTTCCGAGGAAATGTTGGCCGATATCGACAAGGAAACGGTCGATCATCAATTGAATTTTGACGATACCTTAAAAGAACCTACCGTACTTCCCACCCGGGTGCCGGGATTATTGATTAACGGCGCCAGCGGAATTGCCGTGGGGATGGCTACCAACATGCCTCCCCATAACCTCACAGAGGTAATCAATGGGATAGTTGCGTATGTTGACGACCACGATATCGATATCGATGGGTTGATGCAGCACATAAAAGCACCTGATTTTCCTACCGGAGGAACCATTTACGGATATGAAGGCGTTAGGGAAGCTTTCCATACCGGCCGTGGACGGGTGGTAATTCGCGCCAAGGCTTCTTTTGAAGAAGTTAATGGAAGGGAATGCATTGTAGTTACCGAAATTCCCTATCAAGTGAACAAGGCAGACATGATCAAAAAAACAGCCGATCTTGTCAACGAAAAGAAAATAGACGGTATAGCCAATATCCGGGATGAAAGCGATAGGCATGGAATGCGAATAGTGTACATCCTTAAGCGCGATGCCATACCTAATATTGTGCTCAACACACTCTATAAGTTCACCGCCCTGCAATCTAGCTTTAGTGTAAACAACATTGCCTTGGTGAAGGGAAGGCCTGAAATGCTAAACCTGAAGGATCTTATTTTTCATTTTGTAGAGCACAGGCATGAGGTAGTGGTCCGCCGCACCGAATTCCTGCTCCGCAAGGCAGAGGAACGAGCCCATATTCTGGAAGGATTGATTATCGCATCGGATAATATCGATGAAGTAATTCGCATTATCCGCGCTTCTTCCAATGCCGATGAGGCCAGGGAACGTTTGATGGAGACCTTTGAGCTTTCCGAAATTCAGGCAAAGGCAATTGTTGAAATGCGTTTGCGACAATTGACCGGTCTTGAACAGGATAAACTGCGAAGCGAGTACGACGAGCTCCTAAAGACAATAGAAGATTATAAGGACATTCTGGCACGAAAAGAGCGAAGAATGGAAATTATCAAGGAGGAACTCATAGAAATCCGCGATAAATACGGCGATGAGCGGCGTTCGGTCATTGAATATGCCGGAGGAGACGTAAGCATTACCGACCTGATTCCGGACGAGCAGGTGGTAATAACCATCTCGCATGCGGGTTATATAAAGCGCACCCCGTTGACGGAATACAAAACCCAAAACAGGGGAGGAGTGGGCCAAAAAGCCTCGGCTACTCGAAATGAAGATTTTCTTGAAGATCTATTTGTTGGAACCAACCATCAATATATGTTGTTCTTTACCCAAAAAGGAAAATGTTTCTGGATGCGCGTATTCGAAATTCCGGAAGGCACCCGTACTTCAAAAGGAAGGGCAATCCAAAACCTGATAAACATTGAACCCGATGACAAGGTGAAGGCGGTTATTTGTACCCAGGACCTTAAGGACGAAGAATACATCAACAGTCATTATGTTATTATGGCTACCAAAAAAGGGCAGGTGAAAAAAACTCCGTTAGAGCAGTATTCACGTCCGCGAACCAACGGGATAAACGCCATTACCATCAGGGAAGATGACGAACTCCTGGAAGCAAAACTCACCACCGGTGACAGTCAGGTAATGTTGGCAGTAAAATCTGGAAAGGCCATTCGCTTTGAGGAAGAAAAAACTCGTCCCATGGGCAGAAATGCTTCAGGTGTTCGTGGTATTACCTTGGGTGGCAAAGACGATGAAGTAGTAGGCATGATAGCCGTAAACGACAATGACTCCGAAATTTTGGTGGTGTCGGAAAACGGTTATGGCAAACGTTCCTCCATTGACGATTACCGTATAACCAATAGAGGTGGGAAAGGAGTTAAAACCATCAATGTTACGGAAAAAACCGGTAATTTAGTGGCTATTAAAAATGTTACGGACAGCGATGACCTTATGATCATCAACAAATCCGGAATTGCCATTAGGATGTCGGTAGGCAATCTTCGCGTTATGGGCCGTGCAACCCAAGGAGTGCGGTTGATAAAAGTTCGGGAAGACGATGCCATTGCCGCCGTGGCCAAGGTGATGAAAGATGAGGAGGAAGACGATATTCAGGCCATTGCAGACAAGGATGGCACCAATATTGATAATAGCGACACACAAACCGAAAATAACGAATAAAATTCCATTAATGAAAACACGCATTTTAATAACCGGACTTGCCTTTGTTTCAGCAGTATCCTTTGGTCAAAAAAAGGAAATAAGAAAGGCAGAAAAAGCATTGAAATCAAATAATTATTCCGAGGCCCTGAGCTATGTAAATGAAGCGGAAGCTATGCTGGGCAGCGCCGACAACAGTTTGAAGGCGCAATTTTATGCCGTAAAGGGGCAGGCCCTTATGGGGGGAGCCGGGCAGGATTTGGCCAAATTGAAAGCCGCAGCCGAGAGCTTTGACCAAGCGTTGTCCCTAGACCCCAAAATAAAGGGTGAACTGGAAGCTCCTTTGCAGAATCTTCGCGCCTCTTTGATCAACGGTGCGATTAAAGATCAAAACGCCGGTCGCTATAAAGAAGCTGCAGACAGATTATACACCAGTTACAAGTTGAGCAACGATCCGGATGATCTCTATTTTGCCGCAGGGAATGCCGTAAACGGAAAAGATTACGACCTTGCCCTCAAGTATTACGAAATGCTTCTTGACGCCAATTATACCGGAGAAACAAAGGAATTTGTAGCAACCAATAAGGAAACCGGTGAGATTGAGGCTTTTGACAGCGAAAACTTGAGAAACATCGCAATTAAGTCTGGCCAATTCATCAAGCCCGACACCCGTGTTACCGAATCGAGAAAGGGTGAAATTCTTAGGAATATGACCTTGATCTATCTGGAAAGAGGAAACAATGAAAAGGCAACCGCCATTATGAAGCAAGCACGTGCCGAAAACCCGGATGACGTATACCTCATGCGGGCAGAAGCAGATATGAGCTATAAAATGGGCGACGTTGAGCGTTACAACGAATTGATGAACAAAATAGTGGCCACCGATCCGGATAATCCCGAAATCTACTTTAATCTGGGAGTGGGAAGTGCCGAAATAGGCAAAAATGAAAAGGCCATGGAGTACTATAAAAAGGCTCTCGAGTTAAGGCCAGATTATGAAGCTGCCCTTATCAACATGGCAGTACTAAAACTCTCAGCGGAAGACAAATTGGTAGAGGAAATGAACAATCTCGGCAATTCGCGTGCAGATAACGCGCGTTACGACGAGTTGAAGAAGCAACGGGAGGAAATCTACGTTGAAACTTTGCCATATTTGGAAAGAGCTCTAAAACTTAATCCAAACAATCCGGAAGTGGTAAGAACGATGATGAATATCTACAGCCAATTGGGCGAAGATGCCAAGTTCAAACAAATGAAGGATAAACTCGATTCGCTTCAGGCCAAGGAGTAATATGGGTTTTGTTTTCTGAACAAAATGAAAATGAAGGGCATATTTAAGAAATTCCCCGAAAAAGTTATTGGCTTGGACTTACCGAGATCATGGGATTTTAATTGCACAACAACGGATTAAAATCTAAAAATCCCTCGCTCTTGCGGGGGTTTTTTAATGCTAATATTCTCCCTCTGGAATTTTTTCTGAAGGCAGCCAGATTTTATTTTAAACTATTCTCTTGATTACTCTTAGTTGATGGGTGTGTCTGCGCAAATCATAGTTAAAGATTCCGCTGTGGTCCAGGCGGTCAATTCGCACTTTCCCATGGGCGTGGACAATGTAATTGTCCGCCATAATGATTCCCACATGGGTAATTTTGCCTTCCTCGTTATCAAAAAATGCCAAATCGCCGGGTTCGCTCTCCTCAATAAAACTTAAAGCTTCCCCTTGGGTGGCTTGTTGGCTGGCGTCCCGCAGCAATCTGTGACCGTTGAGCTTATAGACCATCTGGGTAAACCCGCTGCAATCAATACCAAACGGACTCTTTCCGCCCCATAAATACGGAGCATTTAAATACTGAAAGGCGGTTTCAACAATGTGTGGCTTTTCGTGAATCCCCGTTACCGAATGGCCTTCATAGGAATGCTGAAACACCTTGGCCGACGATACGGTACTGCCCAAGCAAATGGACAGCAATTGATGGTTTTCACAGTTGACAAAATCGACCAAGTCGGCAGAGAGGGTTGCGGGGTTTTGTTGGCAATCATTAAAGATATCCTCCGCAATGGAAAGCCATTGTTTGTTGTCTATCCACCCTTCATAACCGTCGAATGCCAAGCGGATACGGCTCCAATTTTTATTTTTTTCCAATACGGTGAAGTGTTCGCCATAGAGCAATTGCGTTACCATTTCGCTCCTATCGGTAGCCTCGGCCCTAAGAGGGACCAAACTTAAATTGCAGATACCGTACTCCATGTAGGAAAACTTCAAAGACGGTTCTGGTTAAACTCGCTCGATAATCATGGAAGAAGCACCACCTCCACCATTACAAATGGCCGCCGCCCCAATTTTGGCATTGTTTTGCTTCAAAACGTTTATCAGTGTCACCAAAATCCGTGCACCGCTGCATCCCAAAGGATGCCCTAATGAAACGGCGCCTCCATTTACGTTTACCTTGCTACTGTCCAATCCTAAAATTTTCATATTGGCCAATCCTACCACGGCAAAGGCCTCGTTGAATTCAAAATAATCAATATCGGCAATATCCAATCCCGCTTTTGATAGGGCTTTTGGCAGAGCTTTGGCCGGGGCAGTGGTAAACCATTTGGGTTCTTGGGCGGCATCGGCATAGCTTTTTATATAAGCCAAAGGAGCCAGTCCCATTTCCTTGGCCTTGCTCTCGCTCATCAATACAAGGGCAGCAGCCCCGTCATTGATGGTGGAAGAATTGGCGGCCGTAACCGTTCCGTCTTTTGTAAAGGCTGGACGTAGGGAAGAAATCTTGTCCATCTTCACATTTTTGAATTCTTCGTCCTCAGAAACCACAATGGGTTCCCCTCGTCTTTGGGGAACTTCCACCGGAATTACTTCTTCCTTGAAGTTGCCCTTGGACCATGCCTCTGCCGATCGCTCGTACGATTGTTTGGCGAATTCGTCCTGGTCTTCCCTTGAAAATTCATATTCGGTGGCGCACAGATCTGCACAAGTACCCATGGCATTGTTGTCATAAGCATCAACCAGACCATCTTTTTGCATACCATCGATCATCGTTGCCGGTCCAAACTTGGTTCCGTTTCTTAAATGAAGATAATGTGGGATGTTGCTCATGCTTTCCATTCCTCCTGCCACTACTATTTCGGCATCTCCCAAAGCGATCATCTGGGCCGCCTGCATAACGGCTTTCATACCCGAAGCACATACCTTGTTTACCGTAGTACAAGGAACGGAATCGGGCAATCCCGCGCCTAAGGCCGCTTGTCTGGCGGGAGCCTGGCCTACCCCGGCCTGTACCACATTTCCCATTAATACTTCTTCAACCTGGGAAGGATCGAGATTTATTTTATCGATTGCCCCCTTAATGGCTTTCGCGCCCAACTGGGTGGCGGAGAGGGAGGATAGGCTTCCCATAAAACTGCCGATGGGGGTTCGTACTGCAGATACTATGACTACTTTATTATTCATGTTTGTTGTTTTATCGATTCAATGTAAGGACTGCGAATTTACGGATTTCAAAATTAATTATCAATCTTTGGCTGGGCGGGTTTTGGGATAACTCATCGGTTATTTATACCTTTACTTCAACCTAAGGAAATTTATGAAGGACCTTTTCTCGTCAATTGCCAGAAACCAATCTCTAATATATAAGGTTTTTCTTTTTATAGTAGCTACCCTCTTGGTGATCTATCTTCTGCCGAAGGGAGGTCAATTTAAATACAACTTTCAAAAAGGAAAGCCCTGGCAGTACGAAAACCTGTATGCTCCTTTTAACTTTACCATCAAAAAGGATCCCGAAGCCTTAAAAAAGGAGGAGAATGACATTCGCAACAATGCCATTCCCTATTTTAATTATAACGAAGACGTTTTGCCCAGGGTATTGGAGGTGTTTGATATGTCTGTCCAATCGCGATATATCGACAGCCTGTACCAAACCAGTGAACAACGGGTTATGGCCGTAGGTCACGCTTTTCTTAAGAGGGTATATGCCAATGGCGTAACGAACGAAATACATCCGTACGACGAAGACAAGCTGATTTATGTGAAGAAGGGCAATGAAATTGAGGAATTTACCTATTCACAGCTTTTTAAAAAAGAAAACCTCAACAAGGAAGTCAGGGAAATGGTGGGAAAATCCAAAATCGAAGATGTACAGGCACTGCTGTACAATTCGCTGGAAGAGGCCATGGAACCCAACGTTAGCTTTAACAGCAAACTTACCGAAGCTTCCATCAACAGTGAAATTGAAGCCATAAATCCCAACAGGGGAGTGGTGGAAAAAGGCGGAAGGATCATTGCCAAGGGAGAGGTGGTGGAGGGTGATAAATTTCAGATATTGGAATCCCTAAAAGCCGAATACCAAAGCCAGGTGTGGAGCAAAAACAATTATCTGTGGCTGTTGGTAGGATATTCATTGCTGGTTTCCCTGGTCTTTTTGATGTTGTTCCTGTTCCTGAAAAAGTATCGGCCGGAAATTTATAACAACAATACCAAGGTTACTTTTATTTTCTTCAACATATTTTTGATGGTGTTCTTGACCACGGTGGTGGTAAAGGTGCATTCAGATTATGTGTATGTGGTGCCCATTTGCATCCTTCCCTTAATCCTCAAGGCGTTTTTTGATCCACGCGTCGGCCTGTTTGTGCACGTATTGACCATTTTGCTCCTAGGGTTTATCGTGCCCAATAGCTTTGAATACATGTTCTTGCAATTTATTGCGGGGATTGTAACCATTCTCACTATTTCTGAACTGTATAAAAGAGCCAATTTATTTATCTCCGTGGGGCAGATTACCATGATCTATATACTGGGATATTTTGCCTTTTTTGTCATTCAGGAGGGAAACATCAGAACCATAGAAATCAACAATTTCGCGTATTTCATATTATGCGGATTGGCGACGTTGTTTGCACATCCCTTGATCTACTTTTATGAGAAGATTTTTGGCTTGGTTTCAGATGTTTCCCTTTTGGAATTGAGCGACACAAATTCAAAATTGCTAAAGGAGCTTTCAAACAAAGCGCCGGGAACCTTTCACCATTCCCTTAACGTGGCAAACTTGGCTGAAGCCTCGGCAAATGAAATTGGGGCAAACAGTATGTTGGTGAGGGTAGGGGCACTGTACCACGACATAGGAAAAATGGTCAATCCCACCATGTTTACCGAAAACCAGGCCAATTCCATCAATTCACACGATGAATTGGATCCCAAGGAAAGTGCCCAGATTATCATCGACCACGTGATCAAGGGGATTGAGATTGCGCGCAAACACAACCTTCCGGACAGGATCATCGATTTTATCCGCACCCATCACGGCACCACCTTGGTGTATTATTTTTATAAAAAGGAGCGGGAAGAACACGGCTCTGCCAACAAGGAAGATTTTTTGTATCCGGGACCCATTCCGTTCTCACGGGAAACAGCCATTTTAATGATGGCCGATAGCGTGGAGGCAGCAAGCAAGAGCCTTAAGGAACCTTCTTCCACAATTATAGATGGATTTGTGGAAAAGATTATCGACAACCAAATGGACCAAGGTCAATTTTTAAATGCGAACATCACTTTTAAGGAAATCCAAATGATCAAAAAGGTGCTAAAGAAAAAATTGAACAACATCTTTCATTTACGCGTGGAATATCCCGAATAAATAACGATTGGGATTTTGAGCGATTGCTAGGCCAAAGATTGCATTTCCACCAAGCTATAATACACCCCTTTTTTTGCCAGAAGCTCCTGGTGTTTTCCCTGCTCCACAATTTCACCTCTTGATAGCACCACAATATTGTCTGCATTTTGGATAGTGGATAGGCGATGGGCGATGACAATGGAAGTTCGGTTCTGCATCATTTTTTCCAACGCGTCCTGGACCAGCCGCTCGCTTTCGGTATCCAATGCCGATGTGGCTTCGTCCAAGATCATGATGGGAGGATTTTTTAGCACGGCCCTACCTATGCTAAGGCGCTGTTTCTGCCCGCCGCTGAGCTTGTTGCCGCTGTCGCCAATGTTGGTCTGGAATCCTTCGGGAAGACCTTCGATAAATTCCAGCGAATTGCTTATTTCTGCCGCCTCCCTTAATTCCGCATCGGATGCCAATGGTTTTCCAAGTTTTAGATTTTGGGCCACCGTGTCGTTAAAGAGAATGGAATCCTGCGAAACAATTCCCATAAGACCGCGAAGGGATTTCTTTGAAATATTTTTTATGTCCACCCCGTCTATTTCAATACTGCCTTTATTCACGTCGTAAAAACGGGTAAGCAAGTTGGCAATGGTGCTTTTCCCGCTACCCGATTGCCCGACGAGGGCAATGGTTTTTCCTTTGGGAATTTCAAGGGAGAAATCTTTTAGCACGTATTGGTCTTCGTATTTAAAAGAAACATTTTTGATACTGATACTGTGTTCAAATTGGGTTTTTTCAATTGGGTTTTCAATATCGGTAATGGTGTTTTCCGCTTCCAGCAATTCCAGAATACGGTGTGCGGACCCGTCGGCACGCTTTAAGGAATAGCTCGCTTTGGCGATGGCTTTTGCCGGGGTGAGAATATTGTAGGCAAGCATGATGTAACCGAGGAAAAAACTGGCATCCAGGGTATTGTCCACAAAAACAAGATAACCGCCATAGACCAAGAGAACGCCAATGGTGATTATTCCCAACAGTTCGCTTAAAGGCGAGGCGAGGTTCTGCCTATTTAATACAGTGTTTGAATACTTGTAAAATCGTTCGTTGCTTTCCTCAAATTTTTTCTGAAAGAGGTTTTCGGCGTGAAAAGCCTTGATAATCCTCAAACCTCCCATGGTCTCTTCCAGAATGGAGAGAAATACTCCCTGTTCGGTCTGTACTTTTAAGGAACCTCTTTTTAGGGATTTGCCCACCTTTGAAATAAGAAATCCGGATAGGGGCAGAAAAAGGAATACGAACAAAGTGAGCTTCGGACTGATAAAAAGCATGGTTGCCAAGGAAAAAATAATGGTCAGCGGTTCGCGCACGATCATTTCCAAAACAGAGAGAACCGAGTTTTTTACTTCATCCACATCGCCACTTAAACGCGAGATGGTATCGCCTTTTCTCTTTTCAGAATAAAATGCCAGCGGAAATTGTATAACCTTGCTGTATAGGGCATTTCTCAGGTCTTTGAGCACCCCGTTGCGAAGAAAGGTGGAATAATACATGGCCATATAGTTGCTCAAATTCTTTAGCAGAAATATGGCGATTATCACCCCAATCATAAACATCAGCACCTTAAAGTCGCCGTATTGGTTGATGTAATTGATAAGATGGTAGCTAAGCGAATCCTGAATATACGCCGTTGCTTCCGTAATGCCTCCATATACCGGTTTGGTCCCTATTTCCCGTTGATCGCTGAAAATAATCTGCAAGACAGGGATGAGTGCCAAAAAGGAGAGAGTGCTAAAGAGCGCATAGAGGATATTGAAAAATATATTTAATGCCGCATACCTTTTATAGGGATAGGCATACCGAAGAATTTTTCTGAAATAATTCATTGACCCAAATTTAACTGCGCGGCAATGGCCTTGATCCTATCCTGCAAAATTTCGGCAAAATCTTCCCCTTCGTCTGAATCAAAAGTATCGCTGGAGTCAGCGGAATTCACACTGATATAGAATTTAATCTTCGGTTCGGTGCCGCTTGGCCTTATGGCGATCTTGCTGCCATCTTCGGTGTAATAGAGCAGCACATTGGATTTTGGAAGCCCCAGAGAGGTTTTTTCACCCGAAACCAAATCTGTGCTTTCGTTTTTTTGCACGTCGTCCATTCTCACCACTTTGCTGCTGGCTATTTCGGAAAATGGATTCTCCCTAAAATTGCGCATCATTTCCGTTATGGCCTCGGCTCCTTTCTTTCCCTTTTTGGTCACAGAGATAAGGTGTTCTACATAATTTCCATGTTTGCGGTAAATTTGCTGTAGGTAACGATAGATGCTGGAACCTTCCGCTTTTTTCTGGGCCGCGATTTCACAGGCCAATAAGGTTGCGGTCACGGCGTCCTTATCGCGAACAAAATCGCCCACCAGATAACCGAAACTTTCCTCCCCGCCACCGATAAATTCCAGTTCGGGATGGTCCTTGATCATTTTGGCTATCCATTTAAAGCCGGTAAGCCCTTCCATGTACAACACATTAAAATATTCCGCTATCCGTTTTACCATGGGGGTGGAGACAATGGTGGAGGCTACAAATTGCTTTCCGTTAAGTCTTCTCTGTATTTTCCACTGTTCCAAAAGGAAATGGGTCATCAGTACCATTGTTTGGTTTCCGTTGAGCAATTGCATGTTTCCCTCTTCATTTCTTACGGCCACGCCCAGCCGATCGCAGTCGGGATCGGTACCTATTACAATTTCGGCATGCTCTTTTTCGGCCAGGTCGAGAGCCATTTTTAAGGCTGCAGGTTCCTCGGGATTGGGAGATTTTACCGTGGGAAAATCGCCATCGGGTTGTGCCTGTTCCCGGACAATGGAAACATTTTTGTACCCAGCCTTTTCCAGTACCTTCGGAATTATGGTAATGGAAGTACCATGAAGGGAAGTGAAGACAATCTTTAAGTTTTCCTTGGCTTTCTGCGAAGTCTGAAAGCTGCCATGTTGAATGGAGGCATCTATAAAGGCATTATCTACTTTTTCATCCAGATAGGAAATCAAATCGGGATTTGTCTTGAAGTCCACATCGGTATAATTCAATTTGTTGATTTCGGCGATCACTTCCCCATCCTGTGGAGGAACGAGTTGCCCGCCATCCTCCCAGTACACTTTGTATCCATTGTATTCGGGGGGGTTGTGCGAAGCGGTTAAGACAATGCCCGCTTGGCAACCTAAATACCGTACGGCAAAAGAAAGTTCGGGAGTGGGCCGAAGTTCGGGAAAAAGAAAGACCTCGATGCCGTTTGCCGAAAACACATCGGCCACTATTTGGGCAAACCGCTGGCTGTTATGCCTGCAATCGTAGGCAATGGCTACCTTCACCTTCTGGTTGGGAAACTTCTTCTTTAGATAATTGGAAAGGCCCTGGGTGTTTTTCCCCAAGGTATACTTGTTGATTCTATTATCGCCTATTCCCATAATGCCGCGCATGCCGCCGGTGCCGAATTCCAGATTCTTATAAAAACTGTCCTCCAGTTTTTCCGGATCATGGGCAATCATTTCCTTTATCCCATCTTGTGTTTGCTGGTCGAAAAAAGGAGTAAGCCACTTGTTTACCCGTTCAAGGATTTTGGGATCTACGTAAATCATTCGCTTAAATTAATCTGCAAAAATAAGTATAATATAAGGATGATGGAGTAGGCTAAGCGAATTTATGGCCTATGTTGCTGTGTGAAAATTTCTATTTTCACTGTAATAGGCGTCGTTTTGATTGGGTTTGCCCTGTTGTTTTTTGGATGATGTAGTTTTTCGAGTCTTTTTTGCTTCGCAGGATCAATTCGCCCAAGAAACCGGCAAGAAAAAACTGGGTGCCCAAAATCATGGCAGTAAGGGCAATAAAGAATTCGGGGCGCTCGGCAAGCAGGCGCCCAGTGGGGGTGATAAACAGCTTATCGATTCCCAGATATAGGGCAAAGCAAAATCCCACAAACCACATAAAGGCGCCCCAGGCACCAAAAAGATGCATGGGGCGTTTGCCAAAAGTGGACAGAAACCAAATGGTTATCAAATCCAGAAATCCACGGATAAAGCGTTCTGCCCCAAATTTTGTGGTTCCGTATTTACGCGCCTGGTGAAGGACCGGTTTTTCGGTAATGCGGGAGTAGCCAGCATTTTTGGCCAATACGGGAATATAGCGGTGCATTTCGCCTGTAACCTCTATGGTCTTTATCACTTCGTTTTTATAAGCCTTGAGACCGCAGTTAAAATCGTGCAATCTCACCCCGGAAGTTTTCCGCGCAGCGTAATTGAACAATTTGGAAGGCAGGTTTTTGCTGAGGACGTGATCATATCTCTTCTTTTTCCAGCCCGATACCAAATCGTAGCCTTCCTCCTTGATCATGCGGTACAATTCGGGAATTTCGTCGGGGCTGTCCTGCAGATCGGCATCCATGGTAATCACTACTTCGCCCTGCGCCATCAAAAATCCCGCGTGGAGGGCTTGCGATTTGCCATAGTTCTTTTGAAATTTTATGCCCTTTACTTCCGCCTCCTCTTGCGAAAGCGAATGGATAATCTGCCAAGATCCATCGGTGCTTCCATCGTCAATAAAGATCACTTCGTATAAAAAACCATTGGATCGCATAACTTTTGCGATCCAATGGTAAAGTTCCAGCAATGATTCCTTCTCGTTAAGAAGGGGAATGACGATAGAAATATCCATTTAGTTTATTGTAATTGATGCGGCGGTTCTCTTCTCATGATCAAACTGGCGATCAAAGATATGATAAAGCCGAAAAACAACGTAAGCATAAGGGCGATGGCAGACATTATCCACGGGCTCATAAATTTGGCAGACATGTCCATTGCCCTATCCAAATCCTTTTGGGTCATGTTCGGATTGGCCTCGATCATTTGCTGCCGTGAAAACTCCAAGGTTTTCGTCACAAAATCGGGGTCGATGAAATTCATAAAGATATAATTGAAGATCACCGCGATAATACCGGCCACAAGGCTAATGGCCAAACCTGTCTTAAGGCCTTGGCCCAAGGTGAGAAACCCGGCATTTTCATTTTTATAGGCTTTTATTCCATAGACCGTCACCCCAACCGATATGGCAATCTGCAAAACCGAAAGCCACCAAGGCCTGTCGATATGGGCATCGAGCACATAGGAAATAACTTGTAGTACAATGGAGAGCAGGGCCAACAATACCCCGTAATTCAATGCGATTTTTTTTATTGATGCGGTTTGGGTTTCCATGTTTTCTGATCGGTTTTTTAGTATCTGCCAAGGTGCGGCAGAAAGGTTATGGCTGTTAGTAAACAAAGATAGCAATTCGTTACATTTGCAGGGAAGGTTAAAACCGATTAAAAAAGTATTTTTTTTTTGTTGCTACTTTCCAATAAAAGAGTAAATTTGCACACTTAATTCCGAAACGGTTCGGAAGCGTGTATTTCAAAAATATTTAGAAGATGAAAAAAGGTATCCACCCCGAAAATTATAGATTGGTTGCTTTCAAGGATATGAGCAACGATGATGTTTTTATAACAAAATCTACTGCAGACACCAAAGAAACTATCGAGGTTGAGGGTGTTGAATATCCTTTGGTAAAGATGGAGATTTCTCGCACCTCACACCCCTTTTACACTGGGAAAGCCAAGCTTATCGACACTGCAGGACGTATTGACAAGTTTAAAAACAAATACGACAAGTTTAAAAAAGCTCCCAAAAAAGAAGCCGAAACGGAAAAGTAATTTTCCGCTGAAATATTTGCAAAGCCTTCGATCATTCGAAGGCTTTTGTGTTTCTATAATCTTCATTCGCGTATACGCAATTGATCGATTTTCTGTAATATTGAAGTAAAATATTGGTGACCGTAGATTTACTTCGGCCCCAAATCCTCAATTTTTCGAAAAATATGAACTATATACTCTTTGACGGAAGCGTACGGAACCAATTGCTTCCTTTTACCTTTACGCGGCCCGTGGCAGACATTCGCATTGGTATCCTCACCATCCGGGAAAAGTGGGAGCATTTGCTGGGCTTTACCACCACGACGATCACCGAAGATTATCTAAGTGAAAAATATCCTTTTCTGGAATTGGAGGCCAATATTTTTATCAACGCTTCTTTTCTTCCTTCGGAAAATCTCACCAATATGGTCAAGTCCTTACAGGAAAATCAGGCAATCTTCCATTATGATGAGCCTATTGCCTTTTTTGCCACAGCCGAACAGGAGGTTGATTTTGAATTTTTCGATGTGGTGCAATACGAACACGACGACGTACTGCGCATAGAAAATACATGGGATATATTTTCAAAAAACGGAGAGGCCATTCTTCGCGATTTCCAAATGATCACGAGGGACAAAAAATCGCAACCCATTCCGGCTGGCATTTGGACTAAAAAGCCAGAAGACATTTTTATTGAGGAAGGAGCGCAAATAGCATTCTGCACCCTCAACGCATCGGAAGGACCTATATATATAGGAAAGGACGCAGAGGTTATGGAGGGTGCCGCCATTCGCGGACCCTTTGCTCTCTGCGACCACGCCACCGTGAAAATGGGCGCAAAAATTTATTCCAATACCACCATAGGTCCCCATTGCAAGGTGGGGGGAGAGGTGAATAATTCGGTGTTGTTCGCATATAGCAACAAGGGTCATGATGGTTTTCTGGGAAATTCGGTGTTGGGAGAATGGTGCAATTTGGGGGCCGATACCAACAACTCCAATTTAAAGAACAATTATGCCGAAGTGCGGTTGTGGAATTATGACAAGATGAACTTTTCCAAAACGGGACTTCAATTTTGCGGCCTTATGATGGGCGATCACAGCAAATGTGGTATCAATACCATGTTCAATACCGGAACTGTGGTAGGAGTGAGTGCCAATATTTTTGGAAGCGGCTTTCCCCGCAACTTCGTTCCCAGCTTTAGTTGGGGAGGCAGTGGGGGCTTTACAACCTATAAAACAGATAAGGCCTTTGAGGTGGCAAAGGTGGTAATGGCCCGCAGGCATGTTGAATTTACCGAAGTTGATGCCCAAATTCTCAACCACGTCTTTGAGGAAACCGCCCAATGGCGAAAAGGTTATTGATAGAAAGTCTGCAATCGGTAATGCTATTTGCGTTTTCTTACTCTCTTCAGTACCAGGAAATTTTGAGGGTTTATTCCCAATCCGCTTACCTTTTTGTTGACAAACCGTACGGCCATATCGTAATACAGAGGTACCACAGGCGCTTCGGCAACTATAATCGAATCCATTTTGGTGTACAGGTGCTTTCGCTCCTCTATATCGGGAATGGACAACGCCGTCACGTATAGCGAATCGTAGTCCTTGTTTTTAAAATGCATGTAGTTGGGTCCATTGGGCGCAAAATTGGGGCTGTAAAACAGGGAGAGATAATTTTGCGCATCGGGATAATCTGCAATCCAACTGGCGCGGAAAATATCCAATTCGCCACTGCTTTTCATCTGCCGTAGGGTGGAAGGGGGCATTACATCTATCTTTACGGCAATCCCTATTTTCTCCAATTCCCGCTGGATAAATTCACATAAATCCAGATATTGGCTGTTGGTGCCAATGGTTATTTGCGGATTGGCATCGCCTGTTTCCTCTTTATATTGCGAGACCAACTCCTTGGCTTTTTCCACATTGTAGGTATAGCCTTCAATGTTGTCGTATCCGGGCAGACCTTGGGGGATAAAACCGTGTATGGCAGGAATTCCAATGCCATTCCGGAGATACATTACCATTTTTTGCCGATCAAATCCGTAGTTAATGGCCTGTCTCAAGGCCAAATTTTGGATTTCCGGAGTAGGGGAACCCATAAAAAATCCCAGGTATTCGGTGTTAAGGTAAGGGCCGGTTATCAAATAGGCGAGATCTCGGTACTTGGGCTGCAATTTTCCATGAGTGGTGAGGAGCTCATCTTTATAACTGTTGTCCAGTCCCGAAATAAAATCCAATTTTCCTTGGGCAAATTGTAAAAATTCACTCTGTTTGTCGGGCAAAAAGGTTATCGCCACGGCTTCCAGATACGGCAGTCTGTTTCCTTGTCCGTCTCTTTCAAAGTACAAAGGATTTTTGCGGAATACCAGTTTTACGTTTTCTTCCCACATTTTAAACCGAAAAGGTCCCGTACCCACCGGGTTTCTTCGGAATTCGTTTCCGTATAACTCTATGGCCTCCCGAGGTACCACAGAACAATATCGCATGGATAAAATTCCCAAAAAGGCGGGAAAGGGCTGTTTAAGCCTAATGACCAAGGTGGTGTCGTTTGTTGCGGTATAGCTTTCCACATAATCCATAACCCAACTGCCAGGGGAAGCGACTTTTGGGTCGGTCAAACGGTTAAAGCTATAAACAAAGTCTGAGGCTACCACGAGACGGGTAGAGTCGGGAGACGTGGAATTTCTCTTTACAAACGCCCGGTTCTTGTGGAAAAAGACGTCGTCTCTTAAATAAAAGGTGTAGGTAATGGAGTCGTTTATCTCCCAATTCTTTGCTATATCCGGCTGGATCTTAAGGGAGTCGTCCAATTGTACCAAGCCGTTGTAAAGCTGATTGTCTGGCCAAATAGCTTGCGGATTTCTGGCAAAAGCAGGATCCAAGGTAGGAATGTTGCCATGCTCGTTGTACCTGAAGACCAAGTGCTCTTTCTCTTCTTCGGAATTGTTGGCGCAGGAAAATAAGATCAACGCGATTATTCCGAAAAGCAAAATGGAAAATTGGGAGAGGGAAAGAAAAGAGCGGGAAGATGGATTCATCAATAATTTACTTGAAAGGCTTCGGCGGTTTTCATTTTTTGCCAAAGGTATGTTTTCTTTTTTTTCCTCTCAATTTTTTTTGACGGGGTTATAGCGTTCCATTACTCCCCATTTCCTTAGATAATCTTTATATTTGCACTTTCAAAAAAACTATATGGATTCACCAAAAAAAGTGGCCTTTTACACCTTGGGCTGTAAGCTGAACTTTAGCGAAACTTCTACCATTGCAAGGAGTTTTGAGGACGAGGGTTTTGATAGGGTGGAATTTGACGATGTTGCCGATATCTATGTAATCAATACCTGCAGCGTTACCGAAAATGTCGACAAGCGTTTTAAGACCATTGTAAAACAGGCACAAAAGGCAAACCCAAAGGCTTTTGTGGCAGCAGTGGGATGCTATGCCCAATTGAAACCCCATGAACTGGCCGATGTGGACGGAGTGGATTTGGTGCTGGGCGCTACGGAAAAATTCAAGATTACCGATTATCTCAACGATTTGTCCAAAAATGATTTTGGCGAAGTGCACTCGTGCGAGATAGAAGAGGCCGATTTTTATGTGGGCTCGTATTCCATTGGCGATCGCACCCGTGCGTTTTTAAAGGTGCAGGACGGATGCGACTACAAATGCACCTACTGTACAATTCCTCTGGCCCGGGGAATTTCCCGAAGCGACACTTTGGAAAATGTTTTGGAAAACGCCCGCAACATCGCCGCCCAGGGAATCAAGGAAATAGTATTGACCGGAGTGAACATAGGCGACTATGGAAAAGGTGAATTTGGCAACAAAAAACACGAACACACCTTCTTTGAATTGGTACAGGCCCTGGATAAAGTTCCCGGTATTGAACGGTTGCGAATTTCGTCTATTGAGCCCAATTTATTGAAGGACGAAACTATCGCTTTTGTCGCAAATTCAAGAACCTTCGTCCCTCATTTCCATATCCCTTTGCAGAGTGGCAGCAATGATATTTTAAAGCTCATGCGGCGTAGGTATATGCGTGAACTTTATGCCGAAAGGGTTGCCAACATTAGAAAGAAAATGCCCGATGCGTGTATAGGGGTGGACGTTATCGTGGGATTTCCAGGGGAAACCGATGAACGTTTTTTGGAAACCTATCATTTTTTAAACGAATTGGATATTTCCTACCTCCACGTCTTCACTTATTCCGAAAGGGACAATACCCCTGCCGCCGAAATGGATGGAGTAGTTCCGAAAAAAGTACGAAACAAAAGGAGCAAAATGCTGCGGGGCCTTTCCGTGAAAAAAAGGAGGGCTTTTTACGAAAGCCAGTTGGGGACTACGCATACCGTGTTGTTTGAAGGTGAAAACAAGAAAGGATATATCCACGGTTTTACCGAAAATTACGTAAAAGTAAAGGCTCCTTGGGACCCCAATCTGGTCAACACCCTACATCAGATCACCTTGACCAAAATAGATGGCGACGGCTTGGTGCGCTTTGACTATGCGGAGAATATGCAAGACCACCCCTTGCCAATTTAGGATTTCAAAAGAATTTTTACAAAGATGATGGACCGAAAGGGTTAAATATTGATTCCCACGGGTAGCAAGTCTTTGTACTTTCTTCTATTTTTTCTTAGAAACCCCGCAATTTCAGGGCTGGTGGGAACCAGGTTGATACCCCTGTTCTTTACTTCCTCAAAAACGGCTTTGATAAATATGTCGCGAAACCCCTGTTCTTCCAGTTCTTCGGGCATTTCATACTTTGTGAGGAAGATCTTGCGCTCCTGGAGCGCATACTCGATACGGGCCATGTTGTCCCCAATTTCGAGTTCAAATTGTCTAAGGAATTCATTGTCGGTAATCTCTACATCTTCAATCATTGGTTTGTTGTTTTAAAAAAAAGGTGGTTTGGGAGGGTAATGGATGACAAAAGCCATGCTGCTAAAAATGAAAAGTGAGCGATTCTTGGAAAAATTTTTAAAACGAATAAGTACAGTCCCCGTCTCATTTTGCAGGCAAAAATTATATATATCTTTGCAGACGTAAATTTACGAATAATCTTTGGGGAATCCCATTTTTCTTCATAAAAGACCTATGAAATCCAAAAAAAAACACGTGTATTTCGTCCCCGGCATGGCAGCGGGTGCCGAAATATTCCGAAATATCAAATTGGGCAACGATGGCTACATAGTGGAGGTCTTGGATTGGTTAATTCCCGAAAAAAATGAAACGCTCACGGAATATGCAAAACGCATGGCCCAGCGGGTTACCGCAGAGAATCCTATTTTGATTGGGGTGTCTTTTGGGGGAGTGATGGCGCAGGAAATGGAGCAATTTCTCGATCTGAATAAGTTGATTATTATTTCCAGCGTAAAAACGCGCAAGGAGTTGCCCAAACGCATGAAGTTTGCAGCCCTCACAAAGGCTTATAAATTAATTCCCACCCGTGTTGTCCTCAGCGTGGAAGATCTGACAAAGTTTTCCCTGGGGCCGAAATCCCGTAAACGACTTCGGTTATATCAGCAATACTTACACGTGCGCAACAAGAGGTATCTGGATTGGGCCCTGGAGAAAATGGTAACGTGGAAGCGACAAACGCCAGACCCGAAGGTTGTACACATTCAAGGCGACAGGGACAAGGTGTTTCCTATTCGATACATAAAAAATTGTGTGGTGATCACTGGAGGAACACACATTATGATCTTAAACCGCGGGCGGGAGATTACCAAAAAGTTGATCGAGATCATTGAGGAATAATTATTGCAACTTTCCGGGGAAAGCCGTATAATTAGTATCTTTAAAAAAAATACCGTATTATGAATAGCATAGGAAAAATTGGAATAGGAGTGGCCCTTGTGGCCGTGAGCGCCTTGAGCATACACGCGGTACAGGAGGCACCTAGCGATGAAAACCTGGAAAAGAAGATGGTTAATGATTACAATGTTTACGCCTTGCCATTGCCCGAACATCTGGAATTTGCCGGAGAACCGGTGCCGCTAACAGATCCGGATGTAAGAGAGCGTATGGACAGGGAATTGCTTGTGAACACCTATTGGCAATCAAATGGCTTGTTGCTCTTCAAGCGCGCCAACCGATATTTTCCCCAAATAGAGCCGCTCTTGAAAAAATACGGTCTTCCCGATGATTTTAAATATTTGGCCGTTGCAGAAAGCGGACTTGAATACACCAGCTCTCCGGTAGGAGCCTCTGGAATTTGGCATTTTATGAAGGCCACCGGCCTGGAATACGGCTTGGAAATCAATGACTATGTAGACGAACGCTATAACCTGGAAAAAGCCACAATGGTCGCTGCAGAATACCTGAAAAAATCGAAGGAAAGATTTGGCAGTTGGACCATGGCCGCCGCATCCTACAATGCGGGAGTGGGAGGGATGACCAAACAGATGAACAGACAAAAACAAACAGATTACTACGATCTGCTTCTCAATTCAGAAACCAGCCGCTATGTGTTTCGCATTTTGGCCCTTAAGGAAATCATGACACATCCACAGAAATATGGGTTTAACTTCCGTGAAAAGGATCTTTATACCAACATTCCCACCTATAAAGTAGCAGTGGATTATTCGGTGGACGATTGGGCCGAGTGGGTAAAACCCTATGGAATCAATTACAAGATTCTCAAAATCCACAATCCCTGGTTGCGCGATACGTATTTGAAGAATGCATCGAAAAAGACCTATTTTATTGAAATCCCAGAAAAGGGTTATTACCAATAACCACGTGTTCTTCTACGGAAGAAGTTTTTGAGCCAATATCTTCGGAATTGGTAAGTAGTTTTAATCCGTCCTGGAACCAACTATAGTGAATGTTGAAGGAATCTTGAAACTTTTCTCCGTAGAAATGTACGGCCGGACGGCGCACGTCTGTGATCTTCTTTTCCGCATCGATATAAAATAGCGTAGGCAACCCCAGTCCGTGCTTAAGAATTTTCACCAAGTGGTCGTGGGTGTTTTCCCGTTCGTCCACATACACCACCTTTACTGCGGAGTGAAAACGGAAAGAAATTTTACGTGCCTTTTTCCTAGAATCCCAAAACAGGACGACAAAATCTACTTCGGATCGGTATTTTTTGGCAAGGAGGTTAAGGGCGGGAATTTCCCCAACCGCCGGAGTGCACCAAGAGCTATAGGTAATGAGAACAATGGGATTCTTAGCGCGAAAGGGCTCCGTTTTTCTTCCCGAAGGTTTTTTCACCTCAAAATTGTCAAAGTAACTCCCCACGATAACATTGTCCACCAGGGAATCGTACAAAAACTGCGCCCGTTCCAAATCGCCGTCGCGATAGGCTTTTTGCGAATTCTGCACGTAGCGTTTGATATTTTTCCCCATGGCCTGGGAAAAAGAAACCTGCTCTTTAAACTGTGGGTAAGAGAAAATGGGAAAAAACAGAAAAAGAAGAAGTAATTTTTTCCCCATACTTTACGGCTTTCCAGTAAAGATAGGAATAAAACAGCGGTTTAAGGAATTATTCGATTATCGTGCAACAAAATCGTTAAAATCATTAGAATATATTTTAACCCGAATGGTCCGAACTGGGAAACAAGATGCTTCGGCTTCGCTTAGCAACCGCCGTTGGCGGTACAAGAATCGAGAACCCTTCCTGCGTTCCCGGAAAGTCGGGCTTGCGGGCATTGACGGCAGGCAAGATTTATCTTCTTCCTCCTCTTCCGGGCCTTCCAAATTGCTGTCTTGGCTGGCCCATTTTTTTCATCTGCTGCTTCATCATCTTAATTTGATCGTCTAGCATGCTGTGTTTGTCCAAAGTCTTGGCTTCGGCAAGCAGTTGCTCTGCTTCGCGTTTTCTGTTTTTGGTCATGGCAATACCGGCCAGGTTTAACTTTGTCATTGCCATATCGGTAGACATGTTCAGGCCCAGACGCTCGGCTTTCTTGAAATATTTCTCCGCTTCGTTCATATTGGTCTGCGAAACCATGATTCCATTTAAGTAGTTGTAATAGCCTTCCTGCTTGGGCACCAAGGCGGCATGGGGATCCCGAATGCGGTCCAGCCATTTTTTGGCTCCGGCAAAATCTTGCTTCCGCAGGCGCAAAAAGGCCAGCAATATAATTTCGTTTTTAAAGTAAAGAAAGACAAACATGGCCGATAAAAGTACGAGCATGATTCCGTTGCCTATATTTGTCTCAAAAAATTGCCAGACAGCGGCAGCCAAAACCAAGGCGGCCAATACCAATTTTATATTTTTATTGAACATTCCTACATTTTTAAAATGGCCTGCAAAGGTATAAAAACTTGGTGCCATTTTTTTAAAAAACTGTTTTCTTTAAACCGTCTTTGCGCCATGGCAGGCTGTGGAGAGGCAGTTAAAAACCTTATTTTTGCCGAGGTGCGAAACTTTAATGATATTTTTTGAAAAACGTTTGTACAACTAAAAAGTTGTTGTATTTTTGCACCCGCCTACGCAAAGAAATGTCTGGGCACCGAATTGAATTTTTGGGGATTCCCATAAATTTGTTTTAAAAGGATTATTACAGAAGTTAAAGCACACTATAATGAGCAAGAGAACATTTCAGCCATCTAAGAGAAAAAGAAGAAACAAACACGGCTTCCGGGAGCGTATGGCTACTGTGAATGGTAGAAAAGTGTTGGCTGCCCGCAGAGCAAAGGGCAGAAAAAAACTATCTGTATCTTCTGAAGTCCGCCACAAAAAATAATGTTGATAAAATGTATATAAAAAGGTGTTGTTTACTAAAGCAACACCTTTTTTTTGTACCTCATTGTGCCGTAATTTTGCGGCCGAGAAAAAACTCCTACAATGCCTAAAAATCCTTCTATTAAATCTGTTCTTATTATTGGTTCCGGTCCCATCGTAATTGGCCAGGCTTGTGAATTTGATTATTCCGGATCGCAAGCCTTGCGGTCCTTGCGCGAAGACGGAATTGAAACGGTCCTGATCAACAGCAATCCGGCCACCATAATGACCGACCCGTCCATGGCAGACCATATCTACCTTTTGCCCTTGACCACAAAATCGCTGGTAAAGATACTCAAGGAACATCCTCAAATAGACGCCGTTTTGCCCACCATGGGAGGCCAAACCGCTCTCAATCTTTGTATAGAAGCCGATGAAAAGGGGATTTGGGAAGATTTTGGGGTTAAGATTATAGGCGTGGACATCGACGCCATCAACATTACCGAAGACCGCGATAAATTTAAAGACCTTATGGTGAAAATTGGCATTCCCGTGGCTCCGGCCCGTATTGCCAATTCTTACCTCACAGGAAAGGAAATCGCACAGGAATTCGGTTTTCCGTTGGTAATCCGTCCCTCCTTTACCCTTGGAGGTTCAGGTGCTTCCTTTGTACACACAGAAGACCAATTCGACTCCCTTCTTACCTACGGTTTGGAAGCCTCGCCCATTCACGAAGTTCTTATTGACAAGGCTTTGTTGGGCTGGAAGGAATTTGAACTGGAATTGCTTCGCGATAAAAATGACAATGTGGTGATTATCTGTGCCATCGAAAATATGGATCCCATGGGTATACACACAGGCGATTCCATTACCGTTGCTCCTGCCATGACCCTTAGCGATACGTGTTATCAACGCATGCGCGATATGGCCATCCACATGATGCGCAGCATAGGCGATTTTGCCGGCGGATGCAATGTGCAGTTTGCCGTGAGCCCGGATGAAAAGGAAGATATTATTGCCATAGAAATCAATCCCCGCGTATCGCGTTCCTCTGCGTTGGCATCAAAGGCCACAGGATATCCCATTGCAAAAATCGCATCTAAACTCGCCATTGGATATACCCTCGACGAACTGGATAACCAAATTACAAAATCCACTTCGGCTTTGTTTGAGCCAACCTTGGACTATGTGATAGTAAAAATTCCTCGGTGGAATTTTGACAAGTTTGAAGGCGCTGAGCGCACCCTCGGACTTCAGATGAAATCTGTGGGAGAGGTCATGGGCATAGGTCGTTCATTTCAGGAGGCATTGCACAAGGCTACCCAATCTTTGGAGATAAAACGAAATGGTATTGGTGCCGACGGAAAAGGCTATACCAATTATGAACAGATCCTCGATAAGCTGAAAAATCCCAGTTGGGATAGGGTTTTTGTAATCTATGATGCCATTCAAATTGGAATTCCCCTAAGCAGGATACACGAGATTACCAAAATAGACATGTGGTTCTTAAAGCAGTATGAAGAGTTGTTTCTGCTAAAAAATGAGATATCCTCCTTTACACTCGAAACCTTGCCGCGCGAATTGCTGCTGGAGGCGAAACAAAAAGGATACGGTGACCGTCAAATAGCCCATATGTTGAACTGTTTGGAGAGCCAGGTATATAAAAAGCGGGAAGAAATGAACATTCAGCGTGTCTATAAATTGGTGGATACGTGCGCTGCAGAATTTAAGGCGGAAACTCCTTATTATTACTCCACCTTTGAAAATGAAATGCAATTGCCCAACGGGACAACCTATTCCGAAAACGATAGCGTGGTCACCGACAAAAAGAAAATTATTGTCTTGGGTTCGGGACCCAATAGAATAGGGCAAGGAATAGAGTTTGATTACTGTTGTGTGCATGGAGTATTGGCGGCCGCGGAATGTGGCTATGAAACCATTATGATCAATTGCAATCCGGAAACGGTTTCTACCGATTTTGATGTGGCAGACAAACTTTATTTTGAACCGGTTTTCTGGGAACACATTTACGATATTATCCGCCATGAAAAACCCGAAGGGGTCATCGTGCAACTGGGTGGACAGACCGCCCTTAAATTGGCCGAAAAGCTGGACCGATATGGCATCAATATTATCGGCACTACCTATCAGTCCTTGGATTTGGCCGAGGATAGGGGAAGCTTTTCTACTCTTCTAAAGGAAAACAACATTCCCTATCCCAATTTCGGGACGGCAGAAACTACCGAACAGGCCCTTCAATTGGCCGATGAGCTGGACTTTCCTCTTTTAATTCGCCCGTCCTATGTTTTGGGTGGCCAAGGGATGAAGATCGTCATCAACAAGGAAGAGCTGGAAGAGCACGTAGTAGACCTATTGCGCAAAATACCGAACAACAAACTTTTGCTGGACCATTATCTCGATGGCGCCATAGAGGCCGAGGCCGATGCCATTTGCGACGGTGAAAACGTCTACATCATTGGAATAATGGAGCATATAGAGCCTTGCGGAATTCATTCAGGAGATTCCAATGCCACCTTGCCGCCGTTCAACATTGGGGAGTTTGTGCTACAACAAATAAAAGACCATACCGAAAAGATTGCCAGGGCCCTTAATACCGTGGGGCTTATCAACGTGCAATTTGCCATTAAGGACGACATTGTCTATATCATTGAGGCCAATCCTCGGGCATCGCGAACGGTACCCTTTATTTCCAAGGCTTATGGCGAACCGTATGTGAATTACGCCACCAAAATAATGTTGGGCCACAACAAGGTCACCGATTTTGAATTTAACCCACAACTGGAAGGTTTTGCCATCAAGCAGCCGGTCTTCAGTTTCAACAAGTTTCCGAATGTCAACAAACAGTTGGGGCCCGAGATGAAAAGTACGGGCGAAAGCATCCTCTTTATCGATAGCCTTAAAGATGATGCGTTTTACGATCTTTATGCCCGAAGGAAAATGTACTTGAGCAAGTAGAGGGTTTGTCTCCATGTTGTTAAATTTTTTTCGTAAATTGAATGGTTATTAGATAGCTTTACCGTATGATGAAACCTTTACTGTTTGTTTTTATCCTTTACTCATCCTTCTTAAGTGCACAAACGGTTTATGAAATTCCGTGGGAGCCGGGGGTGAACAATGCTGTTGCCAGCCCTACTATTGAAGTAGGCGACGCGGTGAAATGGATATGGAGCGACGGTTCGCCAAAAAGCGTTACCAGTTTGAGAGGAGGCAAGGAGGTTTTTGACAGTGGGGTATTGGACGGAAAAAACGCTTATTTCAGCCACACGTTTACCCAACTGGGAATCACGGAATACGAAAATGAAATAAATCCGGCCATGTCTGGCAAGGTAACCGTGGTGAGAAAGCTCTCGGTGGAAGACAAGTTTTTGAAAAACCTGAACTTTTATCCCAATCCGGTTCGGAACAACCTAACCATTTCTTCTCAATTTAAATTGGATAGTTATCAGGTTTTTAACGTTCTCGGTTCTTTGGTGGTCGAGGGGAAAGGCAGTGGGAAAACCACTCGCATCGATATGTCGCAACTCAACAGCGGTCTTTATTTTGTAAAGGTCGTTTCAAACGGAATGCAATCTACCTTAAAAATCGCCAAGGAATAATCATTCTTCCTCTTTGCCCCTTTCCAAGATGCGGTCTTGGGCTTTTTCAATCCACGAAGGTTTTAATCTTTCTTTTGGCGATACTCCTAATTTTTCCAACTGATCTATGTCTTTGATCAAATTTTGATTTCCCGTAAGTTTCTTCATCGCCCCGGAATAGGCTTTTTTGGTGGAATTTATCCTATTTCCCAGTACCTCCAGATCGTCCAAAAGAATTTTGAATTTATGATATAGGGAAGCGGCGTGCTTGGCAATTTCCACCGCGTTTTGCTGCTGTTTTTCATTGCTCCACAAGGCGTCTACGGTTCGCAAGGTGCTGAGAAGGCTTGTAGGACTCACCAACAGGATATTCCGTTGAAAGGCAGAGTAGAAAAAGGAAGAATCGTTGTTTTGGGCCACATAAAGGGCTGGTTCAATGGCGACAAACATCAAAACAAAATCTGGCGAATGTACTCCGTGCAGATCTTCATATTTTTTACTGCTCAACTGCAGGATATGGGTTTTCAGGGACTTTATATGATCCTTTAAAAATTGATCCTTCAACTGGTCGTCCTCCGCATTTGCGTATTTTTCATAAGCCACCAATGAAACTTTGGCATCTATTACCATTCGCTTGTCATTTGGCAGGCATATTACCACATCGGGAATCTGTTTTTGCCCATCTGCATCCACATGGGGTTGCTGGACAAAATATTCCCTGTCCTTTACCAGATTTGACCTTTCCAACACCCGCTCCAGAATCAGTTCGCCCCAGTTGCCTTGAATCTTGCTATCGCCTTTTAGGGCACGGGTTAGGTTATTGGCTTCCTCGCTAATCCTCAGGTTTTGCTCGTTGAGGAATTGAAGCTGTTTGCCCAATTCTGCATGGCCTTTGATAAAATCGTCATTGCTCTTGCTCACCTTGTCTTCAAACTCCTTGATTTTCAGGTTGAGGGGCTTTAATATATTTTCAATGTTCTCTTTATTCGCCGCGGTGAATTTTTCGGTCTTCTCCATAATTATCTTATGGGCCAGATTTTCAAATTTGTGGTGAAAGTCCTTCTCAAAAGTGGCAAACCGTTCTTTTTCCTTTGTCAATTCAGACAAGAGGGCGTCGTATTCCGCACTTTGTCTGGACAGTTGCACGTTCAGTGCTTCTTTTTCGGCCCGAAGCTTTTCATTGCTATCGGTGAGCTTTCCTATGTTTTCGCTCCACTTTTCTTCCTGCAGTTGCGCCAGGCGAAGCCTTTCCTCCAGCTTTCCGATGAGCGAGGAATGTTTTAGCCTGGCGAAATAATTCCCCAGAAACATTCCGAATAAAAGGGCAATGGCCGCCAACAGCAGAAAAAGTACGGTTTCGTTCATGGTAACTTTTAAATGTACATTATTGTGGTTCGATCAAACTTTTAAATTTCCACGGTATTTTCCAAGGTTTTTGGCCGAAGCGGTTCCCGATGAAATTCTGGAGAAGCTGGGGTTCGTGGTGCAAAAAAGTCATGGTTTGTCCATGGGTTTAACCGGGCGATTCCGATTGTAAATTTTCGTTGCTCCTTTAAAATTTGACGATTGGTGCATGTAGCGCCAGCGGTTTAGCCTCTACCTCGGACATTACCGACTGTAAATATACTTATTTCCGAATGGTGAAACGGCCGGTTTGCGAATCGAAACCTATGGTTTCCGAAGGGAATAAAGAATTAAACCTCCCCGCTTCAATAAGGGAACAGGGATCGTCAAAAAAGGTTTGTTCCCTGGTCATGATGATAATTTTGTCTGCCAGCTGAATAGCCAAATCAATTTCATGGGTAGAAAACAAAATGGTTTTTCCTGTGTTTTGTGAAAGGTCTTTCAGTAGTTTTAAGACATAGGCGCGGTGGTAAAGATCTAGATGGGTGGTGGGTTCATCGAGAAACATAACGGGAGTGTTTTGTGCCAACGCTCTGGCAATGGCCACTTTTTGCATCTGCCCGTCGCTTAGCTCAAAGCATTTCCTGTTGGCCAGGCTAAGGGTTTCGGTGGTTTTCAAGGCAGTTTCCACAATATTCCTGTCGGTTTTTGACAGCTTTCCTATCCAGTTGGTATAGGGTTGCCTGCCCAAGGACACCAGTTCCTTGACCGACAGATTTTTGGTGGCGGGCGGTTCTGTCAGTACCACACTGGCCAAGGTGGCCAGTTGAAAGGCAGAATAGGCCTGCAAGTCCTTGCCCTGGAGGCGAATTTTTCCGGCCAACGGAGGCTGCATGCCCATAAGTGTGCGCAATAAGGTGGATTTCCCAATTCCATTGGCACCGACCAAGCCTACCAATTCGCCCTTGCGTATGGCGAAGTTAATTTCTTCGGCAACGCTCACTTTCGTCTTGCCTGCGCCATACCCCACGGCGAGGTTTTTGGCTTCCAGAATAATAGTATTTTCCAAGGTGTCCATCAAAAAAAGAGTTTGCGTTTGCGCACCAGCAGCCATATAACAACCGGTGCCCCGATTAATGAGGTTATTGCGTTTATGGGTAGGCTCATTGCCGAAAAGGGCATTTGTGCCACTGTATCGCACAACAGCATCAGTGCCCCGCCAAACAAAATCACGGCAGGCATCAAAACCTGGTGATTGGAGGTTTTGAAAATCTGGCGCACCAAGTGGGGTACGGCAAGTCCCACAAAAGCTATGGGCCCCACAAAGGCGGTAATTGCACCGGTGAGGATGCTGGTGGCAAAAATGATGACAAATGTTGTTCGCTTTATCCGAAGCCCCATGCTTTTGGCATAATTCTCACCCAGGAGAAGGGAATTCAACGATTTGCTACTGGAAAAACTCAGGACCAAACCTAGGGAGAAGCAAAGGATTAAAATAGTCAGTCCCTGCCATGATTGGTTCCCTAAACTGCCAAATGACCAAAAAATATACTGCTTCAACCGCTCGGCACTGCTGAAGTAAGACAGTACGGAAACCACAGCGGTGGTGATGCTGCCAAACATCAACCCAATGATCAAAATGGCCATGGTGTCTTTCACCCGCAAGGAAACAGCCAGCACGGCCAATAAAATTATAAAGGTGCCCAATCCCGCTGCCAATACCACACTCCATTGGCTTAGCAAAAAGGTTCCAAAAAATCCCCCAAAGGCACCTGCCCCTAGAATGAGAAAGGCTACGCCCAGACTCGCGCCACTGCTAAGCCCCAAAACAAAGGGACCGGCCAGCGGGTTTCTGAAAAGTGTCTGCATCAAGAGTCCGGAAACGGCCAATCCGCCGCCGGCAACCAAAGCGGTAATGGCCTTGGGAAGTCTGTAATCTATCAGGATAAAATTCCACGACTCCTTGCTGGATCCGTTGCCGGTGAGTACTGAAATTATTTCCTTAAAGGGAATGGATATAGAGCCTATTCCCAAATTGAGAAAAAAGGCACAGCCCAAGGCCGCCAACAAGAGCAAGAAATGTATCCTGAATTTTTTTGGGGTCTGCATTACTTCAGTTTTTCAAAAAAATATAACGAATGATCGGGCAGCAGCCAGGGATGGAGAATCTTGATATAATCCTTTAAGACAATGTCTGGCCTGTTGGGAGCCAATTCGAAATAGATAGAGCCTCCTGTGGGGCCCTTCTTCATATTATAAGAATACACCCGATGGGCTTGAAAGGCTTTAAATTGCGTATAGGCTTTGCTGGCATGGCGCATGGATTCGCGCGTGGTAAACTGCCCGGGACCGATCCAGAAATCGGCGTTCTGGCCTTTTTCCAGTACGGCCTCCACGTTCAAGGCCAATCCTCCGGTGCCTTTGGAGTCTTTCCATAAATATTCCCCATGTGCGTCCTCAATAAAGGTGGCGGCCCAACTATCGCCCCGGGGCATATACCAAATATCCTTATACATGGCACCACTAATAACCGTAGGGCGGGAGGGAGCTTCTGCTGCTATTTTTTTTGCGGCTACATATTCGTTTTCAATATTGCGGAAAATGCTGTCCGCCATCGATATCTTGTTGAACAGCACTCCAAAAAACTTAATCCATTCTGCTTTCCCCAAAGGCGATTTTTCTGTCCAATCGGCATTGTAAAGCACGGGGATTCCCGCTCGCTCCAGGTTGGAAAAGGTAGTATTGGTGCCGTCCATGGCAAAGCCCACGATCAACTGCGGTTCCAAATCGAGAACCACTTCGGTGTTGATCGCTTCATTTTGGCCCACTTCCGCAACCCTGCCCTCTGCGATGAGCCTCCGGGTTTTTTCCGAAGAAATATAATCCAAATCGGGAAAACCAACCAGGGATTGGCTTTCGTCCAACATTTCTAAAGATGGTATGTGGGTGGTGGAGGTTACGACAATCCGGGAAACGGGAATCTCAATAACGGCGTCGTATTTTTCAGGATTGGGCACAGCGTCTTTTTTTGGGGCAAAAGCGTAACGAAAGCGCTTAGTTGCACCTGGCCAGGGATTGTCGACAATAATTTCCTTATAACCTTCAAAGGTATTTATTTGAAATCCCTCAGCATATTTTACCGCATCGTTTGTCGAGCTTTGTGGGAGCTTCGATTGTTCCTTCGGATTTTTGCACGAAAAACAAAGAGCAAGGGTTAAAAGATAAAATATTGTTTTTTTCAATATCATGGGACCAGAAACTGATTTTTTGCAAAGGTATCATAAAGTTCTGCACCAGATTTATTCTATTTTGAACGGATTCCACAGTTTGCCACTTTTATTCCCGATGGGAAATGGGTAGACCAGGTTCTTTCCTATCGGTATTAAATTTCCAGGAGAAGCTGGATCGGGCAGTGGTCTGAGCCGAAATATTCAGAAAGGATATCCACGCCTTTTACGTTTTCCAACAAATCCTCACTGATCAAGAAGTAATCCAATCGCCAACCCGAATTGCGCTCACGGGCTTTAAATCGGTAGCTCCAGTAGGTATAGGCCACGGTATCCGGATGGAAATGTCGATAGGTGTCTATAAAGCCAGACTGTAATAGGTTGTCCATTCCGTCTATTTCCACTTGGGTGTATCCTGCCGTTTTGTTGTAGTTGGCCTTGTCGTTTTTAAGGTCGATTGGGCGGTGGGAAACATTTAAGTCGCCACATAAAACCACCGGCTTGCTCTGTTCCAGGTTTTTAAGATACATTCTAAAATCAATGTCCCATTGTTTTCTGTAATCCAATCGTTGCAAATTTTGCCCGGAATTGGGAACATAGACATTCACTAAATAGAAACTTTCAAATTCGGCGCAGATTACCCGGCCCTCTGTGTCGTGTTCCGGGACGCCCATGTCCATGGTTATGGAAAGAGGTTGTGTTTTGCTGAGGAGGGCAACTCCGGAATAGCCCTTTCTTTCTGCCGAGTTGTAATATTGGTAGTAGTGGGCCAAGGCAGAAAGGGCCTCTTTTACTTCTTCATCCTGACCTTTGGTTTCCTGAAGGCAAAGAATATCGGGCTCCATTTTTGAAATGTCTTCAACAAAATCTTTTTTGGTGATGGCCCTGATGCCATTGATGTTCCAGGAAATTATTTTTAAGGGGTTTTTCATCTTTTTGGGATAGGGAAGCAAGGCGCCGCCCGGTGCAATTATTTTGATAAGGTTAGTGGGCTTGCAAATTAATCAATGTTATAAGAATCGTCAAGTATAAAATCATTGTTATCCGGTTAAAAATTTGACGATTGCGGTAACAATGGGAAAGATAGGGGTTTCTGGTAGGTAATTTTAATATGACCTTTCTTTTCATCAATTTGACGTCTAAATTAAAATATCATAAATTCATCTACTTTTAAGATTCTAAGAAGTACATTTTCACTATTCTACGTTTAGTCTTGCCTGCCTGCCTTCCGAGACACAAGGAAGGGCTCTTGGTTCTTGCAGCGGGAGCGCTCGTGTTTCTTTTCTCGCACAATACTGGTATAAAATTTAAGATGTCGCTATTCTTTTCACTTTTCAATATAAAGCCTATCTTCGCCAAAGAATTTTGGTGAGCTGTTTTTGCTTTTAAAAACACTCTTAAAAGGGAAATAGGTGCGATAGTGGTTCACCCCATTTCAAATCCTATGCTGTTCCCGCAACTGTAAGTCGTTCCGGAATTTTTTCCGGAAAGTGCATTCTTCAAAACCACTGTTCAATTTGAATTTCGGCTATTGCACGGAATTTAAAAAGAATGGGAAGGTCGCGCGTTGACGAGCCAGGAGACCTGCCAAAGTTATCAACATCAAATTGTCAAACTTTCGGGATAAAGGTTGAATTATGGATCGAACGCTAAGCCTTACACTGTTTATTTTTCTTTTGTCCTATCTGGGCTATGGCCAATTGGGACAGGTTCAGCATTTACCGGAAGTGATTTTGACCGATGCTTCCCTGATCCATTTCTCCAAGGGTTACAAAGTGGAAAAAATTCCCGATTCCCTTGTGGAAAAAACCTCTCTGTCGCTTACGGAAACCCTTCGCCGTAATTCTGCCATCTATTTTAAGGAAAATGGGTTGGGAATGGTGTCTTCCCCCAGTTTTAGGGGAACCAATGCCGCCCAGACAGCGGTGATCTGGAACGGCATCAACATCAATTCGGTCTTTACCGGGCAAACCGATTTCAACACCATTTCGCCACAAGGTTATAACGATATTTCCATTAGAAGTGGCGGAGGCGCCGTACAATACGGCAGTGGGGCAGTGGGAGGCAGTGTGCATCTGCAGAACACCTTTTCCTTTAACGAGGAGAACCAAATGCAGTTGGGGATTTTGGGAGGAAGTTTTGGCACCACGGGTGGAAATTTTAGCATCACCCGAACGTGGGAAGACCATTACCTGAATGTGGGAGTGGACTTTGTAGCTTCTGAAAACGATTATGAATATGTGGGAAAGAACAAAAAAAACGAACATGGCGAATTTTTGAGGTTCCAGGCATATGTCAACGAAGCGCGGCGTTTAAAGCACGGGGTGGCAAGTTGGAATTCGGAGTATTCATACAACAACCGAAATTTCTCGGGCAGCCTAAACACTGTGGGACGCGATGCCTATCACGACATAAATACGCGAAATCTCTGGCGGGTACAGCAGCAACACGGATTGTTTAACACCACCGTAAAATTTGCCCATTTGTTTGAACAGTTCCAATATTTCCCCGATTCGCATAAACCGCTGTATTCCCAGGGCAGTGCCCATACGTTTCTCGGCGGAATTCAATCAGAGGTTTTCCTGATGAAAAAATTCAGGTTGCAGGCAAAAATGGAGTATTCGGTAGTTGATGCCCAGGGGGAAAATATTGGAGAGCACAATCGAAAAACATTTTCTTCCGTATTGATGCTTAACCATAAAATTTCCCGGAATTTTGGATATGGCATCAGCCTGCGGAAGGATTTTGAAGAGCAATTTGACGATCCGCTGTTATTTGCCGTCGATGCACGGTGGTCGATAAGTCCTGAATACGCCCTACGCCTGAATGCCTCAAAAAATTATCGCGTTCCCACTTTTAACGATTTGTATTGGTACGCCGGTGGAAATGTGTTGCTAAAACCGGAAACTTCCTATCAAGTGGAGGTTGGCCAAGAACTGAATATAAAAAACCTCACCCTGGATTTAGCTGCCTTTTATATTTCTTCCGATAATTTGATAAAGTGGATACCCGCCTCGGGTTCGCTCTGGAAACCGAGCAATATTTCACAGACTGAAAATTGGGGGGTAGAGGCTATGGCAAAATACGTATTGCCTTTGGGCAAAAAAGAACAGGTGGAAGTGTCGGCCCTGTATTCCTTTACCCAGGCCGAAGATTCCAGGACGCATTACCAGCTTATTTACGTGCCTTTGCACAAGGGGAATGCTGTTTTTACCTATCGCGACAATAAACTTTCGGTATTTGGGGAAATAGTTTATACCGGAAGGGTTTATACGGCTACCGACAATAGCGAATCGGTTTCGGCGCATACCGTCTTTAATTTAGGGGCTGAATTTGGTTTTCTGGACAACCCAAAGATTACGGCGGGAGGGAAGATAGGAAACCTCTTTAACCGATATTACGAAAATGTAGCCTATCGCCCCATGCCCTCGAGAAATATTCAACTTTTTTTACACTTTAATATATAATCCTATGAAATCCATTAAGTACAAATTATTTTCTTTGGCCATCCTTGGCCTGTTTTTCACCTCGTGCAGTAGCGATGATGACGTAAACCCGATAAATCCCGATCCCGTGGATTATGAAAATGGAATTTTGGTTACCAATGAAGGACCTTTTAACAATGGCAGTGGAACGGTTACCTATGTTTCTGAAGATTTTGCCACCGTAGAGCAGAACATTTACCGCAATGTAAATGGAAAAGATCTGGGGAATATTGTCCAGTCGTTAGGCTTTCATCAGGAAGACGCCTATATAGTGGTGAACAATTCCCAAAAAATAATTGTGGTGAACCGATATAGTTTTAAATTAAAAGACACCATAGCGAGCGGATTGCACAATCCGCGGTATTTTGCCTCCAACGGGCAAACCCGGGGATATGTTTCCAACTGGGGAGATCCCATGGACCAATCGGATGACTTTGTTTCTGTAATCGACCTGCGCACCAAGGATGTTATTGCCACCATTCCCGTGGCCTTTGGACCCGACAAGATCCTTACCCATAATTCAAAAATGTATGTGGCCCATATTGGCGGGTTCGGATTCAATAATTTGATTTCGGTAGTGTCTGGAAATGCCGTGGAGACCACTATTGAGGTGGGCGATGTGCCTCAATCCATGACCGTGGTGGGGAATTATCTATACGTGCTGGGAAGTGGGAAACCCGCCTATTCCAATGACGAGACCCCCGGAACAATTTCAAAAATAGATTTGAATTCTAATGAAGTAGTGGAAACCTTTACTTTTTCGGATAACCAACATCCCACAGGTTTAACGGCCGATGGAGGAAAGTTGTATTTCAATCTGGATGGAAAGGTGTATTCCCTAAATTCCAATGCCATCACCTTGCCCGGAACACCTATTATAGATGGATTTTTTTATGCCATGACGGCAAAGGATGGAAAGTTGTACGCCACAGACGCCGGAGATTTTGCCAGCCGTGGAAGACTATTGGTATTTGATCTCTCTTCCAATCTGCAAATTCAGGATTTTCAAACCGGTATTATTCCCGGCGGAATTTACTTCAATGAGTAAAGGACCACTTTCGCAACCGAGAGTATAATCCAAAAATAAATCCGCTGTCCTTAACCAGGCAGCGGATTTTTGGTTATTTCGGTTCGCTAACCATGATTCCGTGGAGCGGTGACTCCAGCTTATCTCCCCGCAGTTCCTTTAAGCGCGGGCTGCTTTCCAGTTGGCGGCCACCCGATCCGCTCATTTGTGCCAGGGCCGCAGCCAAGAGCGGTTCGTTAGGGTCTCCCAACTGGCCCAGATTAAAATAATCTTCCCGCACTTCCACATCCGGAAACAAACCATCGAAAAAATCGGTATATCCCACTTTGTTGGCGGTTTTAAAAACCAAGGGCAGCATTACATATTTATGTGAGGTGGTGGCTTCTTCCCTTCGGAACAAGGGAGCCGGAGCATCGTACAAAATAAAGGAAGCCTGAAATTTCCCTGTCGTGGTGTCGCCCACTTGTACCGTGTTGATATAAGGATTGAGTCCGTTGATGACCAATTCACTTGCCGAGGCGGTGTTCCTTGTGGTAAGTATATAAACACTGGGCAAATTCAAACTGTTTATCGCCGCTCCAGAACTAATGGTGTTGTCAAAGAAACCCGTTTCGGCATGTTCTTCCTGTCTGTCCTCATTCCAGAATTCTTCATAAAAAACCTGCCCGTTAAACTGGCCGGTAATCATACTGGCCAAGTCTGTGGCGGTTTCTACCGCGCCGCCGCCGTTATAGCGGAGATCCAAAACCAAATTTGTTATTCCTTCGGCCTTAAATTGGGCAAAGGCATTGTTGAGTTGGGTGTCATATCTCTTGGTAAAGGAATTGTACATTAAGTAGCCCACTTTCTCTCCGTTATAATCAAAGCTGGTGTGCAGATAGACCGGGTTTTCATCATACTGGGTTTTGTTCAGTTCCACAGTTTCCCCAGTTGCGGAAAAATCGGAACCATCAAAGGTGGCCAGTCCAATGGTATAGGTGTCCAAAGAGAGCAGATCGCTATAGTTGCCGGCGTCGAGCTGGGTACCATTGACGGTGGTAAACAAGTCGCCGCGTTGCAGCCCGCGCATGGCCGCGTCGGTATTTGGAAGGACATAGCGCACATATCCAAAAACCCTGTTGCTATTGTCGGGATAATAAACCAGGCCAAAAGCCATCCCATTGCTTAAAGAAACCCCTCCAAGGGCGTTTTCTATGGTGACATAATTACTGAAAAGCCTGCTGAATCGATCCTGGGGCGATTTCAGGTAATCAAAAAGTGCTTCGGGAGTATCAAAGGTTTTAAGAAAATCTTCCCGTTCTTCTTGAGTGGCAAAAGCATCATTGGCCAGCTCGGGCGTGTCTGCTTTATATAAATAGTAATAATTTAATCCGCGATAGATAAAATTCTGGATGTCCAGTGTGGAAGCGGTATATTGTGTGTCGTCCATATCTTCAAAGCAGGAAGCAAAGACAGCACAAATAGTAAACAAAAGAATAAATTTTCTAATTTTCATACGAAACGGAATTGAACAAGAAGTTGGATATTTATATTCGTAAAATTATGGATTTTTTCAGAAGCCCCTCAAAAAGAGGAAATAGATTTATAAAAGTATTGTACGAGTAAAGAAACAAGACGTAAACACAAAACCCTGAAAATAGATCATCTAAAATTTAAAAATAGGCAAACTTGAAAGACTATGGTCTTGTTGCTGAACAAAATGAAGATCACATTTAGAAATTCCTCTAAAATCTCTATTGTTCCAGCAATTATGGGATCAGGAAATTTTTGTCGTACAACAATATAAAAGTATAGACTCCTAAAATTACAATGTAACAAAATTTTCTTCCACTCGTCATCAAATTGTACGGGGGAGAATTAGACACCGCAAACAATGGACAAATCACTTTTTTTAGCAGAAGTACTTCCCTTTAAGGATAAACTGTTCCGAATTGCCAAAAGATTGTTGGTTTCGGCCGAAGAAGCGGAGGATGCCGTGCAAGAAGTGCTCCTGAAATTGTGGAACGGAAGGGATAAGATGAAAAACTACAGAAGTGTAGAAGCCTTTGCCATAACAATGACAAAAAATTATTGTCTGGACAGATTAAAATCAAAACAGGCGAGCCAATTACAGATTGTCCATTCTAACTATGCGGCCACCGACAACGTGGAAAAGGGCCTGGAAATATCGGAAGAAGTTGGCATGGTTTTTAAGATTATGGAACGATTGCCGCCCAATCAAAAACTGGTTTTGCAGCTTAGGGATGTGGAACAGTTTGAATTTGCGGAGATAGCAAAAATCATGGAAAGCAACGAAACCGCTATCAGGGTATCGCTTTCCAGAGCGAGAAAAACAATAAGAGAAGAAATTTTAAAGCAATATCGCTATGGACTTAAAAAATATTGAAAACCTGTTGAATGCTTATTTTGAGGGCAACACCAGCCTGGCAGAAGAAGAAGTCCTCAAGAAATATTTTGCAGAGGAAGATGTGGCCGAGCACCTACTTCAGTACAAACCTATTTTTATTGGTCTGGTTGCCGCGGCAAAGGAAAGATCGAGTAAGGAAATTGTCTTGCCCGCAAAACACAAGCGTTATAACCATACCTATTTATACGCAATGGTTGCCGTTTTGGTCGTCGCGCTTGCAATTGGTCTGTTTTACTCCCAGCGCGGTCTGTCCCAAGAAGAAAAGGAGGCATTGGTGGCCCTTGAAAACAGTAGAAATGCCATGATGATGCTCTCGGAAAAATTCAATAAGGGTACCCAGCAAATTCAGTATGTGTCTGAATTTTCCAAAGCCAAAAACATGGTGTTTGAATAGGGAAAGAAATACGTCGGAATAGAGATAATTATAAATGATGAACTTAAATAAAGAAATGATGAAAAAAATAGCAATAATTCTGGTTATGGCCCTTGCGCCTGTTGTTTCCTGGAGTCAGAATGCCTTTGATTCCTTTGAGGACGAAAATGATGTAACCGCAGTGGTTGTCACCAAAAACATGTTTAAACTGTTGAGCAAGATGGACCTTAATTCCACCGATCCGGAAGCACAGCAGTACTTGAATATGGTGAACAATCTGGACAATATCAAAATTTTCACAACCGAAAATCCGGCGGTTGCCAAGCGTATGGATGCCGCAGTGGAGAAATATGTTTCCGGTAACAAAAACCTCGGCGAGTTGATGCGTGTAAAAGACGACGGACAAAACATCAAGTTTTACAGCAAGGAAGGGAAAAACGACAACTATGTCAGCGAGCTTTTGATGCACTTGGAAGGAATGGTCGATGGCAAGCCCACAACGGTAATTATGAGCATCACCGGCAATATCGATTTGAAACAGATATCTAAATTGACCGAGGAACTGAAGGTGCCGGGCAGCGATCAATTGAAGAACATTGACAAGAAAAAAAATAAATAGGGATGAACAATTTCGGAAAAATTCTTTGGCTCTTTGCGGTTTCCCTGATAGTGATTTCCTGCAACGACAAATCATTGCAGAAATACTTGGTGGAAAAGCAAGACGACAGCAAGTTTGTGAAAATGGACATTGCCCCCAGTTTGTTGGAAGGAAGAAGTAGCCACTTTACCCCCGAGGAGCGGGAAGTACTGAACACCATCAAAAAAATAAATGTGGTAGCCTATCCCATAACCCATGGGGACACTGTGGAATTCAAAAAGGAGATGGAGGAGCTGGAAAAAATACTCGCCCAGGAAGAGTACAAAGAACTTACCCGAATGAAAAGTTCAAAATGGAAGGCCACCCTTAAGTATACCGGGGAGGAAGATGCCATTGACGAATTGATTGTTTACGCCAGCGACAACGACCGCGGATTTGCGGTCTTTAGGGTTTTGGGCGAAAATATGCAGCCCGACAGGATGTTGCAGCTTTTTAAATCGGCAGAAAAAGATGATCTTGACTTTTCTAAATTCGTGCCGTTGGAAAATATGTTTAAAGACTAAGCGCTGAACGCGTACCGAATGCTAAATCGGGTTTTGGTTTTGCCATGTTTCATCTTTTAAGTGGAAATTTGACACTCCCAAAACCCGATTTTTTTAAGTTAGATTATTTGAATGAATTTTTAGATTCCCGTGTAATTGGATGGTGAGATGGCCCGCATTTCGGCTTTAACGGGTTCGGGCACTTGAAGGGTTTCTATAAAATTCGCCATCACGGTTTGATTGATTTTTTGGTTTGTGCGGGTGAGTCCCTTTAATGCTTCGTAGGGATTGGGATATCCCTCCCGCCGCAAGATCGTCTGGATGGCTTCGGCCACAACGGCCCAGTTGTTTTCCAAGTCTTCCTTGAATTTGGGTTCGTTGAGAAGCAATTTGTCCAGTCCCTTTAAAGTGGACTGAAAAGCGATTACCGTATGGCCAATAGGCACTCCAATATTGCGCAGCACCGTGCTGTCTGTTAAATCGCGTTGAAGGCGGCTAATTGGCAATTTGGCCGACAAGTGTTCAAAGATGGCGTTTGCTATGCCCAGATTCCCTTCGCTGTTTTCAAAGTCTATTGGATTCACCTTGTGGGGCATGGCACTGGAGCCTACCTCTCCTGCCTTGATTTTCTGTTTAAAATACTCCATGGAAACGTAGGTCCACATGTCGCGGTTTAAATCGATGACAATGGTATTTACTCTTTTCATACAGTCAAAAAGAGCGGCCATATGGTCATAATGTTCTATTTGGGTAGTGGGAAACGAATGGGTAAGGCCAAGAGTGGTTTCCACGAATTTTTTTCCAAAGGCACGCCAGTCGATATCGGGATAAGCCACTTGATGGGCATTGAAGTTGCCCGTGGCCCCTCCAAATTTGGCAGCGCTCTTCACGTCGTTCATCAAATTGAATTGCTCCTCCAAGCGCACCACAAACACCTCAATTTCCTTTCCCAATCGGGTAGGGGAGGCAGGTTGGCCATGGGTGCGGGCCAGCATGGAAACATCTTTCCAATCTTCGGAAAGCTGTTTTAATTTATTTTTCAATTCCAACAGCAAGGGCACATATACCTCATTTACCGCATCCTTTAATGACAGCGGTACGGCAGTGTTGTTTACGTCCTGTGAGGTAAGGCCAAAGTGGATAAATTCCTTAAACGCCTGCAACGACCTTTTGTCAAATTCTTCCTTTATAAAATATTCCACGGCCTTTACGTCGTGGTTGGTCACCTTTTCCGTTTCCTTTATGCGATGGGCATCCTGCACCGTAAAATCCTTGTACAAACGGCGCAGTTCAGAAAATTGCGATTTGTCGAAATCCTTCAACTGAGGCAGGCCGAGCTCCACCAGGGCAATGAAGTATTCTACTTCCACCTGCACCCGATACCGGATGAGGGCTTCTTCAGAAAAAAACGGAATCAAGTTGGCCGTTTTATCGGCATATCTGCCATCAATGGGAGAAATTGCTTGAAGGGCATTGGTGTACATAAGGAAGAATTTTAAAAACCGCAAAGGTACATAACTCCCTCCATTTATTTTGAAGGCTGGGCCATAACAATAAAACGGTTATCCAAATGCTAAGATCAAGAGAAAGCTATCAATAAAACCATGCAACCTAAAATTGGTGTTAATAATTCATCATTTTAAGATAAGAAGTGGTTAAATTTTTAATCAGCAAGATATTTTTATGATTTTCTTGCATTCGGAAGGCGAAAAACTGTGCTACTTTTATAATTGAAAAAGAAAAATTAATTAAAACCTTATTGTTATGAACACACAAAATCAAAATCAGCAAAGAAACCAGCAGGACAACCAACGAAATCCTCAAAACCAACAGAACCAGCAGAGGACTACCCAGCAGCATCAGCAACAGCAAGAAAGAAATCAACAAAACAGAACACAAGGACAATATCGTTCTGAAGAAGAATAGTTTAAAGGTTAAATGATGTCAGGTTTCTTTTGACAGTCGAACCTCCTTTCCGTGCGGAAGGAGGTTCGATTCTTTTAGGCGGGATTGACAAAAAATAAAACCCTATACTAAATGTGTCAGAATTAAAATTTTATGTAGCAACGTAATGCCTTAGAATATAGTAGTTTTAGGTGTTCTTTAAAAAAATGGTTGCTGCAAATTTTTGACCATTAAAGAATTGCTATGAAAAAGAGGGCCTTTTCCGGTGGAAGAGGCCCTATTTTTATGGTTTGGTTTTTCTTGATTTGCGGTATTCCGAAGGCGAAATTCCGTACTTTTCCCTAAAAATCTTGGAAAAATAGCTTTTGCTGCTCAGGCCGATCAACCCCACGATTTCAGAGATCGTCAATTCGGTATTGTGCAGAAGATCTTTGGCCATATTTAACCGCGTTTTTTGCACGTATCCATTCACTGTATTTTGGTACAGGTACTTAAATCCTTCCTGAAGCTTGTTTACGTTAATTCCGGCTTCCACGGCCAGTTCGTTTACGGTGGAAATTTCAGTAATGCTGCTCTCTATCCTTTCGGCTATTCGCCTTACCTGTTGCAATTCCGATAGACGCATGATGCTGCGGTTTCCCACGTCCAATTTGTCGTCGTTGTACTGCATTATCTGCAAGGTAAGCAACTGGTAGGCCATTCCTTCCAAGAACAATTTCCGAAGAAAATCTTCTTCTTTAAATGCCTCCATGGTTTTAAAAATATCCGCTATTTGAAGGCTCATGCTGCCATTGTGGCGAAAACTCTTCGATGCCTGATGGTCTTGAAGAAGCTGTTGGAGCTCTCCATTCAACCCTTTCAATTCGCAATCCATTTTGTCCTTGAACAGTTTTCGGTCTATCTCCAAGCTTTGCACATGGATATCCTGATTTTTACCAAAAAAAATTTCATGTCCGCTGAAACTATTGCTGGCCACTATAGCACTCTGGAATTGACTAATATCCTTTGAATCCTCCTCATTTTGGAACCGGTGTTTGATCTGCCCTTGGCTTACATATACAAATTTTAAGGGATGTACTTGATCGAGAAAAAATTGAATTTTGGTATCTTTTTTAAAGCGACATTTGTATTGGATCAAGCCCAGCCCGCCGGCAAAATTAATACCACAAATAGTACCCTGGCCATGGGAAGGAGGGATACGGAGGAGATATTCCTGACAGTTCTCTTCATAAGAGGTACCTAGGGCTTCGGCAATGTCTCCAATCACCTCTCGTAGAGGAAGGGATTGCACCAAAATAGAATTCATGAGTAGGTTGTTTGGTGCGACAAATTAACAGTTTTAACACAGATCGAGTTAACGCAATAACCAGAAATAGTAACGTATTACCGCCTAAAGAGTCTTTTTGACAACCTTTTGGCTTAACCCCGTAGTGGCGGGAGGAGAAATTTATACAAAATTCTCCTAAATTCGAAATTATAAACGGCATCCCGGTCCATGGAATACCTCAGTCGTAATATTTTTTTCTCCTTCTGCCTACCGACATAAAAAAACTGATGGTTGTCGAGGCAAGGAGAATAAAAAAAATTACAATAGCGGTGGGAATGGGCCCATCGCCCAGTCCGAAAAACCCAATGATACCCATAACCAGAGATAGAAATGCCAAAAGAATTGTGAGATACATGGTTAACAGAATTAGGTTATGGTCATACTTTCGTTAAAAGTTTAAATCTAACTAATTAATTAACAATAAACTAATAATATTTACAATATAATTAACACAATTGGGTAGGATGTGCGTTCGTTGACCTTTTATTTTGCCCCTTCCATTATTTCGGCAATAACCTCAGGATTGACAAGGGTGGAGGTATCGCCCAGGTCGGCGGTATTATTTTCGGCGATTTTTCGTAAAATGCGTCTCATTATTTTGGCACTTCGCGTTTTGGGAAGCCCTGATACAAATTGGATTTTATCCAATTTTGCAATGGGCCCAATGTGCTCGGTGATTATTTGGTTTATTTCCTTGCGCAGGTTGTCGTGAACGCGGCTCTCTCCGGTTTCTTTTAAAATAACAAAGCCATAAAGCGCATTCCCCTTCACCTCATGTGGAAAGCCAACAATAGCACTTTCCGATACTGCCGGATGCTCGTTCACCGCATCTTCAATGGGAGCGGTACCCAAGTTATGCCCAGATACAATAATAACGTCGTCTACGCGACCGGTAATTCGATAATACCCGGTGCTGTCGCGCAGGGCGCCATCGCCGGAAAAATAATAATTTTTATAGGTGGAAAAATATGTGTCCTTAAAGCGTTGGTGATTGCCCCAAATGGTGCGGGCCATTCCCGGCCATGGAAATTTTATGCACAGTTTTCCCGAAACCAGGTTGCCCTTAAGTTCCTGTCCGTTGTCGTCCATCAATGCCGGCTGCACCCCGGGTAATGGCAAGGTGGCATAGGTAGGAATGGTAGGCGTGGCGTAGGGAATGGGAGAGATCATAATCCCGCCCGTTTCGGTCTGCCACCAGGTATCGACAATGGGGCAGTTTTTCTTTCCTATATTGTCATTATACCAATGCCACGCTTCCTCATTGATGGGCTCTCCCACACTGCCCAGGATTTTCAGGGAAGTCAGATCATGTCTGTCCGAATAATCGGATGTTTCCTTTGCCAGGGCCCTAATGGCAGTCGGGGCAGTATAAAACTGATTTACCTTGTGCTTTTCTATCACTTTCCAGAAACGGCCAAAATCGGGATAGGAGGGAACTCCTTCAAAAAGCAAGGTGGTGGCGCCGTTGGCCAAGGGTCCGTAGAGGATATAGCTGTGCCCCGTAATCCAACCTATATCGGCAGTGCACCAGAACACTTCATTGTCTCTATATTGAAACACATTCTTAAAGGTATGGGCAATAAAAACCATATATCCCGCCGTGGTGTGCACCATTCCCTTAGGTTTTCCCGTAGATCCCGACGTGTACAATATGAATAGGGGATCTTCCGCATCCATGATTACCGGCTGGCACTCGTTACTGGCCTGGTCCAGCAGAGGCTGCAGCCATCTGTCCCGTCCCTCTTTTATGGCTATCCGGACCCCAGTTCGTTTGGAAATCAAAACGGTGTTGACCCCGGGGCAGGATTCCAATGCCTCATCGACAATGCCTTTGAGGTCTATGGTTTTATTTCCTCTAAACGAACCATCGCTTGTTATCACCACTTTACAGTCCGAATCGTTTATTCTGGAAGCAAGTGCGGTGGAAGAAAAGCCGGCAAAGACCACAGAATGGATGGCTCCTATTCTGGCACAGGCCAGTAGGGCAACGGGCAAATCGGGAATCATGGGCAAATAAATGCACACCCGATCACCTTTTTTTACTCCCTGGTTTAGGAGCACATTGGCAAACCTGCACACCCTGTCGTGCAGTTCTTGATAAGTGATATGCTCCGCCATTTCCGAAGGATCGTTGGGCTCAAAAATAATCGCTGTTTTGTCGCCTTGGGCATAAAGATGCCGATCAATACAGTTTTCGGTAATATTCAGTTTGGCTCCCTGGAACCATTTGATCTCGGGCTTTCCGAAATCAAATTCAAGAACCTTGTCCCACTTTTTCCGCCATAAAAAGTTTTCTTCGGCTATTTCCTCCCAAAAACCTTCCGGATCCCGTACGGATTTGCGATAAACATTGAAATATTCCTCTAAATTCTTAATGTGGTAATTGCTCATAATAAACAGATTTGGAAATGAAACCGGCTGGATTGACACTAGATAAGACCATCTGTTTCTTTCATTGCGAAGCAAGGTTTTAGGTGCCAAAGCAAGGAAAGCGAACGGGTCTATTCGATAAAATTAAATATTTCCGCCCATATCTTAACGGAATTATAATATAAAGTTAAGATTCCCTTTAAGCCAAGGGGTATGCAAATCCTGAATTGTAGCTTTGAGGTTTGCAATTCTTTTTAAATGAAAGGATAAGCAAGTCTTTAACTTACATAAAATTTAAAATTCGATTATGATCAAAACACTGAAATTAAAAAGCGTGTTAGTACTCTTTGCCCTGATAGGATCTGCAACTATGTTTGCCCAGGAACAAGAGGTAACCGACACGGAACTCACCCAGTTTGCCAATGCATACGTAAAGATGCAGATGCAGAATCATGAAGCACAGCAAAAAGTAATGAAACTAATTCAGGATAAGGGACTGGCCTTGGAGCGATTCAACGAAATACAGCAAGCTTCCATGGATCCCAATACCACAGTGGACGCTACTGCAGAGGAGATGAAACAACACGCCGAAATCACTGCCGAAATTGAAAAAATGCAACCCAAAATGGAAGAACAGGCCATAAAGGGAATTGAGTCCACCGGAATTAGTCTGGACCAATACCAAGCTCTGGGCGCGGCCATTCAAAAGGACGAGGCACTTCAGAAAAGGCTGCAAGACATATTGATGAAAGCTCAGGGAAATTAAATTTTTTCCTGACAATGCATTGCAAAGGGGCCACGGGCCCCTTTCTTAATGCGATATGTTAATGGTAGAATAGCCTAAGCTTCCCTTTTCCAACTGTATTTGCGCCGTTATCCTCTCTTTAAGGGCACTAACGTGCGAAATGACGCCTACAGACCGATCGCCTTCACTTTGCATTTTTTCCAAAATATTTATCGCCTGCTCCAATGTCTCTGGATCTAAGGTGCCAAAACCTTCATCGATAAAGAGCGATTCTATTTTTACGTTTTTCGCGGCTATATCGGAAAGGGCAAAGGCCATGGCCAAACTCACCAAAAAGGTTTCCCCTCCAGAGAGGGTCTTGATGGACCGTCTGGAATTTCCCATATAGCTGTCAAACACCTTTAAGGTATCGCTCTTTTCCGCTTCCTCGGCCGTAGGGATGTCAATGGTGTATCGGTCGCTGAATTCTTCCAGTCGTTTGTTGGCAAAGCCAATGAGCTGTTCCAAGGTAAGATCCTGCACAAAATTGGAGAATTTGTTTCCGGTGGCATCGCCAACCAAATCGTTCATCGTTTTCCACAAACCTAAATCCTTTTGCAACAAGAGCAGCTCGTTCAAAAGTTTCTGCTGATTCTCCCGCATATCCTTGTCACGCTGAAGGCTTTGCGAAATCCGTCCGATATTCTGCAATAGTTCATCCCATTTCTTCTTGGCTTCGACAAACATCATGTTCAGGTTTTCCAATGACTTTTCCGAATCGTCTTTTTCTTTTAGTGCACTGATGGTTTTGGAGAGCGAAATTTCCTTTTCCGAAAGCCGTGTTTTCTGTTCGTTCAATTCCCCTTCCCGTTTTCTTATTTTGTTCGCTCTTTCTTCGGCCATAATGCTGTTTCGCAATTGCAAAAGATGGGAAAGTTGCTCTCGCTTTACAATTGCTTCCAGTTCCTTTTCCGCATCTTCCTTATCTTTTAGGCTGTTCTGTATTTTCTTTTCCGTCTGCGCCAATTGCGCTTTCAGGTTTTCCACCTGGGCGAGGGAACGGGTTAACGCCGTACCGATGTTTTGCGCCTGTTCTTGGATATCGTTTCCGGCATATAAGGCCTTTCGTTCTTCATATATTTTGGTAAAGGCACTGGAGGCCTCTTGCCAGGAGGTCAAACTTTCGTGCAATTCCAGTAAAATCTGCTTGGCCTGAAAAGCGCGTTTTACCTTTTCCAGTTCTTTTATTTTCCATACAATCTTGTTTTGGCGTTCCCTCACTTGCGCTGCACTGGCTTCCATATTGATTTTCAGCACTTGCGCCAGTTTCTGCAAATGTTCCTTTTGCCCCTCTAGTGTGGCGTTGCTTCCCGATAGCTCCGTTTGTATTCTTTCTATTTCCTGAAAGTGTAGTTTATTTTTTTCCTGCAGACTTATACGCAGTTTCTCTTTTGTGGCGAGCAAGTTTTGCTTTTCCTTGAGATATTTTTCCTGTACATTGAAATGGATTTCCGCCGTTGCATACGGATGGTGTACCGAACCACACAAAGGACAGGGCTCGTTGGGTTTTAACCGCGCGCGATGCTCTTCCAGGCTCTGGTGCCTGCGCTGCTGCTCAAACTCTTTTTCCAACTGCTGCAGTTCTTGGGAAAGGGTGAGGAGTTCCCCTTCTATTATTTTTCCCGCCTCCGCATCTTTCTTTACGGACTCCTTTAATTGCAATTCCTTTTCAATGAGTTTGTTGAGGTTGGTACGGGCGAGAATATAACTTTCTTGCTTCAACATAAATTCTTCGGCCTTAACACGGAGAAGAAAATGGTCTTCCAGGGCTTTCTCAATTTCTTCCAAAGAATTTACATGCGCTTGGTCGGTGGTTTGCAACAGCGAGTCTTCCCATTTTTCCACTTGTGTCTTCGCCTCAGATGGTGTATTGGCACCTTGCAATTGATAGCCTAAAAGATTGATTTTTTTCACTATCGCATCAAAGTGTTTTTTGTGCAGTTGGGCCTCACTGCGTTTGTTGTTTTCGGCAGTCTGCAATTTTTCTATTTTCCGGCGGAACGCTTCCAGTTTTTCCGCGGCATTCTGCACTTCCACTTTTTCGCGCAAAATTTCTTCTATGGAAGTGAGGGAGGAATTTTGTTTGTACTTGGCGGTCTGCAGGGCGGTATGGATTTCTTTTTTTGAAGCGCAATGGGAATCGTATTCTTTTGAAACCGCATCAAACGCAATTAGATTTTCCCGGTATTTTGAAAACTTCTCGTGCTGTCTTAACTGCTCTTGGAAAGGCTTGAAAATTTTTAAATTATCCTCATACTGTTTTTTTTCCAGCATAAGTTCCTTTAGCTCTCCTTCCTTCTGCTGGAGCTCCTTTCGGGTATTTATTTTATCGGAAAGTTCCTGATATTCCTTTTCCAGGGCGGGCTTGGCCTTTTGCAGCGCCTTCAGGTTTTCTCCCTTTTCCCGGGTTTCCTCGGGCGAGAGCAATTCCATGCCCTTTAAGGTGGCTTCCTTTAAAGAAATATCTTTTTCTATTCCCTTCCATCTGAAATAGACGGCCCGGCCAATTTCGCGGTACGAACCGGCCCCGGTGATATCCTCGAGCAACTTGTTTCGCTCGTTGCGCGGAGCCTGCAGCAATTTGCTGAATTCGCCCTGAGAGAGCACAATGGCCTTGACAAATTGTTGGTACGACAGCCCGATGATCTCGGAATTCTTTTTCGGGGTTTCGTTTATGCCGCTGGCCAAAATCTCCCCGCCGGGCAATTGGGCCACCTCGAGCTTGCGTTGGTTAAGATTGTTGTTCCTGTTTCGCTCAATGGACCAATGGCTGCGATAGTCCTTGCCATTTACCCTATATTCCACTTCGGCATAGCAGCTTCTCATATTGCGCGTCATAATTCCGCCGTCGTCCTCCACGGTGGCCGAGCTGAGTTTGCCCATCCGGGCTATGTTGTCATACAGAGCCAGGGTAATAACATCGAGCAAGGTAGATTTTCCCGAACCGGTTGGGCCCACAATGGCAAAGAGACCTGCCTCGGCGAGTATTCCTTCGGAAAAATCTATCTCGTGCTCCCCCTTAAGGGAATGGATGTTTTCAAATCGTATCTTTAAAATCTTCATTGGCTATAGGTTCAATTGCTCCAAAATCTCGCGGAATGCATTCTTCAGTTCTTCGGCATTTTCCAGCCCTCCCTGAAGCTCCAGTTTTTTCTCAAACATCTGCATGGGAGTAACATCGGCCACCTCGGTTCCTACTGCAAAGGCTTCACTCGCACCGCGGACCGTGTTTTTGAAATTGAGCCGCGATCGCACTATTTCTATTTTTTCATTGGGAGGATCGGTAAGAAGCGCCTCAAAAGCCTGACGTCGCTCCACACTTTCACGCTCCTCGTTGACAATGATTTCCGCCAGGGGCGTGAGGATGGTCTCTTCGGAATACGATTGCAATTTGTGTCTCACCTCTTCCAGGTTTCCTTCAAAGTGAAGCAGATTGCGAAATTTGGGAATGGCCACAATCGCTACATCGGCCAGGCTATTTCCATTGATGGATATTACATTTATCTGTTTGCAATCCTCCTTTTCCGAAAAACTCAGCGGAATAGGAGAGCCGCAGTAATGAATATTTTTTTCTTTTGAAATGATCTGCGGTTTATGGATATGGCCCAAGGCAACATAATGCGGAACAGTACCAAACATCTTGGCTTCTACCCCCGCTTGGTTACCTATCTGAATGTCGCGCTCACTGTCTGAAAGCTCGCTGCCCTGCACGTACAGATGACCCATTAGGATAAAAATATCTTCGGAATGGTTGCGCCCGTAATGATCGTTTATATGCTGAAAGTAACTGTGCAGGCCCAACCGTATCTGATCGATCTTGGTGGCATAATCCTCCCCCGCAGCCGATTTGCGGATGTCGCGGTCCTTAAGGAAAGGGATAGCGGCAATAACCACCCTTTCGCCGTTTTTTTCCACCGTGACAAACATATCGGCTACTTCTTCGGTGGCACCCCCAATAACCCGAATATTGAAAGCCTTCAGCAAATCGGCCGGGGCATTGAGCACGGCGGGAGAGTCGTGGTTTCCCCCCGTAAGGATAATTTGGCAGTCCAGGGGAAGCAGCTTCTTCAGCAGGTCGTAATACTGCTTAAAGGCAGCCTGCGACGGATTTGCTTGGTCAAAAATATCGCCGGAGACCAAAAGCACGTCTATTGCATTATCTTTGATGTACTGGATAAGCCACTTAAAAAATAGGTCCAGATCCTCCGAGAGATCGTATTTATGCAGTTGTTTCCCAATATGCCAATCGGAGGTGTGTAGGATTTTCATGCGAGGTTTTTTAATTTTACGGTAAATTTATAACAATAGAAAGGATTAGAAAACAGAATCGGCTCGGCTGACTGAATCCATAAAAATTTCGGTTGAAGTTCTTTTTAAAAAGAAAATCTTCTGAAACATTCCCTTTCATGCCAATAAAACAGTTATTTTAAATGTGCTACGACACTGCCCTTACCAAAACAAAAAGCCAAGTGCAGGAATATTTCCACAGCGAATTTTCACCCGACAATCCCTTTGTTCCCTATTACCACCATTCCGGTTTTGACCATCCTAATCTTCAAATCATTCCTCTGGGGCAGCCCCACATTATTTTACCCGCCCGATGGGGATTTATTCCCACATGGGGCACAGGCGATATTCCGGCTTTTGAAAAGAGATACAACACCCTCAACCTTAAATCGGAGTCGGTGTTCGAAGGGGTGTCAAAGGAATCCATTTTTGACAAACGCTGCTTGATACTTGCCGACGGTTTTTTTGAACCCCAGCGAAAGGCCGGCAGTTCCATTCCGCACTTTTGCTATATTCCGTCACCCGATTTTGAAGATGGACGTGCCCTTTTTGCCTTTGCGGGGATTTATTCGGAATTGGAAAAAGACGCCTCCCAGCTTTCCTGCGGAATTTTAACTATGGAAGCCAATCCGTTTTTTGCCGAAATCCATAACGTGAAAAAACGGCAGCCCTTGGTTTTGGATGAGGGATTGTATTCGCATTGGCTAGATGCAGACCTATCCAAAACGTCAATTTTAGAGATCATCTCACAAGGATTTACCTCGCGGGAATTCCATGCCCATCCCGTAAGCAATGATCTTTACAAGCGCGGCAGCAACTCAAATACCCCCGAAATTCTCAGAGAGGTGCAAGGGCCCAATCTGCTCTTCTGAAATAGGGGACAAATTTAGAATTTCCACCTTTTTTTGCTCCTGCATTTTCTTTGTACCTTTCCCTCACTTTTCCGGCCGTTGCACTTATTCAAAAAAAATCAAAATGTTTCCAAAAATCAATCCTACAGAAACGCCCGCTTGGCAAGACCTAGTTTCACATCACGCCGAAATAAAAGATATAAAAATGAAGGATCTTTTTGCCAAGGACCCTCACCGTTTTGAAAATATGTCGGTGCAGCTTGACGATATTCTTTTTGATTATTCAAAGAACATCATCACCTATAACACTCGGGAAAAGCTGTTGCAACTGGCACAGGATTGTCGGTTGAGGCAAGCGATGGAGGCGATGTTTTCCGGGGAAAAAATCAATGAAACCGAAGACAGGGCCGTCCTGCATACTGCCCTTCGGAATTTTTCTGGGCAGCCCTTAAATGTAGACGGGGAGGATATTATGCCCGCGGTACGGGCGGCACGGAAAAAAATGAAAGCGTTCTGCCACAAAATTCACAGTGGTGAGTGGAGAGGGTACTCCGGAAAAAAAATCAAGAACATTGTCAATATTGGAATTGGAGGAAGCGATTTGGGTCCGGCCATGGTTGTCGGGGCCCTGAAACCGTATTGGTTGGAGGGTATGGAGGCCTTTTTTGTTTCTAATGTGGATGGCACCCAAATTGTGGAAACCCTAAAAAACCTGAATCCGGAGGAAACGCTTTTTACCGTTGCCTCAAAAACTTTTACTACCCAGGAAACCATGACCAATGCCCACTCGGCAAGGCAATGGTTTTTAAAAAAGGCGGGAGACCCCAAGTATATAGCCCAGCATTTTGTCGCCCTTTCCACCAACGAGGAAGGGGTAAGGGATTTTGGCATTTCCGCCGAAAACATGTTTGTGTTTTGGGATTGGGTAGGAGGCCGCTACAGCCTGTGGAGCAGCATTGGCCTTTCCATTGCCCTCACCATTGGATACGACAATTTTGAACAGTTGCTCCGCGGGGCCCACGAAAGCGATAAACACTTTCAAAATGCGGGATTTGACAAAAATATTCCTGTGTTAATGGGGATGATAGGTATTTGGTACACCAACTTCTTTGGAAGCGAAACGGAGGCCGTTTTGCCCTATGACCAGTATTTGCATCGGTTTCCGGCCTATCTGCAACAAGGAAACATGGAGAGCAACGGAAAGCGAATAGACCGCAACGGCAAAGCGGTAACCTACAGCACCGGACCCATTATTTGGGGAGCCGCAGGCACCAACGGGCAGCACGCCTTTTACCAGCTTATCCACCAAGGCACCCACTTGGTGCCATGCGATTTTATTGTGCCCGCAAAAAGTCATAATCCCATTGGAGACCATCATAAAAAGTTGGTTTCCAATTTTTTCGCACAGACGGAAGCTTTGATGATGGGCAAATCAAGGAAAGAAGTTCTCTCTGAAGCCCGGGACAGGACTTCCAGTGGTAGGGAAAGCGTGATTCCCTTTAAGGTCTTTACGGGAAACAAGCCCACTAATTCCTTTCTGCTAAAGGAAATTAATCCCTTTACCTTGGGCGCGCTCATCGCATTGTATGAGCATAAGTTTTTTGTACAGGGCGTAATTTGGAATATTTTCAGCTTTGATCAATGGGGAGTGGAATTGGGAAAGCAATTGGCGACAAAAATCCTTCCGGAATTGGATAATTCCCAGTCGCTGCACTCGCACGATTCTTCTACCAACGGACTGGTAAACACTTATAAAAAATGGAGAGACTAAGGTAGCTATAGCACAAGTGGCTCTTTACGCTTCACCTTTCTGCTGCAAAATTTTTTCTATTCGCTTATCGGGCACAATCCACATCAGTGCCACCCCCAAATAGATGGAAAGACTGATAATGGGGAGAAAAAACGAACTCACTATACCCGCGGCATATAGATAGAGTGAAAGATTCATTCTTCTGTCGTGTCGATAAACTTGGCCAATTTTGGAATCTGCACCTTCGCTTTTTATCACGTAGTGCGCCAAAATTTTCCAAGCCACCGCCGCCATAAACAACGCGGCTCCGTAAACGGCCGTGGGATTATCCTCAAAATGGTTCATCCCCATCCAATCTGTGGCAAAGGGAAAAAGGGAGAGCCAAAATAATAGGTGCAGGTTTGCCCACAATATCTTTCCATTTACTTTTTTCACCGCTTGAAACAAATGGTGATGATTGTTCCAGTAAATTCCCACATAAATAAAACTGAGGATGTAGGTGAGAAAAACAGGCAATATAGGTTCCAGGGCTTTAAAGGTATAGCCGTTTGGTGCCCTCATGGCCAAAACCATAATAGTGATAATGATGGCCAGCACCCCATCGCTAAAGGCTTCCAGTCTTCCTGTTTTCATAAATGGGTGGTTACAAGGTGCATCCTGTCTATTTTTTTATAGCGGAAAGGCCCGAGTCTAGGCCAATACGTCTCTTATGGCTGGGTCCTTGTCAAACCTGCTTTTTGCATAGGGACAAAGAGGAATGATTTTCAAATTATTTTTCCGGGCATATTCCACTCCGGCCATTACCAGCTCCTTGGCCAATCCCTTTCCTCCAAAACGGTCTTCCACGCCCGTATGGTCGATAATGAATTTTTCATTGCCTGCCCAGGTAAAGGTCATTTCGCCTGCAAACGCGTCGTTTTCATAAATGATAAATCTTCCTTTTTTGCCGTTGTCTTCACGTGTAATCCTTGCCATTGTTATCGTGTTTTAGTTTGTGTCAATTTTTTGCCGAGCAATGTATCAGTTCGCTCGATCAGTCATCAGTCTTCCAAATATCCGAATTTTCCCATATTATAATCGTTGAAGGCTTGTAATAATTCGGCCCGGGTGTTCATCACAAAAGGTCCCTGGGCCGCAATGGGCTCGTTGATCGGTTCCCCACTCATCACCAGCACTACAGCATCTTTTGTGCCCTCGATCTCAAAGGCATCACCGTTATTTGCCATCAAAGCCAAATGGTCGGTGGGTGCTTCCTCTTTGCCGTTTACAACTATTTGGCCTTCAAGAATGAGAAGAGCGGTATTAAAATTTGCCGGAAATTCAAAAGAAGCCTTTCCGCCTTGCTGCAATTTGACGTTGAACAGATGGATGGGAGTGAAAGTAAAAGCCGGACCCTGCACGCCTTTGTATTCGCCCGCGATCACTTCAACGGTTCCGGCATCCTCCGGCAATTGAAACCGGGCCAAATCTTCATTTTTTATGGCCTGATACTTGGGCTCGCTGCTTTTGTCCTTGGCGGGCAGATTCACCCAAAGTTGAACCATTTGAAATTCGCCTCCTTTTTTGCTCCATTCAGCTTCGTGGTATTCCTTGTGCAAAACCCCTTTGGCCGCAGTCATCCATTGGATGTCGCCTTCTCCAATAACCCCGCCCCCGCCACTACTGTCGTGATGGGCCACTTTTCCCTTGTAGGCAATAGTAACCGTTTCAAAACCTTTGTGCGGATGTACTCCAACCCCTCTTGGTTTCTCGGACGGAGGAAAAATATAGGTGGAGTTGTAGTCCAAAAGAATGAACGGACTCATGCGCTTCATATCCAGTCCATATTCACTGGGAATAAAATTATGTACGCGAAATCCATCGCCAACAAAGTGCGGCTCCCGTGGACTTACTATGCGCTCTACTGTTTTTGTTGTCATTACTGCAAATATTGATTGTGTGAACACAGGGAAAGAAAGTGTTATTCTGTTCTTTCCCCGGTTGCACATTTTACTTTAAAAAAACTTCTGTCGGATTTTGTTGCCTCTTACTTGTTTCAAAAAAAATTAAAAAGACTTTGAATAGTGCTTTATGGCATTTTTAATCCTGCAGGTAGTTTTATTGCTTTGTAAATTGAAGGTTGGCTATCAACCGTACCTTATCGCTTACCACGATACTGCCTGCTTCGGTTACCGCGTTCCAATTTAAACGGAAGTCTTTGCGATTGATGCTTCCAGTGGCTTCAAAGCCGGCCTTGGTCTGTCCGTAAGGATCTACGGCTATTCCGTTGAAATCCACGTCCAGGGAAACTTCCTTGGTTACATCTCTTATGGTAAGGTCGCCGACCATGGTGTCTCCATCAAACGATTTGGATTTAAAGGAGAGGGTAGGGAATTTTTCGGCATTGAAAAAGTCATCAGACTTTAAATGGGTGTCCCGGTCGGCATTTTTGGTGCTGATGGAATCAATTTTAGCACTAAATTCAAATTGTGCATTGTTAAAGTCGTCGCCGTTTGTTTCCACGGAGCCTTCAAAGTCGCTGAAACTGCCGGTTACGGTAGAAATCATCATGTGCTTTACCTTGAATTCGATTTCGGAATGTGTAGGATCAATCTTCCAAATTGTTTTGTTTTCCATTGTTTTTCGATTTTAAATTATTACTGTTTGTTTTCTTACTTTTTTAATTTGGAACAAAACTACGCCCCAAAACCGTGATGTACATTGATGTATGTTAAGAAGTGGGGAAAGGACCTTTAAATTGGCAAATTTTTATGCGAGGAAGAAAAAAATCCCTCCAATATTTGGATAGCGGGCCTATCGCTTAAAATTCTTTCGCGCCAACTCCTTGCGAACGCGGCTCAGGCTCTCAGGTGTGATTCCCAGATAGGAAGCTACCATGGTTTGGGGCACGCGCAAAAGAATATCGGGATACATGCCGATAAATTCCAAATACCGTTCTTCGGCACTAGAACCCAACAACATATTGATCCGCCCCTGCAGATGTCGGATGTGGTTGTGAAGGAGCTTGTTGTTAAAATCTGAGAAAGTTGGGATCCTTTCGGAGAGCTTTTGTATAAAGCCTGCATCGAGCAAAACCACTTCACTGTTTTCCAAAGCCTGGATATAATATGGGGAGGACTGGCCGAAATAGACACTTTCCCTGTCTGAAACAAACCAGTTTTCCGGAGCAAAGGATATGGTGTGCTCCTTCCCCTTGCTGTCTATGGAATATTGCCTGAGCAAACCCGATTCTACAAAGAAGGTATGTTTGCAAAATTCATTTACCCTCAATAAAAACTCGTCCTTCTCAAAACGTTTGACGGTACTGTTTTCTGCTATCCACAAAGCCGAATCCTCGTCCAGTACAAGATTGTCGCGTAAATATTCAACAAATCGGAGGCTGTTCATTGTGCTCGATACTTTGCCATTGGGTTTTGCAGACCATCAATATTACAAAATTTCGGGAAACGAGAGCATAAAAAAGATCGGAAGGGATATTCATGCCACAACGGTTATCCCCACACCGATGAAAACCGTATGGTTGAAAAAGGAGGGTCGCTCCAGTTTGGCGTTTAAAGCCTGTAAAAAATCTTGACGCCCCCAAACCAATTCCGCGGCATTCCCGGGTAGTAAAACCGAGGCTCACTGCCGCCAAAACCTGTGGCGTTTATCAGTACGGAGGAGGCGTATTTCTCATCGGTAAAATTGTTTACGCCCGCCCTTAATTCCATGTTGAGGTTTTTAAAAAGCTCTTTTTTATAAGAAGCCATAGCGTTCAGAACTGTGTATTTGTTTGAATAAAGTAAGTTGGCATCGTTCAATGGAATTTTCCCAATGTGCAGGAAATTGGTGTTCAAGGCAAAATTTTTCCACTGAAAATTGATCCCTCCGTTGATCTTTTTACTGGGCACCCCAGTGAGTGGCTTGCCGGAAAAATCGCTGTCGCCATCCACAAAACGAACAAATCGATGGTCGGTGATTTCGGCATTGATATAAGGCGAAATATATCCGAAATAGGGTAGAGGCTGTGTATAGGAAAGCTGGATCTCAATTCCTTTGTGCTCGGTTTTACCGGCATTTCTACCTATATATTCATCGTCTCCCACCCGGTCGGCGACCAGCAGGTCTTTGATGTCCAATAAGTAGGCATTCACCTGAAAGTGCAGTTTTTTCCCCAAGAGAAAAACTTCGCTCCCCACTTCGTAATTGTAGCCCTTTTCCGGTCCCAACTCCGGATTTATTATTCCGTCGGGGGTCAAGGTCTCTTCAATGGAGGGATAGTTAAAGCCGCGGCTAAAATTGGCAAAAGCCTTGAAGTTTGCGGAAAATTGGTAAAGCAAGTTGATATTCGGGGCGAGAATGGGCCGGAAGTCGCGATTGGCATTTTTATTATCTTGGCCTTGGTTAAAGACATCGATAAAGCTGTAACGCGTTTTGTTGAAATTTAATCCCAATTGACCGATGAATTTTTCCGTAAAGGGAATGGTTACCGTGGCAAACACATTCAGGTTGTCCCTCTTTTCCACGTTGTCGCTGAGCAAGGCACCTTCCAAACTCCCATTTCCATTGTTGTCCTCGTAACGGTTTTCAATTGTTTTCCAGTTGTATTGGTCCTTGTAAAATTCTCCTCCAAAATCCCACTTTGTCTTCTTTTCGAGCAATAAAAAATCTTTTGAAAATACAGTTCGTGCCCCATATCCATTGGTAAATTCATCTAAAATATTAAAGGGTCGCGGCTCGTAGTGGTCCAGATAGGTGTAAAACACGCTGCTGGTATTGCTAAAGCTTGTGGAAAAGCGGTGGGTAAGGCTTAAACCGGCCAGTATTTTTTTGTTGTCTTCAAAACCTTGGGCCTTTTTCCAGGTGAACGCCGCTTGGCGCGGATCTTCCTCAAAAGCTGTTTTGGAAATGGAACTGGGAATCTGGGCAAAATAATCCACATAATTCACAAGAACCGACAGCTCGCTTTTATGGTTAAATTTATAATGGGAAGTAAACAACATCGCCTCGCGGTTGTAGCGGTTGTTTTCCCGAAAGCCGTCGGTCTGCAGATGGTCGTAGTTGAGTTTTGCCGAAAACTTTTCCGTGGCGGTTGCGGCAGCGACGGTGTTTTTGATCAAACCGTAAGAACCCAGGGTAAGGTTGCTTTTAAAAAAGGACTGTCCTGCGGAAACCGGTTTGGTGTAGAGCAAGAGCGTTCCTCCCAGATTGGTGCCGTATTGGGTGGCTTTCGGCCCTTTTATGATTTCTATCGATTGCATGTCTTCGGCATCAAAATAATCGATAATCGTTTCGCCGCCCCCATTGGTGACGGGAATGCCGTTAAAATAAGCCCGTATTTTATTGGTTCCGTATAAGGTGCGCGAACCTACGCCCCTGATGGTTATGCGGTTGGTATTGATGGCGCCGCTTTGAATATATACCCCGGGGGTTTCATTGATGGCCGAAACGACGACAAGAGGACTATACGCATCAAATTTTTCCGCAGAAATTGTCTCGGTGGGGATAATGATTTCCCTTTGCTGTTCGGTGCTATCGGTTTGTGGAAGAGAAGAAAGCAACACTTCATCCAAATTTTCCCACTGGGTAAGGGGAGAGAGTTTAAATGATGATTTGTTTTGGGTTACCTGCACTTCCGAAATATAAAATTTCGGATGAATCAGCCGTAATTTTATGGGAGTGGCGTAACGTGCCGGAAGGACAAAAATTCCTTCTGTGTTTGTTTCGGCAAGCTTTTCGGAATTGAGAAACACCGCAACCCCACTCACGGGAATACTGTCTTTGGCATAGACAAAACCTTCGATCCTTTGGGCATGTAAAGCGGTGCAAAAAACAGTAGACATTACAGCTACCAGGGTTTTATAGAAATTGATGTTCATTTGTTTGTCACTGTTTTGTGATGGGTTACCATGGCAGTCGCATCCCCCGCCACCGCTAAAAATAAACAATAACTGCGGAAGAAGGGAAAAAAGGAAGGACCATTGTGATAAAGCAATAGAAATGGATGGATTCCACAATAGCCGATGCAAAAAGATAACAATTCTTTAGGACAGTCTCTTTTGTTAAAATTTTATATTTATTCGAATTATTGGATCATTTTAAAAGAAACCACGATGAGAATGCGATTATTTTTTCTGATTTTATGGGCTTTTCCACTTCTTCTTTTTTCCCAGAAAAAAGATACAATTCAATTGCCAGAGCCTTTTGCCACCGAACCGGTCTCAAATTATTCCAATGTAATTGGCTGGAAAGAAGGGGAGACTCCCAAAGCGCCGGAAGGATTTACGGTGACCAAATACGCCGATGGATTCCAAAACCCACGCTGGATGTATGTTACCCCCAACGGTGATGTTCTGGTGGCGGAAAGCAACAGCAACTACAGCATTCTTAAGCAAATTGGCGCTACCATAATCGGTGCCGGGGGTTCAAACAACCTTAAGAAAAGCGCAGATCGCATAACCTTATTGCGCGATACGGACAACGACGGTTTTCCCGAGGTGCGGGAGACTTTCCTCACCAGGGAGCACGGACTGGACCAGCCATTTGGAATGCTGATTATGGACGGATGGCTATATGTGGCCAATACCAATGCCATTTTGAAATTTCCGTACAGGGAAGGACAGACCAAAATCAATGCCGTGGGCCAAAAAGTGGTGAATTTGCCAGCGGGAAAGGTCAATCAACATTGGACGCGGAATATTATTGCCAACGAGGACCATTCCAAAATTTATATCGCCGTGGGCAGTGGCGACAATATTGGGGAAAAGGGAATGGAATACGAGGTGATGCGGGCAAATATCCTCCAGATGAATCCCGATGGCAGCGAGTTGAAAGTATTTGCCTCTGGTTTGCGAAACCCGGTGGGAATGGATTGGGAACCGTTGACCAAAACTCTGTGGACCACGGTAAATGAGCGCGATGGCCTGGGAGATAACCTCGTTCCCGATTATCTCACTTCCATAGAGGAAGGTGAATTCTATGGCTGGCCTTATTCTTACTGGGGGCAGCATTTGGACCCGAGGGTAAACATTCCGCCAAATATTCGATTACAAGAAGCAGTGGTTCCCGATGTTGATCTGGGTTCGCATACTGCTTCCCTGGGTTTGGTTTTTTATACCGCCGATTCCTTTCCGAAGAAATACCGAAACGGTGCCTTCGTCGTGCAACACGGTTCTTGGAACAGGGATGTATTAGCGGGGTATCGGGTGGTGTTTGTACCCTTTGAAAATGGAAAGCCCGCGGGCAAGCCTGAAGACTTCTTAACGGGATTTATCGTGGAACCGAAAAAGGATGAAGTACGGGGAAGACCTGTGGGAGCCGTGGTTTTGCCCGATGGCTCTATGCTCGTTACCGACGACAAAACCCACCATATCTGGCGCATTGCCTACACAGGCTCTAAACAATAAATTGTTCGGAGAAAATAGCGGTTAACGTGAAAAAAATGTGTTTTAGGGCCGTCCGACCGTTTCTTTATGATCTTAAACGACTTTTGATCTAAAGTGTGGGAACAGGCAATGACCAGATAAAGTCCCGTGGCCAATCGAGAAATAGCGAAGCCGTGGCAGTCTCTCCCTGCATACCGAAACTCTTTAATTTCCGACCATTTAGATCGAATACACCTATAAATAGCACATTTTCAGTATTGTACGTTCTCTCTTTTCCATCGGAAACTACAATAATAAGAAAATGTAGAACTTTTCCAAAGTGCTTTTAAACGGAATCGTAAATTTGAAGAATTAAAAACCCATTTTCAATGGGTGGGAAGAAGCCTTTTAATTTAAAAGAACATTATATTGCCCCCATTAAAGATCGGCCCTTGATTTTTTAACATGGGCGAGAATAAATTGCTTTAAATATAAGCCACTGTTATGAAGACCAAATATATTGTTTATTCACTCTTGGCATTGGGGATCATCGCTTTGATTGCCTACCGGATAATCCAAAATAGCGAAATTGGCAATCAAGCGAAAAATGCGGGTGGCCCATCCGTTAAAACCGTAACCGGACTCGTGGTGACTGCTGAGGAATTTACTGACGAGCTTTCACTCTCCGGAACCCTTGAAGCCAATGAGCAAGTGGAAATTCGAAGTGAGATCACCGGCGTTGTTGAAGCCATAAATTTTGATGAAGGCAGTCAGGTTACAAAAGGACAGGTTCTTTTAAGAGTAAACGACACTGAACTGCGCGCGCAACTTTCCCAAGTGAATACCGCCCAACAACTGGCTTCGGAAAATGAGCGTAGAGCAAAACTATTGCTGGAAAAACAGGCCATCAGCCAGGAAGAATACGATATTGCCAGTGCCGATTTTAAAAGCGCAAAAGCCCAATCGCAGCTTATCTCTGCACAGTTAAGCAAGGCTACCATCAGGGCACCATTTTCCGGCACCATTGGCTTGCGCTATATTTCCAAGGGCGCTTACGTTACGCCTACCACCCCGATTGCTACTTTGGTCAATTTGGAACAGTTGAAGATCACTTTCAGTATTCCTGAAAAATATGCAAACAGGATGAAAGTTGACAACGAGCTTTCCTTTACGGTCTCAGGGTCTAAAGACATCTACAAAGCAAAAATTTACGCTGTGGAACCGATGATAGATTTAAATACCCGGACTTTAAAAGTTCGTGCCATTGCCAACAATCCCGAAAGGAGCCTGTACCCAGGAATGTTTGCCAGTGTCAATCTTCCCCTGGAAACCATCGATGACGCCATAATGGTTCCTACCGAAGCATTGATACCCATTCAAAACGGCAAGGTGATCTTTGTTTTGAAAGACGGAAAAGCCACGCAAATAGAAGTGGAAACAGGTTCTCGCACAGATAAAGATGTTCGGGTTATTTCGGGTTTAAAAGTTGGGGATACCATTCTTACCTCTGGAGTAATGGCCCTTAAAGATGGCACTCCCGTAAATGTGGAATTTCAAAACGCTGATAAAACAACTGGAACACAATGAATATTTCAACCCTTAGTATAAAGCGTCCGGTTCTGGCCATTGTGATGAACATTGCCATAATCCTCTTCGGAATTATCGGCTACACTTATCTTGGCATTCGCGAGTTTCCCTCTATCGACCCGGCGATTATTTCGGTTTCCACATCCTATTCGGGTGCCAATGCCGATATTATTGAATCGCAAATTACCGAACCGCTTGAAAAAGCTATCAATTCCATTGACGGGATTAGAAATATTTCCTCTTCCAGCAATCAAGGTTCCAGCCGAATCAACATCGAATTCAACCTGGACAAGGATTTGGAAGCCGCGGCCAACGACGTACGCGATAAGGTTTCCCAGGCCATACGAAGGCTTCCGGATGATATTGATGCCCCTCCCGTAGTTTCAAAAGCCGATGCCGATTCAGACCCCATCATCGTAATGACCGTGCAGAGCGACAATAGAGATGTTTTGGAGCTTTCCGATTATGTGGAAAACGTGATTGCCACAAGGCTGCAGACCATACCAGGGGTTAGTAGCATTCAGATTTGGGGCGATCGTTTATATGCGATGCGCCTTTGGCTGGACCCAGCTAAATTGGCCGCCTATGGCGTAACCGTGGCCGATGTAAGACGCGCACTCCTGGCGCAAAACGTGGAACTTCCGTCAGGAAAATTAACGGGCGCCAATACAGAGCTTACCGTAAAAACCATTGGAAACCTTTCTACCGAAGAAGAGTTTAACAACATCATCATTTTTGCCGATGGGGAAAGGATCGTTAAGATGAGCGACGTGGGCAGGGCACGATTGGAAGCCGACAATATGGAAACCAAACTATCCGATAGCGGCCAGCCAATGGTAGCAACGGCCATTGTGCCGCAGCCAGGGACCAATTACGTGGATATTGCAGATGCTTTTTATGTTGAATATGAAAAGCTTAAAAAAGACCTGCCTGCAGATTTCATTTTGAATATTTCCAGGGATAATACTTTATTTATAAAAAAAGCCATTGTTGAAGTAGTGGAAACGCTGGCTATTGCCATCATTCTCGTTATTCTCGTTATTTACCTTTTCTTCAGAAATTGGTCCATAGCCCTACGGCCGCTTATCGATATTCCCGTATCGCTCATAGCTACGTTTTTTATTATGTGGCTGTTTGGGTACAGCATCAATGTGTTAACACTTTTGGCTATCGTACTCGCCACAGGCTTGGTAGTGGATGACGGGATTGTGGTTACCGAAAACATTTACAAAAAAGTGGAGGAAGGAATGTCGCCTGTTGAAGCGGCAGTCAAGGGTTCAAAAGAAATTTTCTTTGCCATTATTTCCATATCGGTTACCCTTGCCGCTGTTTTTCTGCCGGTTATTTTCTTGGAAGGCTTTGTGGGAAGGCTATTTCGAGAGTTTGGGGTGGTGCTCGCTACCGCGGTAATGGTCTCGGCCTTCGTTTCACTTACGTTAACCCCAATGTTGAATGCCTATTTAATGCGTCCGGGAAAACAGAAACAGGGAAAATTTTATCGGGTTACAGAGCGGTATTTCGAAAAAATGAATACGGGTTATGCCTATAATTTAAGGAAGTTTATCGACAGGAAATGGCTGAGTTTCCCAATTCTCCTGGTATGTATTGCAATGATTGGCCTCTTTTACACCGTGCTCAAAAAAGAAACCGCCCCTTATGATGATCGTAGCTATATTCGGGCTTCGGTTACTGGACCGGAAGGGGCTTCTTACGACTATATGGACCGGGTGATGACCGAGCTTACCGAATTGATAAATGATTCCATCCCCGAAAAACAGGTGAGTTTGATCATCACTTCCCCCGGCTGGGGTTCCTCTTCGGTGAACAGTGGCCGTGCAATCATTACCTTGGTCGATCCTTCGGAAAGGGAAAAAAGCCAACACGAAATAGCCGACGATTTAACGCGATGGACCCGTGATTTTGCAGATGCCCGGGTCAGTGTTTCGGAAACGCCGACAATTTCTGTCAGCAGACGCGGGGGTATGCCTATTCAGTATATCATTCAAGCACAGAATTTTGAAAAACTGCGCGAAAAAATACCTGAATTTATGGAGGCGGTGGAGAACGATCCCACCTTTTCAAATAGCGATGTAAACCTTAAATTCAACAAGCCCGAAGTTTACGTAACCATTGACCGTGAAAAGGCGGAAAGTTTGGGCGTTTCTGTCATAGATGTGGCGCAAACATTACAATTGGCCTTAAGCGGACAGCGTTTTGGATATTTCTTGATGAACGGAAGGCAGTACCAGGTGATGGGCCAATTTGACAAAGCAGATAGAAGTGCCCCTATGGACTTGGCCGCTATGTATGTAAAAAATAATCAGGGCCAATTGATACAGTTGGACAATCTCGTCACCACCGAAGAACAGAGCAGTCCGCCACAGCTATACCACAACAACCGCTATATGAGCGCTACGGTTTCTGCTGCTTTGTCCTCAGGAAATAGTATAAGTGACGGTATTGACGCTATGGAAGCCATAAGCGCAAAGGTATTGGATGATTCCTTCACCACAGATCTGGGGGGCGAATCCCGTGATTTTGTGGAAAGCAGCAGCAATACACTTTTCGCCTTTGGTTTGGCATTGCTTCTCGTATTCTTGATTTTGGCCGCACAGTTTGAAAGTTTTATCGATCCCTTGATAATAATTCTTACCGTGCCTATGGCGGTTGCGGGGGCAGTCTTTTCGCTATGGCTTTTTGGACAGACCTGGAATATTTTTAGCCAGATCGGTACCATTATGTTGATAGGTTTGGTAACAAAAAACGGGATTTTGATTGTGGAATTTGCCAACCAACTTCGAGAAGACGGTATGGCAAAAGGAGAAGCAATATTAAAAGCATCCGAATCGCGATTAAGGCCTATTTTAATGACCAGTTTAACCGTTGCCCTGGGAGCATTGCCCATCGCCATGTCTCTAGGCGAAGCATCCACCAGTAGAATTGGGATGGGAGTTGTGATTGTTGGCGGAACAATGTTTTCGTTGATCCTTACGCTTTTTGTAATTCCAGCACTCTATTTAATGTGGTCCAGAGAAAAAATCCACCGCCCGGAATTTGATAAAATTGAACAATATGAAGCAGAAAGCGTTGCGTAAACTTGCCCTATTCCTTATAGCATTTATTAGCTTTAATGCAATGGCCCAGGAAAAGGAATTTCTTTCGGTAAACGAGGCAGTTTCAATTGCTCTTGAAAACAATTACCAAATTAAAATTGTCAGCAATGAATTGGAGATAGACGAAACCTCTGTGAGTCCGGGTTTTGCCGGAATGTTGCCTTCGGTAAATGCAGTGGCGAACAGCAATAATAGCATTCAGAATATTACCCAAACAAGATCCGACGGCACCACCCTTTCGCAGGATAATGCCAAAAACAATAGTTTGAATTATGGTGTAGAACTGGATTGGACCATTTTCGATGGGTTACGGATGTTTGCTCGCTACGACCAATTAAAAGAAGTGAAAAAATTGGGGGAGGCCCAATTGCAACAAGCTATTTTGGCTACGGTAAGCGATGTAATGGTTACGTATTTCGATTTGGTGCAACAGAAAAGGCAATTGAACGCCCTGGATAGCACTTTGGTAATTTCACGCCAAAGGGTGGAGCTGGCCAACAATCGGTTCAGCATCGGGAAAGCTTCAAAATTGGAACTATTAAATGCGCAAGTGGATGAAAATACAGACCAGACCCAATATTTTAGACAACAGGAATTGTTCAAGAATACCAAAACCCGTTTGAACCAGATTATGGGCAGGGAAATAAAAACGGATTTTAAGGTTGTGGATTTAATTGCAATCGATAGAAATTTAGAGCTTACGGCTTTGGAAGAGCAGGCTAAGGCACAAAATCCGCAGTTGCAAGCGCAATTGATAAACAAACGAATAGCCGAATTGGAACTGAAACAGATAAAAGGCGACCGATTGCCCACCATCAGTGCCCAGGCAGGGTATTTGTTCAACGATTCCCAATCGGATTTAGGATTTTCCACAAGTAACCAATCCCGTGGATTCAATTTTGGCTTTACGGCAAGACTCAATCTTTTTGACGGGCTTAACCAGAATCGGAACGAGAAAATAGCGAAGATTCAGATAGAAAATTCAGATTTACTCATAGAACAACAAACCCAAAATCTTTTGGCGCAGCTATCCACTGCCTATCAAACCTATCAAACCAATTTAGCCTTGATGGAGCTGGAGGCGCACAATGAGGAAATTGCCAAGGAAAACCTGGACATAACCATAGCCAAATATAAAATTGGTACAATTCCCACCATAGAATTCAGAACGGCACAGCTCAATTATATCAATGCCGTGGTACGGTCCAGCAATGCGGCCTACGAAGCCAAGCTATCAGAAATCATTTTAAAGGAATTGGCCGGAGCGCTGTCTATTTAAAATTGGAAACGAATTCCCATAGTTTTCGGGAAAAGGTTCTTGTCTTTCAACTGTTTTAAAGTAGAAGATAAAACAACATTTGAATCCTGTAAGAATAGGCCAACCCCAAAATAATAAGTTTGCGAAATTTCTTGGCACCATTTCCGGTAGAAAAGGCTTGAGTCGTTTCCCCAAATAAAAAACCCACAACATAAATGTCGCGGGTTTTGTATTGCGGAGGAAGAGGGATTCGAACCCCCGGAGGTGTTACCCTCAACAGTTTTCAAGACTGCCGCAATCGACCACTCTGCCATTCCTCCAGTAAATGCAGGCCTTTTTTTGAATCGGCCTTTCCGCCCCGGCTATTGGTAGCTGCCCAAGGCGGGTGCAAATATAGAAAAGGTTTTTTGATTCTGCGAATCTTTTTTGTGTTTTTGGAAGCTTGTTCCTCGAGAATTTCCCAGTCGCTTTCTTGCCCCATCTTCAGGGATATTATTGCTAATTTTGCCAATCAATTCCTTCAGTATGGCTTCCGATACAATTAAAAAACTCCAATGGCGCTACGCCACAAAAAAATTTGATCCGTCCAAGAAACTTTCTCAGGAAAAATTGCGCGTTCTCAAAGAGACATTTAACCTCACGGCCACTTCCTACGGGTTACAACCGCTGAAAATGGTGATAGTGGCCAATCAAGAAATCAAGGAGCAGTTGATGCCGCTTACTTTCAACCAGCCACAGGTTCGTGATGCTTCCCATGTTTTGGTTCTTTGTGTGGAGACGGAAATCGATGCAAATTTTATTGTAGATCATTTTAAACGGGTAGGGGGTACCCGGAATACGCCCCGGGAAATATTGGAGCCTTTTGAGAAAAATCTGGTGCGTGAATTTTCTGAAAAGGAATCGAATGAGATTCGCCAATGGATGATCAACCAACTCTATCTCACGCTCGGTTCGTTGTTGGCAATTTGCGCCATTGAGGAAATCGACGCCTGCCCGATGGAAGGATTTCAACCCGAGAAATACGATCAACTTTTAAATTTAAAAGAAAAAGGACTGGAATCGGTTATCGTTTTGCCCGTGGGATATCGCGACGATTCCGATTTTTTTAGCAGCCTAAAAAAAGTACGCCGTGGGGTGGAGGAATTGATAGTGGAAATAAACTGACTCCTTGATCCTGTCAGGCCACGTAAAATTCGGTCATATTGAGAAGGGTAAGATCGATTATAGCTGGCCTTGTTTCTTTCCTCGGACCATTCTGTTATTTTTTCATTAAATATGATAACCAACCTCGCCGCTCAAGTTGCTTTGGTATTTTTTTTGTTGCTTTTTTCTCCTGAACAAAAGTTAATTAAAATCATTGTAGCAATGAAAACTCTAATTATGGCAATTACGGTGGCATTTGCAATGAGCGGTTGCAATGCCCAGGAAAAGGACACTAAAAAAGACCTCTCGGCACATGAGGTAGTAGCCCACTCCGTGCCTCGCGGAACATGGAAGGTAACCAAGGAATTGGATGAAAATGGAAATTTAATCCGTTACGATTCTATTTACACCTATTCTTATGGCAATGTGAACGGTAGGGAAATTCCCGCTCCCGATTTGGATAGTGCGATGGCCAATTTTGAAAGGTATATGCAGCAAATGTCGCCACCTTCTTTTAACGGAATGATGGCCAATCCCTCGGCAAAAGATTCGCTGCGCAACAATTTCTATGAGAGAGGCGTGTTTTCAAACCACTGGGAAGATTTTTTTCCCGATATGAAAGAGCAGATAAAAATGATGGACTCGTTGCACCGCGCCTTTATGCAGCAAACCCAACCGGGATTGTTTCCGCCCGAGGAGCGGAAAAAATAAACTGAGATAAGATAGCGTTGTTCGCATTTTATTTGAAGTACAAAAACGCATGCGTTTTAAACGAACGTTTAGCGTTTTTTCATTTTTTCTTACCCTGCGCAACCCTTATCTTTGGAAAATCTTGCAGGCCTTGCCGGCAACGAAATCGTCAACCAAATAACAATCAGCAATGCCAGGATTTGAAATTTTTGGCGCCGAGGAGCGCAAACAGGTTAATCAAGTATTGGAAACAGGAATCCTAATGCGCTATGGCTTTGACGGGCTGCGCAATGGTCACTGGAAGGCAAAGGAATTTGAACAGGCCTTTGCAAAAAGAATGGGGGCCGATTATTGCCAACTGGTCTCCAGCGGAACAGCGGCACTTACCGTGGCACTGGCCTCCGCAGGAATAGGCGCGGGTGATGAGGTGATAATGCCCACGTTTACCTTTGTGGCCAGTTTTGAATCTATCCTTGCCCTCGGTGCCGTTCCCATTTTAGTGGATATTGACGAAACCTTGACCCTCGATCCCTCGGCGGTGGAGGCAGTCGTTACTCCGAGAACAAAGTGCGTGATGCCGGTACACATGTGCGGCTCCATGGCCGATCTAAACGCCCTTAAGGATATTTGCAAGAAGCACGGCTTGATCTTGATAGAAGATGCCTGTCAGGCCCTCGGAGGCACTTACTTCGGAAAACCCTTGGGAAGCATAGGGGATTTGGGTTGTTTTTCCTTCGACTTTGTTAAGACCATAACCTGCGGGGAAGGGGGAGGGATAATAACCAATAACGACCAGTACGCCATCCATGCAGACCATTACCAAGACCACGGCCATGACCATATTGGAAACGATCGGGGGGCAGAAAGCCATCCTTTTATGGGTTATAACTTTAGGATATCTGAACTCCATGCAGCGGTAGGCCTGGCCCAACTTGAAAAATTGAATGGGATTTTAAAAATCCAGAAGGAAAATTATTCCATACTTCGCCAGGCCATTGAAGGTATAGAAGGAATCACCTTTCGGAAAGTTCCCGAAGGTGGGGAAGAGAATTATTCGTTTTTAAATTTCTTTCTCCCTTCGGAAGAAATGGCCCAAAAAGCACACCGCGCCCTTTCCGAAGCGGGCGTTGATGCTTGTTTTTATTGGTTTACCAACAACTGGCATTACATTAAGGGTTGGGGTCATTTAAAGAATTTAAAATCCTTGGGCACGCTTCCTTTGGAGGTTACAAACCAAATGCAAGATTTAAATAATACCGATTTTTCAAAAAGCGATGCAATAATGGGCCGAACCATATCTTCATTGGTAAAAATAGGATGGACGGAAAAACAGGTAAAAGAAAGGGCGGCATTAATGGCAGATACCCTTAGGAATATTCTACAGCAAGCAAATCAATAATTAACGTATTCCATTATTTCCAGGCCATACCCAATCATTCCTACGCGTTTGGTTTTCTCACTGTTTGAGAGCAAACGCATTTTGTGGATTCCCAGGTTGTGGATAATCTGCGCGCCAATTCCGAAGTCTTTGGCATCCATATCAATTCGCGGTGCCTTTACCACCTTGCCGGGCACTTGATTTTCCTTCAGCTCCTTTAATCGACTTAAAAGGTTGAGCGATTCACTCTGCTGATTGATGAAGACAATGGCTCCTTTGCCTTCTTTGTTGATAAAATTGAACATATCGTCCAATTTTTTCTCAGCGTTATTCGTGAGAAAGCCGAGAATATCGTTGTTCACCAAGGTGGCGTTCACCCGCACGGGAACTGCTTCTTCAGGGGTCCAGCTTCCTTTGGTCAGTGCCAGATGTATCTGGTCGTTGGTGGTCTGTTTGTAGGCACGTAGCCTGAATTGGCCAAAATTTGTGTTGATTTTAAAGTCCTCCTTTTTTTCAATAAGGCTGTCATGCTCCATGCGGTATTTTACCAAATCTTCAATGGAGATCAGCTTCAGGTCAAATTTTTTGGCCACCTCCATCAATTGGGGCAATCGGGCCATGGTGCCGTCCTCATTCAAAATTTCCACAAGGATTCCGGCCGGTTTTAAGCCCGCCAAACGCGCCAGATCGATGGCGGCTTCGGTATGGCCTGTTCGTCTAAGAACGCCGCCCTGCTTGGCCCTGAGAGGAAAGATATGTCCGGGCCGGCCCAATTCAGCGGCAGTGGTTTTTTCATCTACCAAAGCTTTAATGGTCTTGGCCCGGTCGTGAACGGAAATTCCCGTGGTGCACCCCTGGCCAATCAAATCGACCGAAACGGTAAACTGGGTATGGTGAAGCACGGTATTGTTTTCCACCATCATTTTCAAATCAAGGGCATTGCAGCGTTCTTCGGTAAGGGGAGCGCAGATAAGCCCACGACCATGGGTGGCCATAAAGTTTATCATTTCGGGGGTGACCATCTCGGCAGCGGCAATAAAATCGCCTTCATTTTCCCGGTTTTCGTCATCCACAACAATAATTACCTTGCCGTTCTTAATATCCTCAATAGCATCTTCTATGCTGTCGAGTTTTATTGTATCTCTTTCTGTACCGATCATAGCTTTTTTCAAATCTTGTGCAAAGATAACGGAAACAAGCAGATTTAAAATCGGTATGGCCCATTAAAGATAATCCTTTGCCAAAGCTGTGGATAGAAGAAAATTTTCAGAAGAAGGAAAAGAAGCTCCTAAAGGGGAAATGCCGGAGTTCGAAGCACTTCCACCGTCTCTACATTCTCGATGGCTCCCAAGTCCAGGGTTTCTTGGATTACCTTTTCCTCCCCACTTACCATCACCACATTTTTCAAGACAATGTGAATGCTCTTCTTGATAGTGTACCGATGCTGTCGATATTCATTCACGGTGGTATTTACGGCCACGGCGGGATTGAGATAATCTGCGCCCACTGCAGGATCGGAAACGTCATTGGTAGGGTCCAGGTCCATGTTTCGGTCTTCATTGCGGGTTAAAATGCCATCGCCATCATCGTCGGGATCGAGGTAGTCTGGAATTCCATCTTGGTCGGTATCCTTAAAATTTGTCAAGGGATCATCGTCGCTATCCAAATTTTCCGTGTCCAATTCCAAGGCGGTGGGAACGTTGTCGCCATCGTCGTCAAAATCGTAAAAATCGGGTATGCCATCGCCGTCGGTGTCGCCATCAAATTCTTTATCGGCAGGAATGTTATCCAAATCGTCATATTCAAATAGGATTGTCACTTCCGCCGTTCCCGAAACTGCCACGTAATCTGTCAAAACCTTTGGAGAGGTAGGAGGGATGCTGCTGCAAAAATAATTGTTCCCCAGGGCGCCATCATATCTCCGGTAATTGACCACATTGTTCTCACCCAACTGGTAAATTCGGGTGCCCTCGGTATTGTAAATGCTATCGGAAGTGCCAAGCTTTAGCGAGATACTTTCAAAAATAACCGTATTTTCCTTATAGAATACGTAGTTACCTACATCGCCACAGGTTTTTAGCGGCAGGTCGTTAAAATTGAAGGTGGTCACGATGATGTCTCCATCATCGCATCCCTGAAAAACCAAGTTCAAGATAAGCAGTAGCGCAAAAATCTTTTTCATCGAGTAGTATTAAGTTTCAGCCCCGCAATTGTTCCTCTTCAATTCTTCAATTACGGTAAGGGGTCGCGGGGGCCATTTAAATGTTTTGCTTCCAAATGCCTTACAAAGTAAAGCAATTCTTTTTTATTGAAGGGAGGCAAAAATTTATTTAATCTGTACTTTTGCACCGCCGAAACGAGGCTTATGATTTCAGCAGGTTTTATATCCCATAACAGCAAAAGCTTCCCTTTATGAAAAGAGTTTATTTTGACAATGCCGCCACTACCGAACTGCGAAGCGAGGTAATCCATTGCATGACCGAAGTGCTTAAAACCGAATACGGAAACCCTTCTTCCACACACTCTTACGGAAGGTCATCAAAATCGTTGCTCGAAAACGCACGGAAGGAAATAGCCGCTCTTCTCAATGCTTCGGCCAGTGAGATAATTTTTACTTCCGGAGGAACGGAAGCAGACAACCTTATTCTTACCGGAGCGGTGCGAGACCTGAAGGTGCAACGTGTTATTACCACTCCCATTGAACATCATGCCGTTTTGCACACCTTGGACTTTTTGAAACAACATTACGATCTCAAGGTGGAAATGGTAAAATTGGATGATAAAGGAAATGTCAACTTCCACCACATGGAAGAGCTGTTAGGCGACTCGTCCGTGAAAACCCTTGTAAGCATTATGCACGTGAACAATGAAGTGGGAAACCTGCTCGATATAAAGAGAATGGCCTTGCTCTGCCAAGAGCACAAGGTGCTTTTCCACAGCGATACCGTGCAGTCTATTGGGCATTTTGAATTGGATCTAAAAGAGATTCCGTTAGATTTTGCAGCGGCCGCCGCCCATAAATTCCACGGGCCCAAGGGAGCTGGTTTTGCGTTTATCAGAAAGAATAGGGGGTTGCAGCCCTTGATCAGGGGAGGAGAGCAGGAAAGGGGAATGCGCGCCGGCACCGAGGCTGTTTATGCCATTGCGGGAATGGCAGAGGCCATGAAAATTTCTTACCGTGAATTGGAAAAAGAGCGAAAGCAAATAAGCGACCTTAAGGAATATTTTAAAGAACAGTTGCTGGACAAAGTTCCCGGGGTAAAATTCAATGGTGGCTGCGGCGAGGACAATAGCACCTACACCATTCTCAACGTTTGCCTGCCCATTTCGGCAGAAAAGGCAATGCTCCTGCTTTTTCAACTGGATCTAAAGGGAATTGCCTGCTCCAAGGGCAGCGCTTGCCAAAGCGGAAGTGAAGGAAGTTCGCATGTACTGGACGCCATTCTTTCGGCAGAAGACCTTAAAAAACCATCGCTGCGGTTTTCCTTTAGCCATTTTAACAAAAAGGAGGAAGTTGATTACACCGTGCAAGTACTTCGCGAATTTATCTGATCTACTGTATAAGCATCACAGCAAACCACTGGAAGCGATACTTTATTTAGATAGGTGGAAATACTTGTGAATCAGCAAACGATTTGGCAGGAATCAAAATCCATTTTTAGAATTTCATCGAAAGTCTGACGTTAAAGATTCGAGGCGTGAGATAGTTGGGGATGGCGTACTGCACCTTGGTATAGACATCGCGGACAAAAGTATTCGTGATGGAGTTTTGCACATCGAATATATTGAAGATTTCCGCTCCAATGCTCAATTCCTTAAATGGTTTCAGCCATCCGTGGTCTCTGAGTTTGTCTTCATGGACCAAGACGTAGCTCACTCCCAAATCGGCCCGTTTGTAATCGCGTAATCGCGTTTGATAGTCATAGGGGTCGGCATAGCTGGGGGAACCGCCGGGAAGGCCGGTGTTATAGGTAAGATTTAGGTACATCTTAAGATCGGGAATAATCTTTACGTAGTCTTGAAAGAGCACGGCAAACTTTAACCGTTGGTCTGTGGGCCTGAAGATATAGCCCCTATCGTCAATATTTTCTTCGGTTTTCAAATATCCAAAACTTACCCAGCTTTCCGTGCCCGGCACAAATTCGCCCGCCAAACGCATGTCCAAGCCGTAGGCATACGCCACTGCGTTGTTATTGGCGCGATACCGAATCCGAACATTTTCAAGGGTATAGGGATTAACATCGTCCAGATGCTTGTAATACACCTCTGAATTGAGCCTGAATTTTCTGCCCCACATCTTAAAACTGTAGTCATTTCCGAAGACAATATGTACTGCATGCTGTGCCTTTACGCCCGGCCGAACTGTTCCGGTGGAATCGCGCAATTCGCGGTAAAAAGGAGGTTGGTGGTAAATTCCGCCCGAAAGGCGAAAGAGCATGTCCATTTCCCAATCGGGTTTTAGGGCCACTTGTCCGCGCGGACTGAACACCGTTTGCGAAGTGCTGGATATTCCCGCGCCCGAAACCGTCCAATTATGGGCCCTAACCCCGGCATTTAACCAGATTTCATTGTTGCCCAATGCTGTTCTGCGGCTCCACTGTGCATAGCCCGAAATGCGGTCTATCTGCACATCGTTTGTCGCCCGCACATTGGTGTAGGGAACAATGGGTGTGGAATAAGGCTCGTATGGTTGGGTATTGCCCGGTAAAATGGGCGGTCGGATGTTAAAACGGGCCGAATCGATCATTTCCCATTCATTTACCCTGTCGCGGATGTCTTCGCGAGTGTATTTTATGCCGTATTCAATTTTGTTTTCGTCCACAGAAAAGTTTCCCTTGTGCTCTACATTGGCAATCAGGGCATCGAGATCGTTACGGGCGTGGGTAAGTTGGCCGCCAACGCCGCGCGTGTATTTTACATCGCCAAGGCTACCGCTTCCCAAATCGGTATCTACTTCCCCCAATCGGTATTCGGCAAGAATATCATAATACTCCTGTTCCGTGGTTTGATACACGGAGGCTATGAGTTTGGCCGTAAAATTATCGGAGACCACATACGTGGATTTGAAGGCCCCGAAGTAGGTATTATATCGATCCTTCTCGCGCCCCTCATAATACACCACAAGAGCAATGGGGTCGGTTAGGGTGCCAAAATTGGTCTGTCTGGTAAGAGGTTGGTATCGGTAATCATTAACGGAAACATTTCCTAAGAAAGCAAGTTCAAATTTATTGGTAAACCGATAGGTCCAATACGTCTGGGCGTCGGCAAATTTCGGACGGTAATTGGTTTCCGTTTCCTGGGCGTTGACAAACAGGCTGTTATCTCTATAACGAATGCCCACAATGCCCGTTAACCTTCCGTCTTTTGATATTCCTTCGGCAGAACCACTGGCACCCAATAAACTCAAGTCTAAGGAAGCGCCGTAGGCCACCGGTTTTCTGTAGGTAATGTCAAGTACGGAAGACAGCTTGTCTCCGTATTTTGCCTGAAATCCCCCTGCGGAAAATTCCACGTTGCTGGTTAGGTCGCTATTGACGAAGCTTAGTCCCTCTTGTTGCCCACTGCGAATAAGAAAAGGTCTATACACTTCAATTTCATTTACATAGACCAGATTTTCGTCGTAATTGCCCCCTCTTACTGCATATTGCGTACTCAATTCGTTGTTGCTGTTTACGCCGGGGAGCGATTTCAGGAGGTTTTCCACCCCCGCGTTGGCACCGACCATCTTTCTTATTACTTCCGGAGATAAGGTGGTGACCCCTTCCACACGCTTGTTTTCCCTTCCGGAAATTACAACTTCGCTTATCTGCTCCACCGTGGTATTGAGTACCGGATTAAATTCATAATCCTCATTGGCGGAAAGATTTACGGTGATTTGGATTTTCTTGTGGCCAACATGCGAAAAGGTAATGGTTACATTTTGCGAAGCGGGAATTTGAAGGGAATAAAATCCGTTGAGATCTGAAATGGTCCCAATGGCCCCAGCGAGAATATTGGCGCCGGCTATGGGCTCGTTCTGCTCGTTAAAAACAATTCCTTTAATGGTCGCTTTTTGTGCAAATGCAAGGCTGGCAAAGAAAAAGAGAACAGCGGTGAGGGTAAGTCTAGATGTTTTCAAAAGCGGGATTAAGTGTTTTTTCTGAAAAATTTTGCTTCAAATGTAGCACTATTTCCCACATTATCGATGACTATAAGTTTGAAATTGTTCTCGGTATCGTCACTGACCGCGTCGGAAAAATCATAAGTGAGAAGGTTTTTCTTATACTCGTATTCCATCAGAATAAACTTTCCGTTGATTGTGGCGCGGTACGAGCTGATGCCGCTAAGGTCATCGGTTATGCGTATGCGCAGTTCGCTTTGGTTGCTTATCCATTTTCCTTCGGAAAAGTTGAGCGGCTTGATCTCCGGCGGCGTGTAATCGGCCACGATAGCATAGTCGCCAAATGTGCGCGTCTTGGCAACGAGCTTGTCGCCTTGTTTTTCGGTGGCAGTGTAGTAGGGTTTCCTGCGGTAATTTAGCCTTCCCAGAAACAGTTTTTTTCTGTCCTCTTCGGAATAATTTGAAATATCTGCAGTAATGGAAATATTCCGGTGAAGGGGTATAACATCTTCGTGCAGTTTAAGGGTGTCGCCTTCGGCCTTAATGTTTAAATAGACGTTGTCGTAAAGGCTGTTTGCGGGGATATAGACACTGAATTTGCCCTTGCTCAGGGAGGTGGCGTGGTCGGCATAGATAAAATCCTCTGTGGGAGTCACGGTTCGCGGCACAAAATCTTCCGACTTTTGACCTTTGATGGGGATGATTACCGAACGCGTGTTTCCCATAAAATCTTTCACCACAATTTGGTAGGAGTAATCCAGGCTATCGGCAATATACACATAGCCATTATCGTCTTCCTTGGTAATGATGCTCAGCGGGTTGTTTGATTCCCTAAAGAGTTTTTGGATGTCGCTGCGGTTGGTCTGGCTGTAAGCATAATCGGTATAGCGGTTTAGATAGCGGGTTTCGTCAAAAGAAAACTTGTCAAATCGCACCTCAAATTTTTCGGTATTGTTTAGAGTTGTTTCTACGGAATAGATACCGTTTTTATTGGAGGCACCGTCGAGGAAATCGTAGGTGGCAATACCAAAACCAATTTTGCCAAAGGCGGTGAGGTCTTCGGTTTTGTAGTTGCCGTCTTTTTGCTGGATCAGGCGCAGTTTTGTCATTTCCTGGCTGTGGTTTACCTGGGCATCGTCCCCAATGGGATAAGCAAACACCCCTTTTACAATGGGTACCCGCGTGTCGTGGATATTGATGCCAAAGAGCATGGGGTTCATCGGTCTTTGGGCATTGTCCCTAATCTCAAAATGTAGGTGCGGACCGCCACTGCCACCGGTATTGCCGGAATAAGCAATCAGATCGCCTTTTTTTACGGGGAGCAAATCGGCAGAGGGGAACAGTTCAATTTCGTACGATTCCCTTTTGTATTGGTTTTCCTTTACGTAGTCTTGGATTTTCCCCGCATATTTTTGCAAATGCGCATAAACGGTGGTATATCCATTTGGATGAAGGATGTAAAGCGCTTTGCCGTACCCGAATGTCCCTACGTTTATCCGGCTTACATAGCCATCGGCACTGGCATAAACGGGAAGGCCTTCGCGCTGATTGGTCTTTATGTCCAATCCGCTGTGAAAATGGTTGGACCGCAGTTCGCCAAAATTGCCGGAGAGGATCAAATTGATATCCAACGGATTTGAAAAATAGTCTGTGGCCAGATTGTGTTGGGCCATGCACACGGTGCCGCACAGCAAAAACGACAAAAGTAACATCTTCATAATTACAAAGGTAAATACATCGGTGCTTATTAAAAAGGCGAACGCTTTGATTTATTGTACGGGTGCTCCATATTGTAAAAAATAATTGAAAACAGTTTGCTTATTAAAAAGGGTATGCTAACTTTGTGGGAAGAGTAGTGAAGACATAATTTTAATGGGCAATCTTTCCGAAATCATTGATTCACTTGAAAGTAACGTTGCCGCTCTTCTCGCCCGTCAGGCAGAGATGAGAAAAGAGCAGGTACAACTGGAAAGGGATCTGGAAGATTTAAGGGCCAAAAAACTGCAATATGAAGATGAAATTGCAAAATGGCAGGAAAAATGCCGCTCTTTAAAGCTTGTAAACTCACTGCTTGGCAGCGACCAATACAAACGAGAAACAAAATTGAAAATAAACGCTCTAATTCGGGAAATTGATCAGTGTATTGCCCAGCTTTCCGAATGAAATAAAAATAATGGCCGAACCTTTAAAGATCAAGATATCGATTGCAGACCGTATTTACCCCTTGACCATTAATCCCTCGCAAGAGGAAGGATTGCGATTGGCCTCAAAAAAAATTGAGGAAATGATTAAAAAGTTCGAACAAAATTACGCCGTTCGCGACAAACAAGATGTTTTGGCCATGTGTGCCCTTCAGTTTGCCGCCCAGGTGGAGCAAAAGGAAATTGACAAATCCACAGATTCCAAGGAAAGCCTGGAAAGACTGGAAGCTTTGGACCAACAGCTAAAGCAGCATTTGTCATAAACGTTCTTTACATACAAAGGTTACTGCCTACATTAATACTAATTTTTGGTAAACTCAACAGGAATTCTTTAAAAAGGGTGAGTTGAAGTTGTAAAAGCGAGCCGTCTTTGAGCGGATACTTGACCAACTTGTTAACCCTAAACTTGTTTTTAAGGAGTTTTTTCAAAATAACAATATTGATGTAGGCTTTTTTTTACTCAAAACGAAACTGAAAATGGATATTTTATACTGTATAATCTTCGCCATTGTAGGCGTGGCAGTAGGGTTTTTGATAGCTAAGCTATTGGAGCGCAACAACGCCTCGCAGATGGTGAAAAATGCCAAGAAAAACGCGGGGGCAATATTAAAGGAAGCCAAAGCGGAGGCCGAAACGATAAAAAAGGACAAAATTCTTCAGGCAAAGGAGAAATTCCTCGAACTGAAGTCTGAACACGAAAAAGTAATCCACGCGCGGGACAAGAAAATCACCGAGGCTGAAAAACGCGTTCGCGATAAGGAATCGCAGGTTTCCAGCGAGCTCGCCAAAAACAAAAAGCTAAGCGCCAAACTGGAGTCGCAACAAGCGGAACTCGATGAACGGCTTGCCGTTCTGGACAAACGGCAACAAGAGGTTGACAGACTGCATCGCAGCCAAATAGAGCAACTGGAGGTTATCTCCAGTCTTTCTGCCCAGGACGCCAAGGCACAACTGATGGAAAGCCTTAAGGAAGAGGCCAAATCACAGGCCATGGCCTATGTGCAAACATCGGTGGAGGAGGCAAAAATGACCGCTCAGCAGGAGGCAAAAAAGATTATTATCAATACTATTCAGCGTATTGGTACCGAGGAGGCCGTAGAAAACTGCGTCTCGGTCTTTAACCTGGAGAGCGATGACGTCAAAGGCCGAATCATCGGTCGTGAAGGCCGAAATATTCGCGCCATAGAAGCCGCCACCGGTGTGGAAATTATCGTTGACGATACGCCCGAAGCCATTATCCTCTCCTGTTTTGATTCCGTACGCAGGGAAATAGCCCGGCTCTCACTCCATAAATTGGTTACCGATGGCAGGATACACCCCGCGCGAATAGAAGAGGTAGTTCAAAAAACTGCCAAACAGATAGAGGAGGAAATTATAGAAGTGGGAAAACGCACGGTTATCGACCTGGGAATACACGGACTCCATCCGGAATTGATCAAGGCCGTGGGCCGTATGAAATACAGATCCTCCTACGGGCAAAACCTATTGCACCACTCCAGGGAAGTAGCGCGACTATGTGGGGTTATGGCCGCAGAATTGGGCTTGAACGCCAAACTGGCAAAGCGCGCCGGACTACTCCACGATATTGGAAAAGTGCCCGAGATGGAAACAGAAATGCCACACGCCCTTTTGGGAATGCAATGGGCGGAAAAATACGGTGAAAAACCCGAAGTGTGCAACGCGATAGGTGCCCACCACGATGAAATAGAAATGACCGGACTTCTTTCGCCCATCGTTCAGGTATGCGATGCCATTAGTGGAGCCAGACCCGGAGCAAGACGGCAGGTGTTGGATTCGTATATACAACGATTAAAGGACTTGGAAGACATCGCCTTCGGCTTCAATGGGGTTAACAAGGCCTATGCCATCCAGGCCGGCCGGGAGTTGAGGGTAATGGTGGAAAGCGACAAAGTAAGCGACGAAAAAGCCGCGCAGCTCTCCTTTGAAATTTCGCAGAAAATTCAAACCGATATGACCTATCCGGGACAAGTAAAAGTTACCGTTATCCGTGAAACCCGGGCAGTGAACATTGCCAAATAAGGACGTCATTTACCAGTGCCTAAAAATCAATGACCCCGCAAAAACATACGTTTTGCGGGGTCGTTGTTTCCTTTAAACCCGTTTGATTTATTTAAAAATGTCCTTGGCTTTTTCCAGACCTTTTTTAATTCCCTCCACAATGGGCGATTTTTCGTCGTAGATATCCACATATCCCTTTGATTTTTCTTCAAAAAATTCGCCGGTGATAAAGCGATAGTGCTCATCCAAATGTTTTATTCGCTTCATGTCGTCTTCGTCGAGCTCAATGGATGCCGCCTTAAAGTTTTCCTCAATATGCTCCTTGCTGGTAGATTTCGGAATAACGGCCGTTCCCCTGTGCGTATGCCACGCAATAAGAATTTGGGCAGGGGAGGCGTTTTTCTTCCTCGCAATTTCCTGAATGGTTTTAATCTCCAGCAGGTTTGGTTCATCGCCGCTTTTCATGGCAGCGGATCGATCGGTTGAACCCAAGGGGGAATATGCCGTAACATTGATGTTTTCAGATTTGCAATAAGCTACCAGTTCGTTCTGCTGAAGCAGGGGGTGGAGTTCAATTTGGTTCATTTCCGGTTTTATCTCGGCCTTGGATATGAGATCCTTCAATTTTACATCGCTGAAATTGGATACCCCAATGTGGCGGGCATAACCTTCTTTTTTGGCTGTTTCCATCTGGCGCCAGGTCTCTATCAGCGGTACCTCTTCCAGAGAAAGGTAATCATCGGGTTTTTTGGGAGAATCTATTCCGTTTTTAAACACTACCGGCCAATGGATGAGGTATAGGTCCAAATAATCGAGGCCTAATTTCTTTAGGGAATTTTCCAGTGCCGGAATAACCTCTCCCTTGCCGTGGGAATCGTTCCAAAGCTTGGAGGTAATAAAAACATCTTCCCGAAAGATTTGGCCCTCTGCAAAGACTTCGGCCAAGGCTTCACCTATTATTTCCTCGTTGCCATAGGCGGCAGCGGTATCTATGTTCCTGTACCCGGCATGCAGGGCATCCTTAACTGCTTTTTTTAAATCGTTTCCCTTAGATTTCCATGTGCCCAATCCTATGGCGTGCATGGTATCTCCATTATCAAATTTCAATGTCTTCATATTTTTTGGTTTTTGTATTGCGGACTGAAAATACAAAACCTGTGGCGGGGAATAAATTTTTCCCGAACCTTTAGGCTTTTTTTAACCGAAGGGGGATGGAGGGAAGTGGAAGTTAAAACTGAAGGTCAAGCCGAAATACTATAACTGTAACCTGTTTCTCTTGTCGAAGAGGTGACTTTGGCAAAGTTGAAACTGAATTCGAAATTATAATTGAGGCTGAAATTTACTGCCAGGACTCAAAGACCTCGCAGGTATAGTACAATTTGAGCGTGTGCCCCAAAGAATGGCGCTATCGTATAGAAGAAAAAGGAATGGAAATCTACCTGGCCCGTCGACCAGGGTGAAAAGGGAGACGCACTTGTCCCGGGTTTACCTCGGGAACCCACCTGCAACCTGCAACGTGCAACAAAAACCAACTGCCAACAGACAACCGACAACCGACAACAGACAACCGATTGTCCCGAGTTTACCTCGGGAGCCGAATTTCCTCCGTGCCCTCTGTGTCTCTGTGGTTTAACCTTTCAAACAGACAGCAGACCACTTGTCCCGAGTTTACCTCGGGAATCGACAACCCTACTATTCGCTTATCTCAGACATCAGGTCTTCGTAGGTGTAGTATTCCTTAACCTTGTCGTTGTTTTTGGCGTATAGCACGCTCACGCGCATGGCCTTAAGGCCCGTAACCCCCTGAAGGTCTTCCAGCTCGAGCAGCTCCACGTCTTTATCCAACAGTTTTTGCGATTGGAGAAAATGTACGTAGGTAAGATATTCTTCCTCATCCTCATTTTGGGAATAGACAATGGTTATCTTTCCCGGTTGGGTTACGCGTTCTTCCGTATCTTTTATATTGGCCTTGTCCACGCGCTTTTTTACCACTTCGTAGCGGGCATTGTAGGTGCCGTCCACATCAAAGCGCTTTTCATCCAGCCTAAACCGTAGGCTGAGGGGGCTGTTAAAGGCAAGGATCATGGAGGCCACTTCCAAATCTACGGGAAGCTGGTCCTTAAAGCGGTAAAAGGCATTTTCCATTTCGCACATTACCTGAAGTTGCCACAGCCGAAGGTTTTTGAGATAGAGAATATTAAATACCTTTTCCTTGGTAATGGAGGCACCGATGTACATATTGTGCTCCACCCCATCGGTTTTAAACCTTTCAAAGTAATGGGGAAACATCTTTTGTGCTTCCTGTTGCTTTTTGTCCAATACCGAGGCCAGCCTTTTGTTTACCTGCATCACCGATTCGTCGTAATCCTTTCTGTGTTTGTAGACCAGCCCGGTGTTGATATCGATACGCTCGGTGTATTCGGCCACCAATTCTTCAAATTTCTTGTCTATCTTGCGCAGATGCTCGAAATAAGGAACAATTTCCGAAGCCAAAAAGTTCACGATTTTCCGCTCGGTGTTTACCTGCAGGTTTTCGCAAATTTCCTCTAAAAATTCCCTAATGGTATATTCCATCTGCTCATAAATGGGCAGGGGTTCCAGGGCATTTAATTTTTGTATTACCTGCGCCACGTATTTCAACTGATCGGTCAAATCTTTTTTGGTCGCTTCGTTGCGCACCTCGCTGGAGGCCTTGATATCGATCTGGCCATAGAGCGGATACACATCGGGGAAGACAATTTCGCGGAAAAAAGTAGGATTTCCCTCCGCGATGGAATTGTAGTATCTCTTTGCTTCCTTTCGAAATTTCCAGTGAACACTGTTGTGGATGGATGTGCACTCGTCCTGGATGATCAGTTCGAGTTCGTTTTCCAAATTGGCCTTTGAGCGGGCCACAGATTCGGTAAGGAATGGCAGGATGTCGTTGAGTTTGTTGGCATTGACCGAATTCAGGTCATTGACATTGGGAGAAACCAATTCCAAGACTCCCATAATCTGTTCTTCGGAAACGAGAACGGCAAAAATGGCACTTCGGATTCCTTGGTCCAGCAATTTTTTATAAAGACAGTTGTCGGGGTATAGCTTGTGATATCTTTCGGAATCGGTTACCACGTACAGGGCCTTTTGTTTGAACAGGGTATAGTACGAAGCGCTGCACAGGGCCTGATTGCTCAACTGCCTCTTTTCGCCATTGAGCAGGCAACTGGACACTTCTTTAAACAGGATCCGTTCAAAAAATCCGGTTTCGTGGTTATAATCGGTAAACCCGATCTTTAGGTCATTTAGTTTAAAGATAGAGCGGAAGATGCGGCTAAAGTCTGTATTCTCAAAACCGTTGTCCAGCTCCAGGCGCAAAAGGTTCGACTTAAATTCGGAGAGGGAAACATCGGAAGTGACATCTACTAGATTGGCAATGACAAAGCCGTTAAAAATATAACTAAAGGGAGGAAAATGGGTTTTCCACACACTGATATCGTCGTAACTCTCCAGCAGTTCATTGTAATCTTCCTCACTGATCTCGGGTGCCTTGGCGGTTTTTTTAATTTGAATAAAATCTAGGTTATAATCTACCCTGTAGTTGTGGACAACGCCATTTTCATCGGGAATGCTGTAATAAAATACCCTTGAGAGGTCGATCTTTTTATGGTAATAATGATCGAGAATCAAGCTACAGCCCAAGATGTAGAACTGTTCGTCGTCTATATTGGCCATGTCCAGAGCAAAATCCTTTCCCGCATTCTTCATGATGGATTTATAGCGGGACGTGCTTTTGATGGCCGTATGGTGGAAGGGAACGGTGGCAAACCTTATATCGTGGTTTCCCAAGGCTTTTGGGAAAAAAGGTCGCAGAACAGTGTCGATTTGCGGGGCGAACTTTTCCAAGGCCTCAAAACTATCGACCCCGGAAGAGAGTTTTGGAAATTTTTCGGCGATGGCAAGTACTTCTTCTGCACCGGCATCGGCCGTGTCTCCGTTTTCCATTTGCGTGCGATAGTCCTGAAAGATCTTTTCAAAACCTATGTTGATCTGCATGGGAAACTCCCGCTGTGTTGTATGTTCTTTGCCCATTATGTCTTTTGCTCCTTTTTAATCTTTAAAAATACGCTTTCCCGTAGGAAATTCTGTTAAGAAATAACCAAATAATAGAGGGTAAACTTTCTGTAACGGATTAAACCGCTATTTTTGCCCAAATTTAAAATGCCATTTTATGAGACAGTTTTTTTTGATATTCCTTACAGCCATAGCAGTGTATTCCTGCAATAAAGATACCAATTCTTATACCTTGGAGGGCGATGCGGTGGGGTTTGCAGACGGCTCGGAAATATTGGTGTACACTTTTGAGAACCGACAACCCAAGATAATGGATACCCTGGTTGTTACGGACGGCAAGTTTTCGGGTACCTTTCCCAAGCAGGAGGGGGTTCATTTAAACTTTTTACGTGTGGACGGGGGCAATGGATCGGTGCTTTTCTTTCCCGAGAACGAGGATATGACCGCCACCATCTACAAAGACAGCCTACAGTCGTCGCGCATTGTGGGAGGCGCGCAAAATGAAACGTATTCCAATTTTGTGGGCAAGATGAAAGAATTCAACGCGCAAAAACAGCAAAACATCGAGCGTTTCCGCAGTGCCCAGCAAATCAATGACACTGCCGAGATAGCGCAAATTCAGGTAGAGAACCTCAATTTGATGAACAAGGAAACCGAATTTAAAAAGGAGTATTTAAAGGAGCACAAAAAATCGTTGTTTTCGATCATGTTGCTTTCTGAAATGGTAAGCCGACAGGAAATTTCGGCTGCGGAAGCCAAGGAATTTTTGAAAGATTTGGATCCAGAGCTGGCCGCATCGGACTTTGCCAAGGACCTAAAGACAAATCTGGAAGCGATGGGCAAGGCAGAGATTGGCGTGAAGGCACCCGACTTTAGTGCGGCGACACCGGAAGGCGAGAATATGTCGCTCTCCGATGCATTGGGCAAATACACCATTATCGATTTCTGGGCCTCCTGGTGCAAACCCTGCCGAATTGAAAACCCCAATGTGGTAAAGGTTTACAATAAATACCATGACCAGGGCCTGAACATAATCAGTGTTTCCCTGGACAAACCCGGAGACAAGGAAAAATGGGTACAGGCCATCAAGGACGACAATATGGACTGGTTCCACGTATCCAATCTTCAATTTTGGAACGATCCCATTGCCCAACAATACAGCGTACGCTCCATTCCCGCCACCTTTTTATTGGATGAAAATGGGGTAATAATCGACAAGGATTTGAGAGGAGCCGCCTTGGAAGCCAAAATGGCCTCTTTATTTGGCAAAGAACAGCAATAAGACGAAGTAGAATAACAGACTGCTGGCGCTAAAAGAACGATTGTTAAAATCGGAAAGGAGCTTCTCCTTTCCGATTTTTTTTTTACTTTCCGGTTCAATACAGGAAAAAGCTCACATTTACGTTCACCTTCACTTCCATTTCGCCTGGGGCGATGGTGGGGCCCATCTCATTGGCACTGGCGTCCATCATCTGCATTTTATATCGCGGCATGGGAGAGACGGAAGGGCTGAATTCGCTGATGTTTGCCGCTTTTCCGATAGTCTGGTTAAGGGCAGAGGCGTATTCCTGTGCCTTGCTCTTGGCGTTTTCCACTGCCTTTTTTCTTGCATCGCTCTTTAACGATTCTATCTTTGAGGAAGAAAAGGACACTCCGTCAATTCGGTTAATCCCGGTTTCCAATAGGCCTTGCATAACGGTTTCATACTTCTCCATACTTCTCAATTTTACCGACAGGGCCTGGTTTGCGGAAAAAGTATGGGTCTTGGAGTTATAGTCGTAGTTTTTTGACAGGTTGATGTATTCGGTACGCACATCCTTGTCTGCAATTCCTTGCGACTTGAGATACTTGAGCACTTCGCTTATGGTCTTGTCATTTTGCTCCTTTAATCCCTTAGTGGTCTTTCCGGTGTTTTCTACCCGGATGTTGATGGTTACCTCATCGGGAATTACCTTAACCACTCCTTCGCCTACCACATCTACAGTGGGACTTATGGGAGTTTGTGCCGTGAGGGTGCCCGTGGTAAGGGCCAAAATCAAAAAAGTTTTTACTGTTTTCATAATTGTTTCTTTATTGGTGTTAATTCTTATTTATTATCATTCTTGTCCGGTTAATATCTGACCATCGGTTTATAATCTACGATGGCAAGAGCTTGGGGAGGTTGCTTCAGGTGGGGCCTTCCTCTGCATCAATTTGATTTCAATATAGTTTTATTTACCTTTTAAATTTTAAAAACGGCATTTCCAGTAGTCCACGTTTTAGTCTTGCCTTCCGAGGTACAATTGCCGTCAGGGCCCTGGCCAAAAAGGTACCGCTTCAAAAGAAATATTAGATCTTTCCCAGCTTGTGCATTGCGATCAGGATTGCCAACGGAATGGCCAAAAGGATGACTATCCACAGTTGGGTCTGAAACAGCATAGGGACAAACAGAAGGGTCAATGCATAGCCTCCAATGGCACCGCCAATGTGTGCGTCGTGGCCAATATTGCCTATCCTTCTCTTCATGCCGTAGATGGAATACAACAAATATGCCAAGCCAAAGAGCCATGCCGGAATGGGAATGGGAATAAAGAACATGTAGAGAGGCATATCGGGAAAGAGCAAAATGGCCGAATAGAGAACTCCCATCACCGCCCCACTGGCCCCTACCGCGCTATAGTGGTATTCATCTTTGTGAAAGTAAAACGACAGAAGATTTCCAATGAGCAAGCTCGCCACATAAATAATCAAAAAATAAAGAGTGCCCACCTGATTGATGACCACCCCTGCAAAAAAGTATAGGGTGAGCATGTTGAATAGCAGGTGCGAGGTATCGGCGTGTAGAAAGGCCGAGCTGAACATCCGTATTTGCTCTCCTCGCCGAATACCGGCAATGTTGAACTTATATCTTTCAAAGAAGGAAATATCATTAAAGCCTTTTAGAGAAATAATTACATTGGCGGCGATAATGACTATTGTTACCAGGTGAAGGTTTTGCATAAAAACTCAGGATTTTACAAATACAGGATAAATTTAATCAAACAAGTCTGCCGGCCCAGAGGTGGGACGGAAGCCAAGATGTAAATTTACCATAATCCCCACAGCAAATCACACTTCCATGCGGCAAATTACCCTATCAACAGAGAAAATTGGTTAGTTTTGCCACACATTTTTCTATGCAAAGAATAGTCTATATAACAGTATATCCCCTTCTGTGGCTGGCCTCCATCCTGCCCATGCGAATTCTCTACATCAAGAGTACGGTTTTATTTTACCTTATCTATCACATTTTAGGCTATAGACGAAAGGTAGTTGCCGAAAACCTGCGATTGGTATTTCCGCAACGTCCGGAAGCGGAGCGAAAGAAGATTGCCAAAGCCTTTTACAGACATTTTTGCGACATGATGGTGGAAACCGTAAAATCTTTTTCCATTACGGAGAAGGAAATAAGAAAACGGTTTTTGGTGACCAATGCCGAAATCCTGGAAGACTACTATCGCAACGACCGCAGCATTCTGCTTATGGCCGGGCATTACAACAATTGGGAATGGAGCGGAATACTGAACAAATTGATGCCTTTTCAGGCCCACGCGGTGTATAAGCCGCTGGCCAATAAATATCTGGATGCACTGGTAAAAAAGACCCGCGAGCATTTTGGTGGGATTATCGTAAGCAATAGGAAAATAGTCTCCACCCTGTTTAGAAAGCACGCCAGGGGAATAAAAACACTCACCTATATTTTATCTGACCAGACCCCGAAGATGGGTGCCTTTAAGTATCACGATACCTTTATGGGAATAGACGTTCCCATGTTTACGGGCACGGAGGAACTGGCCAAGAAATTGGATTTTTCCGTGCTGTACCTTCGGGTGGAAAAGGTGGGCCGTGGATATTATAGCGCCACTTTTGAACCCCTGGCCAACGATCCGGGAAAATATCCTGATTTCCAGATTACCCGCTTGTTTTTTGACGCTTTGGAAAAACAGATAGAGGCCCAGCCCCAATACTATCTCTGGACCCACAAACGGTGGAAACACCGGGACAAACTAGGTACGGAATTGGGGAAGGAATAGATGTTAGCTCGGGGTATTCTTTGGAAGACAGTTCATTGGGATATGTGAAAAATAAGAAAAGACCACCTCCTTGAGTTTGGTAGGCACATTCATATTTGGTTATTAGCAGACCACAGACGGGGTAGATCACAAGCCTAACAAGATTTTCTTTTTGCTGCCAGACACTACGGTATAGTAAAGGCACTGTTTCTGCAAACTTTGTCTTGCCTAACATTTTCTGTAGGTCTGAAATTTTGGTTTGATTGAAATAGCTGCCCAAGATGCCCCAATGCCTGATCTGGATATACCCTTTGGATTGGAAATGTATCGAGATATATTGAAGAGCTGGGTATTGAACAGTCTGAGTATTGATTCATTATCCACGTGAAAATACTTCTGTATCATTATTGGTACCTCTTCACCTTTAAGGCTCTTCATGGGATGGTTGCTGATGACAATCTTTTGATTATAACCTTCCAAGCACTTTATTACCCATGCGGATACAAAGAAATGGGAGTTTGCATTTGACTTTCAACTGGTTTTGGAACAAGTTTTCGTACAAAGAGGGAGGTTGACTTCTTAAACCTCTTGCACAGGTTAGCTACAAAACGGTCTCCAAAATCCTTTTATATTGTCTTTTCAGAAAAATATACTTTCCCTTGCTTTTGCCGGACTTCCAATTTGAAGGCCATGGCAATCTTTTCCTTCTGAAAAAATAATGAGCAAGTGTCGGTCCGCAAAGATTGAATACCAAATTTGGCTACTCTAGGCAAAACCAGTTCAGCTCACAGAGCAAAAGGGACTGGGAAAAGAAACCTTTGATAAACCTTCCTTGCCTGAATTTTCTTCATTCTCTTGACCATCCTTATCCCATTTTTCAATACGCCACGGTGTGCACGTTTTTAACTGCCCTTCCACTGGGATCGTTCATGTTTTTAAAGCTTTCGTCCCATTCCAATGCGGTGGGGCTGCTGCAGGCTACAGACGGAACCGAGGGCACGCTCAGGGCCGCGGCATCACTGGGGAAGTGTTCGGTGAAAATACTTCGGTAAAAATACTCTTCCTTACTGGTGGGCGTTTGAATGGGGAACCGGTATTTGGCGTTGGCCAGTTGCTCGTCCGAAACCTGGTCATTTACCATTTCCTTTAAGGTATCTATCCAGTTGTATCCCACGCCATCGCTAAACTGCTCCTTCTGTCGCCACGCCACACTGGCGGGAAGCATATCCTCAAAAGCCTTTCGCAATACCCATTTTTCCATCCGTTCTCCGTTGATCATTTTGTCCTGGGGATTAATGCTCATTGCCACATCCATAAACTCCTTGTCCAAGAAGGGAACCCGTCCTTCAATACCCCAGCTAGCCAGTGATTTATTGGCCCGCAGACAGTCATACATGTGAAGTTTATCGAGTTTGCGCACGTTTTCCTTGTGAAATTCTTCGGCATTGGGCGCTTTGTGGAAGTAGAGATAACCGCCGAATATTTCATCCGAGCCTTCCCCGCTCAAAACCATCTTTATTCCCATGGCCTTAATGGCGCGCGCCATTAGATACATGGGGGTACTGGCCCTAATAGTGGTGATGTCGTAGGTTTCCAAATGATAAATTACATCGCGAATGGCATCCAGTCCCTCTTGCATGGTAAAAATCACCTCGTGGTGCACGGTCTTTAGATGATCTGCAACCAATTTGGCGGCGGCCAGATCGGGAGAGCTTTCCAGGCCAATGGCAAAACTGTGCAACTGAGGCCACCATGCACCCTCGGTATCGTTACTTTCAATGCGCTTTTCGGCAAATTTTTTGGCGATGGCCGAGGTGATGCTGCTGTCCAGGCCACCGCTTAGCAGGACGCCGTAGGGCACATCGCTCATCAATTGCCGGTGCACGGCATCTTCCAATGCTTTGCGCAACACGGCTATTTCCGTTTTGTTTTCCTTTACGTTTTCATAGTCCATCCAATCGCGGGTGTACCATCTTACAAATTCCCCCTCCCCACTGTCCAGGTAATGTCCAGGAGGAAACAACTGGATTTGCGAGCATATCCCTTCCAGGGCTTTTAATTCCGAAGCGACATAAAAAGTGCCGTTTTGGTCCCATCCTATATATAACGGAATAATGCCCATATGGTCGCGCGCAATAAAGTAACTGTCGTTCTTAATATCGTAAATGGCAAAGCCGAAAATGCCGTTCATCTCATCGAGAAATGCCGGTCCTTTTTCCTGAAACAAGGGCAAAATCACCTCGCAATCGCTTTTGGTGCGGAAGCGATACTGTCCTTCAAATTGCTTTTTTAATTCCAAATGGTTGTAGATTTCCCCATTTGCGGCGAGAACCAGATTGCCGTCTTCCGAAAGCAGCGGTTGTCCCCCCGAGGTGGGATCGACAATGGCCAGCCGTTCATGGGCCATAATAGCCTTCTCGTTGCTAAAGTTACCGCTCCAGTCCGGGCCGCGGTGCCTGATGGTCTTAGACATTGCCAATACCTGTAGCCTAAGCAATTCTGCCGGCTCTTTTAGTTTGAATGCACATACAATTCCACACATAATTTTTTCCGCCAAGGATTTTCTTCCTTTTTATTGCGGCCTCCAATTTTTATGTCTCTACAGGAGACTGGTTAATATTCACGTTAGTTGAAAATCTCATTTTTCCGAACAAAAAATCCCCAAGGTCCGCTCGATCGTTTTTGCGATCCAGACAGGCTATGGGGATAAAAAAAAAGCCCGTCCGGTGGAAACCTGACGGGCTATATATCGCGACAAGTTTCTGTTACGGCAGCTCGTTATTATTATTGTTGTTATTTAGCCTGAAAAATGTCATAATGCTCTGTTGTTTTGTAAAACTTCTGCTAATATAGAATAAAATTCCCATTGTGCAAGAATTATTGATAATTTTCTTCTACGGAGAATTATTTTTCCGAAAAAGCCGGGCCGCTGGCGCTGCAGGAACCAAGACTTGGGGAAAGAACCAGGACCACTGGCACTGCAGGAACCAAGAACCGAGACTTGTGGAAAGAACCTAAAGTTTTTTATATCATCCCGCCAGGTTGTTATTCCATAAGAAATACTATTTCCGGAGGCAGATTTTTCTTTTCAATCTTAACCCCGGTGACGTCGAAAAATGCAGTTTGCAATAGGTTGTGGTCGCGAAGCTTGATCATGTAGATTTCGGTGGGGGGAGAAGGAATGGCGATGAGATCGGATACCTGCAGTTCGAATTTTGGGAATTCCTGTTTTACCTGAAGCCGGATGCTTTCCGGAATTATCTCCTTGGAAATTATCTCCCGGGTAAACAGCAGCAAGCCGTCTTCCAAATAGGAAGCGGAGAACCCTGTCTTCCCGTCCACTTCAAAATTGGCTACATATCGAATTCCCTTGTCGTCAAAGCGGCTTCTGCTCTCCACTTGCCACTGCGATACGATTTTGGTGGGAAACAGCGTTCGTTGGTTCTCCACGACTATAGAAGGAACTTCCGATTCCGGAATATATTGCAGGTGGGCATCGGGTTGCTGTGCCATTAAAGGCAGCGAAAAAACCAAAAATAACAACAGAAAAGTAATGTTCGTCCTCATAGCATTTCGTTTAAGAATGCTATAAGTTACTTACAAAAGCACAAAACTTTTTCCGTTTTAGCTTTAAATTAACTTTGGAAATCGCTGCGGATCTGCTTCGTGCATAATAGAATACACCTTTTCGTAAACATCGTCGGCCGAAGGTTTGCTGAAGTAGTCCCCGTCGGTACCATAGGCGGGCCGGTGCGGCTTTGCGGTAAGGGTCTGTGGCTTGCTGTCCAGATATCTGTAACCGCCCTGGTCCTCCACAATGTTGTTGAGGATATAGGCTGCGGCACCTCCCGGCACGTCTTCGTCTATTACCAAGAGCCTATTGGTTTTGGCTACGCTCTTCACCATTTGCTGATCCAGATCCAAAGGCAAAAGCGACTGCACGTCGATGATCTCGGCACTTATTCCCGCCTGCTGCAGCTCGGCGGCCGCTTCTTGCACAACGCGCAAGGTACTGCCATAAGAAACCAAGGTAATGTCTTCTCCTTCCCGTATGGTTTCCACCACCCCGATAGGAGTCTTGAATTCTCCCAGGTTATTGGGCATCTTCTCTTTTAGGCGATATCCGTTGAGGCATTCCACTACCAAAGCGGGCTCGTCCGATTCCAGCAAGGTGTTGTAAAAGCCGGCCGCTTTGGTCATATTTCGCGGTACAAGAACGTACATTCCCCGCAACAAATGCACCAAAGCACCCATGGGCGAGCCACTGTGCCAGATACCCTCAAGTCTATGGCCACGCGTGCGCACGATCAAGGGAGCCTTCTGTCTTCCGTTTGTTCTATAGCGAAGGGTAACCAGGTCGTCGCTCATAATCTGAAGGCAATAAAGGATATAATCCAAATACTGGATTTCGGCAATGGGGCGCAGACCTCGCATGGCCATTCCAATTCCCTGGCCCAAAATGGTCGCCTCCCGAATTCCGGAATCGGCCACCCGCAGTTTGCCGTACTTTTCCTGCATCCCTTCCAAACCTTGGTTTACGTCGCCTATTTCACCAGTGTCTTCCCCAAAAATGAGCACGTTGCTATGCTTGCTGAAAATGGCGTCAAAGTTATCGCGAATCACCAAGCGGCCATCCACCTCCTCGGCATCTTCGGCATAGGTAGGTGCCACCGGGGCAACGGTGGTGCAATTTTCTTTTTCTTCGGAATAAAGGTGCGCGCTGTATTTGGGCTGCACGGTTTCGTAATAGTTCTGAATCCAGTCCTGCAACTGTTTCTTTTCCGAAGAGGTTTCGTTTACCACATATCGCAATGCCTTTCGGGCAGCCGATAAAATATCGCGGCGCAAAGGCTCTTTTTCCGAAGCGAGCTCGGTCTTGATCTTATTGATGAAGTTTTTGTTCGCACTTGATTCTGCCAGGTTATCCAACAACAATACGGCTTCTTCCCGCTCTTGTCGCTGGGGGGCCAGGAAAGCTTCCCACGCTGCCTTTTTTCCATCGCGCACCTGCTTTTTGATATCTTTTTCTATCTGGGTCAATTCCTCATCGGTTGCAATGTCGTTGGCCAGCATCCACTCGCGCATCTTCTTGTTGCAATCGTGATTTGATTCCCAGGCAAGCCGCTCTTCGCTTTTATATCGCTCGTGCGAACCGCTGGTACTGTGCCCCTGTGGCTGGGTCAATTCCTGCACGTGGATGAGCACCGGTACGTGCTCCTCACGTGCAATGGAGGAGGCCCGTTCATAAACCTCTACCAGCTCGGCATAATCCCAGCCTTTTACCCGCAGGATCTCATATCCCTTTTCCTCTTCATTTCGCTGAAAGCCTTTTAAAACTTCAGATATATTTTCTTTGGTGGTTTGGTATTTCGCATGTACGGAAATTCCATATTCATCGTCCCACACGCTTACTACCATGGGCACTTGCAGTACTCCAGCGGCATTGATGGTTTCCCAAAAAAGTCCTTCACTGGTACTGGCGTTTCCTATGGTGCCCCAGGCCACTTCATTCCCATTGATGGAAAATTGGGTCTTGTTGTCGATGCCCCTAACCTGCCGGTAGATTTTAGAAGCCTGTGCCAAGCCCAAAAGACGGGGCATTTGGCCTGCAGTGGGTGAAATATCGGCACTGCTATTTTTTTCTTGGGTAAGGTTTTTCCAACTCCCATCGGGATTCAGGGTATGGGTGGCAAAATGTCCGCCCATCTGTCTTCCCCCGCTCATGGGGTCGGCTTCTGTATCGGTATGGGCGTAGAGCCCGGCAAAAAACTGTTCCACGGTAAGCTTGCCAATGGCCATCATAAAGGTTTGGTCGCGGTAGTAACCACTTCTCCAATCGCCCTTTTTAAAAGCCTTTGCCCAGGCGAGCTGCGGCACTTCCTTGCCGTCGCCAAAAATCCCGAACTTTGCTTTTCCGGTAAGAACTTCCCTGCGGCCCAAAAGACTACACTCACGGCTGGTAACAGCGATTTTATAATCGCTGAGTACTGTTTCCTTAAAATCCTCAAAAGATATGGCGTCGTTTGTCTTTGGGTCTGTCTGCATATTGTTCTGTTTTTCGATTTTACAAAAGTAGCCAAAATGGACTTATTCTACAATGGCAAATTGCGGTGGGAAGCTTTAAAAATGGACGAATGGGCTACGATTGGCGTTGTTTTCGCCCGAGGATGCCAACTGCCATAAGCCTAAGCAATAACAAAAAGGGGAAACCGTGCAGCAACAGGTCAAACCAATCCATTAATTCCATTCCCTGGGCACCTCCTGCCACCCACTTCAGCTTTCCCCATAAATGCGGTTCGGGCAAAAAGGGTGCAAGCCCCAACGTCAAGCAGAGAAGAATGACAATGCGCCAATTATTCAAAAAATCCATTCAAGTTTATTTTAGAAAGTTTTTCGGCATTTTTTTGTTCTTAATACCATCGTCGGGTAAACAATCCCAACAAGGTCTGCGGGCTTAAGGTAACAATAAATCGCACCTTTTCGTCGTAATGCGGCAGGTTAGGCTCAAATCCTAAATTTGAATACATGGGAAAATACAGCTCAAAATAGTCTGCCACCAAACTCAACCTGATTCCACTGTCAAAAACCGCCGTGGTGCCCTGGTTGCGATTGTGAACCAAACCCACGTCGCCGTAGGCGTATATCCATTTCCAGATATTGGTGCTGGCGTTTACCGTGGCAATCCAACTGTTGGCATAAGCAGGTTGCAATTGCGACTTGAACCCGCCCTCGGCAATAATCAATTGTTGGCTAAACAAGCCCGAATCCTCGCTGCGGCCGTAATAGTTGTAGTCAAACAGATAGTCGTTGGGCCTGTCCAGGGCGAAGCTAAAGAAATCTTCGTTTTGTCGGGTATCGTTAAACAGAAAAATGCCACCAAAAAAACGCAGATTCAACTGCCGGTTGTTGAGAAACAGTTTTCTGAATTCCATTTCCAGGGAAAGCTTACTGAACTTGGAAGAAATCTGGTAGTCGGTCACGCTTCGGAAATAGTTGATCAGGTTGGGGTTGGAATACACGTATTGCATGTTAAACACGCTGTAGTTGGGTTCCTGGTCTGTGAGATTTACATTTTCATCGCGATATACATTCACATTCCTTACGTTGATAAACTGTCTTTCGTTTTTGCGTAAATCGGGATTTCTAAAGGAAAAAACCATATAAGGCGAAAAGCGTCTGTAAAACAGTCCCCGGTCATAGGAGTAATAATTGCCCGCAAAGCCGTAGCGCATCCTATAGAGGTTGTCCTCGTCCAAATACTGTATATAACTTACCGAGGCACTGCCCACCAAGGTTTTGGAGCGCAGGCCGTATTGCGGCTCAATGCTGTAATCCCACGCTTTGGGCAGTACGGTCTTGTTGTAGATTCGCATTCCTGCGATAAGTCCGTCATAAAGGTTGTACTTAAAGATGGGAATAAAAAAGAACTGGGTATAGGCCGGATCCTCCACATCCTGAAACAATCGAAACTGAAGGGGTTTGCGCAAAAGTCCGGTAACCGATTTGTAATTGTTGCGGCGGTTGTATTCGGGGATGGTGCCTTCGTAGTTGAGGGCCACTTTTTCAGTGTTTTCCGCAGGAAGGGTAAAGGTGGAGGTACCGTGCCAGGGCGATGTCCACTTTTTATACACAACGCTGTCCTTGCCTACGCCATAAACCGAAACGGGGAGCCGGCTGTTCCGTTTGTTTTCAACGGTCACCTTAAGGGAATCTTTCCCTTTTTCAATCTTCTTTATCTTAAAGTCAACAATATCCCTGCGGTCGACAAAATCGTCAAAAAACCAATCGACGGGCAAAGTTGTCCGTTGCGCCAAAAATTGTTGAAAAGCTGCCGTGGTGGTGGGTGCCAGCTTGTTTTCCGCAAAAAAATCGGCAATGCTTTGGTCGAGAACCCCGTTGCCCAAATAGTCTTTTAAATATCGAAGGCCGCTGCCGCCGTAATAGGGATTGGCGATGTTCATATTAAATTTAATCAGGGAATCCTTTGGGGTGGTCAAGGCCTGATGAAGGTTGTGCCGAGCCATGTTTTGGTAGAGTAGGGGATACTGGTCGTTAAATTCCAGTTTGGAAGCGTGTGACCAATTTATTACCCACCAGTTGCTCAAGTTGCCAATTATTTTCATTTTGGGGTAGTAGAGGTCCACATATTCCATCATCAAATAAATCTGCAGGGCATCGCGCAGCCAGTAATCCTCTCGCGGATGGGTGATGAGGGTATTGTTGATATAGTGGCGGGCAATGGTCTTAAGCTGCTCCATGTCAAATTCAAAGCCATGGGGAAAAGGGCTGATAAAACTGGGCAATTGGTTGAGGCCGTACACGGGATTGGTACGGTAGTCCGTTTCGCTGACCACCATTTTTTTAAAAGGATAATCGCCCAGGCGCTGGTGCAGAAACTGAACAACTCTATCTACCCGCAAAGCTTCCGTGGTTGGATCCAACTTGCGGTTGTGGATGTTGGTTACCACCGAAAACTTGTCGGTTTCAATGGTGTGGAAGCTCGGCCGCCGTTCCAGATATATTTCGGCCGCTGTTCTGTTATCTCCTGTCAATCGCAAGGTCTTGGTGTTTCCCGATACGGTTTCCGACACCTCGTCAAAATTTGAAACCAAGGTATAATTCTTCGGAAATTGGAAGGTAATGTCAAATTGGGAAGGGGCTAGATAGAGATCGGCGGTGTTTTTATTGCTGTAAATCTGCCATTGGCCGTTATAGACTGCCGGTGAAATATACCAATACCGCAGGGCATACTCGTTGTTTTTGCTTACCCCATACCGCGTAAAGCGGTCGGAGGGGACCTTCACCTTATAGTTAAAGTAAAAGGTAGCCGATTGGCCTGGAGCTATGGGAGTCTGGGGAAGAATGCGAAGGATATCAACCTCTTCCCCCCGTTGCCACTGCAAAGGCACATTGCCAGCGGAAAAAATTTTTTCAATGGTCGTCCTTCCGCGGTCTTCGTCTTTTTCAAAGTGAAAGGCACTGACGTAATTTTCCGCAAATCGCTTTGCCAAAGGGCTTGTCTTGGAGGAAAAGCTATTGGCCCAATCGTGGAAATACACTTCCGTCAAACTATCTTCGGAAGTGTTAAAAAACTCCACCTGCTGCCGGATGACCAGGGTCTGTTTTGATGGAATTAGCTGGGCCTCAACGGTGATTTTGTTTTGGGCCATGGCCGATACTGCCACAAAAAATACGACGATATATAAAATTCCCTTGGTTGTCAAACAGCAGGATTGGGTTTACAGGTGGAAGATACCAATTGAGAAATTGTCATGAAGCAGGTACAACAGAAGAGCCCTGCAGCGCAATATAATTCCCATTTTAAAACATTCCGGCTTTCATTACCACACCCGTGCGTACCATGTATAAACGTGTATGGGAATGTTGCTTGAGGCATAAGATGTTTTTAAAAAATGAGGATTAGAAGTTCGGGCTCAGATTGTATTCGTTATAGAATTCGTTGAGAATGTCCAATACTTCCTGCTCGGTATCCACTAAATAGACCAAATCCAAATCCTCGGGATTTACATTGTTATTCGCTTCCAAAAGAGTTGTTTTTATCCATTCAAAGAGTCCCCCCCAAAATTCCTTTCCCACCAGGATCAAGGGAAACTTGTCTATCTTATGGGTCTGGATCAAGGTAAGGGCCTCAAAGAACTCGTCTAAGGTGCCAAAACCGCCGGGCATTACCACAAAGCCTTGCGAATACTTTACAAACATAACCTTTCGCACAAAGAAGTAATCAAAATCAATGCTCTTGTCGCTGTCTATATACGGATTGTCGTGCTGTTCAAAGGGCAGGGCTATGTTGAGCCCTACCGAAGTGCCCCCGGCCAAATGGGCACCTTTATTGCCCGCTTCCATAATTCCCGGGCCACCGCCGGTAATGACACCATAGCCGTTTTCGGTAATTTTCTTGGCAATGGATTCGGCCAGTTTATAGTATTTGTTGTCGGGTTTTGTACGGGCCGATCCAAAAATGGATACGCAGGGGCCTATTCGGCTCATCTTTTCATATCCATTGACAAATTCACCCATTATTTTAAATATTGCCCAGGAATCATTAGATTTTACCTGGTTCCAATTTCTTGGCAATTGTTCGTCTCTCATTATTTTATACTATTCTCAATTCAAAATAAATATTTCCGCAGTCGCCCGGGGCGATAAAGTCGGGTCGGGGTCGTAGGGTATTAACGTCAACCTGTGCGCATAAGGTATGGCAGGTTACCATTCTACCTTCTTTGGAAGAACCCTTCTCTGTCTCCGCAGATTAAATCTGTGCAATATACTTATTATTTTAAAGCAGCGATTTCCGACTTCTTCTTGGGGGCCAGCTCCTTTTTAAGGAATCTTGCGGTATAGCTTTTTTTATCTTTGGCAATTTCCTCCGGTGTTCCTGTTGCCACCACTTTTCCGCCCTTTCGTCCCCCTTCCGGACCGATATCGATGATATAATCCACCGTTTTTATCACATCGAGGTTATGCTCAATGATCAAAACCGTGTTTCCTTTGTCCACCAATTTGTTCAGTACCAGCATCAAGACGCGTATATCCTCAAAATGAAGTCCGGTGGTGGGTTCGTCGAGAATGTAAAAGGTGTTTCCCGTGTCGCGTTTGGACAGTTCGGTGGCCAATTTTATCCGCTGCGCCTCCCCTCCCGAAAGTGTGGTAGACTGTTGCCCCAAGGTGATATATCCCAAGCCCACATCCTGTATGGTCTTTATCTTTCGATAGATTTTGGGAATGTTTTCAAAAAATCCCGTGGCCTCATTTATGGTCATGCTCAGTACGTCGTAAATGGATTTGCCCTTATACCTTATTTCCAAGGTTTCACGGTTAAAGCGCTTGCCTTGGCAGGTTTCGCATTCCACATAAACATCTGGCAAAAAATTCATTTCAATAACCCGCAGGCCGGCCCCCTTGCAGGTTTCGCATCTCCCGCCAGAGACGTTGAAACTAAAGCGGCCGGGCTTATACCCCCTGATCATCGCTTCCGGAGTCTTGGCAAACAGATTTCTTATTTCGGAAAACACACCCGTATAGGTGGCGGGATTGCTGCGCGGAGTCCTTCCGATAGGAGATTGGTTGATGTCGATTACCTTGTCCAGATGTTCCAGACCGGTAATCTTTTTGTAGGGCAGGGGCTTTTTTACCCCGTTGAAGAAATGAGCGTTTAAAATTGGGTACAAAGTTTCATTTATTAAGGTAGATTTTCCGCTACCCGAAACGCCGGTTACCCCAATCATTTTTCCCAGGGGGAAATCCACGGAGATATTCTTGAGGTTGTTTCCCGTTGCGCCTTCCAATCGCATGACCTTGCCATTGCCTTCCCGTCTTTTTTCGGGTATTTCTATTTTCTTTGTCCCGTTGAGATATTGGGCGGTGAGGGTGTTTTCCTGTTCTATTTCAGCGGGTGTTCCGGCCGAGACAATTTCACCGCCGTGCCTACCTGCCGCCGGACCAATGTCTATTACATAGTCGGCGCTTTCAATCATATCTTTGTCGTGCTCCACCACCAAAACCGAATTGCCCAATTCCCTCAACTGTTTTAGCGAATTTATCAGGCGTTCATTGTCTCTTTGATGCAGCCCGATGCTGGGCTCGTCCAGAATATAAAGCACGCCCACCAATTGCGAACCTATTTGGGTTGCCAGGCGAATACGCTGTGCCTCGCCACCGGACAACGACTTGCTCCCGCGATCCAAGGCGAGATAGGTGAGGCCCACATCGACCAAAAACTGAAGCCGGGTGCGCACTTCCTTGATTATTTCAGACGCGATCTTCATTTGGGTTTCGCTGAGCTCGTTTTCAAGATTTGCAAACCAGCTTGCCAATTCCACCACGTCCATATGGGCCAGTTCGGCAATGTTTTTTCCATTCACCTTAAAATATAGCGACTCCTTGCGCAAGCGTGTGCCGTGGCATTCCGGACAGGGTATTTTATCCATGTATTCCTTGGCCCAGCGCTTTAGGGATTTAGATTCGTTTGCCTCAAAGGTGTTTTGGAGAAAGGTGGCCACCCCTTCAAAATCTATTTTATAGCTTCGGGTAATGCCCAGGCTTTTCGAGGAGATGTCAAACTTTTCATTGCCCCCGAAGAAGATAACGTCCTTGGCCTCTTTGGGAATGGATTCAAAAGAATCGGTTAGCTTAAAGTTGTATCGCTCCGCAATCAACTGGAGTTGTTTAAAGACCCAATTGTTCTTCTGGGGTCCGTGGGGTGCCAGAGCTCCTTGTTTGATCGATAGTTTGGGATCGGGCACCAGTTTTTTAAGGTTCACTTCATAAATCTTTCCCAAGCCCTTGCAGTGGGGGCACATTCCTTTGGGAGAGTTAAAGGAGAAGTTGTTGGGCTCCGGACTGGGATAGGAGATACCAGAGCTGGCGCACATGAGCGAACGACTGAAAAATCGGGCTTCGTTAAGATCGTTGTCCAAGACCATCAGCACGTCATCGCCGTGGTACATGGCGGTGTTAATGGTTTCCGCAAGGCGTTTATTGGCGTCGCTGCCCGTTGCCTCCTCGGGGAAAATGGTGTATTCCGGAATCTTTAAGCGGTCGATGACAATCTCAATGTCATGGGTCTTGTAGCGGTCTATCTTCATGCCTTTGGTGATATCCCTCACTTCCCCATCAACCCTTACCTTGAGGAATCCCTGTTTGGCAATTTGTTCAAATAGCTCTCGATAATGGCCTTTTCGCGACCGAACCACCGGGGCAAGGATACTCACTTTTCTTCCCGAAAATTCCTCCAAAATGAGGTTTTTTATTTCCTCATCGGTATAGCTCACCATCTTTTTGCCCGTGTTATAACTATAGGCATCGCTGGCCCGGGCAAACAGCAGGCGCAGAAAATCGTAGATTTCCGTAATGGTCCCCACCGTGGAACGCGGGCTCTTGCTCGTGGTCTTTTGTTCAATGGCTATTACCGGAGAAAGCCCTTCAATCTTGTCGACATCGGGCCGCTCCAAGCTGCCCAAGAACTGACGGGCATAAGCTGAAAATGTTTCTATATATCGACGTTGTCCCTCGGCATAAATAGTGTCAAAGGCAAGAGAGGACTTTCCGCTTCCTGAAAGTCCGGTAATTACCACTAATTTTTCCCTGGGAATGCGAACGTCAATGTTCTTTAGGTTATGGACCCGTGCGCCCATTACCTCGATAAATTCCTCGTTTTTTGACATAGTTTGCAAAGGTACTCAATTGGTCACAAAATTCACCCCCGGGGTTGTTCCTATGCTGTTAATTTTTGATGCAAAAGAAATTGAGGACGAGGGGCTAAGCAGGGAGATGGGGAAACTGTTAAACGAGGAAAATTGTCCCGTATGGATCTCGCGAGTTGTGCCCAGAGGGTAAAATACCAAGCTGTCAATATCCCACGGCAGAATCGTCGCCACGGGGATCGGCCCCTCCTTCCAAAACCCCGTTGGGCAACACCCGTATGGCATCCACCATTCCTATTTCGGGCAGCATTTCATCGCTGCAATGATAACCCAAGTTTTCCAACTCATCCACTACTTCCGTCAACAGCGCATGGGGCTCATACATAATGACATCGGGCATCCATTGGTGATGAAAGCGCAGAGCACCCACTGCCTGTTGCATATCCATATCAAACTCGTACACATTCAGAAAACTTTGCAGTACAGAGGTAATGATGGTTGACCCACCGGGCGTACCCAGGACCATCAGCAGCTTTCCGTCTTTTTCCACCAACGTGGGCGTCATCGAGCTCAGCATGCGTTTTTGTGGGGCGATGGCATTGGCTTCCCCGCCCACCAGGCCAAACATATTGGGCACCCCGGGCTTGGCACTAAAATCGTCCATCTCGTTGTTGAGAAAAAATCCCAGTTCGGGGATGTACAGTTTAGAGCCGTACGAACCGTTTAAAGTGGTGGTCACGGCCACGGCATTGCCAAATTTGTCCACTATGGAAAAATGAGTGGTTTCCATCGATTCGAATCCGCTTATTGCACCTGGTTTTATGTCTGCGGAAGGGGTAGCGGCCTCAAAGGAAAAATTTTTCATTCGGGACCGAAGATATGAGGAGGAAAGAAGCGAATCCACAGGAATGTCCACAAAATCGGGATCTCCCAAATAGCGGCTGCGATCTGCATAGGCGCGCTTTTCGGCCTCCGTTAGCACCTGAATATATTTTGTGGAATTATGGCCGTATTCCGCCAGAGGAAAGGGTTCTATCATTTTCAGTATTTGTCCCAGGCAAATACCTCCACTGGAAGGAGGGGCCATGGATATAAGCTTCACGTCCTTATACTGAAAGGTAATGGGGTCGCGCCATACGGCTTCATAGGCATCCAGATCTTTTTGGGTGAGGATGCCGCCATGTAATTTCAAAAAAGCGAGCATTTTCGCTCCCGTCTTCCCCTGATAAAATTCTGATCGCCCGTTTTCCAACAGAAGGGAAAGGGTTTGGGCCAAGGCGGGATTTTTCAAGGTATCGCCGGGCTTAAAATTTCCGGAAAACAAAATAGGTTTTTGGTTTATCTGGTTAAAGAGCTCTCGATATTCCAAAAACCGGTCGCTTTGCCTATCGGTAACGACAAAGCCTTTGTTGGCCAGATCGATAACGGGTTTTAAAATGATTTCCAGGGGAAGGGTCCCAAATTTTTCATGTACGGCAAAAATCCCGGCCACGGTTCCTGGAACACCAACGGCCAAGGCCCCTTGGGTACTTTTTTCGGGAATGAATTTGCCTTCCTCGTCCAAATACATGTTCCGCGTAGCCGCCAGGGGAGCTTTTTCGCGGAAATCCAGGCTACCTATTTCGCCAAATTGGGTTCTATAGACCATAAACCCGCCTCCGCCGATATTCCCTGCATTGGGGTGGGTAAGGGCCAAGGCCATTTGGGTGGCGATCATGGCATCAAAGGCAGTGCCCCCTTTTTGCAAAATTTCCAATCCAATACGGGAAGCCTCCTCCCTGGCCGACACCACCATGGCGCTATCGGCATGCACCGGCTTTCTGGTCACCGTGGCCATGGGTTCTTCAACAATCTGTTGTTTAGGCTGGTCTTTGCAGGCAATTACTGCCAGGGAGAGTAATAGAAAGGATAAGTATTTCATAAGTGGGCACGGGTTTGTTCGGAAAAGATAATGAGTTCTTTAAAAAAGGAAGTGAATTCCCATTCAAATTCACTGTAATGGGCCTGCAGGTCGATTACGGCGCGGTCCATTTGGGCGGCGCCTTTAGTTCTTACGTTCATCTGGGCCAGGATCTTGCCTATTCCCTCCACGGTGGCGTAATTCAGCAACCAGTTGTCGGCTATCATATAGGGCATCATCCGCTGGATTCGCGCGGGGAGTGCGGTAAAGTTTTTGCGCAACAGGGCGTAGAAATCCTGTACAAAATCTGCCAAGGGCTGCGGATGGTATTCTGCCCAGTTCTTCGCCAGAAAATGGTCGTAGAGAATATCGACAATTACCCCGCTGTAATGTCCGTAGCCTTTGTGTAGCCGGGCGGTGCTTTGGTGAACGATGGGGTGCGAATCGGTAAAGGTATCTATGGCACGGTGCAGCAGAATTCCCTTGGAGATTTTGGGAGGGTATTTTAAATACCGTTTTCCCTTTATTCCATCGGCAATAAAGTTTCCTATGATTACGTCTTCCTCATCGCCGGAAAGATAGATATGGGCCAAAAAATTCATCCAATAAATATATGTATTTTTGTTCCCGATTGCCCCAAATTCCGTGAGTTCATTTTCCAAAGCCACGGTACCACCGCGTCTTTGTGCTTCGGAAGAATAAATTTCACAATTGCACGCGTGGAAAATACAGGGAACCGTTTAATAGAAGTGTCAATTCCAAAAGGCAGAAAACAAAAATTAGTTTAGATGACATTGATAAAATCCATATCGGGTATCCGCGGAACCATCGGCGGGGCCCAGGGCGAAAACCTTACCCCCATTGATGCGGTAAAATATGCCGCCGCTTACGGCAGTTGGGTGAAACAACAGCGCAACAAAGACGAATACCGGGTTGTGGTAGGCCGAGACGCCCGCATTTCGGGAGAAATGATCCAGCAATTGGTAATGAATACCTTGGTTGGCATGGGAATAACCGTAATCGATCTGGACCTTTCCACCACGCCTACGGTGGAAATGGCGGTGGCCATGGAACATGCCGATGGCGGAATTATCCTCACCGCCAGCCATAACCCCAAACAATGGAATGCCCTAAAGCTGCTCAACCACAAAGGTGAATTTTTAAACGCCCGGGCCGGACAGGAAATATTGGATATTGCCGAGGGCGGAAACATAGAATTTGCCGATGTGGATTCGCTTGGGGAGGTGCATAAAAACGACGCCTATATCGATATGCATATAGATGAGATTCTCAAGTTGCCCTTGGTAAAACAGGAGGCGATAAAGAAGGCCCGTTTAAAAGTTGTGGTCGATGGCGTAAATTCCACGGGAGGAATAGCCGTGCCCTTGCTTTTGGAGGCACTGGGGGTAGAACCGGTTAAGCTGTTCTGCACCCCCAATGGTCATTTTCCCCATAACCCCGAACCCTTAAAGGAACACCTGGGCGATCTGATGCGGAAAGTAGTAGAGGAGAAGGCCGATTTTGGCATTGTCGTGGATCCCGATGTGGATCGCTTGGCCTTTGTAGATGAAAAGGGCGAAATGTTTGGCGAGGAATATACCCTGGTTGCCGTGGCGGATTATGTGCTCCAAAACACTCCTGGCAATACCGTAAGCAATATGTCGTCCTCCCGCGCCTTGCGCGATGTTACCGAAAAACACGGGTGTACTTACACTGCCAGTGCGGTAGGGGAGGTAAATGTGGTTGAAAAAATGAAGGAAACCAAAGCCGTAATTGGGGGGGAGGGCAATGGCGGAATTATCTACCCCGAGCTTCATTACGGACGCGACAGCTTGGTGGGCATCGCCTTGTTTCTCAGTTTTCTTGCCGAGGAAAAAGTGTCGGTAAGCCAACTGCGCAAGCGGTATACTTCCTATTTTATGGGGAAAAAGAAAATAGAACTCACCCCGGGGCTTGACGTGGACGGCCTGTTGCAATCAATGGCAGAAAAATACAAGGGGGAGGAAATCAATACCGAGGATGGGGTAAAGATTGACTTCGCCGACCATTGGGTCCACCTGCGAAAATCGAATACCGAACCCATAATCAGGATCTATACCGAAGCCAAATCGCAGGAAGAAGCCGATACCCTGGCAGACCGTATAATAGGAGAGATAAGGGAGATTATTGGGGAGTGAAGGGAAATAGAAATTGAATCGATTCTTCAAATGCTGGGAACAAATTTCAGACTTGGAACTTCATCTGTCGTGCTTCTAACTTCCCACCTCCCACTGCGTCAAGCCGAATTAAAAGATGCTATTGGTACAAGCCCTTCCCTACTGCCCTCGATAAAACACTATGGTGCTCAAGGTCTTGACCATTATGGTAATATCCAAAAAGAGGCTCCGGTGTTTGATATAATACAGGTCGTATTGCAATTTCTCCAGCGAATCTTCCTCGCTCGCGCCGTATTTGGCATTTACCTGTGCCCACCCGGTCACTCCCGGTTTTATCAGATGCCGGATTTCATAAAAAGGAATCCGTTCCCCAAGGTCCTTGACAAATTCCGGACGTTCGGGCCGGGGGCCGATGACGCTCATATCGCCCTTGAGTACGTTTAGAAATTGTGGAATCTCGTCAAGTCTCGATCTTCGCAAAAATCGGCCAAAGCGGGTGATCCTTTCATCCCTTTGGGTGGCATATCGCGCCCCGTTTATTTCGGCATCCTTTACCATCGTACGGAATTTGTAAAGCCTAAAGGGCTCCCCATTCTTGCCCACGCGCACCTGATAGTAAAGTAAAGCTCCGTGGTTGCCACAGAGGTTTCCTATAAGAAGCAAGGGCAAAAAGACAATTCCAAAACCAAGCCCCACCAAACTGATCCCAATATCGAGAAATCTGTTAAAAAACAGGTATAGCTTATTGTGATTGCTTCGGCTAAATGGGAAATACCTATAGAAATCCCTTTCCACAAACTGCACGGGAATGCGGCGGGTAAGCTCCTCATAAACTTGGGTGTATTCCCTGATGGACACACCCTGCTCCAGCAGCTTGATCAATACATTGTTCAGCTCTACGGTCATTCCCTCAGAAAAGGGAGTGGCCACCACTACATCGGAAATGGTGAGGTCCTGGGCCAGTCGGGAAAATTCCGGTAGGGAAACGGATGGCATTTCCTCGTCATGCCACGACCGGGAATCGCCGGTATCGGTATTGTAAAAGGCCACTACCCGGTAATTGGGGTCGGATTTTTGAAGGGAGGCTACAACTGAATTGGCATGCGAGGCGTGGGCCACAAGAAGCACCCTTTTGTAAAACCGAGGGGTGGCTATAAGCATTATATAGGCATACCGCCATAAAATGAGAGCGATGTTGATGGCCAAAAAGAAATACAACACCTGCATCCTGTTATTGGGCAACATGGGGGTATAATAGGGAGTAAACAGATAAAACAAGACGGTTACCGAAGAGGTGAGAACCACATTTTTTACCACCACGTCAAACCTGCTGGCCTTTTGCAAGTTGTACAGCTCAAAAACGGTGGCAAACACCGTAAGGTAAATTGCCAATACAATGGACCAAACCCAATGGGTGGTATTGATCTTGAAATAGTCGAAATCAAAGACAATGCCTACAAAATAAAGCACTCCCAACACCCATACGATATCAAAAATCCTTAAGAGGACCTTGCGTTCAGAAATATCAAAATGAATGTGTTTTTTGGTCATATAGTGTCTGTTGCACGGCGGACGGAAGGTATCATAATTATCTTTCGTTTGCTACTGCCGAGCCTTGGATCTTATATTTTTCAAACATACTGAAATTTCACTTTTTTAAAATATCCAGCCACTGAAATTTCACCGTTTCCCAATCAAATCTCTCCGCTTTTTTGCGGGCAGCGATAGACATTGCCGAAGCCTGTTCGCCGTTGTTGCAAACATCGATAATGGCCTCCGCAAACGCTTGTGGATTGTCTGGCGGCACGAGTATTCCTTCCACCTTGTCCTCTATTAAATTTTCAAGGCCGCCAACATTGGTAGAAACCACCACCATTCCCAGGGCCATGGCCTCCACCACGCTCACCGGCATATTGTCAAAATTGGTGGTGTTGACAAAAACATCAAATTCGGAAGAAAGGGCAATCCATTCCTTTTTTGGCAACAATCCGGTAAAAGTAACGGGCAGTTTCAGTTGTGCCGCCACCGTTTGGCAATGCCGAAGCGACCCATCCTTGTCCGGACCTACCATACAGAGTTCCACTTCCACATTCTTTCGCTGAAGCAGTTCCACCACCTGCAGGGCGAGAAGCGGATTGTAAATTTCGGCAAAAGAGCGCACCCACAGCAATTTGGGCCTGATATTCCGCCGCTTTTTAAAGGGGTAATCGGCAATTGGAATGGAATTGGGGATATACTCCACCTTAAATCCATATTTGCCAAATTCTGAAAGCATAAAAGGCGAAGGAGCGATGTTGATCGCAGCTTTTCCAAAAAACTTTTTGCTCCATCGTGTATGCGATGTCAACCGCGAGGGCAGATTCCCGCCATGGAGAATAGGAATATAAGGAATGCCATAGAAGCGGCACAATTTCCCTACCAAGAGGGCATAGTAAAAATTTTGGGTGCTATAGGTATCGATCAGGACGCAGTGCACTCTTTTTCGCGATTTGAAAGTGGTATGGAGCATATCGAACAATCGCAGCCACTTGTTGGCCTTTTCTGAAGCCACGGCAACCTCCAACCCTTCCCTTCTCAGGAGAGGGGGAAGAATATCGGCACTGGTGGGAGGCTTTCCCTGAGTGGTGAGTTTATTTCCTATGTACAATAGCTTTTTTTGGGGGAGCATAATCAATATTCAACAGGCATAGGGCATAAATTACGGCCGGGGCGGCAATGCGCATGGAGGAATGGGCAATGGTCAAGGCCCAGAACACGAGAAAGGGCCAGAAGTAAATATTTCTCCTTCCGGTTATCTTTGTATAGATAGGAGCAAGCACCAGCACCAACAGGGCAAATATACCAAACATCCCGTGTTCGGAAAGCATTCTGGAGATTTCGTTATGCGATGGCAGTTCCACGCCCAATTCCGCTTCAAAATAGCCTTTTACCCTTCCCACTCCCACTCCCAAAAAAGGTGATTCCTTAAAAGCATCTATTTCCGTTTCCAGTAAATCCACCCGTCCGGTGGTAACGTCGTCCTTTTCCCGGCCCAGGGCGTCTTCATTTGCATATCTATTTCCAATCAGCCCCCCCGTCTGCACGAGGGTAAAACTCCATATAGCCAGCGTGGCCAAGCCTAACAAAATAATCTTCACACTTGCCTTTAGCCGTGTTTTCAAATTTGTGGCCAGATAAAATACCCCAATAAAAAAAACAATCATAACCACGGCTACCAAAACACCGCCCCTTGAGAACGTGAGCAGCGCCCTATACCCCATTAAGGCCATAAAAAACATCATGGTGTACTGGACAACAATATTTTTATAGGGAATGAATATCCGGCTGATCAAGATAAATACCCCAAGACCCAAAACCGTTGCCACCTGATTGGGACCATACCCGCCGGAAACTGCCGCATTGGAGGCCGTACCGGTTATTACCTCCCGAATATCCGGCGAATAAATAATTACATAGACCACAATGCTGATCAAGGGATAAACTATATAGTCCAGTATTCTCAGCATTTGAACCATTGAAATGGTCCGGCCATAGACAAACATGGCCACCACACTTAAACTGAGAGGACCGCTGAGGTTAAACAGCACCGCTTTTCTAAAATTTAAATCGTAGGCTATTTCATCCAAAGATACCAGCACCCCCGGAAGGAGTAGCAAAATGTATAGAAGATAGATGACCGCGTTGCGCTTGAAACCGATAAAGAACATCCCCAGCATTGCAAACCACATTACCGCGTATTTGCCCGTTTCATAAAAAATATAGGCCTTGGTCATACGAAAGAATACTTCGCCACCGGCCATATAGGCACAAGCCAAGAGCACATAAAGTATCTTGTCCTTTTGTACGATGATCTGCCAAGAGAAATACACCACTACGGCAATGAGATACAGCAGCATGGCCGGCCGATATACAGAGGCCAAAATCCCCAATCCCACATGAAGAAGGATGGCGTTAAGCGGTTTTATATTTTGAAATATTCTCGGCGTGATCTTTAAGCGGATTAAAGTAGCAATATTTTTTCCATGTTAGCCCAGTCCATGGGCTTAAGTATCAAGTCTCTGTCACGTCTAACTTCTCAAGTCTCCAGACCCTACAAAAATCAATTTTCTCCAATACTTCCTGACCTCAATATATCTGAGAAAATTCGGGCCCTATAATGTTCAAAAGTAAACTTTTCTACAGATTGATGGGCAATATGCGATTTTTGTCGCAAAAAATAGGAATCCGTGGTTACCGCCTTTTGCAGCATTGCTGAAAATTTCTTTCCATAATCTAGAGGGTAAACAAATCCATTCTGGGTATTGATATAATGGCCAATGCTCGACACATTGGAAACCACGGGCACACAACCGTAATTCATACTCTCGGCAATAACTTTGGGAAACCCTTCCGAAGCCGTACTGGGCAGCAGAAAAAAATGCGCCCTGCGATAAATTTCAAATACCTCCCCCCGGGGCAAAAAGCCGTGAAAGACAGCGGGAATTCCCAGTTGAAAGCATTGCTCCCCATATTCCTTACGCCTCTGGCCATTTCCGATAAAATGCATTTTCCCAATAAGAGATTTATCCATTTCTCCCAGGGCATCGATAATCCGCTGCACGCCCTTGGCATCCCCCAAACGTCCTACAAAACAGAACGTAAAGGGCGGACTGAAGTTTTTATCCTTTAAAATTTCAAGCCCCTCCAATCTTTCTTGTTCAGTAAGACACGGATTTTCAAAGGAAAGACAATGCTTGGGTTGGTCGGGCCAATATCCATTGATGGTGACGGTCCTCCTCTGCTTTGTCAACATCCACCGTTGCAGGGCATAGCCTAAGGGAGGATGGTCTTGCTTCCAATTGCCCGCATATTTATACCACCCTTTTTTTTTGCTGAAAAGAGTGAGGTATGGAACAACAAACACGCCCATGCCGGTGGGAGCCCGAAACTGAAACACATCTACCTGCCGCAAAACCGTGCGGATGGTATTGATAATCCGCGGTGCCCGAAAAACAATTCCCGCTTTGGCCCTCATCCCTTTCCCTCCCACCGGTTTTATGGGGACAAACTTTATATTGGAAGCGGTATACGGAAGCGAACTCGCCGGAGGATTTCCTTTGTGGAGAAAGGCCACATGGACAATCTCTTCAAAATCCTCCGCCAAATGGTTTATCTCGGTAACCGTGGGCCCCCATCCCACAATGGCGCCCTCGGAATTGCAATAATGTTCGGTATGCGAGATGATAGCCAGTTTCAAATTATTTTTTATTGATTATTATTATTATTTATTGGCTATTGTTATTTCTGTTGAATATTGTTATTAATTAAAAAACCTGCAACCTGCAACTTGCAACCTGGAACATGATAACCGACCACTTGTCCCGAGTTTACCTCGGGAACTTGTCCCGAGTTTAACTCCGTGTCCTCTGTGTCTCTGTGGTTTAACCTTTCAAACAGACAACCGACAACTTCCAACCTCCAACCTCCAACTTCCAACCTCCAACTTCCAACCTCCAACTTCCAACTTCCAACCTCCAACCTCCAACTTCCAACTTCCAACCTCCAACTTCTAACTTCCCACTTTCAACTTCCCACTTTCAACTTCCAACTTCCAACCTCCAACCTCCAACTTCCAACTTCCAACCTCCAACTTCCAACCTCCAACTTCCAACCTCCAACTTCCAACTTCCAACTTCCATTTCCCCTCAACCCTTATCCCCCAAAACTTCCAAATACCTCTTGATAACCTTATCCCATTTAAAATTTTCGGCCCAGGTTTTCGCCCGGTGGGAATAATTTTGGTAATCTCTTAAAATCTCTGTCAGGGCCTGTTCAAATTCTATATGACTTCCCTTGCCGATCAGTTTTCCCGAATATCCATCTTTTATCGCCTCCTCAATGCCGCAGCCTTTCGTCCCGATGGCGGGAATTCCCATGGCATTGGCTTCCAAAATGGCGATTCCGAATCCCTCCACATCCCCGTTTACCGGTTCGCTTAACATCACAAATATATCGGCTTCGCTCAATATTTTTACCTTTTCTCCTTCGGAAAGCCTGCCGTGGATGGCTATTGATTTTTCAACGCCCAGGTGTAGGGCGAGTTTTTCCAACTCTCGTCTCTCCTCCGGAATGCCAATAAGATGGTATTGCAGATCGGGAAAGGTTTTCAGCAAATGGGGAAGGGCATTGATCACATTGTGCTGCCCCTTGCGTTTGCTCAGTTTCCCCACTGTGACCAACATGGGTACAGGCTGGCTTTGTTCATACACGGGAAGGGGTTCCGCTACGCTATATCCATTGGGAATAACGTGGATTTCCCTTAAATCTAAGGAGGAAATCAAGGATCGTGTATAATGGCTTACGGCGATTATTTTATGAAAACGCTTTAATGAAAGCTGTATCAGTTTCCGCAAAAAGTAATTTGGCAGTCTAATTTCGCTGCCGTGGACCACTGCCACATATTCCCTTCGATAAAACAAACTGAGCAAGCCTCCGGTCCACAGGGAAAATTTACCGGAACACAATACCCATTCCGAATATTTCACTTCGGAAAATGCGGCCCTGCATCTCATAAAATAGCGTACGAATCCAGGCTTGTAGTGGGCGATCCTTCGCACCGAAAAAGGCAGGTCGGTATCAAATTCTATTTCCTCCTGCCCAGATTCCGAACGCTGGTCGCACACCACCACCACCTCATATCCATTCTCCTGCAGTCCCTTGGCCAGATGGTAGGCATGGTTGCCAATACCACCCGGTTGGGGAGGAAATTCAGAAGTTAGGATGAGGATTTTGGGCATTGACATTCGGATTTATTATTCAAAAAAAATCATAGATGTTAAACCACAGAGACGGAAGAGAAGGCACAAAGCGCGCGGAAAATCCTTTGTGAACTTTATGCCTTCTCGGTGTTCGTTTGTGATTAACCCTTCACAAGGATTCTATTAACGCGCCTTCCTTCAGTTTTTTCGTCGCCAATCGCCAAGAGATCAACACCTGAATTAATACCAATGGAAACAAAAATAAAGAGATTACCATCCCAAGCAGCAACATTTTCTTGTTTTTCTTATAGCGGTATGGGATTATCGATTGGGGTACTGTTTTAAGGATAGCCAAGAAGGCTCTTTTTCTGCCAAAGTACTTCCGATATAAATATAGTACACTGGGAATGGGCCGTGGGGCAAAGACGTTTTTTGGACGGAAGGCATCCCAACTTCCCATTTCCCGAAGGCCGCCAGAATCTACTTTTAGATGCACCCGACTCGCAAAGGGGTTTGAGATGTTTTTATACCCATTTAAATAAGCCCTTAGCCCGAATTCCCCATCGCCCATGCGCTGTTTTTCGAACTGTCTGTCGAATAGGCCGATTTGTCTGAAAATTTCTTTTTTAAGCATGACGTTTCCCGTATCCAACTGGGAGGAAATGTGAAAAAAGGAATAGTTCTGCGGAATTTCGGCCCCCACGGTGGACAGGGACACTCCTGCTGAAATATCCCCATCAAAAAAGTCCAGACATTTAAGATGGTTGGAAATCCAATCGCGCTCTACCCTGCTGTCGTCATCAAACAAAAGAATAAATTCTCCCTTTGAATTGCGGATGGCATTGTTTCGCGCCAACCATAAAGCACGTTCTTCCTGATAAAATAGGCTAAGATTCAAATTGAAGTTCTCATAGAATTCTTTGTGATAGGGGGAGGATTGATCGACAATAATGACCTCAAAATTTTTAAAATCCTGATTTTCGAGATCCCTCAACACATCCTTTAAATATTCATACCGATTCAAGGTAGGAATGACCACACTTATCAACGGTTTTTCGGCCACAAGAGTAGATTCAAAAGTTTTCCACGCTGGATATTGAATTGGCCGTTTTAGATAATCACTTCTCCTCGCATTCTTGGATCTCTTAAACCCGGCTATTTCCTCTATGGGATTTTTAAAGGAAAGCAAGCGCAGCATCAAAACATACCACACCCAAGCCAGGTGGAAGTACTTTCGCAAAAATCGATATTGATCGGAAAGGCCCACTTCTTTAAAGGAAGTATAAGTTTCCGTTTTGCCAATATATCCCTTGTTTACCGCCTGCCAAGAAAGATCGTATTGTCTTGCGACCTCGCTTTCAAATGCCGCCTCGGGCTCCAATTGCTCCAAAACTTCCTTCGGTAGTTTTTCCACTATAGGAAAGACGGAACTGCCGTCATTTCTGTAAAGTTGGAAATAGTGGGTGGGGTGGAGGTATTTGAGGAAATTGAAAATCATAAATTAATTACTTCTTCAACTTTTGCAATAATCTTTTCTTTCTGAAAATAAGTTGCATAAATATTCCTAAAGTAATCTGAAGAATGCTCTTTATTGAAAATGATATTGTTCAACTTAGCGCTTAAATCTACCGAACTATGGGGATTGAAAGAATAATTTTTTAAGAATTCCACATTCTTAATATAACCCAACGCTCCAAAACTTTCAGAAACAAGAACGGGACATCCCATTGAAAGCGCTTCAATTAAAACCAAACCAAAAGCCTCAAATTTACTAGGAAGAATGATCAAGTCCATTTCTTCGTAATACTCTTTCATTTTATCAATACTTAAAATACCCAAGAATTCCACTTTATTCTCAAAATCTAGCTTTCTGACTTTAGCCCTTAAGGATGATTCATTACTTCCACTTCCCGCAATATACAATTTCCAAGGCGTGGTTATTTCTAACTCAGCTAAACTGTCCATTATTAAGTTATGGTTCTTGAACTCCTCAATTCTTCCAGGACACCCAATTTTTATTAATGGCTTCTTTTTAAACACGTCATTTTTCGTATGTGAGGCCTCAAGAGAAGACCAAAATGGTATCGGAAATATTTTAGTTTTCGAAATGGAATAGTCATGCTCTAAATCTCCTTTTAAACTTTCAGAATTCACAATTATCTCTGAGGCTTGCTTAAGAAAGATTGACTTTATTCGAACTTGATTTTTGCTGGGGTTCAATGCTTGAGTAACCGTATGATACCATATTATATTTTTTTTTATCCCCAATAATTTACCACTCAGAATAGCGGGGTTTACATAACTGAAATTTGAGATTACTATGTCTGGTTTTTCTAATTTGATATAATTAAACACCGACACATAGTTTAACCATTTGCTTCTTTTCTTTAAAACCTGTACTGTGAGTGTAGGAGAAACTTGTAATAGTTCGGCCTTTTTTTTGAAAGAAACTATTTTAACATCATAACCTCTTTCAATGAGTTGCATAGCTAAGACCTCAAAAAAAGATGATAAAAAACTCTGGTTATGTGTATAGAATAGAACTATTCTCATTATCCGAAAAAAAACTCCTAATTATTATAAAACTTTAATTTTTCAATTACATGTGAATACGTCGACATAAACTGCTCATTTCCAAAGTATTTGGCAGTGAAAACAAAGAAAAAATAATAAAAATTCCTTTCGAAATCGGCCCAATCTTTATCTCCAATGATTTCCTTAAAATTATTTTCAAGCCAGCCAGAAGAGTAATCATTTACTCGGCCCGATGTTAATAATCGAAAAGAAAGAAATGCAGGGTCAAAACCAATGGGGTAATAACCAAAATTATCCCAATCAATGAGAACAAAGTCTTTATAGATATTTTTTTCATGTAGATCACCGTGCGATATAATGAGTTTTGATTCTCCTGCTTTAGTTTCAAAGTCTTCAGTCAAAATATCGTCCTTTAGAATTCGCTTGCTTGCCCCATCTATGTTTTTTTTATATTCCAAATGATCTCTAAAATTTTTAAACTTCTCAATTCCCAAATTTTTAGTTTGAATAAATGATTTCCCGGCAGATATCTGATATAACTTTTTTACTATTTCAATCAAACTATTTTCAAGTTCTATTGCATTTTGGATTCTTATTAAATCAAGAAAATCAAAATAAACAATGGTGAAAGATTCTCCTGCAAAATTCGAATAAAGCTTGGGGGTGTTGATACCGAATTCCATAAGTCTGTCCCTTAGGTTGTGGTTAAACCAAATCACTTTTTTCACATCATCGCAGGAATTGAAATACACCTTTTCAAAATACCAATTACCGTCAATTTTGACCTTTCGGAAAGAATTTAGGCTACTCTCGCCTCCCCCACTTTCAGGAATAAAAACCGCTTCTAAAATGTCCAATTTCCAAGATGGAACGAATTTCTGAAGTAAAGAGTTATAGAATTCGTGGTTATCAGAAGCTTTTATAGAGCTACATAACCTTCCCATTCCATAATTTTGAACAATTATCGGCTTACTTCTTAGATGATAATGAATTGCTCTCGCCGAGGGAAAATACTGTGTATATATTCCGATTTTTCGTAATTGCTTTTGCAAAATTCTATATAATTGTTTTTTCATCTTCTTTGCTTCTTCTGAAAAATTCAAACCGTTAAACAACTTGTGGTTTGATAAGAACAAAAAGGCATTAAATACTATATATTTTCCTTATAAAAACAAGTGACTTTCAAATCTTCAAAATTTCCTTTTCATTTTCTTCAAGAAGTGAATTGCCCTTGAAGGCAACATTATCGTAAGTTTCGTTTCTATCTTCTTTGACCAAAATTTCGATAATGAAAACTTCAGGTTCTGTAAATTTTTGATTACAAGTTTATTCTTATAAACCGCTCGGTCTATAGGATCTTCATAATAATATCCATACGATCTAAAATACCCATTTAAAATATGACCGACAGCTGAATCATCTTTAAGTATTTCTGTCTTATACCAATGGAGATTTAAATCCTCAGCTAACTCATTTAAAACCCCGATATACTTCGTTTTCACTTTTGGTTTTTGAACTTTTGCGTGAAACAATAAACTGAAAAAATAATGATCTTTTCGAGGAACAAAAACACCATTTCGATTTATTTTAGTCTGAAGCATTTCTTTTGCCCAAGCAATATCATAATATTTATCGCCAATAAAGCGTATGTCCAGACTTACGTCTTCATTATTAACTCTGAATCTGCCCTTATAGGATTGATGGGAAAGTTGAGTGGCACCTAACACCGAAGCAAAACGTTGGTGATTATCAGTTAAGACATCTAAATCATTTTCAGGATTATTTATAGGAAGAGTTTCAAAACCCCTTAAGACCAGATAATTACATGTTAATCTTAATATCTCAAAAACTTCTTGCCAATTTCTCCACCCACTTGCTCCTTCCAGGTCTTTTGTAATTCGATCAATCTGGAGAGTTTCACCATTTATTAGTTTTTTAAAAATATCCACCCCTAAAATTAACGGTGCTTGAAAGAAAAATTCACCTATATTGTTAGTGGAATGTATTGCGAATTTAATTTTAGAGTCTTTAAATATCCAGTCCCGAATTTGATACTTTGCTTTGATCACATTTAAATTGGCTAATTCAATCTTTTTAGAAACTGCCATAGCATATGTATACTCGGGATTATTGTCTTTCACAACAAATAAGATAAATTTATTATCTCCTATTTTCTTTTCATGCCCAACTGGCCATTTTTCTACTGGCACATATGTTTTAATAGGTATTTCGTATAAACGCCTCGCATTTTGTTTTAAGTTTTCATCAGACCAAACAATTTCCGTTTCCAGCAATATGTCAAAACTTGATATTAACAACTCCCTGATTCTACCAATATACGGTCTAGCAGGTTTCCATAGGGCAAAGCAGGCAAAATCAGCTTCCAAATTATGGTAGAAATTATTTCCTTCTTGTTCAAAATGAATATCAGAAAACACCATATTAGTCAAACTTTATTAACCTAAAATCTCCATTAAACTTTCAAAAAACCCTCCCAACCGCAACCTATCCTCCCACAACCTTCTATTGGCAAGCTGTAAATCTATAAATTCCTGTTCTGATAGAGCTCTGTGAAACTCAATTAGTTTTTCGGCCACTTTATGACGTCCGTTATGTTCCACCCATACCACATGTTTTCTCCAATCAATCTGCTTTTCCAAGGGCAGGGCGCAATCGGTATTTATAAAAATGGGGATACGGCCCATAGCCAAGGTCTCATAAAAGCGCACGGAAAAATTTCCCGCGCCCCTTACACATACCACATAGTCGGAATCTCTTATGTTGTCATAAAATTCCAAGGTGGTCTCATGGTTGTCCTTATCAGCCTTTACCCCGGCTCTGTACTTTTTTCTTAGGATAAAGTTGCACGTAACTTCCGGGGACTCTTCGAGTCTCCTCAAGACCGAAGCCCTTAAATACGATGTGGACAACAATTGCTGCGGTTCCTGTCTCGACCAGCCAAGGTAAAACCTCAAATTCCGAAAGGTCGTACTCAACACTTCCTTTGTGGCATTCAACAAAGAGGAATTGGCCTGCCCACAAAAACCGACCACAGGTTTTACTTGGTAAGACCTTGGAATAATTTCGGTAGTGTGAAAATATTTCTTTAAAGGATCGGATATAAAGGCCGGAAGGGAATATTCATTTTTGGAGAACTTTGATTTGTACCCGCTGGGCCGTAATACCAACAAATTTTCAAAATGGGGTATGCGCACCCCAAAATCATCGGCATTAAGGGCGATGACTTTCTTTCCCCTTATCCCACATTCCTTCACAAAGGAAATGGCCAGATCGGTCTGTTTTGTCTTTACGTAATAATTCCAGGCCATGGTCAAGATAACCCAATCAGAATCCTCCATCCGCTCCGTAAATTCAAAATCCTTTGCCGACACCCCATACATCTCCACCCGTTGGGCATCGGTAAAGTTTTATCCCTTGATAAATGGCTTCAACAACGGAAACACCAACCCTCGGTAGGATTTGTCGTAATGGGATTTTGGGTAGTATAGTTTCACGAACTAAATATAGGTTTTAAAATTAATCGGGCTGAATATTTCACGCGGAGACCGCAGACCTGCCTGCTGGCTGGCAACAAATGATCTGGAGGTCGCAGAGAATGAGTAATACTATTCTCTATTCTTTCTTCCATTATTACAGTCTCCAATTTTCAATTTGTACCGAAAACACCCTATAACCCAAATTCAATTTCAACTTCAGCTTCATCCCCCTCACATCTCCATATAAAAGAAAGCGGCGAAGGCAATGAGCGAAATGATGGTGCCGGCGACAAAAATGGTGTAGGTTATGCGCAGGATGCGGTATTTTCGGTCCAAAACCTTTCCCAAAAAATACAAATCCTTGGTCAGCGACTTATACACATAGTCGCGGTCTTTCAACAATTCCTCTATGGCCCATTCAAATTGGTCGAGTTCCATTTTGTGGAAGTTGCCAAAAAAGGTGAGATTTACCGTCTGCTTGGCCACATCTTCCTTGGTGAATTCGCCCCGGGTAATATTGGGCCGGGTGGCGATAACCGCCAAAATCATGGTGATGGCGCTAAAGAGAATGAAGATGGCCGTGGGTATGATAAGATAATTGTTGTTGTCCAACTTTGAAATCAAATTGGAAAGCACGAGCGAAATGATAATTGCGTTTACCGAAAGCATGATATTGGCCTTGGTGTCGGCAATGTCGCTCAGTTTTATGTGGTTGCGCAAGGCTACCCGATAAAAGGTTTGGATGCCCCGCTCCGGACTGTCGTTTTTGTATTTGGCCTTAAACTTTGCCTTTTGCTTTTCGCGCTGTATTTTTTCCTTTTCCTTTTTCTGTTTTGCCAAGAGGTTGGCCAAATTTTCCTCCTTTACCGGTTGCCATTCTTTTAAGGCGTATTCGGTGTAAAAACGATGTTCTTCCACCAGTACCCGAATGTTTTCCTTACGCCATTCCTTGGGAGAGAAATTATGGCGGTTCTGCAACATCAATTCCTGCCTTAAAAATTCGCTGGCCTCGGAAAAGTAGTCTTTTCCAAAATGCGACGAATCGGCATCGCGGATCATCTTTTCCATCTCATCCTGGGGCACGGTGTCCTTAAATTTGGTCGCGCGGATACAACGCGTCACTTTTTCGATGATCTCCGTATCCACGTCTTGCGATTTAAGGAATTCCTCGGCAATTTTCGCACTCTCTTCCTCATGCCCCTTTACCGAAACGGTGTAGCCCGTATCGTGCAGCAAAGCCGCCAAACGCAGCACTGTGGCATCTTTAACATCAATTTGGGAATGTTCAATGATTTCGTTTATACTTTTATAAACACGCTTTGTATGGGTGTAGTTGTGATATACAAAAGTGTTGGGAAGCTTATGGATAAACAGGTTTAAAACAAAATCGTCAGTGGCTTGAACAATGTTCTCCATAGGGTGGCTTTAGAAGCTCCAAAGTAATAAAAATTAGAAACGAAGAACTGTATATGAACAAAATTAACATCTTTCTAACTTTTGCCGTAGCTACGGTGTTTTCGGCTTGTGCCACTTATTCTCCCCAATTCAGAAACCCTTCAAAAACTTCCCAGGAAAATCTTCCGCCAGAAGAAATCGACAAGACATTTTACTTTATCGGAAACACCGGCTCAAACGGTTCCGAAGTTTCCTCAGCGATGAAGTCCTTGGCCCATTATGTAGCCCAAAACAACAATAAAAACAGTTATGTAGTCTTCTTGGGAAACAGCTTTGGCAGGCCCGGCATGCAACCTAAGGATAAAGAAAAGACGCAGGAGGCCAAAACCTCCATGGCGGCCCAGTTAAACGCACTTAATGGGTTTAAGGGAAAAGTACTCGTTCTGCCCGCCATGGCCGAATGGCAAGGGGAAGTGGATGGTTTGGAAATGGAGGAAGACTTTCTGAAATCGCGTTTTGATGGAGACGATATCCTTCAGCCCAACAATGGTTGCCCCCTGGAAGGAATAGATATAGACGACGAAACCTACCTGCTCGCTTTCGATACGCAATGGTTCTTGCAGGAATGGAACGATTTTCCCGAAATGAACAAAAAGTGCGACATCAAGACCCGCGAAAAACTCTTTGAGGAAATAGAAAGCGAACTCAAGAAAAATGCAGACAAGACCATAATCTTCGCCATGTACCATCCTCTCTACACGTATGGAAAGCACGGCGGAAAATACCCGCTGATCCATGACGATGTGTGGAGCACTTTTATCAAACAGGTAAAAACCCAGGGCGCCATTTCAAAAAACGACCGATACAACCCGCGTTACAACCATTTGATGGACCGCATTAGGGTGCTGACCAAGGATTTGGATAGGCTGGTGTTCGTTTCTGCCTTGGACAAATCGTTGCAGTATATTGAAAACGGCAAGGTACGGCAGATTATATCTGGGTCCGGCGCAGGGGCCACCGCCGCGGCATTGGGCCAATTTGGCGAATTTGCCTACGGGGGGGAAGGGTTTGCCCGGCTGGACATCGATAACAACCATGCCGCCCGGCTTCAATTTTATAAGGCAGAAGATGATGGCACCTCCCAATTGCTGTTTCAAAAAGAAATTATTCCCCCCTTGCCAACCTTCGACTTCTCCACCCTTCATGAAAACTTTCCCAAAACGGTGAAGGCCAAAATATACGAAGACAGTCTGGTGGAAAAAACGGGATTCTACAAAACCATTTGGGGCGAGCATTACCGAAAGGTTTACGGCACCGAGGTTACCGCCAAAACCGTCTTGCTCGATACACTGTATGGCGGACTGCACGTGGTGCGGGCAGGAGGAGGGCACCAAACCCGCTCCCTACGGCTGGAGGACGACAAAGGCCGTACCTATAATATGCGCGGAATGAAAAAAAGCGCCGTACAGTTTCTCCAAAACGTCATCATCAAAGACAAGATGGTGGAAGACAAGTTTAAAAATACCATTCCCGAAGACCTTATTTTGGATTTTTACACCGGGGCACATCCTTATGGTGCCTTTACCATTCCAAAGCTTTCCGAGGCTGCGGGGATTTTGCACACCAATCCGAAATTGTTCTATGTGCCCAAACAAAAGGCTTTGGGCAAGTTTAACCAAAACTATGGCGACGAGTTATATATGATCGTAGAACGGCCCGATGAAACCTTTGAAGGCCCGCTTTTTGATTATCCCGACGATGTGGAGAGCACAGACGACCTGTTGGAAAAACTTCACCGGGACGAAAAGTACACCTTAAACGAAAGGGCCTATATCCGGGCAAGGCTATTTGATATGTTGATAGGCGATTGGGACCGCCATCAAGACCAATGGCGTTTTACCCAACACGACAACGACGACGGTACGGTTACCTTTTTGCCCATTCCCCGCGACCGCGACCAGGTGTATTCCAATTTTGACGGAGGATTGCTCGACGTGGCCCGCGTCCTCTTTAATACCTCCCGTCAATTTCAGGTATATGGGCCAGAGCTCAAGCATACCGAATGGTTCAACGCCGCCGGTATAAAATTGGACCACGCCCTTATCCAGCGCCACGGCAAGGATGCCTTCTTGGCCGAAGCGGAATTTCTGCAAGAGCATATTACCGACGAGGTAATTGAAGCGGCCTTTAATGACCTTCCCAAAGAAGTACAGGATGAAACCGCCGAAGAGATAAAGAAAAACCTAAAGGGCAGAAGGGACAATCTGATAAAAATTGCCGAGGATTATTATCGCTTTTGGGCCAAATTGCAGACCGTTACCGGAACCAACAAAGACGATTACTTTGAAATTACCCGCTTGCCCAAGGGGGAGACAAATATTAAGACCTATAGGATCAAAGACGGCAAAAAAGCCGATTTGATGTTGGATCGCACCTATAATGCCAAAGACACCAGGGAAATTTGGGTCTATGGTCTTAACGATGACGATGTTTTTGAGGTGAAAGGCAAGGGCAGCAATCCGATATTTATTAGAATCATCGGCGGACAGAACAACGATGTCTATAAGATTGCCAACGGTAAAAAAATAAAGGTGTACGACCAGAAGAGCAAGAAAAACACCATTGAGGAAAAGGGCGGTGCCGCCTTTCGATTAACCGACAATTACTCTTTAAATGTTTACGACTATAAAAAGAATATCCAGATTGTCAATTTATTGCTCCCCCACTTTGGATACAATCCCGATGATGGATTTAAAATGGGCCCTTCAAATGTGCTTACCATCAACAGTTTTCAGCGGAATCCCTTCTCGCAGCAGCACAGGATTACGGCAGGCTACTACTTTGCCACCAACAGTTTCGACGTGAATTACGAAGGGGAATTTGCCAATATCTTTGGCGATTGGAATTTTCTGGTAGGTGGGTATTTTAAAAATCCCAACTTCTCCGAAAACTTTTTCGGTTTTGGTAACGAAACCATCAATCCCGATTATCTATATGATGCCGGAATGGATTTCAACCGCGTGCGCACCGGTGGCTACAGTGGTTTTTTGGGGGTAAAGAAGGACGGGCCTTATGGAAGTGCTTTTGAATTCAAGGCTCAATACGAAGGGATTAAAGTGGAAGGCACGCCCGGAAGGTTTATTGCGCAATTGGATCCGCCCCCCATTGAATTGGATAAAACCCAACACTTTATCACCGCCAAGGGCGAATATCATTACGAGAGCTATGACAATAAGGTTAACCCCAGCCGCGGAATGAATTTTCATCTGGTGGCAGGGGGTACCCAAAATCTGAAGGAAGAGGAACAGGTGTTTGGGTTTGTCAAGCCACAGATTGTGTTTTACAACGCCATTAGCACCAACAGGAAATTGGTTTTAAAAACCGATGTCCGGGGTCAATTCAATATTGGGAACAATTTCGAATTCTACCAGGGCGCCCAGTTGGGTAGCGATACCGGTTTAAGAGGATACCGAAAACAGCGATTTACGGGGAGGACAGCCGCGGTGGGGGGAGCCGATTTGCGCTACAGTTTCAATTCCTTCCGCACCGCCCTTACCCCCGTGCAAATAGGTATCTTTGGCGGATACGATCTGGGCCGGGTATGGGTGCCGAACGACACTTCCAAGGTATGGCACAGCTCTTATGGTGGAGGATTATGGGTGAATACGGCCGATCTTTTAAGCGGGACCTTTAACCTTTTTACGGGCGATGAGGGCCTTCGCTTTACGTTTGGGCTGAAAGTTTCCATGTAAAATAGGCTCCTCTGAAAGCAAATAGTATCTCCTTGCGAAACGGCAAGGTTTTACCTTTGAAAATGACGACGACAAGATGATTAAGAAGCTGATATTTTTCCTGAGTGCCTTTTTGCTCTGTTCCTGTGCCACTTTTGCCCCACAGTTCAAAAAAACGGACAATACTCCCGTTTACCCTTCGCATAAGGAAGTGGAAAAGACCTTTTACCTTGTGGGCGATGCCGGCCTTTCCCCTATGGGGGGCATGAGCAAGGCCCTCGCCACCTTTGAGAATTTTATTCAGAACGAAAATGCCGATGGCGACTACGCCCTTTTTTTGGGCGACAATATCTATCCCGCAGGAATGGATCCCATTGGCCATCCGCGGAGAAAAGCCTCGGAAAACGCCATTGATGCGCAGGTAAAAGCCGTTAAGGATTTCCAGGGGAGGGTGATTTTTATTCCCGGAAACCATGAGTGGTATAACAACGGTGTACCGGGAGTGGCGCGGGAGGAACAATATGTTCAATCGTTTTTTGACGATCCCCAGGCCTTTCTTCCCGGCAACGGTTGCGGTCTGGAAAGTATTTCCGTAACTCCCCATATCCAATTGATCATTATCGACACCCAATGGATGCTGGAAGATTGGAACAAACACCCTACCATCAACAAGGATTGCGACATAAAGACGCGAGAGAAGTTTCTTATCAAACTGGGCTTGGAGTTGGAAAAGAACCAGAATAAAACCGTGGTCTTCGCCATGCACCATCCTATGTTTACCAACGGCAACCACGGTGGATATTTTGCCCTAGAAAAGCACTTGTACCCGCTTCAGAAGAAAATTCCCATGCCCGTTTTGGCCTCGCTGGTGGTGCAGATCAGGTCACAGGGTGGCGTGTCGGTACAGGACCGCTATAACGAGCTGTACAACAAGTTTATGAAGCAGTTGCAGGATTTGGCCAAGAATAACCAGCGTCTGGTGTTTGTTTCCGGCCACGACCACAACTTGCAGTACATAGAAAAAGACGGCTTCTACCAAATAGTGTCGGGCGCAGGCTCCAAGGAGTCGTATGCCGCTATTGGCGACGACGGATATTTCAGTACGGGGCAACAGGGATTTGCCGTTCTCGATGTGTTTACCGATGGATCTACCTGGGTGCGGTATTACGTGGCCGATGCACAAAACAACCCCCAGCTTATTTTTCAAAAGGAAGTAAATCCCGCTCCCGAACCGGTGGATCTTTCTTCCTTTTCCTCCAAATTTCCAAAGGAATACACCGTGCCCATCTACCGGCAGGACAGCATTCGCGAATCGCTGTTCTTTAAGACCCTTTGGGGCTCCAAATACCAGCAGGCATATTCCACCCCCGTTACCGCTCCCGTGGCCCTGTTGGACACGCTCTATGGCGGACTTTCCGTGGTGAGGGAAGACAAGGGAAAGGATTACAATTCACTGCTCCTTACCGACTCTGTGGGCAATCAATACCGAATGCGCACTATGGCCAAAAATGCCATGAAGGTTTATGGCGAAATAGAATTTAACGAGGAAGAAGAAAAGCTGTCGCAAAATGAGGGAACCAAGACTCCCAATTTGCGCGGTCGCAGTATCAACTTTTACACCGCCTCCCATCCCTATGCCGAAATGGCCATTCCTCGCATGGCCGCTGCCATTGGTATTTTTTCCACCAAACCCCACTTGTTTTACGTCCCTAAACAGCAGGCATTGGGCAATTTCAACAAAAACTTTGGCGACGATCTCTATTTGATGTCGGTGGCTCCTTCGGAACAAAATGAAGGCGATGTTATTTTTGAATATGCCGATAATGTGGAGACAACCGAAGACATCCTAACCGCCATGAGAAAAACGGGAAATGTTATGGTGGATGAGGAAAATTACATAAAATCGCGCCTCTTTGAAATGCTGATAGGCGACTGGGACCGCGAACCGGACCATTGGCGATGGGCCAAGTACTACCACGACAAAAGGAATGTCTTTGTGCCCATACCCGTCAATCACGACAACGCCTTTTCCAGTTTTGAGGGGAATATTTTAGACCTTACCCGATCCCTGTTCACCGGCAGCAAGCAATCGCATGTGTATGGCAAGGATTTGGCAGATTTAAAGTGGTTTAACAAAGAAGGGGTTATTTTGGATAGGGCCTTGATAAAAAACGCAAACCGGCACCAATGGACCTATCTGGCCAGGGAAATCCAGAAATCCCTGTCTGATGAGGTAATTGACAGTGCCTTTGAAAACGTGCCGGAAGCGGTGCGTGAAGAGTCGCTGGCAGACATAAAGGAAAAGCTAAAACAACGTCGCGACAATCTGGAAAAAATTGCCGATAGGTATTACGACTACCTGGCCGTGCAGCAAACCATCGTCGGTACCGATTACACCGATCTCTTTGAAATAACCCGCCTTCCCGATGGCCTGACCAACGTGCGCAGCTTTACCACCATCAACGGCGTAAAATCAGATACGCTTATCGACCACACCTTCTCCAAAGCCGATACCAAGGAACTATGGATTTATGGTCTGGACGGCAAGGACGAATTTGTGGTAAAAGGACAAGCGGAATCTCCCATATTTATAAGGCTGATTGGGGGCTATGGACAGGATGTGTACCAATTGCACCAAGGACGAAACGTCAAGGTCTATGACTACGAGCGGCAGGAAGACAGTATTGTGGTACAAAAAGGGGGCAATTTTCGGTTTACCAATGTATACAAACTCAATACCTACGACTATCGCAAACAACTCGAGCGGCACCACAACTTGCTTTCTGCCGTTGGCTATAACCCCGACGATGGATTTCGGGCTGCCCTGCAATACGAATACAGGGTAGACAATTTTCAGCGGAATCCCTTTTCGCAAAAGCACCTTTTCAACTTTGCTTATTTCACCGATACGGAAAATTTTGAACTTGTTTACGAGGGGGAGTTTGCCAATATAAAAAACGATCTTAACCTTAGCCTCGGCGCCCGATTTACCAGTCCGAACACCAAGATCAACTTCTTCGGCTTTGGAAATGAAACCAAAAACCTACAGGATACCAAGGGATATGACTATAATCGGGTGGCCGTTCAGAATATTTCCGGAAACGTGGGCTTGCTGCGCAACAGTAATTTTGGTAGTTATTTTAAACTGCAGGCCCAGTTTGACGCGTACGAGGTAGATAACGCCCACAATGCCTTTATTTCGCAAGTGGATGTGCTGCAAAAGGGGGAGACCACCTACTACAGCACGGTGGAAGGTATTTACCATTATAGAAGTTACGACGAGGTGGACAATCCCACCCGGGGACTGATGTTTGATTTGAACGCGGGGGTAACGGATAACCTGCAATATATGGAGGAGGTATTCGGATTTATAAAATCGCGGGTAGGGTTTTACAATTCCCTGGTAAAGAATAGGACCCTGGTCTTAAAGACAAATTTCCGCTTCCAAACCAATATAGGGCCTAAATACCAATTTTATCAGGCGGCGACGCTGGGGGGCGACAACGGTTTGCGCGGGTTTAGGGAACAGCGGTTTTCCGGACGTTCATTTTTGGTGGGCAGTGCCGATGTGCGCTACTCCTTTCCGAAATTTAGGATAAGGCTGGTGCCGCTGCAACTGGGAATCTATGCCGGAGGCGACCTGGGGAGGGTATGGGTAAAAGACGATTCCAGCAACATCTGGCATTCTTCCTATGGCGGAGGGATGTGGCTAACAGGGTCTGGCGGCCTAAACCTAAACATCAACCTTTTTGAATCGGTGGAAGGTCCCCGCTTCACCTTCGGACTGGGATTTGACTTCTAAACTTTGCTCCCCAAGCTCGATTTATTTTTTATCCCCCTTTTCGCAATGGGGCCAGACCCCCCAATTTAGATTCTCCAACAGAACAAAGCACACAGCAGAAAAGGGCTTTAGCCATAATAGGGAAACACGGTTGACAACACGATCATCTTTCTTTGTTAGAATCAGTCCTGTTTCTCAAAGTCCTGGCTCCAAAAAGTCCAGAACAAAATCATCAATCAAAAATCGTTAATCAGCAATCAAAAATCGTTAATCAGCAATCGTTAATCCAAACAGTCCTGGTTCCTGCAGTGCCAGCGGTCTTGGTTCTTGACTCTCTGGCCTCTGTTCTTCTTTGCCCCCTCGTATATCACCCCTACGGGGTGAAGATTCCATAGCGAGCTGTTTTTCTATAAATATATAACCCCTTCGGGGTTAATGGTCCTGAAATGATATTTTGCATCTAGTTTCTACAGAATGTCCATGATAGCCGATGAAAATTGGAACCCGATGTGAAATCGGGACAGGCTGTGGTTCCAAAAAGTCCAGAACAAAATCATCAATCAAAAATGGTTAATCATCAATCAAAAATCGTTAATCAGCAATCGTTAATCCAAAAAGTCCCTCGTTGGTGCGCGATTGCATCGCGTTTCCTTTTCTGTTCCTTGCCGTTGCGGCCAATCCCCACTTTTGGCCAACCCTCATATATAACCCCTACGGGGTGAAGATTCCATAGCGAGCTGTTTTTCTATAAATATATAACCCCTACGGGGTTGATGGTCCTGAAATGGTAATTAATTTCTAGTGCCAAAGAATTATTATCATGGACAATACATTTGGAACATTGCCGTTGGCTTTAGCCACAATGGGGAAACACGGTTGACAACACAATCATCTTCCTTTGTTAGAATCAGTCCTGTTTCTCAAAGTCCTGGCTCCAAAAAGTCCAGAACAAAATCATCGATCAAAAATCGTTAATCCACAAGTCCTGGTTCACAAAGGTCCAGAACTAAATCATCAATCAAAAATCGTCAATCCCCAATCGTCAATCCAAAACGTCGTGGTTCCAAAAGTCTTGGTTCCCAAAGCGCAATCGGTCTGGCTTCTCTTCTCTACCGGAAATAAAAAAGGGAAGAACCCAGTGTTGTGTTCTTCCCAAAGATTTTGCTCAAGCCAGTGTCGCTTAGGCTTCCGGATGGTTGTCGGTGGCCTTCATGGACCATGCATCGAGCATCCAGCTTATTTTTTCAATATGGCCAATATAGCCGCCAATCATGTCTATTGTTCCTTCGTCGTCGGCCTTTTCTGCCGTTTCCACTACTTTGCGCATCTGCTTAAGCAGCTTCCCGTGATCGTCCAATAGTTTTTTTACCATTTCCAGATCCTTGGTGTTTTCCGAAGCTTCCTTGATGTTGCTCATTTTTATGTAATCGGAAAAATTGCTGGTCGGCTGAAAGCGAAGGGTGAGGATGCGCTCGGCAATCTCATCGATTTTTACCTTGGCATCGTCATACATGTCCTCAAACTTGTTGTGGAGGTCAAAAAAGTTGTGCCCCACCACATTCCAATGGAAGTTGCGCAATTTTTGGTAATACATGTGATAATCGGCCAGGAGCACGTTCAGTTCCTTTGCCGTGGTCGAGGTTTTTTTCTTGTCTAAATCTAAGTAACTCATAATTTCTGTTTTTTGGTGTTTTCCCAAAGATAGCAATCAACCCCGCCATAACCAACCTAATTAGGAGGGTTTAGCCTTTATTTAACTACTTGCCGAGCCACCTTGCCACTTCAAAATAATTAAATTTGAAAACTACTGCTTCCGCAGGAAAATACACTGTGACTGTTTTCACCGGGAACCAAAAAAAACCGAAGACAACGCTTCGGTTTTTTCGCACTCGTGGGGAATCAATACGTACAGGGTACGCGGATATTTTAGTCCAGGACAATAAATTCAGACCTTCTGTTTTTCTGGTGTTCTTCAGCGGAACACGGTACGCCGTTGCTGCAGTGGTTCACCAATTCGGTTTCTCCCAGGCCTTCTGCGGTCAATCGGGTTTTGTCTATTCCATTTTTTACCAAATAATCAAGGGTTGCCTGGGCCCTGCGTTGCGAAAGTCCCTGGTTGTACACATCGCTGCCGCGGCTGTCGGTGTGGGAGCGAATGGCCAATCGCAGTTGCGGATACTCGTTAAGGGCCGCGAGCACTTTCTCCAGTTCCACTTGGGCGTCTGGCCGGATGTTTGACTTGTCAAAATCAAAATAAATCATCGGAATGTTCAGTACCTTGGCCAAGTCGATCCCGGTTTCCAGTGGAATTTTATTTTGCTGCAATTGGAAATCGATGGTCTGCGATTCTAAATTTGCTTGTGATTGCTTTTCGTCTGTGACGTAGTCTTCTTTTTCCACTCTTATTGAATAAGATGCCGTTATGCTGGTTTCCGCCTGGTAATACCCCCGGTTATCGGTGTGAAGCACGGCAAAAATATTTCCCCGGGCATCGGTAAGGGTCACGGTTGCATTGGCTATGGGTTCCCCTGTATGCCTGTCGGTTACATGACCATCGATTGTGGCAAGCAGCAGGTCCTTGATGGGGGCAGTTTCCAAAAAGGAATATATATTGTCATAGACAAATTCGCCTTGCGTCGAGGAGCGGTTGGAACTGATAAATCCTCTTTTGGTGGCACTGTCTATGCCAAAAGCAAAGTCGTCTGCATAGGAATTCACCGGTGCGCCCACGTTTAACAGATTGCCATAGCCGTTATCCTTTATTTTCACATAAAACACGTCAAGGCTCCCTAGGCCGAAATGCCCGTCGGAAGAGAAGTAGAGTTCATTTTCTATCGAGACAAAGGGAAAGGTTTCCTTTCCGGCAGTATTGATTGCCGGTCCTAAATTTACGGGATATCCCAGCGTGCCATCTTGTTGTATTTCCGAGACATAGAGATCCGATTCCCCAAAACCGCCAGGACGATCAGAGGAGAAATACAGTTTTGTTTCGTCTGCACTTAAGGCGGGATGGGCCGAAGAATAGAGATCGCTATTGATGTTGAGATCTTCTGCTTCCTGCCATTTGCCATCCACCTTGATGGTGCGGTATATCTTCAGCTTTTGGTCATTTCTTTTGTCCCCATAGGTAAGATTGCTTCGGGTAAAGTACATGGTGTTCCCGTCGCGGGTAAAAACGGGGGACGACTCGTGAAATTTACTGTCCCATTCTCCCTTTAATTTTTTTATGCTTCCTATCGCCCTGTTTTCTCCATCGAGTTCCACTTCGTATAGAGAAAGGAAACTTAGCCCATCCCAAGCACTTCTTCTATTGAGAAAGGTCTGGGTGTTTTTGGTGGACGCAAAAACCAATTTATTGCCCACTTTGGTATGGCCAAAGGAAATCTTGTTGATGTCGTAAATCTTTTCAAGGCTCTGCAGCTCGTATCGTCCTGAGTTTTGCTCAATAAGTGCGGCGTAATCTACCGAAGTTTTTGCCATGGGCTGCCCTATTTTGGCTGCGTATTGATTGTAGTATTGCTCGGCCATGGCGGTGTTGCCAATAGCTTGCAACGCCTGGGAATACCGTAAAAAAGCGATAGCATTTTCCGATTCTGGGTTTAAACGGAACAAATTGCCATACCATTTTGCCGCCTCGTCGTATTGGGCATTAAAATAGTAGGTATTGGCCAGTTTGGTGAAGAGTTCTTCCGATTCAAATCCTTTTTCGGCTACGGCCAAATATATCTTTTGGGCATCCACGTAGTCTAAATGCCCATAGCTTTTCTCTGCTTTTGCCAACTTTCTTTCCTGTGCGTTTATGGCTGTCACCATTCCTAAAAGCAGAATAAAAAGAAGGGATATGTTTATACTGTTTTTCATCTGTCGATAATTGTGTTTTATAAATTCCACTTCTAAAATTCTGAAGTGGATCAATCGGTTTCGCTTCGTATTAAAATTAGAAGAAACGTGGATTTACCTTGGCCCTATAGCGGGTGCCGAGTTCAAATCTCAGAAATATTTCATGGGAGCCGCTGTTATATCGGCTTAGCTCGGTTGTTTCATAGTCATAGGCATATCCTATCATTATATGATCGTTTACCTGAAAGCCGGCCAATCCACTTACGGCCGCATCCATTCTGTATGCCACCCCAAGGGTAATTCGGTCATAGAGGAGGGCATTGGCCGAAACATCTACTGCCAAAGGGGCACCGGCAACTCCTTTTAAGAGAAAGGAGGGTTTTAACTTCAGTGCCTGGCTAAGGGTAAAAACGTACCCTCCAATAAGGTAGAGATGTGTTTTTTCGGTAGCGGTAGATACCTGCACGTCGTCGTAATGTTCGGTCTCCAAAAAATTGGGGGTGGAGAGGCCCAAATACCAATACTCGGAGTAGAGGTACAAACCGGCGCCGATTATAGGGGAACTGTAATTCTTTTGTGCCAGATCGTAATCATTGGGATCGTAGATCAGCAATTTGTTCGGGTCCAGATCCAGAAGCGACAGGCCTCCTTTAATTCCGAAGGAGAGCTTTGTTTCCTGCCCCACCTGAATGTTATACGAAAAATCGGCCGTAATGATGCTTTCCGAGGAAGGGCCTATCTTATCGCTCGTAAACCCCAGTCCCAATCCTACCCCTTGCACGCCGATAGGGGAATGGGCAGAGAAATTCAGGGTTTCGGGAGCGCCGTCCAGCCCTACCCATTGGTTTCGGTATAAGCCGAGCATACTTAGGGAGCCCCGGCTTCCGGCATAGGCTGGGTTAAAGCTCACCGTATTGTACATATACTGGGTGTACTGCGAATCTTGCTGTGCTTGTATTTCCGGCATCATAAAGAACGTGGAGGCCAAAAGCAAAAGAACAAATAGATTTGGTAATTTTATTTTCATTGTTGTACGTTTCTGTTAGTTGCCGCTTAGGTATAAAAACCCCGCTTGTTTGTGTCTGTTGTTGTCCTCGGCTGCTCCATATTCATAGTCCAGGATATAGTAGTAGGTGCCAGAGGGAAGTTGTTTGGTCTCTTGCACGGTAAGACGGCCAGAGGAAAAGCCGTCAAAGACATCGCCGCCCTCCCCATAATCCAATGACTCGAAAACCTTTACCCCCCAGCGGTTGAATATCTGCACATGCAGGTCGCGCACAGAGCCGTCATTGGGAATATCGATAAAGAAATAGTCGTTTTTGCCATCTCCGTTGGGAGTAACGGCGGTGTAAACCGTAAGTCCACCCGGAAGTATGGCATCGGCTTTTACCCTGCCAAAAGTGTAGATTCCGTAGCCGCTCACGGCAGTGGTAACGGTTTGGTTTTCCAGATTGACCGCCCCTCCTTCATTGACCCACATATTGCTTGCCTCGTCCCACCTCACAATGACCAATGCATCCCGTTGGGCGGCATTAAGCATGGAAGTGGGGGTGGTTACATCGCGATAGGACAGGGTGATAAGAACATCTTCTCCCGTATTGGTTTCTTCGGTGATGGTCCAAAATTCCTGATTGTCTATTTCCTCAATGGCACCTGCTTTTAGTTCGTGCGAATGCAGTTCGTTTGAATTTTCGAAATAGAATTTTCCTTTGAAATTTGCCTGGGAATTCTCCGGTGCGGAAATTCCCCCAAACCGGTAATAGCCTCCATCGCCAATGGGAAAGATAAACTCACTGTTCCCCAGTTTGTTCACGGGGCCGTCCACATGACTGCGATCTGAAGTGTTGCTGTGGGTGGCGCGATTCCGGAAGGTTATTTCACCTCCAAAGTTGTCATTGTCCACAATGCCCTCGTAAAAGTTGGCATCGCCGTTTATATCTATTATCCCGGTCAACAAAAAGGGAACGGAACTGCTGGTATTGTTAAAATACACATTGTGCAGGAAACCGGGTTTTGAGCCGCTGAGGATTTGATCTGCGGTGCCGATAAATCGGGTAATTCCGGTTTCCTGATAGAAATCCAAAACCCCGTCATTGTTGAAATGGCTGTAGATAAAAGCTTCCCCGTCGTTATACAGGGTGCCGGTCTCCAAATTGTCCAGCGTTTCCACGGTGGAAAACTGCGTTGCTTCGCCTATGTACAGCATCCCCTCGTTACTGGTCTGCGCCGTGATATGGAAAGCAAAGAACAATAAAGCGCTGATAAATAATACTTGGGTTTTCATTCTTAATTGTTTTTTACTTTGTGATAAATATTCGGATTGGTAATCAACAGACTCCGTCCCTTAAGGGGCACAAACGTGTGGTTGGGACGAGTGGGGTCGTAGTTGGGGTCGCTGGGGTCCAACGGAGTGGGATCTACGGAGGTCACGGGGGGCAGGTCTTCATCCAGATCGTTTTTTCCAGCAACCGAGGCCAGGTTATAAACGCCCTTATTGTCTATATCAACCTGTGTCAAGGTATAGGGAACGGTATAGACCCATGTTTCATTGGGGTTTAAAATACCGTCGCTGTTGGTATCGCCGGTTGGCGCAACGGTAATTATCCCTCCCAGCATGGGGTCTTCCAATACCACGTCCAGGATATCAATGACTCCTGTGTTTTCCACTGTCAAGGTATAAGTAATGGTTTCTCCGGGTTGGGCTATTCCATCGTTGTTTTCGTCGTTGAATGTCCCTTCCTTTTGCAGGCTATAGGTTTCGGAAAAGGGAATGGAACTGGATTTTATATTGTTGCACACGCCGCCCAATCCGTTGTTATCACACTCATAAAAAGGATCTGTCGGCGGGATGTTCGGGTCTGGGTTGGTGGCATCGGGATCGGTTACGTCGTTGGGACGCATGATGGTTGCCGTAAATTGGTGATCTTCCACGGTTATACTGGAATTCACAATAAGCGATACGGTGTATTCCACCTCACAGCCATTGGGCAAATCGAGGGTGGAATTATAGGTGCGGGTAACGGGGTCGAAGGTCAATACCGCATTTTCCAAGCCGCAGCCATTTCCGTTAAACGCTATGCTGTTTGGGTCAAAACCTTCCGGAATAATAAAGCTGAAAGGAGCTTCCTCCACATCGCTGGGCCCGTTGTTCCTCGCTTTGATGGTATAGGATATTTCATTTCCCACTTCCGTTAAATAGGTTCGGCTGGGAACAATGGAGGGGATTTCCAAGTCTGCTATAAGCACGATTACGGTAGTTTCCATGGTTTGTTCCTGACCTTTGATAAATGTCCAGGTGTCGATGGCTTTGTTGTCGCCAAATTGCCCACTTGTGCCTGAAGCACCTATTCCCCAAATATGTCCGTTTACCGAACTGCTTATCCCGGTACTTCCCGAAAGATGGCTATTGTCAATGGGGTTGGGGTTAGACCCATTTCCGCTTAATGGAATATCCTCATCGTTCCAATACACTATATCCGATTCCACCACTTCATTTCCGGTATTGGTAAGCTCCACGTGATCCAAGAGCTCTACGATGGTTCCGTATTTATTGTATTCCATATCGATAAAGGGGAAATGCACTTCCGCACCCTGCAACTGCACGGTAACACGGGAAGGGGCATCTCCTATGGGCAGCGGATCGCCATTGCCGTCCTTTCCGTCCCAAAATATGCTGTTTTGGCCGGCGACGGAAGACCCTCTGAGCACACGGGTTACAAAGCTTGGCGGGGTATCGGTACTCTCGATTGTTATGGTGTATTGGCCCTGGGCCCCGGCTTCAAAGCGGATATATCCCCCTCTGTTACTTACCTGTCCGGGAGTGCCATCTACCCCAATTACGGAAACGTTGGTAACATCGGGTTCAATTACTTGGTTTTTTAACCAAGTAGCTCCGCCCGGCACGGCACCGGTGGCCGAATCGGGCAGATCACTGGAGGGGAGGGTATAGAACATCTTGTGGGTAATGTGTCTTTCGGTATCGGCATCGTTGGGATTGTGGGCTTGGTTGCCAAAGTTACTTGCCTTGTTCAGACTTTTGTACAATGGCTCCTGGGTAGTGCCGTTGACAAATCCATTGTTGTTTACATAAAAGGTGTACCATATTCCGTTGTTGTTGTTATTGTTTACGCGATAGGTGTACCCGTCCTTGGTCAACACATATACAATCCCGTCAAATCCTTTGTTGGGAACGTCCTGATTTCCATTGGAAAGGTTTAAGACATTGGTATATACGCGGCCTTTAATAAAACCGGTGTTGGTGGAATTGATAACCGATACGTCCCAAGCCATAATTCCAGAGGTATTGGGTTGTGTCCAGTTGGCGTCTGCATCAAATTGGTGGGTGGGGTTGCCTGTTCCCCGTGCTACAAATTCTACTCTATAGACCCCGGCCACAGTTACCGTATGGTAAATGGGCAGATATTTATTGCCACCCCCTGTTTCGCCCACCAAAAGGGGGCCGGCCAATTCGGCGGCCCGGTTGGCGATATTTCCGTCGGAGGTATTGTCGACAATCTGGGTGCCATCGGGAGCGAAAACCCGTATTCTGGAGTTACCGGACAGCCCTTGCACACTGGAGGCAACGGTGATGGTCTCGCCCACCTGGGCATAGACATAATGTACGCCGTGGTTGGCAAAGGGCCAGTTGTTATTTGCCGCGGTGTGGGCTCGCAAATAGCCTCGCACGCCTGTTTTTCCCGCCGGATATAAATCTTTGGAACCATCGGCCAGGCCATTGGTTGTGCCAAAGAGCATAAACATAACAGCCAAAATCCAAGGCCCGGAAGGAAATTTTATATTTAGTTTTTTGTTTATCATAATTTGATGTTCGTAATTGAATTTTGGAATTTTTGCTATACCCGGGGTAGGGATACCCGGGGAGTGCTAATTCAATGTCGATTTAATCCTTCACCACAAATACAATGGTCATATACGATGCTTCGGTGGCGTTTCCAATGATATCATAGGTAAGCACGCCATTGGCACTGATAGAGATATTACTGAATACAGCGGTGTCGTAATACGTAATGTAGTAATAAAGATCAGTGGCGGCAGGTACGTTTGGAATGGCGCTTGGTGCCCCGGTACTGCCAACAAGGGTTGGGTTGCTGGTACCGGTGAACTGCCCCAAGTACTCGGCGTGCAGATTTCTTGTGAAGGTTCCGGTTACGGAGGTGTCAAAGATTATCGCGGGCATGTAAAAGAACTTGGGCATTGCCGCTTTTGCCTGCCTTAAGATCCCACTTACCGGATCTGCCACTACCAATAGATCATCGTTTTCGGCATCCTGTAGTCCCGTAATGGCCAAGGTTTTGGTGGCATCTGTGTTGATATCGGTAGGCTTTATCAAAGCTCCGCCCAATTGTATGTTGCCGGTGGTTTTGGTCAAGCCGTTGTCTGCCGTTATAGGGTCCCCAATAAGCGCAATGATCTCGTCATAGATATTACCCTGGTTTTGGATATTGGTCACCACATCGGCAATGACGTCCACGGTTATGGTATCGCCGTTGGCATTGGTAAAGGTATAGGTGCCGTCGCCGTTGTTTGCCATGGTGGTGGTGTTGGCATCAAAGGTCACCACCGTGCCGTCCACGGCGGTGTGGGTAAAGGTGCCGTCGCCGTTGTCCACCAGCACGTCGGAACCGTTTACGATCAGGTTCATGATCTCGTCGTAGATATCGCCCTGGTTTTGGATGTTGGTCACCACATCGCCAATGACGTCCACGGTTATGGTATCGCCGTTGGCATTGGTAAAGGTGTAGGTGCCGTCGCCGTTGTTTGCCATGGTGGTGGTATTGGCGTCAAAGGTCACCACGGTGCCGTCCACGGCGGTGTGGGTAAAGGTGCCGTCGCCGTTGTCCACCAGCACATCGGAACCGTTTACGATCAGGTTCATGATCTCGTCGTAGATATCGCCCTGGTTTTGGATGTTGGTCACCACAT